>CXWL01002255.1_pt1 | contig 107230 bp, 95 predicted proteins | sample 590931 | NCBI WGS metagenome assembly CXWL01 (sample SAMEA3498368, study PRJEB10139) | groundwater metagenome | biome: water well; material: biofilm material | place: Germany | collected 2015-04-27 | reverse complement strand
AGGGGGTCTTACGGAAATGCCCGCGAATTCCCGCGTGGCAGGAAAATAGGATCTACCAATGATCCGCCGCCATCTCTCGCGCTCTTGCGCCAAGGGCAGATTTTCCAACTCCACCCGTGCCATAGAAGACCGTAAGGAACAGTTCCGGATGATCTGGCGGCGTGGGTTGCGGACTCAGAACCTTGCGGAGTATCTCGCGCTCGCGCTCCCGGTCTGTAAACAGGGTGTCCGGATCTGGCCGCCTTTGAGGTGTTTCCGTTGGAGCAGGTCTCGGCATGTCTAGCTAGCCTTGAGTTGTCTCACATGTTGCCGGCCTGACCAGGAGGCGAAACGGCAGTCACTACTGGAGTGTACCGCGCGCCCGCATTCACGTCGCGCATTCGTGCCTGATTCCTTGCCGACCACTTCAAGTTCGGAACAACAGCTCGCAGTGAGCGTAGGTAGGACAAGCGGGGTGGCCCGTCAAGACCGGCCCGCCCGGTTCGTCTGGACGTCCAGGCAAGCGCTTGGGCTCCGCGATCACGCCACCTCACCATCCACTGCCAGCAGAAGGGCCAGCGCAGGCCCTGCGGCTTGAACCCCAAGGTGTGCCTCGTGCGGTCTTAACGCCAAGTGCGCCCGCCTGCTCCCGAACTACGCCTCCCCGACGTCCACCCCGTACCGCGGCCGCGCGAATTCACGGGCACACCGCCCTCGTTTCGCTATACGCTCTCGTCGATGCGGTCTTGAGGGCGAACACGCCGCTCCACCAGTACGACCAGAAGACCTGGGGGCCTCGAGGCGCCGACAAAGTCGTCTCGCCCCACGGAGGCTGGCACAATCCGGTCAAGAGCGGGCGTCATTGACCCGCGAGTCCGCGGGCTTCTTGGGCAGCTCCTGGCGGATAGACGCGTCGGAACCGGACCGGTCCGTCCGCCCTTCTAAGACGTCGCTGGGGTCGGCTGCAGAGGCCGCCGACCCGTCGATTTCAAGGTTCCAGCTCCGGGGCCACGTTGGGGCGAATCAGGGCCGCGGTGTCGAGGATCGGGACGCTTTCTTCAAACTTGAAAGTGACCGAGAAGGTGGCGCCCGGCCCCGGCATCACTTCGAGCCGTCCGCTCAGCTGCCTTGCCAGATCCGACACCAGTTGCAAGCCCAGGGATTGGCTCTGTCGCGTGGAGAAATCCTGAGGCAGGCCGACGCCAGTATCCCAAACGCTCAAAGTGATCGATTCCGATCCTTCCCGCCGCAGTTCGATTCCGATGGTCCCGTCCGCGTTGTTCGGGAACGCATGCTTCATGCAGTTCGACACCAGCTCGTGAACCAGCAGGCCGCAGGGGATGGCCTGATCGATTCCGACCATCACCGACTCCAGGTTCGGCTTGAACTCGACGGCGCCGCCTTGGACTCTGAGGGTACGAACGAGTTGCTGCGACAATCCGGACAAGTAGCTGCCGAGGTCGACGGCGGCGAAGCTCCCGGAACGGTAGAGCGTCTCGTGAAGCAAAGCCATGGATTGAATGCGACCCTGCATGTCTTTAAGCACGCGCTTCGCGGCCCCATCGGAATTCCGAACGGCCTCCAGGCGCAACAAGCTCGTGATCACCTGCAGATTGTTCTTCACCCGATGATGGACTTCCTTGAGCAGCGCGTCCTTGTCGCGCAGCGAGGACCGGAGCGCCTCCTGGGCACGCCACCGTTCCGTCACGTCCCTCGCCACACCGACGACGCGGAAGACATGCCCATCGGTGCCCGTCGCCGCGAAGGCGCGATCGTGGATGTGTCGAACCGCGCCATCTGGACGCACAATCCGGTACTCGATGTCGTAGCCGCCCTGGGCCTGATGCCGAAGCGAATCGGCCACGGCCTCGCGATCCTCGGGGTGGACGGCCTCGAGCCAGGCCGAAGGAGCCGCGAGAAGAGACTCGCAGGTTCGACCCCAGACGCTCTCGTATCCCGGCGAGATGTAGATCAGCTCCTCGCGTGAAGCATCCGTCATCCAGAAGACCTCGGCGATTGTCTCCGCGAGCATCCGGAATCGTTCCTCGGAAGCACGGAGGTCCTCATAGAGCCGGGAATTCTGGATGGCGGCCGCGCAGCGGTCGGCCGTGATCTCGAGCAGCTGCACATCGCGATCCCGCCTCGGGCGCGTCGTGAGCCACCCGGCATGCAGCACGCCAATCAGATTCCCATGCCGCTTGAGCGGGACGCCGATGAAAGAGTGGAGACCCCGCTCTCGAATCAGGGGGTCCGTAACGCGAGAATCGGCGGTTGCGTCCTCGATGTAGACGGCCTTCATCGTGGCGGCGACCATTCCCTCGAACCCCTCTCCTACCGTTTTTACGGCGACGCTGTCGCTCAGGTGGGCCGCACCTGCGCTGGCAAATACTTTCAGCTCGCGACCGTCCGCCAGCAGCATGGTGACGGCGTCCGCCCGCATGAACTCGACGATTCTCTCGAGCAAAACGCGCACGAGTTCGTCAAGCTCGAGCGTGCTGATGGCATTCGCTGTGATCTGGGTGAGGGCGTTGAGGTCCTCATTTTCCTGCTCGAGCCTCTCGAGCAGACCCGTTCTCTCGTCCTCGAGGCGGCGATTCTCATGCAGAATCGATCGGCTGAGCCGCCGGCCTTCCGCTTCACGCAACTCTCTGCGCAGCGCGGGGATGAGCCGCGCCAGATTCTGCTTGAGGACGTAGTCGTGCGCGCCGGCCCGCATCAACTCCACGGCCGTTTCCTCGCCGATACTTCCAGATACGACGATGAACGGGATGTCCACGTTGGCTTCCCTCAGGATCGCGAGCGCCTCCGACGCGTCAAAGGCGGGCAGATGGAAGTCCGAGATAACCGCATGCCAGGGCGCCGCCAGGAGTGCGGTCTTGAGGTCTGCGGCTGTCTCGACGCGTTGCAACGTCACGACAAGCCCTGACGCACGCAACTGTTCTCTCAGCAGAAGCTCGTCATCGAGCGAATCCTCCACTAGGAGGATGCGAAGCGGCGTGAGCAGGGGGTCAGCCATGGGCTCAAGCCGCGACTTGGGCGACGCGCGCGTCGCCCGGACGGACCCTCCGGGATGCGAAAAGCGTTGAGACGCTTGGCATAGATCAGCAGACTTCCTCTCGAGGAACCGGGGGTGGGGCCTCGTTCAGCCGCAGCCAGTAGAGCCCGATCTGTTGAGTAGTCACAAGGAACTCATCGAAGTCGACCGGCTTCCGGATGAAGCTGTTGGCGCCGAGGTCATACGCTGAGAGGAGATCGCTCCTTTCGGTGCTCGAGGTGAGAATGACGACAGGGAGCCTGCGAGTGTGGGGATTGGCGCGGAGTCTGCGAAGCACCTCGATGCCGTTTATCTTGGGCAGATTCAGATCCAAAAGGACGACCTCGGGCATGACTTCGAGGTTCCGGTCGGAGTGCGGGCCGGCGGCAAACAAATAGTCGAGCGCCTCCTCTCCATCCTGCGCGACGGTGAGTTCGGTCGGAAAGGCGCTTCCCTCAAATGCCCGAAGCGTCAGGGCGACGTCATCCGGGTTGTCGTCGACAAGGAGGATCAAATGGCTTTTCTTCATATCTGAGCCCCTATTGAAGCAGGGGCAAGTGTGAACGAGAAAGTGGCCCCATCCCCAGCCGCACCTTCGGCCCAGACGCGTCCGCCGTGGCGATCAATGATTCGGTGAACGGTAGCAAGGCCAATCCCGGTACCCGGGAAATCCGCTTCCCGGTGAAGACGCTGAAAGGGCCGGAAGAGGCTGGCAGCGTAGCGCGGGTCGAAGCCGGCTCCGTTGTCATGGACGATAAACCGAGTTTCCCCTTTCACCGTCTCTGATCGGAACTCGATACGAGGTAGGACGGCTTTGCCTGTGAACTTCCAGGCATTGACCAGTAAGTTCTCGAGGACGATCTGCAGGAGGCGCGGGTCCCCCTCGACAATCGGCGTTTCTGAGATGACGCAGTCGACGTGACGACCTGGCTCCTTACGAGCAAGTTCAGCGGCGATTGCCCTCGCCAGGCTGGAGAGGTCGACCGGTCCCTTGTTGAGGTTCGACCGGCTCACTCGCGCCAGGTCCAAAAGGTCGTCAATGAGCTCCCCCATTCGCTTCGCGGAAGCCCGCACGCGCCTCAGATAATCCTTCCCTCGTTCGTCGAGTACCGCCTCGTAGTCATCGCCAAGGATCTTGGAGAAACCGTCGATGGCTCGCAGGGGAGCGCGAAGGTCATGCGACACTGAGTAGCTGAAGGACTCCAGTTCCTTGTTCTTCCACTCTAACTCGGCCACAAGGGCAACTCGGCTCTCGGCCACCTCGCGGGCGGCGCGAGCCTCGGTTGCTTCCAACTCTCGACGGTAAAGCTCAGCGCGCATCTCCCGAGCCTCGTCTTCGAACTGTTTTCGACGAAGCTGAGCCGCGATTCTCGCCTTCAGAACCTCGAACTCATTCGACTTCGAAATGTAATCGTCGGCGCCGGTCGCAAGGCCCGCGATCATCGTATCCCGGTTTTCGATCGCGGTCAGAAGAATCAACGGGATGTCGCGAAGCCTTGGGGTCGCCTTGATCCGAAGGCAGGTTTCCTGGCCGCTAAGGCCCGGCATCAGAACGTCGAGGAGAATGCAGTCCACGTTCTGGACGGCAAGCAGGTCAATGGCTTCCTCTCCTGAACGGGCCATGACAACGTCGTAGCCTTCGCCGCGAAGTTGTTCGCCGATCTGCTCGAGGTAGGTCACGCTATCGTCCACGGCCAGGATTCGCTTGGGTGAAAACACACTGACGCTGGCCGTCGCTGCCTGAGCTGCGCCCGCCGATCCGCGCAACAGGCTGCCCAGCCGGGCCAGGATCACGCCCATCGGTTCCTCCTTGCGCACGAAGCCGTCAGCACCCGCGTCCAGGGCCCGAAGCTCCGCCCCTCGCCCCTCCGATGCCGTGAGTAGAAGGCAAGGTGTGCGCCGAAGGGCCGCATCCAAGCGCACCTTGCGGACCACGGTCGCCCCGTCTATGCCCGGCAACACGCCGTCGACGAGGATCGCATCCGGCTGTTTAGTCGCGGCAAGCCAAAGCCCCTCCTCGCCGGTTGTGGCCGTGAGTACCTCATGTCCGGCAAGGGAGAGAGCGGCGCGCAACTCTTCCCGAAACGTCGAACTGTCGTCAATGACCAGGATCGTCGAGCGGCCAGCCACTACGCTGGAGCGGGTGGCGGGGACAAGTTCGCGAGCCTTAGCGACGATGTAGCTACGGTCGTAGGGCTTGCCCACGAATTCGTTCGCGCCGGTTTGAAGGCCTCGGATCCGGTCTTTTACCGCCGCTTCCGAGGACAGAATGAGCACAGGTGTTTTTGATGTCCCGGCAAGGCCTCGAAGCGCCTTCAGCAGGTCAATGCCATCCTCATCAGGAAGCTGCACGTCGAGGACGATGAGATCGACGGTCTGGGCCGAAAGGACATCGCGTGCTTCCTGCGCTGTGCCACAGGCAATTGGATGGAACGAGGCCTCCCTAAACGCCTCGACAAGGTCCATGCGGACCGTCAGGCTGTCGTCTACGATGAGGACCGTTTTAAGGGAGGTCATGGCGCCTTTCCTGCTCCGATCGTCGCGGCGGCGAGTGCCGGTCCAATCTCTCGAAGTCCCAGCACCTGATCCGCGGCGTCCAGCAAGATGGCTTCCCGAGGCATCCCAAATACCACCGAGCTGGCCTCGTCCTGGGCAAGGGTCAGCCCGCCCGCCTTCCTCACCTCGAGAAGGCCTAAAGCCCCGTCTCGGCCCATTCCGGTGAGGAGTGCCACCGCCGATCGGGCGCCGAACTCCCTGGCTATGGATTCAAAGAGCACGTCGATGGACGGGCGGCAGAAATGGCGCTCCGGTTCTTTCGTCAGAAGCAGCCGCCCGCCGCGAACGACAAGATGCCAATCGGGAGGAGCCATCACCACCGCACCGCCCGTCGGCACTATCTCCCCGTGGATCCCGAATCTGACCCGATGGGCGGTCTGGCCGTCCAGCCAGTCCGCGAATGCCGTCCCAAACGGGTCGCCAAGGTGAAGCACGAATAGAAGAGGCACGGGCGAAGGTGCGGGGAGGGCTCGAAGCACCTCCACCATGGCCCCCGGCCCACCGGTCGATGCGCCGATAGCGATGAGACGGCGCACGCCGCCACCGCCAACGGTCTTCACCGTCGTCCTGGCGCCTTCGACCGGTGTGGGAAGACCGGGCCGCGCAAGCCGGCCTCTTGGGTGCGTGATCACCCTGATCCGTGACACGAGCCTGACGGCCGCGACGAAACGCATATCCCAGTTCTCGTCCGTCGCATCCCCACGCGGCTTCTCGAGGACATCAACGGCGCCGGCCGCCAAAGCATCGAAGGTCTTGAACAATTCGCCTCGGTTTGTGGAGGCCGAAACGATCAGGATCGGCGTGGGGCAGTGCGCCATGATGTACTCGGTCGCAGCCAGCCCACTCATGACCGGCAGCATCATGTCGAGGGTGACGATGTCAGGTCGCAGCGACTGGCACAGCTCGATGGCCTGGCGGCCATCCGCCGCTTCCCCGACAATGTTGATCCCCGGTGCCGCTCTCAGAGCGTCCATCAGGCGGCCCCGAACGGTCGGGGAATCCTCGACGACCAGCACCCGTGTCATGGCCGCGATAGCAGACTGCGGATCTGCTCCAGGAGTGCGGTCTGGTCGAACTCGCCCTTCACTATGTACGCCCGCGCGCCCACCTCCCGTCCTCGCTCGCGATCCTCGAGGGTGCTGCGGGACGTGACCAGCATCGAAGGGATCCCGCGAAGATCCTTGTCCCGTCGCAAGTGTTCCAGCAGTTCGAAGCCATTCATCCCCGGCATCTCGACATCGACGAGGAAGAGCCCGAATCGTCGCCCGCGCGCCTTCTCAAGGGCCTCCTCACCCGACGTGGCAAGGTCGACGACAAATCCGGCTGACTCCAGAATGCTCTGCTCAAGCATGCGAGTGGTCAACGAGTCATCGACCACCAGGATGGGCAGGGCCGGCGACACGGGGTCGGGCAGCGCCCGCCGCGGCTCAGCGGCCATGCTCACGAGGCGGCTCGGATCGAGCACGGGCTGGGGGTTACCCTCGGAATCGAGCGACAGACCGACGACGACGGCATCAAGCGGGGTGTGAGACGGGATCGGACGGACGAGCAGGGTCACTCGGCCGCGCAAGTGCTCAACGCCTATGGCGATGAGTCGGTCATTGTCTTTGACCACAACGGCTGCGATGGGTGCTCGCGCCGGCCTCAATGCGCCGCGAGCCGAAAGAACATCGGAGAGTCTGAGGAAGGGAATCCACTTGCCGGCGCAAGAGAAAGAGTCGCCACCGACACCTTCGGACGGGTCGATCCTCATGACTTCCTGCACGGCATGGAAAGGGATGATGGCCCGCAGTCCCGCGGCCTCGACCGCCAAGCCCTCGAGTGAGGAGAGCGAAACCGGCACGACCAGCTCGACAACGGTTCCTTTCCCCTGAACGGTCTCGATATCAACCCGTCCGCCCAGGCGGGCGCCCACTTCTCGGACGACGTCCAGCCCCACCCCACGCCCGGAAATATCGGTGACCGCGCCGGAGGTCGAGATGCCGGCGTCAAAGAGCATGCGAAGCAAGTCGCGCTCGCCCGGGCTCGGCGCCCCCGCGGGAAGCCTGCCCTTTCGCTCAAGCGCGCGACGCACCGATTCCACATCCACACCGCGTCCATCGTCGCGGCAAACAAAAGCGATCCGATTCCCTCGGCGAGTGATCTCGAGAGTGACCAGACCCTCCTTCGGTTTCCCCGTGAGGACTCGTTCATCCTCGGTCTCGATACCGTGGGCGACCGAGTTACGGACAATCTGCACAAGCGCACTCTGGACGGCCGACAGGACATTTCCGTCCAGGCGGATATCCCCTCCCAGTCCGCGGAACTCCGTCCGATGTCCCGTGGCGCGCGCCGCATCGCGAACCACACGTTCGAGAGGGCCGAAGAGCGTGCTCGCCGGCAAGAGCCGCAGTCGTTCCGCGGCGGCCCGCAGCTGTCGCAATTCGCGCTCGACGGCCTCAAGATCGGCGGTCAGCGCGCGCGCCAGGTCGGCCCGGTCGCCTACGCGAGCGGCAAGTCGGCCCGAGCGCTCCACTAGAGCCGCGGTTTGTCGCACCGAACCAAGCCGCGTTTGTGCTTCCGCGATGCCGTCCAGCAGGGAGTCCATTTCGGCCACATCCGTGCGTAGTGTCTGAAATGACTCGGCTGCGACCTCAGGGAGGGCGGTCTCCGGCGTGCTCAGGGCCGCGACTCGAGAGGCGATCGTGTCGAGCTGCCTCAGGACGGAATCGAGGCGTTCTCGGGCGACCGGGCCTTCAGTGTCGCGATACTCTTCGAACAGGTCCTCGATCGAGTGCGCCGCGAGGGCCACTTCGGGCTGCGCCACGACTCTGGCCGCACCCTTGAGCGTGTGCGCGAGCCGCAAGAGGCGAGACACCACCAGCCGCGCCGGTTGTCCGCGGTCAAGCTCGAGGACGCCCTTGCCCAACTGCTCCAAGAGATCTCGAGCCTCGACACGAAAGTATTTGTATCGATCGGTCGCCACGATTCCTTAGGCCGGTGACCCGGGTCGAATCACCTTCGCCAGGTCGGCGGAAAGGCTGGTCAGTTGTGAGGCGGTCTGCAAGGTCTGGCTGGAACTCGCCTCCGTTTCCCTGGCGGCCTGCGACACGTTCGCGATCGCCACGTTGACCTGTTCCACGGCGGTCGCCTGCTGTTTGGTGCTCAGCTCAATCTCGTTGGCGGCCTCGGTTGTGGTCGTCACAAGTCCTACGATGCGCCTGAACGACGCCGCGACATCTGCGAACTGCCTGGTGCCGGCGTCGACGGCTTTTGACCCGCCTTCCGTCGCCATGACGGTGGTGTTCACCGCGGCTCGAACATCGTCCACCAGCTCACGGATCTCCTTTGTCGAGCCTCCCACCCGATCCGCGAGTTTGCGGATCTCATCGGCTACGACCGCGAACCTCTTTCCGGCGTCTCCGGCGCCGGCGGCCTCGATGGTCGCGTTGATGGCCAGAATGTTCGTCTGCTCGGCGAGTTCGTTGATGATCTCCAGGATGCTGCCAATCTGCTGTGACTTCTTGCCGAGTTCGAGCATGTGGCTGACGATCGTGTCGACCTGTTGGCGAATCGCCGCGACGGACTCCCTGGTCGTGGCGACCGTTGTATCCCCGCTCTGCGCGGCGGTGGCCGTCTCCGCCGCGATCGCCGCGACTCTCTGGGCACTCTCCGCTATCTGTCGCGATGTGGCTAGAAGTTCTCGAATCGTGGTGGCGATCTCGTTCATGGCGGTCGCCTGTTCTTTGGCGCCCGTGAGCTGCTGATTGGCGGCGGCCTGCAACTCGGTTGAAGAGCTTTGAACATGTTGCACCGCTGAACCGATCCGGCTGCTCAGGGAACTCGTGATGACGGCACCCGCGGCCGACGTCAGCAGCAGACAAAGCAGAGTGCCGATCAAGATCGTTGACTTTCCGCCGTCCGCGGTCGATTCCACCTCCTCGGCCCGCAGTTTGAGCAGATCCCGTTCTTCGCGCTCCATCTGGTCGAGCACACGGCGAAGGTCGTCCATGACCTCTTTGCCATCCCCACCCTTGACCAACTTCGCGGCTTGCTCCAGGCCTCCCGATTTCCGCATGTCGATGTTTCGCTTCGCCAGGCCGAGCTTCGCGGCGATCAGCGGTTCCGCCGCGTCGACCCGCTTCTGGTGATTCGGGTTGTCTGCGGTAAGGCTACGGAGTTCGCTGACCTGCTTGGAGATCGCGCTCGTCGCACTCTCGTAGGGTTCGAGGAAGGCCTCCTCACCGGTGATGACAAAGCCCCGGGTTCCAGTCTCGACGTCCTTCATCAGACTGTGGATTTCGCTGATGTTCTCCAGTACGACGTGGGAGTCGTTGACCAGGAGGCTCGTTCGAGAAAGCGAGTCGATGCTGCGATAGGCAGCTACGCCGATGGCCAGCAGCAATAGGAACACGAGTGCGAATCCTGCGGCGATTTTTCTTCCAAAAGTCCACATTGTTTGTACTCCTTTAGCGACTAGACAGCGACCGGACCCTGGCCCGTTTCAAGGCCGGCGAGGATGGACCGAAGGCTGATGATCGGCCGGTGTACCTGGTTCACGCGTGCCACCTCCGTGAGGTGAGCGCGACCCACGCCCGAAGGGGATGGCAGGATGTCCGAAGGAGCAACGCCGAGGTACCCTTCGAAATCTTCAACGGCGAACGCGACCGAATGGGCCGCTGCCGAGAGCAACAGCCACCGGGCCTCTTCGGTGGGCCCGACGCGGCCCAACAAGCCTCCGAGGCTGTAGACCGAGATGATCCCTCCCCGGAGGCGGGCAAGGCCCAGGAAGTCCGCGCGCCGACTCGGCATCGAGACCACGGTACGCCCTTTGAGCAACTCCGCGACCTCGGTGATGCGGACAGCGTAGGGGTCGCCCCCCAGTCGGAGCGCGATGAGCCCGTCATTCCTCTCGAGGGCAAGGAGGGGGGCGTGCGCAAAGCCTTCGTCAAAAACCTGACGCAGGCTTTCGGCACGACTCAAAGGCGGCCGGGGAGCGGAGATCACAGCGGACCTCCGCAGGAGTCGAGCTCGGCGCGGCAAAGGGCGAGCAGCGCGTCTCGATTGAAGCCGCCCCCGAACATCAGAACCCGCGCCGCGTCCTCTCTGAGCAACAACGGGAGTGCGCGTTGAAGCTCCTTCCGTGCCTGGTCACGGTCGCCGGAACGGCGCGCCAACAACCCCAGGTGAAGCTGGGGCATGGCAAACGTCGGATCGAGATACCGGGCTGCTTCATCGTGTTCCTTCGCGCTTCGCCTGTCGCCAGCGCTCTCTCGGCAGAGCGCCACGATGTAATGGGCGCCAGCACTCAGTTCGTCAATATCGAGAAGCTCGCGGCTCAACCGTTCCGCGGCGGCCAGGTCGCCGCCGTGCGTCATGAGGACGGCCTTGAGCAGCAACACGTCGGGATCGCGGGCAGCGTTTTGGGGGAGCGCACCGAGCCATGAACTCGCTTCGGCGAAGCGTTCGCTATGGAGCAAGTCGAGCGCCGCATCCAGATTGTGACCCCCTGGCGCGGGCGCTGGTTCCGTAGGTAACCGTCGGGCAGGATCCGTCAGCGCCTGAATGCGCTCGGACGCGTGCCTTATGGTGTCGACCCAAGAGTCGTCGGGCGAGAGCATCGGAGGCGACGTCCTGGCCTCCACGGCCGGTGTTGATGAATATCTCTCTGGGCGGTTCGAGGGAACCGTCTCGGCCTCTTTGAGTTGGTAGTAGAAAGCTCCATGCGATTGGCGAAGGTGGAAATCCTGGGAGAGGCCCCGGAGGGTCTCGGCGTGACCGAGGAAAAGGAACCCTCCCGGGGCAAGGGAACGCGAGAATCGGGCGACCGTCCTTTGTGCGGCCAAAGGCGTGAAGTACATGATCACGTTGCGACAGAAGATGACGTCGAACGCCTCGGGCTCAAGAGGCCCCGTCTTTGCTGGGTCCGCAAGATTCTGCTCCTCGAAGCGGACTTTCCTCTTGATGGCGGTGTCCAAAACAAAGTCCCGACCCTCAGACTTGAAATATCGAGCCTGCGTCTCGGGCGGTGTGTCGCGCAGGGACCATGCCGAGTAACGTCCGGCCGCCGCCACGTCCAGCATGGCCGTGCTCACGTCAAGCCCTTTGATCGACACGCTCCACCCCGAATGCTCGGTGCGCTCGGCGAGGAGCATGGCCAGTGAGTAGGGCTCTTCGCCCGACGCACAGCCGGCCGAGAGAATGCGGAGGCACTGAGAGCTGGCGTTAGCGCGCATCCGGTCCGGCAGGACGAAGTCCGTGAACGCACGGAACTGGTCGCCATTTCGGAAGAAGTACGTTTCATGCACGGTCAAGGCGTGAGCCAGGCTCCTCAACTCGGCGCTTCTTTTCGGTAGACCGTCAAGGTACTTGTCGGGAGGTTCCTTGGTGATTGAGGTTCGACGTTCGAGGAGCTCCGCCAGCTCCCCAAGCTTGGAATCATCGAACAGAAGACCGAGCCGCTCCGCCACGAGGCTTCTGAAGGCCTCGACGCCGGTGGAGGGACCGACGAGGTTCATTGGGGACGTTCGTCAAACATAGGCCAGAAATCCGGGGGCACCGCGCGGCCTCCTTCGAGCACAAAAAGCAGATCGGCGTCCAGTGTGGCTAACCCAAGAACCATGGACGCTCCAGCGCCTCGCAGGAGGGGTGGAAGAGCGGCCATGGCTCCCTCCGGGATGTCTCGAACGCTCATGACCTCCTCGAGGGCAAGAGCCACTTGTCGTCCGCTCGCTCTCACGGTGATGAAGCGCGTGAACGACGACGCTTCTGTCGCGCCAAGGAGGGCGCCCATGTCCACCACCGGCGTGGACTCGTCCCGGATCAGCGAGACGCCGCACACGAAAGGCGGAGCGCCCACCATCGGCACCACCGCAAGGGGCCGCATCGTTTCAACGATGTGGACCAACGGAATGGCGCAAGTCTGTCTCCGTGCGCGGCAAAGCAGGGCGAGACCGGCCTGCCCCAGACTCCTCACGCGGTGGATACCCCCTTGGGCCAAGCGGGGCCGCGGTCGACCCATGCATCCAAGGTCGGCAGGGCTCGGAGATCAGCGAGCCTCATACTCGCGACGCCGTGGTGCGATCGGAACATTGAAGCCCCCTTCCTATCGAACGTAGCGGAACAATATATATCCACACTGCGGCAAGACCGGAAGTGGGTGCCCACACACTCGCGGGCATTCTTGCCGTGGCCGCAAGTGTTACCGGCCAAGCAGGTGGAGGGAAGCCACGGTTGCCTTGTGAATGCCGAGGGAGGAAGCATCGTTCATACACGGGTAGGTTTGCCGGTCGTCATCGACCAGATGTAGGTTGCGGCATGTGGGAGCCTCTCTAAACCACGCCACCGAACGTGATGCCGTGCGCGACTCTGCGGGGCATCCTGGCGTTGGAGCCGCGTCCGCAAAGGCGGCGCCGGCGCCGGCCGGCTCGGGGCTCTGGCTCTTCCTGACCATCCTCGCCGTCGTTTTTGGCGCCGAAGCCGCGGTCATGTTTACGCTCGGTGCGTTGCCCCGACTCGGGGGGGCCTGGGAGGCCGCCCTCGACGCCTCGATACTTACGTTGCTGATCGCGCCCTTCATTTGGTGGAGAGTCGTTCATCCCCTGCGCGCCCGCGCGATCGCAGACAGCCAGCGAGCGGAGGCGCGAATCCAACGCCTCAATCACGTGTACGCCGTCCTCAGCGAGGTGAACCAGGCCATCGTTCGCATCCGTGACACGCGGCGTCTGTTTCGCGAGGCCTGCCGGATTCTGGTGGAGACTGGCGGTTTCCAAATGGCCTGGATCGGCCTGCGAGCCTCCAGCTCGGACGAGGTGGCGCCGGTCGCTCACGTCCGCGCCACCATCGGCGGGATCGAGGAACCGCAGGTCGAGGCCCCGGGGGAAGTAGCCGCCCCCCCCTTCAGCGAAAGGAGCCGGCAGGTCTGCAACGATCTTGAAAGCGATCAGGCGCACTCACGCTGGCGCGAGCAAGCCCTTGCCCAGGGCTATCGCGCCTGGGCCACGTTTCCCCTGACCGTCGGTGGGGAGTTTTTTGGGACCCTCGCCCTCTGTTCGGACGTGGCGGGCTGCTTCAACCACGAGGAACTCCGCCTTCTCGACGAGATGGCGGCGGACTTGTCCTTCGCGCTGGAGATGTCCCAGCTGGAGGAACTGCGGATCCGTCTGGCGACGACGATCGAACAATCACCGGTCTCGGTTGTGATCACGGCCGCCGATGGCCGCATCGAATACGTGAACCCGGCATTCACGACGATGACGGGTTACACGTCCGAGGAGGCGCTCGGAAGCAATCCGCGCCTGCTCAAGTCGGGTCGACAGACTCCGGAGTTCTACGAGAAGTTATGGGCCACCATCAAGGGTGGGAAGAGCTGGCATGGCGAGATGGTCAACCGCCGAAAGGACAACCGTCTGTATTCCCAGGAGATGACCATCGCTCCCGTTCACGAGGCGGCCGGGGTGACTCGCTTCGTGGCCATCTCTCAGGACGTCACAGAGCGCAAGCGGGTCAGCGAGCGTCTCCGCCTTCAAGGCGCCGCCCTCGAGGCTGCCGCCAACGCCGTGATGATCACGGACCGAATGGGGCGAATCGTCTGGGTCAACGAGGCCTTCACGCGCCTCACCGGATGGTTACAGGAGGAGTGCGTCGGACGAACGCCTGCCATCCTCAGGTCGGGCAGCGAAGACCGTACCTTCTACGCCGAGCTTTGGCGCACCATCCTTCGGGGAGACGTGTGGCAGCGCGAAATGGTGAACCGACGCAAGGACGGAGAACTTTACGTTGAGGATCAAACGATCACCCCGGTCAAGAACGACCGGGGCGAGATTACCCACTTCGTGGCCATCAAGCTCGACATCCGGGAACGAAAGCTCGCCGAAGAGGCTCTTGAGGGCTCACGAGGACTCTACCGGTCCCTGTTCGATCAGTCCCCCGACGGCGTGCTCCTCATCGATGCGAGAACCGGAGGAACCATCGACGCGAATCCGGCGGCCAGCCGGCAACTCGGCTACCTGCCCGAGGAATTCGCGCGGCTGAGCATCTCCGACTACGAGGCCCTCGAGACGCCTGAGGAGACGAGCCAAAGGACCCAGAAGTTGCTGGCCGACGGGTCGGGCGACTTCGAGACGCTGCATCGAACGAAGAGCGGCGAAACCAGGAATGTGCACGTCTGGGCCAGGCTCCTTCAGCTGGAAGGCCGGCCGGCCTTCCACTGCATTTTCGAAGACATCACGGATCGCAAACGGGCCGAGCAGGTCCTGATCACATCCCTGCAGGAGAAAGAGGCGCTGCTCAAGGAAGTCCACCACCGGGTGAAGAACAATCTGCAGGTGATCACCAGCCTTCTTCGCCTGGAAGCCAGCCGCATCGATCACCCCGAGACCCGGAGTGTCCTCAAGGACGTCCAGAATCGGATTCAATCGATGGCGGTCCTGCACGAGACGCTGTATCGGTCTGGGCGGTTCGCCGACGTCGACCTCGGCGTCTACTTGCGCCTGCTCGCCGGCCAACTCATGCGATCGGTTGGATCCACCCCGGACCAGGTCGACCTTCGTCTTGACCTCGCCTCGGTGCGGCTCAACCTCGAGCAAGCGATACCCTGCGGCCTGATCGTGAACGAGCTTGTCTCCAACTCGCTGAAGCATGCTTTCCCGGCCGGGCAGTCTGGTGTCATCTGGGTCGAGCTTCACCAGGCAGAGGAAGGGGCCCTGCGTCTTCGCGTCCGGGACAACGGCGCGGGTGTGCCTGCGGACTTCGAAATCAGGCGGGCCAGGTCTCTCGGGCTGCAGCTCGCGGGCGACCTGGCGAGACAGCTGGGTGGCAGCCTCAAGACGATATCGGGCCACGGCTCATCGTTCGAGGTGACGTTTCCTCCCAGGCGCGCGGCGCGGCAACAAGGCGCCCTCTCGCAGTCGTGAGACTCGGGCCGACCCTCAGGCTTCGCTGATCGCGGGCGTGCCTGCTACGGTATCGAAGGCCGCCGCCGGCTAAGTCCGAGATCCCGTCAGCGAACGTCCGCCTGCACGCCTGGACCGGCACGGGCGCTTCCGGAGATTGTGGCCGCCCTCGGCGAGGAGAAGGGGGCAATTCCCGCAGTCCGTAACCTTTTCCCACCTGCCCGGTATTGTCTTCTGAACACCATGCTTGCCAACTTCAGCGATATCTACAGCGAGTATGCGCCGCATGTCCGGCGCTTCGCGTGGTACCTGTGCCGCGATCCACACCTCGCCGAGGAGCTGACCTCGGAGACCTTCGCGCGCGCCTTCACCGCCGCGGACCGGGAGCGGCCCGGCAGCCTGAAATCATATTTGTTCACCATCGTCCGCCATCTCTGGTATGACGAAGCCCGGCGCCGCTCCCGTCATGTCGAGCTGGATGAAACCAAGGCCGATCCCGGAAGCAGCCAGGAAACTGCGGCCGGCCAGCGCCAACGACTGGCGCGCGTGATGCTGGCGCTGCGCGGCTTTTCCGAGTGCGACCAGACCGTACTGCTGATGCGCGCCGCGGGAGAGATGAGCTACGAAGAAATCGCCGCCGAGACCGGCATCTCAATCGCGGCGGCGAAGGTAAGAGTCCACCGGGTCCGACGACGGCTCGCCGCCCTCGTACCTGAATAGAATCCAAGGAGACCGACATGAACCGCAACATCACCCAGGACATCATTACCGATCTGCTGCCCGCCTACTTTTCCGGCGAGGCGAGCCCCGCCACGAAAACGATGGTAGAGGACTACTTCGCCGCCGACCCGACGTTTGCCGGCTGCGTGCAATCGGAATGGAAGGGTTCAGACGGAAGGGCGCCGGCAAATCCGCCGCTCATCACCAACCACGCCGGTGAGGCCTTGACGCGGACGAAACACATCATCCGCGTCCGCACCCTCCTGTTCGCCATCGCGTTGTTCCTCTCGCTGCTGCCCTGCACTTTCGTGGTCAACTCCGAGCGGGGGGTTACCTTCCTCATGATGCGCGACGCGCCAGCCATGGCCTTCTCCTCGCTGGTCGGTGGAGCCGTGCTGTGGATCTGGTATGCCATTTACACCCGCCGGTTGCGCACCGCAGGGTTATGAAGTGCGTGCCCTGCGGTTTCGCGCGCATCCTGCGGTCCTTGGAGGAACTATGAAGAACCTGTCTCGACTCTTGACCCTGGCACTGGCGATCGGCCTCCTGGCTTCGCCCGCCCGCGCTCAGGAACTCAACGTTGGCGATGCCGCCCCGGACTTCACGCTCGAAGGAGGGCGAGTCGCTGCGCGACGCGTACCAGGCCACGCTCGAGGTGACGGGCAGCGGCGTGCTCTTCACCGGTATCACTCTGGCGCTGGGTGTGGCCACGTGGATGTTCTCGCCCCTCAAGTTCCAGGCCGACATGGGTGTGCTGCTGGCCTTCCTCTTCCTGATGAACATGATCGGAGCGCTGGTGCTGTTGCCAGCACTCGCGCACTTCCTGCTCTTAGGCAAGCGCAAGCTGGCCTGAGGCGTTGCCCTTCGGGCAGGCCAACCCGACCACTACGCGGCCAGCCCCTCTTCTTCGGTTTGTCATTGCAGGGTTTGCGGCGCGACCTATGATTCGGTCATGACCACACGAAAGGGATCAGGGCAGACCGCTCTCGTTACGGGAGCGTCTTACGGAATCGGCGTCGACCTCGCGGAGTGCTTCGCGCGCGACGGGTACGACCTCATCCTGACCGCGCGATCCGAGGAGGCCCTCAAGTCCGTGGCGACGCGTCTTTCAAACGGCTTCGGAATCAAGGCGGCAGCCATTGCGAACGACCTCGGCGCTACTGGCGGAGGGAAGGCTCTCGCCGCAAAGGTTAAGGACCTCGGTCTCACTGTGGATGTCCTGGTCAATAACGCGGGTTTTGGGCACGCGGGCGCGCTCACGGCGGCGCCGATTGAGACGACACTCGGCATGATCGATCTCAACGTGCGCTCCCTGGTCGAGCTCACGCACATCTACTGGGACGGGATGCTGAAGCGCTCCCGCGGAGGCGTCATGAACGTCGCTTCGACCGCGGCGTTTCAGCCCGGCCCTCTGATGGCGGTGTACTACGCATCAAAGGCCTTCGTTCTCTCGTTCTCTGAAGCCCTTTGGGAAGAAGCGCGCGGCACCGGCGTTCATGTTTCCTGTCTGTGCCCCGGACCCACCGCCAGCGGCTTTCGCGAGCGGGCGGGCACGGGCAAGACCAATCTTGCCCATGCTTCGGCGGTGATGCCCTCGATGCCGGTGGCGGAGGAGGGCTACCGCGCCTGGCGCGGAAACAAGCGTGTGGTCATCACCGGCCTGCAGAACCGCATCGGCGCGCGCGCAGCGCGGATTCTTCCGCGAAGCATGATCCTGCGGCTGGTGCGGAACATTCAAAGTCCGCGAAAGTCATTGCCTGAGTGATCACGTTCGGAACACAGCTACTTGTTCTCCCATTTCACCGTACTAACATTTATTCTGGCCGGTGTAGTGGAGCTTTAGAGTTGTCTTTCCGTCAAACAATTCCAGAACCCCGCCAGTCCAGGTCATCTTCCATTTTTCGACCATTCCATCGTCGGCATTGACGGTGGTCAACGTGCTGCCGGAAACGGTGTAAGACCTTCCGACAGCGCCGATCGTTCCGGCTCTTTGGGGAATTATTTCCCACGTGCGGTTTCTACAGAATTGGAAAACCGTGCCCGTGAGGCCTCTGCCGAAATCTATCTTCCAAGCCGTGCCCGGCAGTGACGGGAACGCTCCCGGCTGTGAAGGGACCGCTCCCGGCGCTGAAGGGGGAGCTCCCGGCAGTGTCAGCTTGAAGGGTTCAGCCTGCCTGGTCTTGGCTTCAGCCTCCCGTTCGGTTGTTCCAGCCGGACGGATCCGGTCGTCGCTGACCGATTCGTCATGGCGGCTGTCACGATTGGCGAAGCGGACCTTATAAAAGGCGCCCTCGACCGCGATCACTGTGGCCGGAAGCCAGGTGAAATTGGCGTTTTGAGCCTCGATCTGGTCGCCAACCTTGTATTTCCCGCTCGGCCTTATGGCGGCTTCGTTAGTCGGGCGAATGTTCTCCGTCCTGCATTCATGTCCCTCCTTATATAAACCCCCTTTGTTGAACGAATCGAGTCTCACACGGTAGAAATTGCCGGAGTTCTTATTTGTGTCATCCGGCAAGAAAGGCACGACCGTCCCCTTTTCCCAAATGCCCATCGAGGCCTTGTCACATTCGACACGGTCGCCGGGTTTGTATTTGGTGGCTTTGTTTATGGTGGCCGGGTCTGGCGCCCCGACGGGACGGATGTAGCTCGGTGGGACCCACGCGTCCATGACTGGGTCGTAGCCGTCGTAGTGAACTCTGAATTCGCCATCCCTGGCTCCGATGATCTTCGCCGGATACCACCTGTCGCCATCCTTTACCTCGACCTTGTCGCCAACTTTGTAGTCGGTCTGCGCAAGTGCAAGGGCGTTTGCCGTAATAACAAAAACCACGGCTGCGACCACGGCAAATATCCAGTTTCTCGGCGGCCTTGAGATCATTGGTTCTTCAATTCTCCGTAATATGGGTTCACTCCAAATGAACCACCCCGGGTTCCCGGAGGCTGGTTGACTTGAGTCGAGCAGCTAGGCCAGCCCGTCGTGTTGTTGATAGTACGCCCTCTCTTTCTCTGGTGAAATATTCCGATTGGGGCCCAAGGGTTGAAACTCCGTGGAGGTGCGCTCTCCCGGCCTGCTGACATCGCATAGGATGAACGCAATGGGCGTCGAGAATCTGAATGCCGAAGAATCCGCGGCTGGACTCGCCACGCGTCCGGGTCCCGGAGTCGGCGCTCTTCTGATCCGCTCGGCGCGATTCATTCCAAGCCACCCCGCAGCCATCGTGGGCCTGACCGGCTTGTTGATGCCGATGGAGGTCTTCTACACGGCGGGGGGACTGAACGCGGGCGGTGCGGGCGGAGAGCCGCCGCTCGCAATTGGTGGGGTCTTCATAACCTACCTCGGCGCCGCTCTCCTGATTCCGGCCCTGATGGGCCATGTGGTCGAGCGAGCTAAGAGGCTGCTTTATCCCGCTGCTCCGGGGCAGGCCCCGGCCTCATTTCGATTCTTCCCTTCCTTCTTCCTCTTCAGCCTTGGCTTGGGAGTGCTCTTGGCTTTTTGGGCGGTCGCCTCGTGGCTCAGGATCCCGGTCCCACAGGGGATGTTCGGAGGGGTGAACAACCCGGCTATCCCCTTCGGACCCACAAGTATGGGTTTCGCCCTGTTGACCGCCTACCCGCTGGGGGTGCTCTGGTGGCTGAGCGTAGCCGCTCTCGTGGCCGAGGGGAAGGGAATCTTTGTCGCGATCGGGACGGCGGCGCGGGTGATCGCGCGTCACCCCGCACAGAGCGCTCTCTTCGTGCTGGTCGATGTCGTTCTGCTGACCATCACCAACATGGCTCTCGCCGCCCCACAGTGGGTGGGTGCGGGACCGATCCTTTGGGCGACGATCCGCGGCCTGGTGACGAGTACGCTTTTCGTTTTCTGGGGCCAGGCGTTCACCGCCTTTCTTCTCTCTTTCCCCGAGTCGAGAAGCGACCCGTCCTAACGGCGCCGCCCGCCCGTGGGGCGCTGGTTCGCACCCAGTCCCCGCACACCTCTCCTCGATGACGTCGTCCGCGCGGCCGCTTCGGTGGCCGGAGCACGTTCGGAACGGACCCGCGACAAGGATGGGCCGGCACTCGCCGACGAGATCCGTCTTCTGATCTCGGCGCGTTTCGACGAGGACTGGTCCCTGACCCGCCTGCAAGACCATTTCGGTGTGTCCGCGTTCCGGCTGTGCAGGGTCTTCCGCCGCGTCACCGGTTCCTCGATTCACTTGTACCTCGTAAGCGTTCGTCTGCGCGCCTCGCTCGAGCGCATCGAGCCGCAGGCCGTCGACCTGGCATCGGTGGCGATGGACCTGGGCTTTTCCAGTCATTCCCATTTCACCCTGGCCTTCAGGCGCTCCTTTTGCGTCGCACCGTCGGTTTGGCGGGGCGACGTCCCGCCCGCAGAATTCTGATAGCGGAACCTCGGTCGACTCACTACGATTGCGTATCGCCGTCACTGTCGAAACACCGACCTGCCGCGCGTCCTTGAGAGGACTCCGAAATCCAAGAAATGGGGAAAGAAACATGCGCGGCATCATCGGCACTTCGCTCATCGTGATGGCGACCCTCGCGGCCGCACAATCCCAGGCGCCATCCCCAAGCCCGGCCCCGGCGACACCGCCGCCCCGGCCCTGCACCGCACCGATGTACCGCCACTTCGATTTCTGGATCGGACGGTGGGACGTGGTCAGTCCCACAGGTCAGTTCGCCGGGACGAATCGCATCACCCGCATCGACTCCGGCTGCGCGCTCCACGAGAACTGGAGTTCCGCGGCCGGCGGCTACACGGGCCAGAGCCTCAACTCCGTGGGCCTCGATCGGAAATGGCATCAGACCTGGGTGGACAGCTCTGGGCTGCGTCTCGAACTCGTGGGCGGTCTGGTGGGCTCGAGTATGGTCCTCGAAGGCGAGACACCGTCGCGCGACCCCAAGGTTCCCGCCACGAAGAACCGGATCACCTGGACGCCGGAGAACCCGAACCTCGTCCGTCAGCATTGGGGAACCTCGACGGATCTCGGGAAGACCTGGACCACCGCTTTCGACGGGCGGTATCACCGGGTCGCCGAAGGAAAGGGGCCGGCGGAGTCCTTTATGACCCGCCTTCATGGAGGCTGGATCGGAACCGGGCAACTCATGAAACGCGACTCGCACGTCGAACTGCATGTCGACCAGGGAGTGCATCCGACCCTCTTCAACTTGAGCTGGCGGAATGTGGTGGTCGGCGATCCACGCAGCCTCTTCGAAGGCGCCGCCGTTTACTCGGACCGCGGCAAGGGTGAGTTCTCGGCGACGTGGTGGGACTCGAGAGGCGCGACCCATCCCATCAAGGCTGCGGTAGCGGAGAACGCGATGACCTCGCACTGGGGCGAGACCGGGCGAACCGTCTACACGCTTCTGCCTTCGGGCGAACTCGAAGTCATCGACAGCGTCAAGGGACAAGATGGCGCTTGGGGCGAGTTCGCCCGGGCCACCCTCAAGAGGAAGTGGTCAGCTGAATTCGGGTCACGGCGCAACACCCCATGACTCTTGCTTGCGCTTTTGCTTGCCTTGTCGCCCTTCAGATTCAGCCGGGTCCTTCCCCGGCGCTCGCCAACGCCTCCAGGGACCTGAGCACACTCGAGGAACTGGAGTTCGGCCGCCATCCCGTGGGTGTGCGGTTGATCCGGGCATGGGATACGTCAAGGCGCTGGCCCTCGCCAGGCGACGCGGCCGGCACACGAGGCCGTCCGGTGCAGATCACTTTGTTCTACCCGTCGGTCGAAATCGGGGCGATGCCGGTCACGGTCGAAGAACACATCCTGGCGGATTGGGCTGGCGAGTTTCGAAAGAGCTACCCAGCCGAAGAACGCGACGCTGCGCTCGGAGCAGCCAAGCGGACCTTCGAGGAGGGCCTTGATCGCGCGCTCACCGACGCCGAGTGGTCGCGGGTTCGTTCCGCGCTCAGCAGAGGTCGAGTAGCCACCGGGCCCCTGCCCGGGGCGCACCCACTCATCCTGCTTCAAGCCGGCATGACCAGCAGGGGTTTCACGCTGCTCACCCTGGCTGAAGCCCTCGCCAGTCACGGATACGTGGTGGGAGCGCTCGCGACCTTCGGCAGGACGCATGTCGAGCGATTGGGATTCGACGCGGCCGGAGTGCGTGCCCTGGCGGATGACGCAGGGTTCGCCTTGGGCCTGCTCAGTACTCGTCCGGAGGTAGACGCGAGCCGCATCGGCCTCGTGGCCTGGAGCGTGGGCGGTGTTTCTCACGCCTGGCTTCGCCTCGAGAGGCCTGAGGCGTTCCGGGCCGCAGTCAGTCTCGACAGCGGAACGGGCTACTCGTATGGGGCCGGCCTCTTGCGCCAGCATCCTGCTTTCAACCTCCGTTCTCCACGCGGACCCTTCCTTCAGTTCGACCTCGAGGAGGCGAATGCGCGGATCGCCAGGGACGACAGTTTCTTCCGTGCCCATCCAAAGGATGAGGCCGAGCGCTTTGTCCTCACCGGACTTCTTCACGGCGATCTGGTTCTCCCCTACGGCGTAGGACGGTCGGTGGCTCTCGGGACCCCAGCCAAGAGTCTTCGCGCGCTTGGACGCGTTCTCCTGACCTTCCTGGAGTTGCATCTCCGCGGCAGGGCAACCTCAAGGGATCCGGGCGGAACCCGCAGCTGGTTCGGCCCGGCTGCATACAGAGGAAAGGGCGGGCCGCCCTGAATCACCCAGAGGCGCAGGCGTGACGCGATAGGAACTCGGCCACCAGCCGATTGAAATCCCGCGGATTCTCCAGGTTGGACATGTGACCCGCATCTGCCAGCACGACCTTTGTGGAGTTGGTGAGGATCTCGCTCAGGAAATCGACGCGGCGGTGCAGATCCGGGTGATCGAGGGCGCCTATCAGCAGAAGGGTCGGTCGAGTCAGCTCGCGGAGACGGCCGACGGCGGGCGGGTCGAGCGGCTGCCGCAGACTCCCCGGGGCCGACCGCGCATTCTCGCGCATGAGTTGCTCTGCGCGCCGGCGCGCTGCGGGTTTCCGCGGTGCGGGGACGAAGTATGGGTCAGAAAGGAACGCGCGGATCCCCGGCTCGACACCCGCCGCGGAAGCAGAAGCGAAACCGGCGACCCGCCGTCGCTGGTCTTCGGACATCTCGAACCCCTGCACGAAAGGCGCTGCGAGCACGAGGCCACGTACCCGCTCGGGCCAGGTCAGCGCGAAGTCGATCGCGATCCCGCCTCCGGACGAGAGCCCGACCAGTACGACGCCCGGCAGACCAAGTGCTTCGAGCACCGCGGCGAGATCCTCCGAATCGGAGTAGGCGCCCCGCGCGACCTCGGACTTGCCGACGTTGCGCGGCTCGAAACGGACGACTTCGAAGCGATGCCTCAGGTGTTCGAACTGAGCATCCCATTGACGCCGGTCCATGCCGCCGCCACCGGCGATCAGAACCACGGGACAGCCCGTCCCGGCGATTTCGTAGGACACGCCGTCCACGAGCCCTTCGCGAGACAGTGCCGGCTTAGTTGCGCAGGCTCCGGATCCTAGAGACGTCCACATCGCGAGGGCCGCCACGGCGCCCGCTTTGCCCGCGCCCGGGATCATGGGTCGAGTCTTGATCGCTCTCTACCTTCCGAATCGAAGGGCTGGAAGGTCGATGAGATCCTTGGTCTGTCCACCGCGAGAGAGGAACTTCATGATCTCGTCGCCGATCTGGGTCGATGAGATCAGGAGATCGTCATCGTGACCGCCATTCCGGACAATCAGCATGCGACCGTTTGCAAACCCGCGAAGGACCTCCTCCGCGTTGGCGCGCGGTGTGCGGCCATCAAGATCGCCGCTGATGAACAGGGCCCGCGTCTTCGAGACCACGGGCAAGCGGAAGGCCTCGCCAGCGTCCTTAAAGGGCCAAGCGGAACATATCTCAGGGAAGGGCCAGTTGATGTCGCCAAACCTCCGGGACAACTCACGCTCATGTGTAATTCGGCTCAGACGAAGAGACGAAGCCCCCGAGGCGCAATCCGCGACATAGGCCAGAGGCAAAAGGCCTCGCAGGCGGCGGCTGGCAACGGCCCACTGGGCAAGGGGCTCGAAGTCCCCGCTCCTCAGTCGCGCCAGACGCTGCGGAAACTGCTCGATGTCGGACCGCTCGGCGGTCATGTCCAACAGCGCGCGGTCAAGATCAGCCGCGCCGACGGTAACCGTCACAGCCCCCTCTTTGGTCTTGGTCCTTACCATCTTCGGAGCAGCCAGCGCCAGCCGAACTTCCTCGAAAGCCCGGATCGGGTCAGGCAGGATCGCCCTCCCGTCCGGACTTGAGGCCACTGCCTCGGCAAGCCGGCTTAAGTGATGTTCGAGCTGCTCCGGAGTCTTGAGCGTGTGATCGGGACCCTCAACGCCCGCGAGCACAGCGGCGTCGACTGAGCCTTCGAACTCGCGGATGAACGAAAGCGCAAGGTGCGTCCCGTAGCTGATGCCCAGGAGTCGGACCATCGGCGACCCAAGGGCATCGCGAAGGGCCTGGAGGTCGCGCACGCTCTGAGCGGTGTCGAGCAGGGCAAGGTCCACGCCCTGTCGCTTCCAATCGGCCACGCAGGCCTGACTCGCTGAAATCAAGGGCGTCAGAAATGCGGCAGGGTCGAATGCGCGGTCGAGCGGAAGAGCCACCGGGGTGCGACAGACCGGAAACGGCTCGGAGTAAACGCCGCGTTGGTCCATCGCCACCACATCCCCCAGGGCGCGAAGACGCTGCATCAGCGGATGACGATCGCCGGTGACGGACCCGGTGCTCGATCCTCCAGGACCTCCCGCCAGATAGATGATGGGTGAGCCTGGCTGCGGACTGGTCGCGCGGAGCCGCATCACCTGAAGGCGGAAGGTCGGGCCGGTCGGCGCATTCCAGTCACGCGGTACCGTCAGCCATGCCTTTTCCACCTCAACTTTCTGCCGATGGGGGCTCTCGCCCGCTTCAATAACGTCACTCCTCCATCTGAGCGCCCCGGCGGACGGCGCCACGCCTTGGTTACAAGCCAGTGTCGCCTTCGATCCCAGCAGGAGAGCGGCGGTGATCGTCGTGTAACGGAGGACCGACCCAAGAACACTCAAGTACGTGAACCTCTGCGCGAACGCGCCCACGCCAGCCCGAACATCGCCGTCAGGATCGCGCAGGTGACGATCCCCTGGATCACTGAGAAAAATACGGAGGACCAGAACAGGAGAAACATTCCGAGCGCGTAGATCGGAGAGAGCACCTGGACGAACCCGGTGGTGTCCGACCTCCCGCGGGTCATGGCGTGGCCTAGTCCGGCGGCGAGGAGCATGAGAATGGAGAAGTTCAGACTGAAGTACTCGCGGAAGTCGAGAATCGACGGCTGGAAGCCCAGCAGGCTGGTTTTCGTGGAGCGCATCAGGCGGGTCAGCTCGGCCATCTCGGGTCTCGTTCTGGCGGCGTGCGCGCTCTGCAGGAATCCCGCCAGATGCGCCATCGCGAAGACCGCCATGAGAACCAACCCCGACCTGAAGGGCCTCTGGGTTCTGTTCATCGCATCGAGGCTTCCAGTGATGGGAACGCGACCGGATCGGCCCGAAGAGCGCGAAACACTCGAACCCAGCCCGGGTCGGAGTTGGGAGTCATGTACTGCTCCCAGGTGTTCTCAAGCGGTTGAAACCCTGCCGGGACGGCGGCCGCGAGTGCTGAATGAACCGCGCCCAACTGCGCCCTGGGCCCCTCGTGGTCGACCGCGAGCGCCAGCCCGCCTGGGCTCGTTGTGATCACCACGTCTGGGTTGGCGATCGAACCCGGAATCGTGGCCGACACCTGAACCTCGAACTCCCACACTTCGGATGTCACCGTCAGGTTGACCAGCATGGGCGCGCCCGTGATGACGCCCCCGCTCGCGGCGATCGCATGGCGAAGCGCCTCAAAGGCGCTCATCGCGGCCGCCTCACGCTCATTCGTTCGGACTTCTCCGAGGGCTACCTTCCGGCGCACCGCAGCCACCGGAACCGCGGGCATTTGGACCACCACCGGCGACGCGCCCAGGCGTCTGGTCGCGTCCAGCGGGGACAACGGCGTTGGCGGGGCCGGGGACGCGGGGCGTTCCGCCATGCGCAACATCTGTTGAAACTCTGCTGCGGAGAGCAGTCGGCTATGGTGCGCCTCGACCATCTGGTGAAAATCGGCGAGACCAAGGGAACGCAGCCTCCCGGCAAACTCAACCGTGATGGGCATAGCCCTGTTGAGCCCCCGGCCGGTCATCGGGGTGAACACCAGATCGGCCTGCCAGACCAGACGCTGCTTCGGCAAGTAAGCGATGGTCAGTTCTTCCGAGTGCGCGTTCGGTCCGACGTCGTGAAGCTCAAGGATCTGGAAGCCGTCGGAGATGACCCGCTTCTTCGAGAAGGTCTCGATGATCGGCGGCTTCGGACTGAGCGACTGGGGGTCGGGACGAATGGTCTGGCGGATGTTCGCGAGTCTTCGGTAGAACTCAGTGTTTCCGGGCGTGGTGAGAACCGCGGTCTGAAGCTGATAGTAGGCACGGGCCCCGCCGCCGTGATCCCCGTGGGTGTGGCTAGGGACCACGTATCGAATGGGCTTGCCTGGCAGCTTCTGGGCCACGGCGTCGATAGTTGACTGAGACATCCAATAGTCGCCCGGGCATTCGACGACAACCAGAAAGTCCTTGAACTCGACGATCATGACGCCGCCCATCTCCGTGTCGAGGTAGACGCCCTCTCCGATCTTTGCGATCCGGTCCGAAGGGGCCGACTCGGATGGCGCGCTTGCCGAGGTGGGAAGCTCGAAGAGCAGGGGGGCGAGAGTGGTATTCGCCTGGAGTCGGTACGTCAACTCCCGGACGACCTCGCCGTTCAGCAGATCCGTGCGGTAAGTCGGGAACATAACGCCCGCGATCTCCCGGTAACCCGAGAATCGGACGAAGTCCATGACGTCGCCATGGACGCCATCGTCGCGGATGTTTTCGAAGCCCTCGAGCAAACCCGTTTGCGAGTCGATCGAGAGGGTCAGGATCGAACGGTCCCGTTGGACGAAGGTGACCACATCGAACTCTCTTCCGTCCTTCGAGTAGGCGCCGGTGTGGCGAAGGTTCGTGCCGTTGTTCCATGCGGTCAACAGCGCGAACGGGGGCAGGAAGCGTGGAACGAATGCGCGAGGACCATCCGCATCGGCGCCGGCGAGCTTCGCGATCCACTCGCTGCCGTGGTGGTTGGCATCGGGCTCCCAGTGATAGCCCTCGGCGCCCTTCAGGGCCCATGCGCCGCCGAACCGGCCGATTCCCGGGTAGGACGTGTAGTTTTCGACGAGGAGGCGATCGTTCTTCAGGTCGACAACCATCCGTCCCGTGGCCGGTTCCTTGTCCCACGGACCGAGCGGACGCCGGCTCTGATTCACCATGGTCCGCCGACCCTCGTACTCGAGCGTTACATTCTCAAGAGCGGCTATCCGCTCTCGACCTCCATGGGCCTTGAGAGATCTTTCGAGTAAATCGCGCGCCCTCAGGTATGAACCAAGCACGGACCCCGTTTGCGTCGAGGCGGCGATCTGCGCCCGAGGTGCAACCGCACCCAGCGCCCAAATGGACAGGAATGCTGCGACTGTTGTTGGCTTCGGCTTCATTCGTGTGATCCTTCAACTTGGGGGAAGGCGTTGGCGACGCGTGACCGAGGGGCAGGCACACCGCGATGCTAGGCAACTCACGCAGAGCGCGCTATCACATTCGTGCACGCGCCTCGCCGGCCAGGAACGACCAGCAGGCGGCGAGGACTCGCGCAGAATGGCGCGAAGCCCGCGCACGCATATCGGCCGCCCAGAAGAGTCATCGATGACGATACTGGCGCAGATCCTCCTTGGATTGACACGCGGAGTAATTGCGAGGGCGTCGCTATCCGGGTATCCGCTACCGCAAAGGTGCGCTCCAGAAGTTCGGCCCACATCTATTCGGGGCCGATCGCGGCTCGCGCCTATACCCTGTTCCCCACGCCGCCATCAGCCGCGTCGTCATGCTCGGCGCGGCCCACCGCGTGGCGGTGCGCGGGGTCGCTCTGTCCGAGGCCCTTGCCTTCGAAACACCGCTCGGCCGCATCGCTCTGGACCAGGGCGCGATGCTCCGGGTGCAGGCCTGGCGCAAGCTCGAGGAGCTTGGGGCTCTGGCTGCCGTCTCGACGCCGGTTGCATTCGACCGCATTGCTTTGCGTCATGGAGCTCTGAACTCGGGGCGATGACGCCCGAAGACCAGGTGTTCGCGCCGTCCGATGTCGCGGACGCCAGGACCGGTCACCGCGCATGGCATCGACGATTCCGGGCTTCCGGTCCGCCGGGCGAAAACTACCGAGACGGCGGCTGCGGCCACTGACCGGGTTCGAGGTCCGGGTGGGGCAGGGCGCCTTCAGACCGGAGCCTCTTGACTTGATCGCGAAGGGCGTCGGCCTCGGCATCGAGTTGCCTCTGGAGCGCTTCGTTCGAGACGACCTTGGCCTTGACACGAAGCAGCAATCCTCGCCACAGGATGGCCTCGAATAGGTCCTTCTTCAGGGCGAGGGCACGGCCTGTGCACCGCAGTCCCCACTCCAAATGAGCGAGCTTCTCGTCATCTTCGAGCCCCGGGTCCCGGTAGGCCTTGTCCCAAAGGAGTCGCGCCAGCACAACGAAACCGATGGGGTCTTGAGGTTGTGCGTTGACGCAGCGCTCGAGGGTGGCCATGCCCAATTCAAACTCGGCTTTGGGTTTCGCGTGAAGCTCCGAGCTCGCGAGCGTCCGACACTCGTCGAAGAGTAGCCACAACGCATCGAGGGCTGCGCCTTCAGCGGAGAAGGAGGGAGGCGTCACTGTGAGCGTGGCGTCGTACTCGATGTCCCAGGAGATCCGCTGCTTCACAACGTCGTTCCCGAACTCGTCCGTCGCCCTGACCGGAAGGCCGGTGTCCCGCGCCACCCAGAGCCTGATGCGCGAAGTCTCTCCTCGTCCCGACATGGCGTACTCGTAGGCGAGGGTCTCCCGACCCTGGATCTTCGCGGGGCCCAGGGCTCGTGCGTCCATGAGTTCATAGCGGGGATCGTTGATGAGAGTGGGGCCCCGAAACCGCGTCAGGATGCCAAGGGAGTCGAACGTCTCTCTCTCAAAAGCAGCGTGTCCGATCTTGATCCAGCCGCTTTTGCCGATGCGGATCACCTCGGTGGCCGGGCCCTCGTGATCGATCGAGTGGTAGCGGTCCGGAGACACGAAGATAAGAGTGCTCGTCACGGTCTCCCCGTTCGGTAGATCGTTCGCGCGATACTCCACCTTGTAGGCGGGCATCGAGGCCTGTGTCTCCTGCGCCTTGAGGATCGCGCTGCGGGCGTCCTCGGGCGCGGCCGAGGCCTGGCCCCTGACCACGGCCATGCCCAAGGCTAGGCCCAGGGCCAGGGTCGGATGCATCTGCATCGTCATGATCTGCTCCTCTATTTCCTTCGCTGCTCGGCCTCCTCGCGCCACGCGCGCTCGAGCTCTCGCGCCTCGGCGATCTGCGCTTCGGTCATCTGTGCCGCGACTCTCTCGAGCCTTGAGGCAGCCGCCGAACGATCGTCTTCGTTCGTGGCCGCAGCGGCTGCGATGCTCGCCCACTTGTGCGCCTGCACCATGTCTCGGGCCAGTCCCTTGCCGCTCTCATAGAGCCCGGACACAATCACCTGCGATTTCACGTGTCCTTGATCGGCGGCCCTTCGATACCAGAGGGCGGCCTCCACCTCACCCCGATCCACGCCTTCGCCACTCTCATAGCGGATAGCCAGGTTGTACTGCGCGCTCACGTGGCCCTGCTCTGCCGCCTTCCGGTACCACAGCACGGCCTGCGCACTGTCCTTGGCGATGCCGAGACCGCTTCCATACATGAAGCCCAGGTTCACCTGGGCGCTCGCGTTCCCCTGGTCCGCGGCCTTCTGATACCACGCCACGGCCTCGGCGTCATCCTGAGGGACACCCGCACCGGTCCGGAAGAGCCAGCCCAGATTGTTCTGGGCCACCGCGTCTCCCTGATCGGCGGCCTTGCGGTACCAGATCGAGGCCAGGAAGTCGTCCTTGGGAACACCCTCCCCTTGGTGGTACATGGCGGCAAGACTCGCCTGCGCTCTCGCATTTCCCTGCTCCGCAGCCTTTCGCAGCCAGCTCGCCGCAAGGGCGTTGTCCTTTGAGAGACCCTCTCCCTTCGCGTACATCTGGCCGAGGTTCAGCTGCGCGCGCACGTCTCCTTGGCTCGCAGCCCGGCTGTACCAAAAGGCGGCGAGGCCGGCACTCGCTTCAACACCGAGGCCCCGCGAGTGCATCAATCCGAGCTTGAACTGTGCGCTCGCATCTCCTTGATCCGCCGCCTTGCGATACCAGAAGGCGGCGCGCTCGTAGTCCTGCGGCACGCCCTGGCCCTCCTCGTACATCACGCCCAGGTTGTATTGCGCCCCGAGGCTTCCTTGCTCGGCGGCTTTCTTGTACCAGGAGGCGGCCCGGACGCTGTCCTGGGCGACGCCCAGGCCCATGTCGGTCATGAAGCCGATGTTGTATTGCGCCACAGCGTCTCCCTGCTCGGCGGCTTTGCCGTACCAGAAGGCCGCTCTTGACGCGTCACGAGGGACGCCCTGCCCGCGCGCGTACAACAAGGCGAGCGCGGTCTGGCCCTTCGCGTATCCCTGGTCCGCCGACTTGCGGAACCACTCGGCCGCCTTGACGAAATCCTGAGGGACGCCCTCTCCGTTCGCGCACATGACTCCCAGGGCATACTGGGCTGCGGCGCTGCCGTTCGGATTCTCGCTTTCGTTGACACCGAATCGGGAGGCCGCCGTTAGGGGCACGGGCAGGCAGAGCAGGACCGACCCGGAAAGGACCAGCGACCACGCGTGTCTCATCGACGGCTCCTCTCAGCGCCCGGGTACGGATTCGTCTGGCAGGTGTCAGGACCAGGCTCGGAAGTAAGGGTGTCGCCCTCCGGACCTCACTTCAATGAGGCAGATGAACCATCGGCCCGCCCAAAGCCGGCTGCCTGCGCGCGCCGGCTCGAGAGGCTCAGATTCTGTTCGAGGGTGCGGCGGGGTAGCTCGCCCGGCAACGGGGCCCGTTTCCCGGCATGATTCATTCACCTCATCGGGTGATCAAAAATTCCCGTCATCATGACGGTCACTGTGACGTTTGCACTGAGGTAACCGCCGCGGTCTTCCCGCCGGTTGGATGTTCCGGCGTCACGACGGCCTCATTCCTCCCGGATCGCCGAGAGAGGGTCGATTCGGGAGGCGCGCACCGCGGGAATGGCACTTGCGGCCAGGGCGGCGACGAAAAGGCACGCCGCGCCGCCCACGAAGCTGACGCCGTCCGTGGCGGAGACGCCGTGGAGCCTGCTGGCGAGGACGCGGGTCAGGGCCAGGCCGACGACCACTCCAAGCAGTGCACCGGCGGCGGCGAGGCGGACGCCCCGTCCAAGGACGAGCTTCAGCACGTCGGCTCGGCGCGCCCCGATGGCGACACGCACGCCGATTTCCTTTGTGCGCGCGAGCGTCACCAGCGTGATGACGCCGTAGAGACCGACCATGCCGAGCACCAGTCCCAGCAAAGAGACACCCGCGCCGATCTGAGCGTCCCGGCTCTGCTCGAAAAGAATGCTGGTCCGGTGGTCGGCGAGCGTGCTGGTCTCGAGAACCGCCATCGAGGGATCCATCTGAGCGATCCGATTCCGCACTGCGGCGAAGACGGTCTGAGGCGCCCCCGTGGTTTCGACCAAGAGCAAGGCGAACTCTTGAGGCATCTGGGCGAACGGGATGAAGACGTACGGCTCGGGACCCTCGGCCAGATTGGCGATGCGCCCATTCTCGGCCACGCCCACCACCTCGCGTTCCACCCGGGTCTTTCGTCCCATCACCACGCGTTTGCCGATGGGATCCTCCCCGGGCCACATCCGCTCTGCGAAGGTCCGATTGACCACAGCCACCGGCGTGCCTGCGGCGGAGTCGACGTCGCGCACGCCGCGTCCGTTCAGGATGCGCCCGCCCAGAGTTTCGAAATAGTCAGGACCCACGATGTCGTAGCGGATCCGGAACGCGTCCTCGCCCGGCGGCGGCGTGGCCCCGGGCACGAAGAAGTCGGCCGCCCATCCCGCCTCGTTCGCCTGGGCGGGCAGCCGGATGGCGTAGCTCGCGTGAAGCACGCCGGGCAGCGCCAGCGCGCCTTGACGCAGGTCTTCGAAGAAGCGATGGCTCGCTTCCGCGTTGTAGCCGCGGAGAGCCGGCACGACGTAAAAGGTCGCCACATTCCGGCCGGGGTCGAAGCCGGCATCGATCCCCGCGGAGTACGACAGGCTTCGCGACAGGAGCCCGGCCGCGATAAGCACGACGACCGTCACCGCCATCTGCGACACCACGATCAGTTCCCGCGCGCTCCAGTGTCTGATCCCGCCCGCGGCCTGTCCGGGTTTGAGGTCGGAGATCACATCCGGCCGGCTGTGTCGCCACGCGGGCACGGCCGCGATCAAGAGGGTGGAGACGGCCATGAGCAGAGAGACGAAGCCGATCAGACGGAGGTCGAAGCGCGCATCAACCACGTAAGCATCGGACCCTGGAGGAACGAGCACGGGGAGAAAGCTCATCAGGCCCAGGGCCACGATCAAACCGAGGCCGACACCAAGGGCGGACAGCAGAAGGCTCTCGGCCAGGAGTTGCCGCGCCAGTCGTCCTCGGGATGCGCCTAGAGCGGCGCGCACCGCGAGTTCGCGACGCCGGCTCTCGTTACGGGCGAGGGTGAGATTGGCGGCGTTGGCGCACGCGACGAGAAGGACCATGATCACGAGACCGAGGAACACGGCGCCTTGGGTCACGCCGCCGCGATATTCGTCATTGAAATCGGCCACACGCAAACCCGCTCCCTCGTACTGGCTGGGATCTTCGGTCGTCCACTGCGACGAGAGAGCTTGGAGCTGCGCGCGCGCCTGCTCGGCCTCGGCGCCTCGGGCAAGGCGCGCGTAGACCTCGAACCAGCGCGACGAACGATCGGTGATCTCGTTCGCGAGGCCTTTCACGGCGTACCGCGCGTGCTCCGCGAGGATGAAGACATCGCTCTTAACCGTGCGGTCCAGACCGACGAACTGTTGCCCTGTGACTCCCACAACCGTAAAGAACGTGTCGTTCAGGCGGATCGTCCCGCCGACCACGTCGGCCCGTCCGGAGAGACGCTCCTGCCAGAGTCGATGGTTGATTACGACAAGCGGTGTTTCCGAGCGCTCGTCCCCCGCGCGGAGACCGCGGCCACGCGCGATGGGAATGCCAAGGGTGTCGAAGAACGCGGGGGACACGTACTTCACGAGAAGCATGCGGGTCTCGCCCTTATCGTGCAGTGTGACGCCCCGGCCCCCGATCGCCACGACGCTTGAGAAGGCCGGCGAGGCCGCGGCCATCTGCTGAAACTCCGGATAGGAAAGCAGGCCGAAGACCGTCTTGGGCGAAGGGCGGGTAATTCTCACCAGCCGGTCGGGTTCGAGGAGGGGCAGCGGTCTGAAATACAGGGCATCCAGGAGAGCGAAGACCGCACCGCTGGCGCCGATTCCCAGAGCCAGAGTGAATGTGGCGAGGGCGGTGAAACCGGGCCGCGCCATGAGGCCCCGCAGGGCCACGCGAAGGTCATTGAACATCCAGAGCCTCCTTGGCTAAGACGTCCCGATCGCCCCTCGGGCTAGTCCGAGCATCCGTGTTTTACGCCCGCCGGCCTCATGAACGCAAAGGGCCCCTCTACCAGCCGACGGCGAGTCCGTGAGCGTAAGGGCCGCGACACGCTCCCGATGCTTGCCCTGCCGTCTTTCACCCGCCGATTCCCGTGTGGCAAGATCGTCCAGGAGGGCGTCGTGACGAACCAAGCCCATACCCGTCCCCCCGCCGTCGCGGGCACGTTCTACCAAGCCGACCCCGAGCCGCTGGCCGGCGAGATCGCTCTTATGCTGGCCGAGTCCCGTTCCGGCTTACACCCGGCGCCGATGCGACCGAAGGCCTTGATCGTGCCGCACGCCGGCCACATCTACTCGGGGCCGATCGCGGCCCGCGCCTATGCCCTGCTCGTTCCTCTGCACGCCGCCATCCGCCGGGTCGTCATGCTCGGCCCGGCCCATCGCGTGGCGGTGCGCGGGGTCGCTCTGCCCGACGCCCTTGCCTTCGCGACACCGCTCGGCCCCATCCCCCTGGACCAGGACGCGATGCGCCGGGCGCAGACGCTGCCGCAGGTCTGCGTCAGTCGCGCGGCCCACGCGAGCGAGCATTCGCTCGAAGTGCAACTGCCCTTCCTTCAGGAGGTGCTCGACGATTTCACCCTGGCCCCGTTCGTGGTCGGCGACGCCTCCGCGGAAGAGGTGGCCGAGGTCATCGAACTCCTCTGGGGCGGGCCGGAGACGCTCATCGTCATCAGTTCCGACCTTTCCCACTACCTGCCCTACGCCGAAGCGCAGCACAAGGACCGGGCCACCGTCGACCGTATCCTGGGGCTGACCCCGCTGGACGAATTCGAGCAGGCCTGCGGCGCGCTGCCTGTCAACGGCATGATCGAAGTGGCGCGAAGGCGGGGCCTCCGGCCGTCTTTGCTCGACCTGCGCAACTCCGGCGACACCGCCTCGGACCGCTCGCGCGTGGTCGGCTACGCCGCCCTGGCCTTCGCCGAGGCGGCCGAGGAGACATGAACTGTCGTTGACCAGGATCCTCGAAAGCGGCCTGCACCGCGGCACCTTTCCGCCGCAGATGTGGAAGCGTCTGCCCGACCCGTGACAGACCGATGCAGATTCTTCGGTGACCAAGTCTCTGATCTGCGCTTAGGATGTGGTTGGGAGTCTCTATGTCAATCCCCGAGCCGTGGCGCGGAGTCCTTGAGACCGGAAGTGAACGGACTCCTTTCTGGACCACTCGTACCGCCGATCTGCGGGGCCGATTCGCCGGACGCGCCGCGCGGATTTCACGGGAGCATCTTTCGGGGCGGGCCGACTTCCTTCACTTGTCGGTCACCTGCCGGGTACGCGGCCTGCTCCGCATGATTCCACCCGGGGGGTTCGCTCCGGCCATGCCCCTCAAGTCCACCTTCAACCATGTTTCGACCGGGGATGCGGAACTGGATGAGCGTGCGAGTTTCTGGAGCGATGACCTGGAGAAGATCGCGTTGCTGCTTCTGCACAACGGCGTCAAGCCGGCGCTCATCGAGGTCATGGGCCTGACCGAGCGGGGCTTTTCGTACCTGACGATCCAGAACGGTGAGATGTCGCTTGTTCACGACCTATCGCGTGCGACCCTTGATGCTCCCGCTCTTCGGCGAGGCTTTTCCGCTCTGGCTGTTCTGGCCGCTTCGGCGGAGAAGACGTGGCCCCCCGACAACCGCGACCAGAAATGGGGGCCGTTCCGGGACGAGGGCTGGCCCTACCTCATCCTGGTCGTCACGATCTTTCTGCTGGCCATTGCCTTTCGCATGCTCGCTGGCTGATTCCGGAAGGGGACCACGCGGTGACGCCCCTCCACGGGTTCAGGCCTGATGACCGACGATCTCCGACACCGCGGTGATGACGCCCCGTTCATCAAGGGTGACGAAGAAATGGACGAAGCCGACATCGGTCCGGAAAGTGAACCAGACCTGGCGTGTCCTCGCGAGTGCCTCGGCAGGGCCCGCCCCGGCCGCCGTGCGCCCTTCAGGTCCTGCCCACTGTAGGAAAGCCGCAGCCTCCTGACTTTGGCCAACCCTGTCGTAGTCGGCGAGGGTGAGCGGCTCGTTGGTCCCCCAAGCCGAGACGAATCGCCAGCGCCCGGGATAGCCGGCATACAGGACGTCCAGCCGGCCGAGCGCCTCGTGCAGGCTGGTGCCCGACGTGAGGCCTTCGTGAAACTCCGTGACCGCGTTGCCAGGCTGCTCTTGGCCAGACCCCGATCGCCTTTGAGCCTTCTCCAGAGCGCGAGGCCGGCGTGACCGAGGCCGCCGCCAAGCGCCACGAGCATGGATGTGAGGGCGATGGTGGCCTGTGCCAGGCTTGATTCCGTGCTCCTTATGACGGAGAGCCCGCCCAGCAAGAGGAGGGTCAGGCCGATGAAAGTGGGCCACAGCGAGGCCCGGCGGCTCTCAGTCAAAGGTGCGTCGATCGAGGCCATCTCACCCTCCGTGTCCTGACGGCGAAAGGAGACGTCAGGACACATGTATCGCCGTTCGGGTCAGGGTGTCAACTGATGCATTTGTAGGCGTTAGAGTTGCCGAAGGAGACGCCGAGACCGCCGGCCGCCCTTCGTCAAGACGGTTTGGAGGCTATCGTCTTTCAACCGCCAAGTCCCCTGTGGCAAGATCGGGTCCAGGAGGGCGTCGTGACGCAGCAAGCCCACACCCGTCCCCCCGCCGTCGCGGGTACGTTCCCCTCCGCCGAAGAGCACGCCGCCCTGGCCTTCGCTGAGCCCTTGCGAGGAGACATGAACCGTGGTTGACCAGCAACTCGGGGACGCCCTGCTGGCGCGCTCACGCAACGCCATCGCCAGTGAGTTGGGCGGCACGCAGGTGAAGGAGCCAGAGCACCCCGCCCTGCATCAGCCAGGCGCCACCTTCGTCACGTTGACGCGGCGGGGCGAACTGCGCGGGTGCATCGGCTCGGTCGAGGCCTATCGGCCGCTGGACCAGGATGTGCGCGAAAACGCCAGAGCGGCCGCCTTCCGCGACCCGCGTTTCGCGCCGCTCTCCGCAGGCGAACTCGCCGCCACTCGCGTCGAGGTCTCGTTGCTCACGCACCCCGAGCCGATCCGCTTTGCCAACGAGGAGGACGCGGTCCGCCAGTTGCGCCAAGGCATCGACGGCGTGATCCTCGAAAGCGGCCGGCACCGCGGCACCTTCCTTCCGCAGATGTGGGAGCGCCTGAGCGACCCGTGGCAGTTCATGTCCGAACTGAAGCGCAAGACCGGACTGGCCGAAGATTTCTGGTCGAAGGACTTGAGGCTCTATCGCTACGAGGTTTCGAAATGGTCCGAGTGAAGGAGGGAGTCGATTTCGAGGGCCCGGGCGTGGTGGATGCGAGGTCCGCATCGTTATCATAAAACATATATATTCGGCGGCGTGAAGGACCTTGAGTTCCTGGGCACAAGCTTGGAGGACTTGAGGAACTTCCCCGCGGAAGTGCGCCGAGCGGCAGGTTTCCAATTGGGGTTCGTCCAGCGTGGGCTCTTACCCTCCGATTGGAAGACGCTGTCCTCGGTTGGACCGGGGGCCTTGGAGATCAGAATCCACGTCCTGGGCGAGTGGCGAGTCATCTATGTGGCGAAGTTCGATGATGCGGTCTACGTGCTGCATACATTCCAGAAGAAGACCCGGAAGACTCCGGCGAAGGAGATTGAAATGGCGCGAAAGCGCTACGCCAAGATCGGAGAAAAGCGATGAAGAAGAAAGTCAAGGCGTCGAAAAGGGGCGTGTTTCTTGATCTCGGTTTTGAACCAGCAGAGGCCGCCGTGCTGCAGATGCGAGCCAATCTGATGGCTGACCTCCGCATCTACATCGAGAAGAACCGACTCACCCAGGCTGAAGCGGCAAAACGTCTCGGCATTGCCCAATCCAGGGTTTCCGACCTGGTTCGAGGTAAGTGGGAGAAGTTCAGCCTTGAGATGCTCATCACTCTCGAGGCGAGGCGAGGCCGCACCGTCCGAGTGGAACTCGCAGCGTAGGGATCTCGTGGGGAGGAGGACGCGGTCCGCCAGGTGCGCCAAGGGATCGACTCGCGCCTGCCCGACCCGCGGGCTGGACTCGCCGAAGATTTCTGGTCGAAGGACTTGAGGCTCTATCGCTACGAGGTTCAGAAATGGTCCGAGGAGTGAAGGAAGGGGTCGATTTCGAGGGCCCGGGTGTCGTCGATGCCCGCTGGTGGCGCCCCTTGCCCGATGGCCGCATCCAGTGTGACCTCTGCCCGCGCGACTGCAGGCTGCACGAAGGCCAGCGCGGCCTCTGCTTCGTCCGCGCCATGCATCAGGGCCGCATGGTGCTGACCACCTACGGGCGCAGTTCCGGCTTCTGCATCGACCCCATCGAGAAGAAGCCGCTCAACCACTTCCACCCTGGCTCCTCGGTGCTGTCTTTCGGCACCGCAGGCTGCAACCTCTCCTGCAGGTTCTGCCAGAACTGGGACATCTCGAAGTCGCGCGAAATGGACACTCTGATGGACGAGGCCAGCCCCGCGGGCATCGCAAGCGCCGCCGCGCGCCACGGTTCGCAAAGTGTCGCTTTCACCTACAACGACCCGGTGATATTCGCGGAGTACGCGATGGACACCGCCGACGCCTGCCATACGCTCGGCCTCAAGACCGTGGCGGTCACCGCCGGCTACATGCACGCCGCCCCGGCGAAGGAGTTCTTCGCGAAGATGGACGCGGCCAACGTCGACCTCAAGGCCTTCACCGACGACTTCTATTTCAAGGTCTGCGCCGGCCGTCTGCAGCCGGTGCTCGACACACTGGCCTACGTCGCGCACGAAACAAAGTGCTGGCTGGAGATCACCACGCTGCTGATTCCTGGCCGCAACGACTCTGATACCGAGCTCGCGCAGCTCGCGGCCTGGTGCATGAAGGAACTCGGCCCCGACGTCCCGCTGCACTTCTCGGCCTTCCATCCCGACTACAAGCTGCTCGATGTCACGGCCACGCCGAAAGCGACGCTTTCGCGGGCGCGGCGGATCGCCATGGACGCGGGCCTGCGTTACGTCTACACCGGCAATGTCCACGACCGCAGCGGTGGCGCCACTCACTGCCCAGGATGCGAGAGACCGGTGATCGAACGCGACTGGTACGAGATCCTCACCTACGCCCTCGACGACAGGGGCCACTGTGAGCATTGCGGCACCGCCATCCCCGGCCGCTTCGGCCATTTCGGAAGGCCTTTCGGGTCGAGGCGCATAGCAGTCTCGCTGCATGCACGCTGAGCCCGCGGAGCAGAGCCACCTGGTGGCGCGTCAAGTTCCATTGGGCCTCAGCCTGGGTGTGTGCCACTCCGACGCCGCTCTCAAGCAGGCGAACAAGAATGTCGGGCGTCATGAGAAAGGCATGTCGCTGCGTCTTGGTTCCTCGTGCGAGATGTGTGGAATCCTGGAGGTCAACCGCGAGACCTTCGGGCTCAGAGCAGTCGCAGCGACCCGCCCTACATGCTCTTCGACCAACACGTTCTCATGTCCCAGACCAGCGCGCAGGTGTTGCGATCGCCCTGCGCCGAACGGCCCAGGTCCGGGTTGTGGTTCCCGAGCATCAACTTCGCCAGCGTGAGCAGCGGCTTGATGCTGCGGTTCATTCTGTCCGTTTGAAGTCGCTGAGCGTTCTTCGATGAGCACTCAGCCAGCCATCACCGGCCGCGAAGGGTTCTAAGCTGGTCCGCCGCTACCCTGCGCACGTCACCGGGGAGGTCAGTCGCCTCGATGAGCTCAGCCAGCAGCGCCTGGTCGGTGAGCTGCTCGCACGCAGCGACGGCCACGGAGTAGCTTTCGTCCGTTCTGGCGACCTCGGCGAGCACGGCCTGATCGGTGAGCTTCTGCACTGCTACCCTGCGTGATCCCGAGTGTTTATCCGTTTTGGCAATCTCTGCGAGCAGGGTCTGGTTCTCGATCCCCAACACCGCTTGTTGGCGGAAATACTCCAAGTCGTGGTCTGTACTGGGAACCTCGGCGAGCAGGGCGGGGTCGGTGATCCCCCTGGCCGCTGCCTTGCGCACGAAAAGGTGCTCCTCTGTCCTGGCGATCTCGGCGAGCACGGTCTGGTCTCTGAGTCGCTCCACCATGTCATGGCGCACAATCGGGTCGACATGAGTCTTGGCAAACTCACCGACCAGGCCCTGGTCGGTGAGTTCCCTCATCGCTGTGTCCCGCACGCTACCGTTGCTATCGGTCTTGGCGATCTCCGCGAGCAGGGCCTGGTCAGTGAGCTGCGACACCGCTGCGTCGCGCACTTCCCAATCGCCATCCGTCTTAGCGATCCTGGTGAGCAAGGCCTGGTCTTTGAGCCGGGACGCCGCTGCCGCGCGTATTTCCTTGTTGCCATCCGTGGCGTACTCCGAGAGCAGGGACTGGTCAGTAAGCCGCCTCACCGCACAGACCCGCACGTAACGGCTTCTATCTGTCTTGGCGATCTCGGCGAGCAAAACCTGGTCGTGGAGCCGGGTCACCGCTGCGTCGCGCACTGTCGAATCGCTATCCGTCTTGGCGAACTTGGCGAGCAGGGTCTGGTCGGTGAGCTTCGACACCGCTCGCCAGCGCACTGTCGAATCGCTACCCCTGTAGGCGATCTTGGTGAGCAGGGCTTGGTCAGTGATCTCCAATACCGCATGCTCGCGCACGCGCGGAACACTGTGCTTCCACTTGGGACGGAAGAGATCTAGGAAAGCCACGCGCACCTCCCATTCCGACGCCGACGATGATAACCAGAAAGGAGAGCGTAAATCTCTCCCTCGTAGATTTACGCTCTGGACGTGGAAACCTTCCAGGATTTCGCGCGCCTGTTAGGCATGAACCCGCCACGGTCGCCAGCCTGCCCGGCCCGCCTCCGGTCCCGTAACATCAGCCTACCGCCACCAGCGGCTCGGGCGTCGCCAGGAACCACTTGTCGTCCACGTGGATGGCCGCATTGCGAAAGGTAATCTCCCCGAACGGTGTGCCGGAGAGCCGCACGACGACGTCAACGACGTTCGTCTCACTTCGACCGGTCTCGCTGACGTCAACCGACGCCAGGGTGCAGTCGGGGTTGATTGTGCCGCTGAGATTTCGAAGGACCTTCCACCGCTCCGTAATCCCCTGGATCCCGCACGTGGCTCGGCCACAGCGCGGGCAGATGAGGCGCAGTTCCTTCGGACCCGATCGGAACAGGCACATGTAGCAGGCCTGCAAGCCACAGTGCTGGCAGACGAGGAATTGGCTCTCCAGGTCCTTCCTGATTCCTTCGCCCTTCGCCAGTTCGTCGTCGTATATGTGCAGGAATCCCCGTGTCTTCGCAGCTGCGAAGCTCCTGCCGCAGGTCGCACAGCTCACCGCGTTCTCGGCTGCGGCGGATGACGTCGTCGAGATCGTGAAGGCGCTCCATCCTTCGGTCGCGTAGCCCCGGAGAATCGGCAGCGGGACGAGGTGGAGAACGCTGGCGATCTGGTCTTCCTTGCCGTCGAAGTCGGTTACCGCCTTGCAGTAGGCGTTCAGGTAGAAGGTCCGACATGCCTGGACGAGATCCGACTCGAACGTCACGTGAAAGGATCGCATTTTCGACAAGAGGCGGAAGAGCTGCCAGAGTCCCATCCCGCCACCCACCGCGCCCACAAGAATCCAGTACGTTCTTCCTGTAAGCCCAACAAACACGCTGATCGCTCCAGCGACGATCAAGAGAAGGGCAAACGCGGCGCTGCCTCGCATCTCCCTTTTCGCGAGACTGACAGCCTCACCCCTTTGGGTTTCCATGGCGTCGGGCCGCGTGAAGAACTCGAGGATCTCATTGAGCCGGTTCTCCACCACGAGCTTGTACATAGGACCTCCTAGCGGGTTCGGGTCGGCCGCATGGGGTGCCGAGAGACCGCGCAAGCCCTGTGATGCCCGGATAACGTTGAAAATGAGCCGCGCGCCGCGGCGACAGGATAGCACCGGACAGGCTGAGCCACCCGGTCGACACATCTGACTTGACCCCTGCGCCCTGCGCCGCCTGATGTGTGCCTGACAGGCACACCGCCTCGGTTCAGTGCGCTCAGTCGATGTCGCGGTCGATCTCCCGGACGAGTCTGACCTCATCGCCGACCGTGATCCTGCCGGGGCTGCGGACCTCGGCATTCAGCGCGAGCCGGCCTCCGAAACGACGCCCGATGTCTTTGAGGACACCGGGGTCGACGGACAGCGAGTCGGGATCGACGGTGGTCATCGGACATCGACCTCGGCGGGAGTCGATGCGGATCACGGCATCACCGATGCGGAGTTCGCCGCCCGGCCAATGAACTTCATCCATCCCCGTAACCCCGCCGATGAGGATGTTGGGACGCAATCGGCGGATGTCGCGCCCGAACTCGGCGACCGCGCCGTCGGTGGCGACGAGCAGGGGCAGAACATCGAAGCGCTCGATCCCTTCGTAGGCCTCGAGCCACGCATCCTCGCCGGCCGCGGCCTTGACCAGGGCGAGGGCTTCGGCGCTGTCCCAGCGATGACCGTCGATTCGAGGCGTGCCGCCCTCAGGAAGAGTGCCGTGCAGGCCAAGCAGTCGGTGCTGCCGACGGGACGTCCGCACGCCCTCCGGACCTCGTACATGCACCATCCGATCACCGGGGATGCCGTTGATTCCGAGCTGAGCGGTTTGGATGGCCTCGCCGGCCAAGGTCTTGACCGGATAACGCCAGAGGCCGGCTACGTGCAAGGTCATCGGCTCTTCGCGCTTCCCGGGACCGGGCCGGCCGGGGCGAAGATGCGACGCTCGTCCTCGCGGATGGGCGCGTCGTTGATGCTCGCGAATCGTCGGGCCATCAGTCCCTCATCGTTGAACTCCCACATCTCGTTCCCATAGGCGCGATACCACTGGCCCGCGTCGTCGTGCCACTCGTATTCGAAGCGCACCGCGATTCGGTTTTCCCGAAAGCCCCAAAGCTCCTTCCTGAGTCGATACCCGTTCTCCTTCGCCCACTTGCGCGTGAGGAAGGCGCGGATCTGATCGCGGCCGCGAAAAAACTCCGCGCGGTTTCGCCATTCCGAATCCTCGGTGTAGGCCATGGACACGCGCTGCGGATCGCGACTGTTCCAGGCATCTTCGGCGGCCTGGACCTTGGCGAGGGCGGTTTCCAAGGTGAACGGCGGACGGATCGGCATGCTCATTATGGGCAGACTCCTTCGACTGACTTCGATCAAGAGAGAAGAAGGGAGCGACGCGTCTGGTCGGGCGTCGCCCCCTTCTGAACGTCAGGCCGCCTTGCGCGCCGACTCCACTTTCGGGAAGTCGACCACGGTCAGGGCCGCCTTGTTGAAGTAGTTGGTGAAGACGTTGAGGGCTACGTGCGCCAGAATCTCCGCCACCTCGCCCTCGGTGAAGCCTGTGGCGCGGACCTTCGCGAACTGCTCGTCGCTCACCGCACCCCGGCTCGCCACCACGGCTACCGCGAACTTAAGCGCCGCGTCCACACGCGGATCGACGGAGACTGCCGCACGGCTGGCCGAGATCTGATCCGCCTTCAGCCCGGCCATCTGTCCGAGCGCGCTGTGGGCGGAGAGGCAGTAGTCGCAACTGTTGGCCTCGGCGACCGCGAGAGCGATCTGCTCGCGCAACCCCGCGGGAAGCGCACCCCCGCTCAAGGCGCCGCTGAAGTTCAAGTAGCCCTCGAGCACGGCCGGGGAGTTGGCCATCGTGCGCATCATGTTTGGGGTGAGGCCGAGCTTCGCCTTGACCCCGCTGAGCAGGTCTTTGGCCTTGCCGGTAGCGGTCTCGGGATTCACGGCGCCTAGTCGGGGAGAGTTGCTGCTGTTGGTCATGAGTGTATTGGTTTCTTTCGTTCATTCCGTCACCCCCATCTGGGGGCCGGGTGCGGATCGTGCCGCACGACTCTCAATAGTGCAGGAGCGATGCCAGAACGACAGCGTGCGTGATAAGAATCGAGATCAAAAGACTTTAATCGGCATGAACTAAGCTTTCATGGTCATGACGATAAATCGTTAAATCACGAAAAACCGTTGTCGGTACAGCTATAGTTCGTTGCAATGAACCCCGAATCGCTCCAAGCGATAGCGCTCTCCCTCGCTGAAGAGCGCTCCGTCGCTACCGTGCTGCAACGGATCGTACTGGGCGTTGGATCCCAGTCGGGCGTCGCCCTGGCTCGCGTATGGCTGCTGGCCCCGGGAGACATTTGCTCCGTTTGCCTGATGCGCCCTGAGTGCCCGGACCAGGCTCGGTGCCTGCATCTGGCTGCAAGTCATGGTCGCCCGGGCAAAGCCGCCGACAATTGGGACCGCCTCGATGGCGCGTTCCGTCGATTCCCGATGGGCATCCGAAAGGTGGGGCGGGTCGCGGCCTCCGGGCAGGCGATTCTGATCAAGGATGTGAGCACGGACATGCACGAGTTCGCGCGGCATGAATGGATCCGCGAGGAGAGGATCGTCAGCTTCGGATGTCAGCCCCTGGTGTTTCGCGGCGAGGTCCTGGGCGTCCTCGCCATCTTCAACCGCGAGGCATGCGACGAGGCATCGTTCGCCTGGTTGCGGACATTCGCGGACTACGCCGCGGTGGCCCTCGCCAACAGCCGCGCCTTCGCGGAAATCGAACGGCTACGCGAGCAGCTCGAGCTGGAAAACGCATACTTACGCGAGGAAGTTCGCGAGGCCATGCCCGCGGCCGGCCGGCTGGTCGGGGACAGCGCGCCGCTGCGCCATGTGCTTCAGCAGATCGAACTGGTGGCTCCCACCAGCGCCAGCGTTCTGATCCTGGGTGAATCCGGCACCGGGAAAGAACTGGTGGCGAGAGAGATCCACGACCGCAGCGCCCGCTCGCGCCGGGCCATGATCCGGGTCAACTGCGCGTCGATCCCCCACGAGCTCTTCGAGAGTGAGTTCTTTGGCCATGTGAAGGGCGCCTTCACGGGCGCCCTGCGCGATCGCGCCGGCCGCTTTCAGGCCGCCGATTCTGGAACCCTCTTCCTTGATGAAGTCGGAGAGATCCCTCTCGATCTTCAGGGCAAGCTCCTGCGCGCTATTCAGGAGGGGCAGTTCGAGCGCGTGGGTGACGACACCGCCCGCAGCGTCGACGTGCGGCTGCTCGCCGCCACCAACCGCGACCTCGCGGCCGAAGTGAAGGCGGGGCGCTTCCGCGAAGACCTCTACTACCGTCTCAGCGTGTTCCCCATTCACGTGCCGCCGCTTCGTGATCGCGCCGTCGATATCCCGCTCCTCGCTTCCCACTTCGCCGAACTCGCAAGCCAGCGCCTCAAGGTCCCCAGGCCCCGGCTCGCCCGCGCCGACATCGATCGCCTCGTCGCCTATGACTGGCCGGGCAACATCCGCGAACTGCAAAACGTGATCGATCGCGCGGCCATCGTGTCGCGCGGCGGGCCGCTGCGCCTCTCCGACCTTTTGCCCAGGCCCCACGAAAGCCGGCGCGCCACCGCCGTCCCTCTCGCCCTCGCCATCCAGAGCGAAACCGCCTTCAAGGAACAGATGCGAACGAACCTGCAACGGGCGCTTGAAGAATCGGGCGGCCGAGTGTACGGACCCGACGGTGCGGCCAGGCGGCTGGGGATCAAGCCCACGACCCTGATGTCGCGAATCAAGGTCCTGGGGATTCGCCGAAACCGCGATTGACAAGGAGGCCTCGGCCGCCGAGGCGTGCGCCTGTGCCTCGAAGTGTCGCCTGCCTGCCTTCCTTGGCATGAGCAGGCCGAAGCGGGCTCAGAACGCGCACCTCGGCGAGCAAGGCGTCTTTCGACTCGTCGCCGACCGCTCCAGGATAGGAGATGGCGAAAGGAACCCTGGCATCCTCGAACCCTAGTCTTCGTCCCACAGAAAGTAGGGCCGCAGTGGGTCTCTGCAGGATCGCGTGCAGTTTCCCGGCCAGGAGCGAGCCGCGGTGGTGATGCTGGAGCCGCAGGAGAACATGCCTCCGCACAACCGTTGTCTCCAGCACCCCGCCCGCGGGTGGGTGCGTGTCCAGCTTGAGCTTGACCGACAAGGCCTCGTCGCGACGGCCGGAAAGACCCAGTCGTGATAACAGGCAATATCCTGCAACACATTGCCCGTTCCACTTTGAGACGCAAAATGGAATCAGCCCGGTAGGCCTCGGCGTCGCCTAGACCGGAGGAACCCGTCGATCGATCTAGCCTGCGGCGATATGCTGCGGCCTTGCCGAGGAGAGGTCACACCGAGCGCGCGCTCGAAGCGCTGGACGCGATCGAGCGGGATGCCGACGGACCTGGCGCTCACCTCGCCGCCGTGCGGCGGGCACTGGGCCATGCCTCGTCGCTCGTCGCCGCGCGCGCGGCGCGGATCGCGGGCCGCTCGGGCCTACGCGACCTCGAGCCCGACCTCGTCGCCGCGTTCGTGCGCCTGTGCGCGGAGCCGGGGAAGGCCGACCCCGGCTGCAAGGCGAAGGAGGCGCTGGTTGCGGCGCTCGAGCGACTGGAGCACACGGACCCCGCGACGTTCCGTCGCGGCCTGCACCACGTGCAGCACGAGCCGGTCTTCGGGGGCAGCGTCGACACTGCCGCACCACTGCGCTGCGCCTGCATGTTCGCGCTGGTCCGGCTCGGGCCGACCGGCCTGCTGGGCGATCTCGCCGAAGCGCTCGCCGACCCGGAACCCGCGGCTCGGGCCGGCGCCGCGCGGGCGCTGGGCGCCGTCGGCGGCGAAGCCGCGGAGGCCCTGCTGCGCCTGCGACTCCGGAGCGGCGACACCGAGCCCGGCGTGCTCGCGGAGTGCCTGCTGTCACTGCTGCACGTCGCTCCCGAAGCGGGCGTCGCGTCCGCGCGGGCCCTGATGGCCGCCGCGGACCCCGACGTGGTCGAGGCGGCAGCGCTAGCGTGCGCGGAGTCGCGCGTCGCGGCTGTCGTGGAGCCGCTGAAGGAGATGCTCGGGCGCGGCCGGCCCGCGACTCGCGCGGTCGCGCTGCGGGCTCTGGCGCTGTTGCGCCACGAGGACGCGTTGGCGATCCTGCTCACGGTCGTGCGCGAGGACGCGGTGGCGGCTGCGACCGCCGCGTTGGACGCGATGGCCGCGCAGGAGCCCGACGAGCGCGTTCGCCGCCTCGTTCACGAAGCGGTCATGGACCGCAGCGAGCCGGAGGTGCTGGCGGCGGCGCGCCGGCTGAGCGAGCAAACGTCCTACCCACAGAGGTCTCGATGACGAAGCCCAGGTCGCACAAGTCCTCCCACTGGTAGCGCTCAGACCCGCCGTCACCAGCTGTGCAGCGTGCCGTCTTCCTTTCGGTTGATGGGAAGGTACGCGCGGTCGTACGGGAAGGTCGCGGCGAGCGCCTCATCGATGTCGACGCCGAGGCCGGGCGCGTCGCCCGGGTGCATCGTTCCCCCTTCGAAGCGGTAGTGGTGTGGGAACACCCGGTCGGTGTCCTCGGTGTGACGCATGTACTCCTGGATGCCGAAGTTGTGGACGCTCAGGTCGAAGTGCAGGGCGGCAGCCATGCACACAGGCGAAAGATCGGTGGCCCCGTGGCACCCGGTGCGGACGTGATGAAGCTCGGCGAGATTCGCGATCTTCCGCAGATGCGAAATACCGCCTGCGTGAACGACGGTAGCGCGGATGTAGTCGATGAGCTGCTCGGAGATGAGCTGCTCGCAGTCGTGGATGGTGTTGAAGACTTCGCCCACCGCGAGTGGCGTCGTGGTGTGCTTCCGGATGAGGCGGAAACCGTCCTGAAGTTCGGCGGGTACCGCGTCTTCCATCCAGAAGAGGTGGTGAGGCTCGAGTTCCTTCCCGAGTCTGCCGGCCTCGATCGGTGTGAGTCGATGATGGACGTCATGAAGCAGGTGGGGCTCCGGCCCGAACTCTTTGCGGAGGCGCGCGAATAGCGCGGGCACCGCGTTCAGATACCGCTCGGTGCTCCAGACGTTTTCGGGTGGGAGCCCTTTCTCCGCGGGCTCGTAGAACAGTTTTCCCCGACCGACGCCGTAGGTTGAGGCGAGCCCGGGAATCCCGGATTGCGCGCGGATCGCGCGATACCCGAGCTTGAGGTAGTCGGCGACCGCGGCCACCGTCTCGTCTTCGGTGGCGCCGTTCGCGTGGCCATAGACCATCACGTTCTCGCGCGACGCGCCGCCGAGCAGGCGATACACCGGCAGATTCGCGGCCTTGCCGAGGATGTCCCACAGGGCCGTGTCCACCGCGGAGATGGCGGTCATGGTCACCGGACCGCGCCGCCAGTAGGCCCCTTTGTAGAGGTATTGCCAGGTGTCTTCGATGCGCCGGGCATCGCGCCCGATGAGCAGCGGGATCACATGGTCCTCGAGATAGCTCGCGACCGAAAGCTCGCGCCCATTGAGGGTGGCGTCTCCGATCCCGTGGAGGCCGTCCTCGGTCATGAGCTTCAAGGTGACGAAATTGCGGCCCGGAGAGCAGACGATGACGCGGGCGTCCGTGATCTTCACCGTGCATGACGTTACCAGCGCCGCAACCAGATCAGTCTGGAAAGAGGTTGATGATGCCGACCGCCCACTCCCCGAGCGGGCCCCAGCCCACAAAGTCGTTGAAGAGCCCGAGACGCACCAGCACCAGATCCTTGGAAGGGACGACGACCACCACCTGCCCCTCGTGACCCTGGGCGAGGAAGATGTCGCGGGGACCGTTGGGCGCGAACGCAACTTGTGGCTTGCCCCGCCCGACCGCGGGGGTCACCCAGAAGCCCGCCCCGTAGACGTCGCTGTTGGCGGCAGGCGTCTTCGTGCGCGCGAAGTCCACCCACCCTTCGGGCAGGATGCGTCGGCCATTCCACACGCCGTCCCGCAGGTAGAGCAGGCCGAAGCGGGCCCAGTCGCGCGCGGTTGCGTAGACGAGTGCCGATCCGAGGAACAGGCCGGTGGAATCGAACTCCGGCTGAGCCGACGTCATCCCGATGGGTGCGAAGAGTTCGTCTCTCAGCTCTCTAGCCATGCGCGCGCGCCGCTCGGTCGGCGAGGCGTTCGGGGCGAGGGTGCGGGTCAGGGCGTCGGTGATCAAGTTGATACCGGCGGAGTTGTAATTCCAGTGCGTGCCGGGTGCGTGGATCAGGGGAAGCGCCGCGGCAAATCCGGCGATGTCCCGCCTTCCGCGGCCGTACAGCATGCTGGCCGCGTCGTTGAGCGTCGGATCGACGACGCCAATCTCGTGATACTCCTGCCCGTCGATCATGTTGATCCAGTGGCGCCAGGGAATCGCGGCGCGCGGGTCGCCAGCGCTCCAGTGTGGGTTGCCCATCGGCTTGTCGATGTCGACGAGCCCCTTGCGCACAGCGATTCCGAGGAGGGCCTGGGTTACCGACTTGGCCATGGACCACGAAATGAGGGGAGTGTCGGGTCCGAATCCCGTCGCGTAGCGTTCCGCGACCAGGCGTCCCTTGTGGATCACGACGACCGCACGCGTCTCACCGAGTTTCGGATCCGTAGCACCCACGAGTGCCAGCGCCCGGTCGAGCCGATCGGAGATGCCGTCCGGGAGTGGCCCCTTTGGCCAGGCGAGGGTCGGCCAGGGCACGCCTTCGGGTTGCGGCGGGAGTGCTCGGAGGTTCGTTGGCGCCACAGGACCCTGGGCGAGCGCGGTCGGGGCAACCCAGATCACGGCGATCAGCAGGGCGGTTAGCATCGTCGCGGCATGGTAGTGAAAGGCAAACAACGGCGCAACGTCCGCCTCGCGGGCCTCGTCGCCTTCGCGATCCTCCTGGGCGCGGTCTTCGCGTGGAGGACGTTCCGCGTCTCCGCCCTGCTCGATGCCGGCGCCGGCTACAGCGCCCAGCAGACCTGCGCCTGCCTATGGGTCAGCGGACGCGCGCTCGAAAGCTGCAAGACGGACCTCGACCCGCTCGCTCGAAAGCTCGTTGCGATCCACGTCGGGACGAATGAAGTGACGGCCAGTGGTCTGGGCGTCGCCACGGCCACTGCGACCTTCGAGAAGGGCTCGGGCTGTTCGCTGCGTAACTGAGCCGGCGGGGAAGTCCGGACGGCCCGTCCGCCGTTCACGGAATCGAGTGGATCAGCCTCTTCACTTCGCTCGCGGCTTCGAAGCAGTTGGTCACCTGGGCGACGGCCAGGCAATACTCGTTCGTGGCGCCCTTGCCTCCCCGGCACTCGATCTCCGAAACATCCACCTTCGAGAAGTCCGGATTGACCTCCGCGCATCGCTTCAACAGGTCGTCGATGCTCCAGGCGGCGTCGGCGTTGACCCCGTGTTTCTGCAGGTAGGAGGTCAGATAGAGCCGGATGGAAAGCCGCGAGTTGTGGCAGACCGAATAGGCCACCACGTCTTCCTCGGGACGCATCCTCTCCTGGGCCGCGATCTGCAGCATCGCGTCCGCTTCCTGAATCGGGTTCATCGGTTTCTCTTCCATGGCTTTTCCCGCCTTCGGTGCGAGCGTATGTGAGACCGTCGGGCCCATGCCATGAGCCCAATGCCTCACTGCTAATCTCGGCGGATGACCCATCTGCCCTCCTGGCCGACCCTGCTGTTGCTCCTGGGCCAGGCTGCATCCGGTCCCGGTCAGGATCGCCCGTCTCCTCCTGTCTTCGCGACTCGCACGGATCTCGTGCTCGTCGACTTCGTGGTTCTCGACAAGTCGGACCGCGTGGTCACCGGTCTCACCGCGGAGGACTTCGTGGTGAAGGAGGACGGCAAGGTTCGTCCCATCGCTTCCTTCAAGGGATTCGCGCCCAACGAGCCCGTGGCGGATGCGGGGCCCGACGAAGTGATCGTCGAGCCCTTTCCCGCGGCCGCACCCCCGCCCGCCCCGACGCCCTCGGCGGTGGCCGTGGTCTTCGTGGATGACGGGCAGATGTCGCCCGCGGAGGCGGTGCGCCTCAAGCCGGCGCTCAAGAAACTCATCGAGACACTCGCGGAGCGAAACGGCGCCCTCGTTCTGCTGGCCCCCTGGTCCAAGATCTCCCTCGCCGAAGTTGTCGAGGGAAACCGCGCGACCTTTTCCGCGGCCGTCGACCGGATCAGGGGTCGCCGGGTCGAGGATCATTCGTCGTTCCCGATCGCCGACGCCGAGGCGATCGCTATAAAGCGCGGAGACAACACGATGCTTGCGCGGGTGATCGCGCGTTTCATCGCCTTCAATCCCGGTCTTGACCCCAACAGCGCCGCGGCCGCCGCCTCGAGCCGGGCCACTGAGGTCGCCCACGACGCGCGTATCCGTCGCGAGGACGCGTATGGCGTGCTGCTTCGATCTCTCGACTGGCTGGTGCGCCAGCCCGGGCGCCACAGTGTGGTGATGGTTTCGGGAGGGTTCGCCTACGACTCCGATGACGCGAGGAAGCAGCAGGAGGTGGTCACCCGGTCGCTCCTCGCCAATGCGCCCATCCACTTCGTCGATTCGCGCGGCCTCCAGGGCATCGGTCGCTATCAGGGCGTCGAGTATGGCCCGGCGCTCGACCGCGATGCCGGGGAAACTCCCTTCGCGTTCTCGGACGCTGCCGAGGGCTCCTCCAACCTCGCGGAGGACACAGGCGGTCTCACCATCCGCAACACGAACGACATGTCGAAGGGTCTGACCCGATTGCTCGACATGACTTCGACGTATTACCTTCTCGGCTACGAGCCGCCGGAGCACAAGAAGCCGGGCTTCCGGAAGATCAAGGTCGAGACGCTCAAGAAGGGGTATCGGGTGATTGCGCGCCGCGGCTACTTCGACGAGACATCGTCGGCTCGATGACCTTCTGACAATCGCGCCATGGCCAAACCGACCACCATCGACGCCTATCTCGCCCCTCTCCCGGTGGACCAGCGCGAAGCGCTTCAGAAGCTGCGCATGCAGATCAAGGCGGCAGCGCCGGGCGCCGAGGAGTACATCGGCTACGGCCTCGCGGGGTTCAGGTTCGAGGGGCATCCATTGCTCTACCTCGGCGCCGCCACCAACCATTGCGCGCTCTACGGCGCGCTCAACGCGGAGCGTTTCGCGGACAAGCTCAAAGGATTCAAGCAGAGTAAGGGGACCATCCAGTTCACCCCCGATCACCCCATTTCCGCGGCGGTGGTGAAGGCGCTGGTGAAAGCGCGGATCGAAGGCAATCGGGAACGCTGGGGAGCCAAAGTCGGCAAGGCGGCCCGGGGCCCAAAGAAGAAGTAGAACGCCAGCCTGCCGCGAAGCGGCGACCCCCGCTGGCCCTAGAGGAAGCGGTGGAGCGCCACTTCGACACGGCGCTGCTGGCGCTCGGCGGTTCGCCACTGCACGAGGATCGGGCTCTGGTACTGCCCGCGGATCAATGACGGGCGGCCCGACGCGTCGGAGACGCCAAAGCTGACCCCGCGCTTCATGCGCAGGAAGCGGTTCGCCGGCAGGGCGATCAGTCGGGACAGCAGCCGTTCCACCACCGACTCTTCGAAGTGGAGCGCCTCCATCAGCTGGTTGAAGAGGACCACCAGGTCGTACTTGGCGTAGTTTTTGGTCTTGCCCGGGATCGCGCGCGGGTCGTTCAACATGTGGGCGCCCTTGATCGCGGCGAAGCGCAGCGGGTTTTTCAGCACCTCGGCCAGATCGTGCCGCATGAGCATGGTCTCGTATTCGTTGACGGTGAGGCCGGCGTTCCGCTCCCCGGACTCAAGCGCTATGTCGACCCGGCCCCGCTCGATGCCGTGCTTCTTCAGGAGCTCGGCCACTTGTTCGCTGAACTCTCCTTTGGGGTCGCTCAGGTTGATGGAATCCACGGGGTGGCGCGACACGGGGACGGGGATGGTCAACCGCTCGACAAGCTCGACCTTGTCATAGGCAAGAACGGTGGTGGTGCGGCTGCGTCGCTCGCCTTGCCAGGTGCCATCGAGATCGATGAAGTAGACGGGCACCGAGGTGGCGGTCCGATAGGTCACGCAGTTGCGCATGCCCGCGCCGATGAAGGTGAGGTGGGAGTCGGCGTTTAAGGGCTCAACCGCTCTTTGCTCGTCGCTCAGCTCGGGCCGCAGGTGGAGCTGGTCGTGGCGGTACTCGGCCCCCGGTGGAAACATCGTGCGGAACGGTCGGAAGAAGCTTTGTAGGTGGCCGTCGCGGCGCAGCAGGCGGCTGGCCAGACTCTCCTCGAGATACCCCGCGGTAGTGTGAAGTGAGCAATACAGGGCGCGGCCGTGCCGGGAAAGGACGTCACCGAAATTGGCGGCTATGCGAGCGGTGACATCGATGGTGTCGTACCGCGCTTCGGGTGTGATGGAAAGGGAGAGTTCCTGGGTGGCCATGAGCGCCGGGGCGAACCCGGCGCACGGATTTTACAGCATCCGCTCGAACGGCAGAACTGCCTTCGCTCAGACGAGCGCCTTCGGGCCTTCCCGCGGGCCTACTCCCGCCGGGCAGCGGCCACGTATGCCTTCAACCCCACCGCGGCGGTGCGGAACATCGAGGTGAACTGAGCGCGCGCGATCGGGCCGGCGAGGCGGACCACCAGAGAGGGCTCGAGGTACACGCCGTAGTGGAACCGGGTGCGACCCCCGCCCAGGTCCTCGAGCCGGTAGTCCTCAATGCCGGCGCGGCAGAGGGGCAGGGAGGAGCCCTCGAAGCGAAAGGCGAAGCGCCGTCCCCGTTCCCAGGCGAGAAAGTGTTCGTACACCGTCATCGTGGTCAAAGTGACGGTGCGAGTGGTGCCCACACCCTTCGGCTCGGGGCCGGTCCAGACAACACTCTTGATTCCCTCAAACCAGCGGGGCCAGCTCTCTCCATCGGCAAAGATGTCGAACACCGCCTCGGGCGACGCGTCAAGCTCCACCAAGTTCTCGAAGCGATAGGCCGCCCCTTCAATGAAGTCGAGTCCGACCGGCCGGCACTTGAATCTCATCCCCAGAGGCTAACCCGGTCTTTCACCGCCAAGGGTTGACCAGGGCGGCCGAAACCCGGGCTATTCGTATCGCAGAGCGTCGATCGGGTTGAGGGCGGCGGCCTTGCGCGCCGGGTAGTAGCCGAAGAAAACGCCCACTGCCCCAGAGAAGCCGACAGCCACGATCATCACCAGCGGCGAGATCACGGTCTCCCATCCCGTGAAGTGGGCAATGATCTGGGCGCTCGCGACGCCCAGGGCGAGGCCGAAGAGACCGCCCAGCATCCCCATCACGATGCTCTCGACCAGGAACTGGGTCAACACGTCGGAGCCCCGCGCCCCGATGGCCAGGCGGATGCCGATCTCCCGCGTTCGTTCGGTGACGGACACCAGCATGATGTTCATGATGCCGATGCCGCCCACCAGCAGGGAGATCGAGGCGATGGCGGCCATGAGCATCGTCATCACCCGCGTGCTGCTTTCAGCGACGGTGGCGAGTTCGGTCTGATTTCGCACCGTGAAGTCGTCATCCTCGTCGCCGCCCAGGGCGTGCGATTCGCGGAGCAGGGTTCGGATCTCGTCTTGCGCTGCCGCGATATCGCCTTCTGCCGAAGTGCTGGCCAGGATCTGCGGGATGCGCGGCCTTCCGGTGAGTCGTGAAGAGGCGGTGGTGTAAGGAATCAGGATGACGTCGTCCGGATCGTTACCGCTCGCGGTCTGGCCCTTGGGCGACAACACGCCGGTGACTTTGAATCGTGTCGCCGCGATCTGGATCTCCTGGCCCACCGCGTCCTCATCCAGGAAGATCCGCTTCGCCACCGTGCTCCCGAGCACGGCGACACTGCGGGCGGCGCGGACGTCATCCGGAGCGAAGAAAGCTCCCGCGTCCGTCTGCCAGTCGCGGATGATCTGGTAGTCGGTGTCGACGCCATTGATCGAAGTGCGCCAGTTGCCGCCCGCGGCGATCACCTGGGTGCGGCTCATGATGACGGGAGAAACCGCGGCCACGATCTGCGACTCCGCGCGGATCTTCTCCGCGTCCTTGACCGTGAGGGTGGCGAAGGCCTGCGCGCCCTGACTGACGCCGCCCGCCACACTCGCCCCGGGCGTGATCACGATCATGTTGGTGCCCAGCCGATCGATCTGCGCGCGGATGCTCGAGCGCGCTCCGTAACCCACCGCCACCATCACGATCACCGCAGCGACACCGATGACGATGCCCAGCATGGTGAGGATGGCCCGCATCTTGTTCTTGAGGATGCTCTCGAGGGCGAGAACCACCAGCACTCTCGGCTTCATGCCGCCCCCCGCTTTCGTTCTTCAAGGTCTGAGGACGCCTGACGGCGATCGGCCACCTTCTCGTCGCTCAGAATCCGGCCGTCGCGCATGTGGATGATGCGGGTGGCGTAGGCGGCCACGTCAGCCTCGTGGGTCACAATGACCAGTGTGATTCCCTGGGCGTTCAGTTCCTGGAACAGGGCCATGACCTCGATGGTGGTCACGCTGTCCAGGTTACCGGTGGGTTCGTCGGCGAGGATCAGAGCCGGTTCGGTGACCAGCGCCCGGGCGATGGCCACCCGCTGCTGCTGGCCGCCTGACAGTTCGTTCGGGAGGTGATCGAGTCTCTCGCCCAGGCCCACTCTCCTGAGTGCCTGAATCGCCAGGGCGCGCGAATCCAGGGTGCGACCGCTGCGGTCGTAGAGCATCGGCAGCTCCACATTCCGCACCGCGCTGGTGCGGGCCAGGAGATTGAAGCCCTGAAAGACGAACCCGATTTTGTGGTTCCGAATGCCCGCCAGTTCGTTCCGCCCGAGTCCGTCCACCCGCGCTCCGTCCAGCGTGTAGGTGCCCGAGGTCGGCGTGTCGAGGCAGCCGAGCAGATTCATGAGCGTCGACTTACCCGAGCCCGAGGCTCCCATGATGGCGACCAGCTCGCCGCGGTGAATGACCAGGTCGACGGACTGAAGAGCGCGCACTTCGTTGGTACCGCTCACGTAGGTCTTGGTGAGCTGGTTCGTCTCGATGACCGCCTGGCTCATCGGATCCTCCGGTCGACTAGAAGGAGCCGCCGCCCGGCCCTCGGCGGGAGGTGGGCGCGGGGCTGAGCGGGTTGGCGGCGGGACGGGCAGCGGTGGAGATCACGCCGTCGATCACCTTCATCCCCTCACTCACTCCGGGGCCGGAAACTTCGGTGAAGACGCCGTCGGTGACGCCGACCCGGACGCGAAGCGTGAGCAGTCGCCCGTCAGGTCCGAGGGCATAGAGCGAGCCCATGCGCCCGGAGCGCTCCCCGGAGCGGTCTCCGGTTCGCTCTCCAGTCCGCTCTCGGTTTCGCTCCCCAGTCTGCTCGCCACTCCGCTCTCCGTCGGGTCCGCGATTGCGGCGCCCGGACGCGCGTCCGCCAGGCGCCCCGGCCGCTGGAGGAGAAGCGGAACCAGAATCGACGGCCGGTGACGCTTCGGAGGGCGAGGGCGAGGGACGTGTTGCGCGCGGAGTCGGGGCGGCGCCGAACTGGGCCAGAATCTCCTCGCTGGGGCGATAACGCAGTGCCGCATTCGCCACCTTGAGCACGCCCTCCGAGGACTTCACCAGAAAGTCCACGCGAGCGGTCATGCCGGGCAGAAGACGCCGTTCGGGATTGGCGAGCCGCACCACCACCGTGTAGTTCACGACGTTGTCGACCGTGGTCGATTGCAGACGGACCTGTTGAACCTCACCGCTGAAGGTCCGGCCCTGCAGTGCCTGCACGGTGAAGCGGGCGGGCTGGTTCTCCTGGATCTGCGCGATATCGCTTTCCCCCACCTGGGCCAGGATCTGCATCTGGGTAAGGTCGTTGGCGATGAGGAAGAGCTGCGGGGCCGAGAGGCTCGCGGCCACAGTCTGCCCGTGGTTTACGTTCCTCTCCACGACCACGCCGTCGATGGGCGCGTAGATCGACGTGTAGGAAAGATTCTGACGGGCCCGCTCGAGGGCGATGAGCGCGGACTTCTCGCTGGCCCGCGCCACCTGAACCGCGGCGCCTCCCTGCTCACTCAGGTTCGCTGGAATCAGCCCTTCCTTGAGCAGCTCGGAGTTCCGGGCGTCATCGCGGGAGGCCTGGGCGGTCTGGGCACGGAGCCTTTCCAGATTGGCCTGAGCGTCGGCCACGGCCTGGCGGGCGAGGGTGGGATCGATGCGGGCCAGCAGCTGGCCCTTCTTCACCTCGCTGTTGAAGTCGACGAGAAGCTCGGATACCTGCCCGGACACCTGCGTTCCCACGCTCACCGTGTTGACCGCCTGCAGGCTTCCCGTGGCGGATACGGCCGCCTGAACATCGCCCCGCTCGACGGTAGTGAAGCGGAAAGCGGGTGGATCGGGCGACAACGCGTATCGATCGACCAACCACCAGCCGAGGGCGAGCGCGACCGCCAGACCGATAACGACAAACGCTCTTTTTCTGTTCGGCATGCCGGATCCTCAGCCTTAGGTTGAGCAAGCGCTGTGCCACGCACCCCATCCCCGCCCGCAAGCTTTCGGCCGGTCAGAGGCTCGGAAGAGGGGATTCAGGTCGTCGGTTTGTACAAACCGCCCCGGGTTGGGGTTACGGCGTGGGGGTGAGGCTCAGTCCGGCGCCTGGGCCCACCGGCAGGCCGAGGGCCATCCACGCCAGAAGGAGCATGGACCAAACAATCAGGAAGATCGTGGTGTAGGGCAGCATGGTCGCGATCACGGTGCCAATGCCGGCCTTCTTATCGTAGCGCTCGAAGAAGGCCACGATGAGAGCGAAGTAGGACATCATCGGCGAGACGATGTTCGAGACGCTGTCGCCCACGCGGAACGCGGCTTGAGTCAACTCCGGGGTATAGCCGAGGAGCATGAACATCGGAACGAATATCGGGGCCATGATCGCCCACTTGGCCGACGCGCTGCCCATGAAGAGGTTCACGAACGCGGTGGTCACGATGAAGCCGAACATGAGAGGCAGGCCCCCGAGGCCGGAGGCCTTCAGCATGTCCGCGCCCTCCACCGCCACGATCAGGCCCAGGTTCGTCCACCCGAAGTAGGCCACAAACTGGGCGGCGAAGAACACCAGGACCATGTAGGTGCCGAGCGTGCTCATCGCCTTGCCCATGCCGGCGATCACGTCCTTGTCGCTCTTGTAGCGGCGGGCGCCGAAGCCGTAGGCGATGCCGGTCAGGGCGCCGAAGAGGAAGATGAGTGTGACGATGCCGGAGAGGAAAGGCGAGTGGAGCAGGCCGCCCGTGGCGGGGTCGCGGAGGAAGCCGTTGCTGGGAACCGTCCCTGCGAGCAGGACCAGAGTGAACGCGATGGCGGTGATCGTCGCCCAGTTGAGACCGCGCCGCTCATCCGCGTTGATGGAGTGAACCTCCTCGGCCATCACTTCTCCCTCGTACTTCCCAAGCCGGGGCGCTACGATGCGCTCCGTCACCCAGGTTCCGGCGGCAGTGATCACGAACGTCGAAGCCGCCATGAAATAGTAGTTCGCGGCCGGGTTCACCTGATATGCGGGATCGACCAGACGGGCGGCCTCCTGCGAAAGGCCGGCGAGAAGAGGGTCCACGGTTCCGAGCAGCAGGTTCGCACTGTAGCCGCCCGAAACGCCGGCGAAGGCGGCAGCGAGGCCGAGGAGCGGATTTCGCCCCGCCGAGAGGAAGATCGTGCCGGCGAGGGGGACGAGGAGGACGTAGCCGATTTCGGACGCGGTGTTCGACATGACGCCTGCGAACACGATCACCATGGTCAGCAGGCGGGGCGGGGCCGACATCACGAGCAGACGCAACGTGGTTCCGATGAGGCCGCTCGATTCCATCACGCCCATGCCAAGCATGGCCACGAGAACGGTTCCGAGTGGCGCGAACCCGGTAAAGTTCTTCACGGCTTCGGTCAGCATTCGGTGAAGGCCGCTCAGGGTCAGCAGGCTCACCGGCTTGACTGTCTGTCCGGTCCCCGGATGTGTGACCTCGAGGCCTATCGCCACCGCGACCGCGGAGATGAGCACGATCAATGCGGCGAGGATGGCGAAAAGCGACGCCGGATGCGGGAGCGCGTTTCCGATCCGCTCGATCGTTCCAAGGATGCGGTCGAGCCAGCCGCGCTGGGGTGGGCTTGGGGGCTTTTCAGCGGCGGGAGTATCGGGGGGAGACATGGATCCATTGTGACTCAATCGCCCCGGCTTCGGTTACTGAGATCGCGCCGGCGGCGGGCGCCCTCAAGACCCGGGGGTCGGATCCGATCCAAAATGTGTCTATGCTTGCTGTGATTTGGAGACATGATGAAACAGTTGCTTCGACTGGCGCCGCTTGCACTCGCGGTTGGACTGATGGCCGCGCCCGTGGTTCCGGCCCAGGAGCTGAACGTCGGCGACGTTGCGCCGGACTTCACCCTGGAAGGCACGGACGCCAAGACCTACAGCCTGAGCAAGGACCTCAAGGGACGCTGGGTCGTTCTCGCCTGGTTCCCCAAGGCCTACACCGGTGGCTGAACCGCCGAATGCAACTCGCTCCGTGAGAGCGGGAGTCTCATCCGGCAGTTCGATACCGCGTATTTCATGATCAGCGTCGACACGCTCGAAGACAACAAGGGCTTCGCAGAGAAGGAGAAGGCCGATTTCCCGATGCTGGCGAATCCCGACAAGAAAGTCGCGTTCGCGTACGGCGTGATCGCCGCTGACGCCCCGCCCAACCGCCAGTTCGCGCGGCGCCACACCTTCTACATCAACCCCGAAGGCAGGATCGCGTTCATCGACCGCGCGGTTAAGCCTCAAACCTCAGGACCGGACATCGTGGCGAAGCTCGGGGAGCTGGGCGTACCCAAGCGGCAGTAGTCCCTTCGGCCCGCCCGGGCGGGGTGGGCGCCGGCAGCGGACCGCTACGTGCTCCATCGCACAGACGCAGGCCCCAAGGGGGCCAATACTCATCAGCGTCGGGAGAGCCCCGCGGAAATGGGCTTGAACCCGGCGCAAGTGATGCGGAGTGAGGCCTTTCGGATGATCGAAGCGGGAGACGAGCCGGAAGTGCGGCAGGGCCTCCTGAGCAGGTCCAGCGAGCGGCTGGGCCTGGTCGACGTCACCTCGGAGCCGGGGCGCCAGAGGACGTTGCTCAAGACCGGGGCCCTCCAGGACGCGATCTTCAACAGCGCCAACTTCTCGAGCATCGCCACCGACGAGCGCGGGGTCATTCAGATCTTCAACGTGGGCGCCGAACGCATGCTGGGCTACGCGGCCAAGGATGTCGTGAACAAGATCACTCCCGCCGATATCTCCGATCCGCGCGAAGTCATCACCCGGGCCGAGGCGTTGAGCCTGGAGCTTGGAACCACGATCAAGCCCGGATTCGAAGCCCTCGTGTTCAAGGCGTCGCGCGGCATCGAGGACATCTACGAACTCACGTACATCCGCAAGGACGGCAGCCGTTTCCCCGCTCTGGTCTCCGTCACCGCCCTGCGCGACGACCAGGGCGCGATCATCGGTTATCTGCTGATCGGCACCGACAACACCGCGCGCAAGCAAGCCGAAGAGGCTTTGCTCAAGGCGGGCGCGCTGCAAAGCGCCATCTTCAACAGCGCCAACTTCTCGAGCATCGCGACCGACGCCAAGGGAGTGATCCAGATCTTCAACGTGGGAGCGGAGCGGATGCTTGGCTACACGGCGGCCGAGGTGATGAACAAGATCACGCCGGCCGAGATCTCCGACCCTCAGGAGATCGTCGCGCGCGCGACGGCGCTGAGCCTGGAGTTCGGTACGCCGATCACGCCCGGCTTCGAGGCGCTGGTGTTCAAGGCCTCGCGCGGCATCGAGGACATCTACGAGCTGACCTACTTCCGCAAGGACGGCAGCCGCTTCCCGGCGGTGGTCTCGGTCACGGCGCTGCGCGACGCGCAGGACGCCATCATCGGGTATCTGCTGATCGGGACGGACAATACCGCGCGCAAGCAGGCGGAGGCGGCGCTGCTCAAGGCCGGCGCGCTGCAAAGCGCCATCTTCAACAGCGCCAACTTCTCCAGCATCGCGACCGACGCGAAGGGCGTGATCCAGATCTTCAACGTCGGCGCCGAGCGGATGCTCGGCTACACGGCGGCTGAGGTGATGAACAAGATCACGCCGGCCGAGATCTCCGACCCCCAGGAGATCGTCGCGCGCGCGACGGCGCTGAGCCTGGAGTTCGGTACGCCGATCACTCCCGGCTTCGAGGCGCTGGTGTTCAAGGCCTCGCGTGGGATCGAGGACATCTACGAGCTCACCTACATCCGCAAGGACGGGAGCCGGTTCCCGGCCGTGGTCTCGGTCACCGCGCTGCGCGACGCGCAGGACGCCATCATCGGCTATCTGCTGATCGGCACCGACAACACCGCGCGCAAGCAAGCCGAAGAGGCTTTGCTCAAGGCGGGCGCGCTGCAAAGCGCCATCTTCAACAGCGCCAACTTCTCGAGTATCGCGACCGACGCCAAGGGCGTGATCCAGATCTTCAACGTGGGCGCCGAGCGGATGCTTGGCTACACCGCAGCGGAAGTGATGAACAAGATCACTCCCGCGGACATTTCCGACCCGCAAGAGGTGATCGCCCGCGCCCGGGTCTTGAGCCTGGAGCGTGGAACCACCATCACCCCCGGCTTCGAAGCCCTCGTCTTCAAGGCCTCGCGTGGCATCGAGGACATCTACGAACTGACCTACTTCCGCAAGGACGGCAGCCGCTTTCCCGCCATCGTCTCGGTCACCGCACTTCGCGACGCGCAGGAGAACATCATCGGTTACCTCCTCATCGGGACCGACAACACCGCGCGCAAGGAAGTGGAGGCGGCCCAGGCCATCCTCGACCAGAGGCTGCGTGATCAGCAGTTCTACAACCGCTCGCTCATCGAGTCGAACATCGACGCCCTGATGACCACCGATCCGCAGGGCATCATCTCCGACGTCAATCAGCAGATGATCGCGCTCACCGGCCGCACTCGCGACGAGCTGATCGGCGCACCCTGCAAGAACTTCTTCACCGATCCAGCGAGGGCCGACGCCGCGATCAAGCGGGTCCTGACCGAAAACAAGGTGCAGAACTATGAGTTGACGGTGCGCGCGCTCAACGGCGAGGAGACGGTGGTCTCCTACAACGCCGCCACCATTCACAACCGCGACCGCAAGCTGCAGGGCGTGTTCGCGGCCGCTCGCGACGTCACCGAGCTGAAGCGCTTCGAGCGCACCCTTCAGGAGAAAAACGTCGAGCTGGAGCACGCGAGCCGGATGAAGTCCGAGTTCCTCGCCACCATGTCGCACGAACTGCGCACGCCATTGAACGCCATCATCGGTTTCTCGGAGGCCCTCAGGGATGGCCTTGTCGGGCCGATGAGCGGCTCGCAGTCCGAGTACATCGGCGAGATCTTCACCAGCGGACAACACCTCCTCGCTCTGATCAACGACATCCTCGACCTGTCGAAGGTCGAAGCTGGAATGATGTCGCTCGAACTGGAACCCGTCGATTTGAAGGCGCTTCTCGCCAACAGTCTCACCATCGTGCGGGAGAAGGCGGCCTCTCAGGGGATCTCGCTCGAGCTCGACGCCGCGTCCGACATGGGGACGCCCGCGCTCGACCAGCGCAAGACGAAGCAGATGGTCTACAACCTTCTTTCGAACGCGGTGAAGTTCTCGGCGAACGGCGGCAAAGTGACGGTCCGCGCCCGACGGGTCGCCCGAAGGGACGTGGGCACGCTCCGCGTGGCCTGGCCCGTGCACACCTTTGTGCTGGCCGAGAGTGAGCACCAAGAGTTCCTGGAGATCAGCGTCCTGGACAGCGGCATCGGCATCTCACAGGCGGACATGGCGCGGTTGTTCCAGGCTTTCTCTCAGATCGACAGCAGTCTGGCCCGTAAGTTCGAAGGCACGGGACTCGGGCTCGCCATGGTGAAGCAGCTCGCGGAACTGCATGGCGGCGCGGCGGCGGTGGCGAGCGCGCCGGGCGAGGGCGCTTGCTTCGCGGTGTGGCTGCCCCTGCGCTCGGCCGCTTCTCCCGCCGTGCCCGCCTCGACCGCGGCGCGAGTCGGCATAAGCGACGACCGCACCGCCATGGTCGTGGAAGACGACGACCGGGCCGCCGACCTCGTGCGCCTGCTGCTCGAGGCCGAGGGTTTTTCGGTGGTGCGCGCGGGCGATGCCGAGGAGGCTTTGCGCCTCGCGCTCCGCCATACGCCCAGCCTCATCACCCTCGACATTCAGTTGCCCGGGGCGGATGGCTGGGAGCTCCTCGTTCGCATGCGTCAGGTGGACACGTTGTTGAACGTGCCCGTGGTCGTGATCGCGGGCCTGGCCCAGAGCCGGGCCATGACCAAAGACCCCGCGGTAGTCGTCTTGCAGAAGCCCGTCAGCCGCGCTGAGCTGAGGACCTCGATGGCGAGCCTGGGCCTTCAGCCCCTTCCCCAACCCCACTTCCGCAGCGACCAACAAGAAGAGGCCTAGCCATGGCAAGAGTCCTGATCATTGAAGACCATCCCGCGAACATGAAGCTCGCGACGTTTCTCCTGAAGAACGCCGGCCACGAGGTGTTGGCCGCGGTCGACGCGGAGACCGGACTCACCATGGCTCGTTCCGAGCAGCCCGACCTGATCCTGATGGATATCCAGCTCCCCGGCATGGACGGCCTCGCGGCCACGAGCATCCTCAAGAAGGACCCGGGCACCGCCGCCATTCCCATCATCGCCCTTACCGCCATGGCCATGAAGGAAGACCGGGCCAAGACGTTCGACGCGGGATGTGATGCCTACATCACGAAGCCCCTGCGCTACAAGGATCTCTACGAAGCGATTGTGAGTCTGCTTTCGCGGGAGGAGACGCCATAAGCTCATCCGCGCCCACCATTCTCATCGTTGACGACGAGGTGGCGAACCGCAAGCTGCTGGAAACCCTGTTGCGCCCCGAGGGATATCTCACCATGAGCGCGGGTAGCGGAGAGCAAGCCCTCTCCCTTGTTGCCCAGCGTCCGCCCGACCTGATTCTGCTCGACATCATGATGCCGGGATTGACCGGATACGAGGTAGCGCGGAAGCTGAAGGCGAGCACCGACACCTCGTCGATTCCGATCATCATGGTCACCGCCCTCATCGATCGCTCAGTGCGGCTGGCCGGCCTCGACGCGGGGGCCGAGGACTTCCTCGAGAAGCCGGTCGACCGGGCCGAGTTGTGGCTGCGGGTCCGGAACCTTCTGCGCCTCAAGTCCCTCGCTGATCTCCTTCACGATCAATCGCAGGTCCTCGAGCAGGAAGTGGCGGCGCGCACCGCGGACCTGAACGCGAGCGAACTCCGCTTCCGTCAGATGGCCGAGAACATCCGGGATGTGTTCTTCCTGCGCGAGGCGACGGGAAACCGCGTTCTCTACGTGAGCCGCGCCTATGAGGAAATCTGGGGCCGCAGCTGCGAGAGCCTCTACGCGAATCCCGATTCGTGGGACCAGGCCACTCATCCCGACGACCGGGCCGCGGTTGAGGAGAAGCAGCGCTGCGGGATGTTGTCGGGACGATATGAGGTCGAATACCGCATCATCCGGCCGGAGGGCGCCATCCGCTGGATCGAGTCGCGGGCGTTTCCGGTCTACGACGAAGCGAATCGCATCGTTCGATTCGCCGGCATCGCCAAGGACGTCACCGAACGCCGGGAGGCGCAGGACCGCATCGCCTACCTGAACCGGATCTACGCGGTGCTCTCCGGCATCAACGCGCTCATCGTGCGCGCGCGCGACCGGGATGAGTTGTTCAAGGAGGCGTGCCGGATCGCGGTTTCGGGCGGAGGCTTCAGTCTGTCCCTCATCGCTCTCGTCGATCCGCACACGATGAAACCGGCGCCCGTCGCATCCGCGGGGGTGAATCCCGAGATCCTGGCCGTGGTTACCACGCTTCTTTCCGGGGAGAGCGCGCGCAACAGCATGATCGCGAGATCGATCGACGAAAAGCGGACGATCGTCTCGAACGACTCCCAGAGCGATCCCGCCCTCGTGGCCGGAGGCCGCTACGTTGAGGCCGGCGTGCGCTCGATCGCGGTGCTGCCGTTGATCGTTTCCGAGGCCGTGGTGGGCGTGCTTGCGCTGTACGCGAGCGAGCCGGAGTTCTTCCACGAGGAGGAGCTGAAACTCCTCGGCGAACTTGCGGGCGACATCGGCTTCGCCATCGACACTATCGAAAAACGCGAGCGACTCAACTACCTCGCTTACTACGACGCTCTCACCGGTCTCGCCAATCGCACCCTCTTCCTCGAACGGGTGTCCCAGTACATGCGCAGCGCCACCGGCGGCGGCTACCAGCTGGCCCTCTTCCTGATCGATCTCGAACGGTTCAAGAACATCAACGACAGCCTCGGCCAGGCCGCAGGTGACGCCCTTCTGAAACAGGTCGCGGCGTGGCTCACGCGCAGCGCGGGAGATGGAAGCCTGCTCGCGCGGGTGGGCGCCGACCACTTCGCTCTGGTGCTTCCGGAGGTGAAGACCCAGACCGATGTTGTGCGGCTGCTCGACCGCACGGTTAACGGATTCCTCGAACACGCCTTCCGGCTCAACGAGGCCATCTTCCGCATCGCGGTGAAGGTGGGGGTGGCGGTCTTCCCCGCGGATGCCCCGACCGCCGAGGCGCTCTTCAGCAACGCCGAGGCTGCGCTCAAGAAGGCCAAGGCCATGGGCGACCGGTATCTCTTCTACAACCAGACCATGACAGAGAAGGTGGCGGGCCAGCTGACCATGGAGAATCTGCTTCGGCCCGCGCTGGAGAAGCGGGAGTTCGTGCTGCACTACCAGCCCAAGGTGAACCTCGAAAACGGGAAGGTCACGAGCGCAGAGGCCCTGATCCGCTGGAACGATCCCCTCACCGGTCTGGTGCCGCCTGGCCGCTTCATCCCGATCCTCGAAGACACGGGTCTGATCAGCGAAGTCGGACGGTGGAGCCTGGGCCAGGCCATCGACGATTTCCTGCGCTGGCGGGCCGACGGGCTGGGCGCCGTCCGTCTGGCGGTCAACGTTTCGCCGCGGCAGCTCAGGAACCCCGGTTTCGTGGCCGAGATCAAGGAGGTGCTCGGCAACATTCCAGACGCTTGCCAGGGACTCGAACTCGAAATCACGGAAAGCCTGATCATGGAGGATGTGCGCACCTCGATCGCCACGCTGCGTGCCATCCGCGATCTCGGCGTCACCATCGCCATCGACGATTTCGGCACCGGCTTCTCTTCGCTCAGCTACCTCGCACGGCTGCCCGTGGACACACTCAAGATCGACCGCTCGTTCGTGATCGAGATGACCGGCAGCCCGCAGGGGCTCGCCCTCGTCTCCACCATCATCAACCTCGCGCATTCGCTCAAGCTCAAGGTGGTAGCGGAGGGCGTTGAGACCGACGAACAGGCTCGCCTTCTGCGTCTGCTTGGCTGCGAGGAGATGCAGGGGTTCCTCTTCAGCGAAGGAATCCCGAGCGCGCTGTTCGAATCGAGATACCTCGCCAGGCTGGCCGCGGCCTGACGGTGCCCTTCTCCCCAACCGCGGTTTAGTCGCAGCGAAGGGCGATGAGCGGATCGACGCGCAGCGCGCGCCGGGCCGGAACCAGCGCGGCGAGCCCGGTCACGCAGACGAACAGCGACACCGCGGCGACGTAACTCACGGGGTCCAACGTGCTGAGGCCATAAAGCTCTCGGCGAAGAAGTTGCGACAGGGCGGCGGCGCCTCCCACCCCCGCGAGCAGACCGTATGCCACCGTGCGCTGGAACTGCGCGGCCAGGCTTCGGAGGATGTGGCCAGGTTCCGCCCCAATCGCCATGCGAATCCCGATCTCCTTCGTACCTTGCGCCACCGCGTAGGAGACGAGCCCCACGATGCCCAGCGAGGCCACGATCAGTGCGATGAGGCCAAGCAGGCTCACCGCGAGAGCGCCCTGTTCCACGTCGCGGATACGCTGCTGGAACTGGTCACTCAAGAGAAGCACCCGCGGCGTGAGGTTCGGAGCAATGCCCTTCGCGGCATCGCTCACGGCGGAGACGACCGCCTCGGAAGGACCTCTCGTCCTTACCATGGCCGCCATCCCCGGAAAGTCGACTTCGGAGGCGAGCCGATAAAGCTCCATCGCGTCGGGATCCTGGAGAGCCAGCGAGCGCGCGTTCCCCGCGATCCCCACCACGGTGAACGGTGTGGGCCCGCCCGCCTGAAAGAGCTGACCGAGTGGTTCTTGATTCGGCCATCGCTTCCTCGCCAGGGACTCGCTCACCACCACGCCCGAAGGGTCACCGGCCATCAGGCTTCGCCCCCGAAGCAAGGGGATCTTCATGGTTTCGAGATACGCCGAATCCACCGGGTGGATATGGACGTCGTGTCTCCGGCCTTCGATGTCGAGGCTCGCTGTGATCCTCTCCCCTCCGAGGGGTGGAGTCGAGGTGCGCGCCACCGACAGAACGCCTGCGATGCCGCGGAGTCTCGATTCAAGGTCGTCGAGATAGGCGCCCGCGCGGGGTCCGTTGTAGCCGTGCTCCTCCAGGGCTGGGTCGACCACGATCGTGTGTTGGTATTCGAAGCCGGGATCGAGGGAAGCGAGGTGATCGAAGGCGCGGATCAGGAGGCCGGCGACGATAAGCAGGATGCAACTCGACGCCACCTGGGCGCCGATAAGGAACTTTCTGGTGAACGTCATCCGATTTCGCCGGCGCGCGATGTGCAGGGCCGGCATCAAGCCGAAGAACATAGCGGACGCAAACCCCATCACGGCGGCGAAGGTCACGACGCGCCAGTCGGGCGAGGGATCGAACCAGGGGGGAGCCTCAGTCACTGACAGCATGGTCTTGACCACCGCCCAGCCGAGAAGCAGCCCCGCGAAAGCGCCCATGAGGGCGAGGGCCAGACTCTCAGTGAAGAGCTGGCGTACCAGGCGAGATGTCCCCGCACCTATAGCGACCCGAAGGGCGATCTCACGCTCGCGCGAGGCGCCTCGGGCGAGGAGGAGACTGCCGAGATTTCCACATGACACCGCGAGGATCATCAGCACGAGGGCGGCCACGAGCGCGGCCATGGGGTAGACACGGTCCTCAGAACTCGGTGGCGGTCCGGAGCCGCGTGAAACGGATCCGACGCTCTGCGGGTAACCTCCGGGCTCGCTCGGCAGCCTCTCGCCGTCCCACACGTCTTCGGGATGCTGAAGGCGGAGCCGGGCCGCGAGTGAGGCCAATTCGTCCTCTGCGGCGCGGGGAGTCATGCCTTTCGTCAGCCGACCCCACATGGAGACGCCGCTGTTCCGCTTACCTGAGAAGTCGGTGAGGATCTGGCTGCCGTGAACGAAGTAGGGATGCTGCGTGATCAGCGCCCAGAAGGCGGGTGTGTCGGAGCCGAGGCCGCTGAACGCCTCCGCCGCGACACCCACTACCCTCACGAGCTTCCCGTTCAAGTGGATCGAGGAGCCGACCACACCCGTGTTCGAGTCGAAGCGGCTCGTCCAGAATCGGTGTCCAAGAACTACCATGGGCTCCGCCGCAGACGCTTCATCCGCCGCGGTGAAGAGTCGCCCCGCCGCTGCGCCCCCGCCCAGCTCGGCGAAGAAGTTTCCGGTCACGAAGTAGGTCCGCAGGTCGGTTGTGTCGGCCTCGTGTTGGAGCCGCGCGGTGGTGAGGGCGAGAACCGCGGAGAGAGTGCGGGTGTTCTCCCGATAGAAGGCGACCGCGGGGTAGGGCAGGTCCGACCAGAACTGCTCCGGCCCCTGCCGTTGAAAGCGGAGGAGACTGTGTGGGTCGGTGACGGGCAGCGGGCGAAGCATCACCATGTTGAAGGACGCAAAGGCCGCCACCGTGGCGCCGATCCCGATCGCCAGCACCAGCACGGCGGACAGGGTGAACCCAGGCGACGTCCGCATGGAGCGGAAAGCGAAACGCAGGTCCTGGCCGAGGCGGTCGATCCACATGGAGCCCCACGCCTCGCGCGAATCCTCTCGCAGCCGCAGCAAGTCTCCCAAGGGCTTGCCATCCGCCTCCGCAGCCATCTCTCGGTGGCTCTCCAACTCCTCCGCGAGTTCCTCGTCCATGCGTCGTCGGTTGAGGAGGTAGTGGATACGGCGGAGCAGTTCTCTCATCGGGGCGCCTCTCAAGCGGTGCGCAGGATGGCCTGGATGGCCTTGGTCTGGCGGTCGTAGCCTTCAATCTCGGCCTCGAGTTGCTTCACCCCGTCGCGCGTGAGCCTGTAGAAGCGGACCTTGCGATTCGTCTCGGAAACACCCCAGGTGGCGGTGACCCAGCCTTTGAGAAGGATCTTCTGGAGGGCCGGGTAAAGCGACCCCTCCTCGACCCGCAGCGCGTCCGAAGAGAGGGCGTGGATCCGTTGGGCGATGGCGTACCCGTGGAGAGGACCCGAGCGAAGGACGCGGAGGATCAGCAGGACAAGCGCGCCCGAAGGCATTTCGTTCTTTGGCATAGACAAGGTAGGCATAGATTACCTATGTCTATAAGAAACGACAAGGCGCGAACGAAGGTTCCGCGCCGGCCCGAAATCGCTTCTCCCTCCTGCGCGTATCCTTGAACCAGTCGCGCCCTCAGAGGAGAACGGAAGATGAAGAAAGCGAGTTGGGTCGTGCTGTGCGTTCTAGGTCTGCTGATCTTGGTCTTCAGCCTTCTCTCGGCGGTCAATGCCTACTGGCGCAACTGGGGCATCGGACCCACCACGCTGACGAAGATCGAGATGGTGGCGCCCGGTACCGAGGTCGCGCTCCGGGGCTCCAGGGCCACCGCCGCCGCCTTCGGCGTTGGCTTCGCCGTCTTGTTCCTCACCATCGTCCTTGGCCCTTATCGGCGCGGCGAGGTGTGGGCCTGGTGGGCGCTTCTGGGATCGATGTTGTCCTTCGCCGCCATTGTCCTCTTGCGAGTGCCGGTCCTCGGAACCACTCTGGGGACGACGCCGGCCGTCGTTCCCCTGGTTGTCGTGCTGGTTGCGCTGATGCTCGACCTTGGTCGATTGCGCGCTCCAAACAGCTGACGCCCCCATGGGACTGCGATGGGTGGAGCGCGACCTGGCCTTGCGGGGCCGCGCCTTGTTTCGCGGCGGGATTCCCCTGCGGATCGAGGAGCTCCGAACGCACGTCGGAGACGGTTACGAAATCGAGGTGCTGAGCCCCGAACCGGATCAGCACTGGCGAGCCCGGCTGACGCATCCACGGTACGGAGCGGCCGAGGTGCGGTGTCCGCGCGACCAGGAGATGCCCGCGGAGGTGATTGTCGAGTTCGATCCCCGGCTTACGTCTGACGAGAAGCAGGCCATCCTGAGGGCGAGCTCGCAGGTTGAGTTGAGGCTGGAGCCTCTCGAGCGCGACCTGCTGCGCGAACGAAAGCGCCTGTTGCGCCTCCTCTCCGCGGTGGGCGGTGAGGCCGCGGTTGGGGTGCTGGACGACCTCGCCCTTTGCTGGTGGTCGCCGCTGGCCCTGGCCGAGGAACTGGCCCACGATGCCCCCGTCGACATCAGCGCGCTATTCACCATGCACCTTGTGAGTGATACGGAAAAGGACGAAGACGGAAAGTCGCCCTACTGGTTGCACACCCACGGCCTGCAGGAGGCGGGCTTCAGCGACTTCGACATCCTGGACCCCTCCCCGAGTTGTCACAATGAGGGCTTTGATTCCCTGCGTGCGCTGGCCTTCGCCATCGTCGAGGATGCCCTGATCCCGGGAGGGGAACCGTTCCCGATCGTGTGGCCGGGGGGCGAAGTGAGACTGGTTCCCGCGCGTGAGTTGCTGAGCCGGGTGGGCGACGATCATCCGCAGTGGCGGTTGTCGATCGATGAGACCCATCTGAGCGGTCATGCCGTGGTCTGCGACGCGAAGCTGAAACGCGGCTTCTTCGGCTTCGGCCGAGCTCAGCCACGGCCGGCCTCGTTCTTTCAGAAGGCGTTTCCGGATGGATCGCTGATTCAGTTCTCCCGATCGGCCAGTGACCTGATGGCCGATAGGGCTCGCCAGACGTACGCCTACTTCCGTGGTCTGCGTGATGAGTTCGGGGCATTCGAGTTGCCTGCCCTCGTGAAGCTCGGCTATCCCGTGGATGGCGATCCCGAGGGGCGCGAGCACATCTGGTTCGAAGTCCATGCTTGCGACGACGACAGCATCGAGGCCACCTGCATCAACGATCCTTATGACGTGGCCTCTCTCGCGAATGGGAAGCGGGGCCGTCACCCGGTGGAGTTGCTGAGCGACTGGAGCCTCTTCAGCCCGTTCGGGTCGATCAATCCCCGTTTCCAGTACGCGGCCCGCGCCCTACGCGCGGATCCGGGGGAGGCGCGCCGTCGCATGGAGAAGAGCTGATTCCTTAGTCCTCGTCCTCATCCCGCGAGCGATCGGATCGCCGCCCCTCCCCGAAGGGCTTCAACCTTCCACGCTCCTTCTCGAGGCGCTCGAGTCGTGGCTTTGGTCACCTGATACGAGTAAATCGAGTAGCCGATGCGCGCGTCCGGCGGTTCGATGGTGAGGCTTCGTCTTCAGAGCGAGGCTGGCGAGATAGAACCAGACCGGCCCTTTGGCGTTGCCTCGATTGATCCACAGTGAGAACAGTTCCGGATCGGCGACTCGTAGACCCGCAGCCCTCGCCCCGGTGTCTCGCGGTCCAGCGCGGGTGGAGTATGGTCGATGGCCCAGCTTATGAATCGCTCATTCTTCCCCTCGCCCCGCCTCGTTGCCGCCATTGGCCTCGCACTTGCTCTCGTCGCGCAGGGCGCCACCTCGGCCCAGCCACCCACGCCCGCGCCCACCCCCACGCCGTCACCGTCCCCCACACCCTGGAAAGCCGGAGACAAGGTGCGGGCCTTCGACTCCGCGTGCCTCGCGGGCGGCAGCTTCAAGCCCGCAACCATCGTGGATGCCATCGATGGTTCGGCCGGCTTTCGCGTGATGTTCGATGCGGCTCCCGATCAGCCGGTCCCCGTGCCGAGCGCGCTGCTCCGCTCTCCCGCCCCGCCTGCGACACCGTCTCGGGACTCGTCGCCCGAGCCTTCGGCCGTTGTGGGCACTCCGACTCCGGGCCCCGGCCCGGCACCCACCCCAACCGCGGAGGCGCCGCTCCTCGGCTGCTGGCAACTCGACGCCAACGCAGGCGGCCCCTTCGAAGGTCTGCTCGCAGAATCCTGGGAGCGGCTGACATTCCACCCGGACGGTCGCCTGGTGCGCTCGCTTCAGGACGGCCGGTCGTTTCCGTCGAATTGGGAAGATATGGGGGAGCAGCGTGCCCGCCTCAGGAAATTCGGGGCGGGATTCACCTACGTCTGTGCTGTCACTCCCGCGGGCCGCATGGTTTGCCAGGGCATGATGCTCGCGTTCACGGGATGCCGCTGTCCGGTCGGCATGTAAGGCATGGCGCGAAGAATCGGGATCCTGACCGGTGGCGGAGACGTTCCCGGTCTGAACTCCATCATCAAGGAGGTCGTGTACCGAGGCACCGAGAACGACTGCGAGGTGCTCGGGATTCGGCGCGGCTGGGAAGGACTCACCCATCTCGACCATGCGAGTGAGGCGTCGCGCGAGAAATACCTGCTGCCCCTTGACCGAGCCAACACCCGCACCATCGACCGCTTCGGCGGCACGGTTCTGCATTCGAGCCGGGTCAGCCCCACGCGGATGCGAGCGCTTCCGGAGTTTCTCGCCGGTGGCACGTTTCCAAGAGTCGACGGGGCGTGGGATTTGAGCGCGCAGGTGCTCAAGAACATCGAGCACCTCGGCCTCGATACACTGATCGTCATCGGCGGAGACGGCACGCTGAGCTTCGCCTATTGCCTCGAGAAGCTCGGGATGAAGGTCATCGCCATTCCCAAGACCATGGACAACGATGTCCAGGGCACCGAATATTCAGTGGGCTTTTCCACTGCGATCACGCGGGCCACCGCGGCCATTCAGCGGCAGCGCACCACGGTGGCCTCGCACGAACGCGTGGGGATCTTCCGCGTCTTCGGGCGCGACTCCGGCTTCACCGCGCTCTACACCGCCTACGTCACGTCGTTGCGCTGCGCGATTCCCGAGTTCAAGGTCAATCTGGACAAGCTCATCGAACTTCTGCTGAGGGAGAAGCGGGACAATCCGAGCAACTACGTCATGTTCGTTCTCTCGGAGGGAGCGAGCTGGGAGGGTTACACCCCGGAGGCGCTGCCCGCCGATCAATACGGCCACCGCCGAAAACCGAGCGTGGCCGAGGCCCTCGAGGCCCAAGTGGCGCGTCTGTCGGGCGAGGAATGCACGGTCAGCGACCTGACGTATGACTTGCGCAGCGGCGAGGCCGACTTCGTGGACAAGATGATCGCCGGCACCTTCGGCAACCTTGCCATGGATGCGATCCTCGAAGGACGCTCCGGTGTGATGACCGCGCTGATCGAGGGCTGTTACGCCCTGGTGCCGATTCCCGACCCGTCCCTCGGGCCCCGCACCGTCGACGTGGAAACGCTCTACAACCGCGACCGCTATCGGCCGAACTACGGAAAAAAGATCGGCCTCCCGGTTTTCCTGACCAGAGCCTGAAATCGCGCGACGAAGCCGCGCTAGCGGCGCGAGCTTTCCCGGATTTTGCGCTGGATCTCGCGCTGATCGGCGATGGCGCCCTGCAGTTGCTTCGTCAGCTCGGCGATGGCGCGCCGCTTGGCCAGGAACAGGTGATTTGCGACCTCGAGGAGAACGCCCACGACCACGGCGAGCACCACCGCTTCCAGCACCAGCGCCTGATTGAGCTCACGCTCGTCGAGGGCCACTTTGGCGACGACGTACAGAACGCCCAGGCCGAGGCCGTTCACTCCGATGCCCCAGCTTGCCTTGGCCCGCTGCAGATCGCGGCTCGTCTCCGCGATAAGCGTCTTCGACTCACGCAGTCGGTCCTGGAGGGCGAGCACATCGGCGATCACCAGGCGCAGACCGCCCTTGCGCACGATCTTCAACTGGACCGCGCAACTCGGACAGCCGACCTGGCTTCCTTCTTCGTAGCTGTCGGGCACGGGAACTTCCGTACGACAACTGAGACAACGGGCGGTGCGGCTCTGATTCATCGTACTGCCTCCGGGGGGATGGCTCGATGATAGGTGTTTCTTCGGCCCCCCGGAAGCCGGTTCAGGCGTTATGCGAGGTGCAGGGCCCGGGCGACGGCGGCGACCGTTTCGTCGCGGGCGCCGATGAACTCGAGGAGGCGGCGGACGAAGCGGTGCTGGCTCTTCGGGTCGATGGTCATCACCGCCCAGAACTGGGTGCCGTCGATCTGGCGGGCGTGATTGTGCGCGCGCACCTCCTGGACCTCGTCCCGACTCAACATGAGATAGCGGTGTCCGCTTTCCTGGTGCGCGATAAAGTCGGCGAAGTCGTGGGCGTGCCGACCGGCGCACCAGGCGAGCAGGGCCAGGTAGCGCTCGGCGGGATCAGCCAAGGCGAGGAACTCCTCGCCTGCTAGAAAGTTCGGCAGGGTCTCATCGCTCTGTTCGACGGTAGTCATGGCGCGCCTCCGGAGATGGCGGTCTGACATACAAGGCACGTGCCAGAGGCCACCCGAGGCGGCGGAGTGCGCCAGCGCGCCTATCGCGCGGCCGCGCGTCAAAGGACCGTCCGCTCGTGGAACCCTGACTTCCCGCAATCGGACGCGGCCCCTCGTCGACGAAGACCCCGCCGGGCTCGGCTCAGTCGCTCAGGATCGTCGCGGTGATCTCGTACGAGCGCAAGCGCGCCGCGTGGTCGTGGACATGCGAGACCACGATCAACTCGTCCGCGGCCGTCCGCTCGATGAACTCGAGCATCTCCCGCCTCACCGTGTCGGGTGAGCCCACGAAGGAGACGCGGGGACGCAGGACGGGGTCGGTGGGCTCGCGAGAATCCGGTTCCCACTCCTTCGAAGGCGGCGGCAACTGGGTGGGGTGGCCGGCGCGGAGACTGGCGAACGACTGGCGACCGGAAGAGGCGAGAAAGCGCGCCGCTTCGTCGGTTTCGGCCGCAACCACGTTCACCCCCAGCATCAGGCAGGGCTGGGCCAGGCGGTCTGACGGTTTGAAGCGGCTGCGGTAGAGATCAATGGCCTCGAACAGCTGCGCCGGCGCGAAGTGTGAAGCGAAAGCGTAGGGCAGACCGAACTCCGCCGCGACCTGAGCGCCGAAAGTGCTGGAGCCGAGAATCCAGAGGGGGACGTCGAGTCCGGCCCCCGGCACCGCTTGCACCATCTGGCCGGCGGTGGCCCCGCGCAGAAGCTCCATCACCTCGAGCACGTCGCTCGGGAAACCGTCCGGGTCGGCCTGCAGAGTGCGCCTGAGGGCCCGCGCCGCGGCGCGATCGGTGCCCGGGGCACGCCCAAGACCCAGATCGACCCGGCCTGGAAAAAGCGAAGCCAGTGTGCCGAACTGTTCGACAACCTGAAGTGGGGCCCAGTTGGGCAACATGATGCCGCCGGCGCCGATGCGGATCCGCGAGGTTCCGTTTCCCACGTGGGCGATGAGAACGGCGGTGGCCGCGCTCGCGATTCCCGGCATGTTGTGATGCTCGGCGAGCCAGAAGCGCGTATAGCCCCATCGCTCGGCGTGGCGGGCAAGATCGAGGGTGTTCGCGAAGGCCTGGGCCGCCGTGCCCCCTTCGATGATGGGTGACAGGTCCAGAACGGAGAACGGGATCACGACTACCGGCCCTCGGACTTGCGGAAGGTCAGGACCAGCACATCCCGATAGGCGGGCGCTCCCGCGGTCAGGACCTCGATGGGTGTGACGCCGTGACGCAGGCGGTGGTCGTCGAGGAAGACTGCGTCCAGAGGATCGGAGAGAGTGAAGGAGCCGAGGGAGCGTCCCGAAGCATCCGCGATCCCCGTGATCCCGCCGGCCACTCCGGTACGCGCGATCAAACCTACGAAGACCCAGTCGACTCCATCCCGGTGCGCTCCTTCCGGCGTGGGCTTTCCCGCCTCGCGCGCGGTGGGCTCGATGCGGAACTGGTGCATCTCGATCTTCCAGGCCGTTTGGCCGGCGTCGCCGGTTTCGGCTCGGCTGAAGACGTCGAGACACAGATCCATCAGCCGTCGCGTGATGGGATGGTCGGCGATCGCCTTGGTGACCGGTTCGAACCAGCGATCGATGCCGCCGTTCAAGGCGTTGTAGTCGCGGTCTTGGTAGTGCGGGCCGTGAGGCTCGCGGATGATGCCGCCCGTCGTGGTCGCGAAGCGCCCGAAACGACGTCGGCGGAACCTCCCGCCATCGGCCATGTATTCATCGATCTCGAGATGGTTCCAACTCGAGGCGAAGGTCGCCCAATCGGCCAGCGTGTCCATGCCCACGAGGGTTCGGTATTCAGCCGACTGGATGGCCACGAAACCGGGGCCTGCGACGAGGCTCTTGGCGATCGAATCGGCGGTGATCAACGCCCGCCCGTCAAACGCCCTTTGCCGGGACGCGCCGGGGGAGCGGGAGGGGTGCCGGCGTCAATGAGTTCACCGCCCCAGCGCTGAATCGCCTCGGCCACCTGCCCGAAGGCGCGGCCCCGCGCGGTGAGGGTGTAGTGGACGCGCACCGGCGGACCGGCTTCGACCTCGCGATCGATGAGCCCGCGGGCCTCGAGGTCTTTCAGACGCGCCGATAGCGTTTTGGCGCCCAGGCCGTGGGCGCGTTCCTCGAGTTCGCCGAAACGGAGCGGACCCCCGTCGAGCAGGCCGAGCAAGAGCCCCGTCCACGGGCGGGCCAGAACGTCGATCGCGGTTTGGAACGCCCGGCAGTTGGGGTCGATGGATTTCTTCATGGTCGGAGGGGAGAGACGATTCTATAACTTTCCTGAGGAAAGTTGCTTGACATTCAGATAGTACCTTCGGTATTGTTACTTTCGTTAGGAAAGTACGTATCTAGAAGGTATCGATTGATTCATCAGAGAAGAAGGAGTTCACCATGTCAGGGAAATTTGAGAAGTTCGCGCCGCACATCCTCGGCCTCACCCGGATTCTATTTGGCGTGATGCTGTCGAGCCACGGGGCCCAGAAGGTGCTCGGCGCTTTCGGCGGGGCTCCCGAAGGTACCCCGCCCGCCATTGTCTGGGTCGCCGGTTCCATCGAACTGCTGGGGGGCGCGCTCATCGCCCTGGGGCTTTTCACCCGGCCGGCCGCGTTCCTCAACAGCGGCCTCCTGGCCGTGGCCTATTTCATGGCCCATGCGCCCAAGGGCTTCTGGCCCATCCAGAACGGAGGGGAACTCGCGATCATCTATAGCTGGTTCTCCTTGTACCTGGTGGCCCGCGGCCCCGGCGCGTTTGCCCTCGAACGGCTGTTAGCGGCTCGACGCGAGCCCGCGCGCAAGCCCGCCATCGCCTGAGGCGACGGCGCGGGCCCGTCGTGAGCCGCCGAGACCTCGCGGCCTCCTGTTAGGCTGATATCCCGATGTCTCCACCCTTCGCGTTCCTGGCTCAAGGCAAGGTCCATGTCAGGGACGACGCCGGGTCGGTACGGGTGTTCACCAGCGCCTTCGGCGAAGCCGTCCGCGAGAGGGCGATCGCCATGCACAAGGGCAACGCGTGGAAGAACCAGGGTCGCGGCGCCGATTTCATGTCGCGGAACCTCCTCTGGGGAGCCCCGGTCCGTGACCCGGAGACGGTGCTCGTTTCAGCCACCAACCTGAGCCGCGGGCCGGCGGCCGGAGAGCTCTACTACTCAATGGACGTGGACGGTAGAACCGCCATCTGCGCGCTCAGGACCGAGGACGGGGCGGAACGAAGGCTGATCCACGGATCCGAGCGACGCATCGCCGATCTCTCCGGCGCCCCCGGGCGCGAACACATCGCCTGCTCCGCCTTCCACAAGGACATGACCGCCAGCATCGCGCTCATGAGCGCAGACGCTACGGACATTGTCGAGGTCACGGCTGGCGAGTCACAAGATGCCGCCCCGTCGTGGGTCATGGGTGACGGCCGCCGCATCGTGTATCACTCGGCCGGCATTGGCCGCGATGCCGCGGGACGACCGACCGGCCTGGGGCCTTCGGAGATCAACACGCTGGATGTCGACCGGGCTGAGACCGAGACCATCGCAAGCGATCGGTCGGCCGACCTGATGGCTCCGCGCATGCTCGCGGATGGCACCCTTTTCTATATCCAGCGGCCCTGGCGACACGGCTACGAGGGCGGGTTCTGGAGAGCATTCGCCGACTTTCTCCTCTTCCCCGCCCGCCTGCTATTCGCGGTATTCCAGTTCCTGAACTTCTTCACCACGCGCTACACGGGCAAACCGCTCACCACCGCATCCGGGCCCAGGCGGGAGGGCGCCGACCTCCGGCAGATGATGGTGTGGAGCAACCTGATGCAGGCGAGGGAGGCTGCGGCGGATGGCGACCAGCCCGCGCCTGAGGTTCCGGCCGCGTGGAAGCTCGTGAGGCGGGCTCCAGGTGGCGCTACCACGAACCTCGCGGAGGGCGTGTTGTGCTTCGATGTCGCGAGGGACGGCTCCATTCTGTACTCGACCGGGAGCGCGATTTATCTCATCGAGCCTTCGGGCGCCCGCCAGAAAGTCGCCCAACACCCCGGGGTCCGGCAGGTCGTTCTGCTTCGCTAGAACGGACCAGACGGCTCAGCAGCGGGTGCGGGTCGACTCGCGGCTGCGTTCCTGCGCGGCCGGGCTCGCGAAGCCCTTCGCGGCCGAGTAGGCCCAGGCCTTCTCGATGCTGTCCGCAGCCACGGGCGTCTTACAGTCGGTATCGCCGTGATCCACGTCGACCGGGCCGATGCGTTTGGCCGCGGCCACCGCCGCCTTGCGCTGGCCAGCGTCGCGGCATCCGATGGAGATGAGCGCGCCGTTCATCGCCTCGCGCTCCTCGTTTGGCGCGGCGTGAATGCCCTTCTCGATGGTGGCAAGACGCGCCGTGAACCAGGCGGCGGAAAGATCCTCGTCCCGCAGGGCCAGGATTCCTGCGAGAAGCCAGCCGAAGACTCGTCGTCCCGCAGACCGCGAGGCGAGCCAGGCGTCGGCCCGAGACCGTCCATGAGGGCCCTCCGCGGCCAGATGGGCGACGTAGCCGCCGCACATCCTCGCCGTGTCCTCGGATGCCCATGCGTCGAGATCCTTCGCCGACATCAGCAGCGGGTCGGCGACCTTGACCGCCAGGTTCCGGGCATCGAGGTTCCCGGTGTTCCACAGAGCCTGGGCCAGCTCGTGATCGACCTTGATGCGCTTCATCAGGATCTTGAGGTCGGCGAAGCTCACTCCGAACATGGGCCCCTTGCCCCCGTGCCGGGTGTAGGTCTTCCGCGCCTGCTCGGTGCCCACCTTCTCGAGGGCCGACATCACCTCGTTCAGTGACATACGGGCAGCGGCGGACTTCACCGCAGGCTTCGGCGGTTTCGCGGCGGGGGTCTTGGACTTGGTGGCCATCGATGGTCTTCTCCTCGGTTGTCGAAAATAATATGTGAAGGGCTGCCCGTCTGCGGGCCATGTCATCCCAAACTCGGACGGTTCAGCCGTTTGAACACTCCCGAATCCGGCCTTTTCGAGAGAATGGGACTGGCACGGGGCTTGATGGACGGACCGCATGAACTCGATATCGGCTGTGCTGCTTCTGACACTTCTCCAGGGAGCGGAAGGGCCGTACACCGCGGCGAAAGACGCCCCGTCCGTGGCCAGGCTCGCCGCCGACGCCGAGCCTGGTGATCGGCTGGTAGTCACGGGCCGGGTCTTTCGGCCGGATGGACGACCGGCAGCCGGGGTTTCCCTTTACGTGTACCAGACCGACAAGGACGGGATCTACTCGAAGCCGGTGAACGACAGCCGCACCCCGCGACTCAAGGCCTTTCTGAGAACGGATGCCGAGGGGCGATACGAGTATCAGACGATCAAGCCCGGGTCCTACCCCGACACCCGGAACCCCGCTCATATCCACTATCACGTGAACGCCGCGGGGTTCAGCGAGAAGGTCTTCGAGATCGTCTTCGAGAACGATCCCCTGGTCGACCAGCGCATCCGCGCCTCGGCGGCCCGAGAGGGCAGCCCGTTTTCGATCCGCCCGCTCACCCGTGACGCGCAGGGAGGATGGCGCTGCACCCAGGACATTCAGCTCAAGCCCTGACGGCGCCCGGACTCACCAGGCGGGGACCAAGGTGTTCTCTCCCCTGATCTGCGTCCATCCTCGAGGCGTACCATGCCCCTCGTGGCCGCTACCGCCTCCCTCGATCACCATCCCCAGTCTTTCCGTGAGGAGATCGCGAACAGCCTGAGCCACGGCGCCGGATTCATTGCCGCCCTGGTGGCCACGCCCTTTCTCATCACCGACGCGGCTCGTCGGAGCCCGGCGTTTCTGACCGGGGCCAGCGTCTTCGCGGCCACGGTGCTGGTGCTTTACCTGGGATCCACCCTGTACCACGCCCTTCCTCCCGGCCGGGCCAAACGAGTGTTCCGGATCGTCGACCACTGCGCGATCTATCTTTTGATCGCCGGCACGTACACGCCGTTCACCCTCGGTGTTCTCTCCGGGTCCTGGGGATGGTCCCTGCTCGTGGTGGTGTGGAGTCTCGCCGCCATCGGGATCACCGCCGAAGTCACGGGCGGGTTCTCGCATCCCGGCTGGTCCCTCGCGCTCTACCTCATCATGGGCTGGCTGGTGGTGGTGGCCATCGAGCCACTGTCCCGCCATCTTCCGGCCGCGGGCCTCATCTGGCTCGTCGCCGGCGGGCTTGCCTACACCCTGGGGGTCGCCTTTTATGCCGCGAAGGGGCTGCGCTTCGGCCACCTCGTGTGGCACCTTTTCGTGCTGGCCGGCACGTTTTGTCACTTCACCGCGGTTCGCTACTACGCGGCTTGAGCCTTGCTCCCGCGCTCGGCTCCGAGGGGTGTCTCAGTGTTCGCCTGTAGGGGCGCCCTGGTTAGGGGCACCCCCACAGGGTGCCCTTAGTTCCAGAAGAACTTCACGCCGAGCTGGATTTCGCGGGGCGCGCGGGTGCCGGTCAGCTTGCCGAAGTTGCCGGTGGAGGCGGTGCAGTCCGTGGCCGTGGTGGCCACGGTGCAGACGTTCTGAATCGAGTTCGGATCGAACTGGGTGTGATTCAGGGCGTTGATGAGGTCGGCGCGGAATTGCAGACGCGTGTTCTTCGAGGGATACCAGTTCTTGGAGAAGGTGAGATCCCACTGATTCACGCCGGGCAGGCGGAAGATCGACCGACCCGTGGTGCCGAACTGACCATCGGCCGGAGGCGCGAACGCCGCCGGATTGAACCAATACACGCCGCCCGCGGTGTTGGCGGGAAGGCCCGAGAACGGATCGCCGACTTGATTGACCCGGATGCCGCGACGGCTGCCGTTGGTGGTTCCGTTCACCACTCTCGAGATGGGCGGTCCGGACCAGAACTGGGTGATGCCGCTGACCTGCCAGCCTCCGAGGATCTGTTTGGCCAGGCCCTTTGAATCGCGGAAGAAGGGAAGCTCGTACACATAGTTCGCGGTGAACACGTGGGTTCGGTCGGTGCGGGACAAGGCGTATTCGGCGCCCAGGTTCGTCCGGTCCTGGGGGAGGTCGACAGCGTCACGGTCGTTGGTGGCGTCGGTCTCCGCCCGACTGAACGTGTAGGCGATGCTCAGCAAGCCCTTGCGTCCCGCGTCGTGACGGAAGCCCACCAGCAGTCCGTGGTAGCGCGACTTCGCGGTGGTCTGGCGGAAGTTGATGGTGGCGAAGCCAGGGTAGGGGCGCGCGGTGTTGATGACGCCCCCGGTGGCCACCACGTCGGCGGGCAGCACCGCGTTGATGTCGACCGGCTGGATCAGGTTGTCACCCGCGGATCCGGCGTAGCCGATGTCGATCACGCCCTTCGAATAAAGCTTCCGCTGGACGCCGATGTTCCACTGCTGCGTGCGCGGAGTGATGAAAGGGTCACTCGAAGCGATCAGGCTGGAGGGGGCCCTGGTGGTGGCCGACGTACCCGCGCCCGGATTCGACAGCTGGGCGTTCAGGACCTGGGGGTTGGCCACGAACGGCGGGTTCACGAAGGCGTTCTGCAAGAAGATTCCGACGAGGGCCTGGTCGTAGTAAAGGCCCCAGCCGCCGCGGAACACGGTTTCGCCCTTGCCCCCCTGGTCCCACGAGAAGCCGATCCGGGGCATGATGTTGTTCTTGTCGGTCGAGTAGATCCCGCGGCCGTGCGGCGAGTTCTGTCCTGCGATCACAATGCCATTGGCGAAGTCACCGGATCCAACCAGCAGGGTGGTGGCCGTGGCGGTGGCGAAGCGCGGCGCGTTCGCCCGGTTGTAGAGAGCGGGGCTGAAGTTCGTGAGCACGTCGTTCACGTCCTTGACCGGGGGCTGGAGGGAGTAACGCACGCCCAGGTCGAGGGTGACGTTCGGCCGCACCTTCCACGAGTCCTGCACGTAGAACTCGTAGCGCGCGAAGCGGAACTCGCTGGCGATCTCGATAGTGGGCTCGGTGTAGCTGCACGTCGATCCGCACGCTCCGTCGCTATTGCCGGTGAGGAAGTTCTGGAAGGCGGTGCGCCCGCCCGCCGCGCCGAAGCTGAAGCTGCCCTGGGTGCCGCTGCCCGAGAGTTCGTCCTTCACTTCCCAGGCGAAGAGGAAACCGCCCTTGAGGCTGTGATTGCCGCGGTGGTGGGAGAGGTTGTTCCCCAGGGTGTAGTTGCGGTATTTGTTGTCGAAGAGTTGAGGCGCACCGATGCTGGAGAGGCCGGTGATGGCCACGGTGGGCACGAGGGCTTCGCGATTTTCCGGATAGATCTCCGGGATGGTCAGGCCGTAGGCGGTGCGGGTGTTCTTGACGTTGCTGCCGTAGGTCGAGGAGATGGCGTTGCCCGAGAACTGGAAGGTGAACTCGTTCAGGGTCTGGGGATTGATGGTGGTGGTGATCTGGGCCACCGCCACCTGGCCGGGGACATCGGTCAGGGTGGTTGCGATGTCGGGAATGGCGGTGCCGAAGAAGAGTCCGCCCGGCTCGGTGGTTTCGGACAGGTCGTAGGTGTAGCGACCCATCAGACGCCACTTCGAGTTGAGGTAGTAGTCGATGCGACCGACATACTGGGTGGTGTCCTGCTTGTTGGCCGCCGTGGACTGGTACTGGTTGGTTCCGGTATTGGGCGCGGGCCAGGCCGAGAGCAGCCGCACCGCGTTCGCGTCGCGCAGCGCGGGGGCCACGTAGTTGGCGTTCGTGGGGTCGGATAGCCAGCGCGGGTCGATGGTGTTGGCGGTGAGCGACGAGGGGGCGCGCTCGATCTTGCGGCGCTCATAGGAAGCGAAGAAGAAGAGCTTGTCTTCGCGGATCGGGCCGCCGAGGGTGGCGCCGAAGTTGTGATAGTCGAGCTTGGGCGGCGCTCCCGAAATCGTGGGGTTGGTGCTCTGCTTGCGGAAGAACGAGTTCGCGTTCAAGGAGTCGTTCCGGTAGAACTCATAGACCGAGCCGCGGAAGACGTTGCTGCCGGACTTCGTCACCACGTTCACGATGCCCCCGCCGCTCCGCGGCCATTCCGCGGCGTAACTCGAGGTGATGATCTTGAACTCCTCGATGGACTCGAGGGTGGGGGTGTTGAGCAGGGTGATGTTCGAACCCACGTCGACGTTGCTGGCGCCATCCACGAACCAGTTGATGGCGTTGCGCCGAGCACCGTTGATGGAAAGGCTCACCGTGCTGGTGAGGCCAAGACCGACCTCGTCGGAGAGCGAACTGCTGACTCCGGGAACCAGAGTGGCGAGCTGGACGAAGTTGCGGTTGTTGAGGGGCAACTCCTGGACCTGGGTCGAGCCCATCAGGTTCTGCACGGAGGGACTGGGTTGGATGAGCTGGGAGGAAGCGGTCACCTCCACCGCCTCGGTGATGCCCTGGACACCGAGCACCGCGCCAACCTCCAGGCGGTCGTTGACGTGCAGGCTGATGTTCCTTGCCACGTGGGTCTTGAACCCCGCGAGGGAGAAGCTGATCTCGTATTCGCCGTTTGTGAGGTAGGGCAGGATGTAGCGGCCCGTTTTCGAGGTCACTGCCTCGGTGGAGACGCCCTTGCCCGTATTTCGGGCCGTCACCGAGACCCCGGGCAGGGGCCCTCCGGTCTGATCGGTGACCGTTCCCGCGATGGTGGCCGTGATTTCCTGGGCCGCGGCGGGGAAGGAGCACAAGGAGAGAACAAGCGCCAGGCTGCCAACGGACAGGGCGCGAAGGGATCGATACATAAGACCTCCCGAGACTTTGGGGTCGCTATGGCCCCATTTCCGTAGGATCTTAGGCCCGGTCCGGGAGATGGTCAATGACGCGGCGGTCAAGGCCGGTCAAGTTGTGTGGAGCCCACCCAGATCCTCGGGCTTGATGGGCAACCGGCGCAGCCTGCGTCCGGTCGCCGCGAAGATCGCGTTCAGCACCGCCGGTGCGGTTGGGGGCAGTCCGGGCTCGCCCGTGCCCGTGGGCGCCGCCTCGCTCGGAACGAAATGCACCTCGATCACCGGCGTCTCCTCGATGCGGAGCATTTCGTAGTCGTCGAAGTTGCTCTGCTGCACCCGTCCGCGGTCGATGGTGATGGCGCTCTTGAGCGCGGCGGTGAGGCCGTACACGATGCCGCCCTCGATCTGCGCGCGCGCGCTGTTTGGATTGATCACGCGTCCGCAGTCCACCGCGGCCACGATCCGGTCCACCTTCACCCCGTCCTTGGTGACCGTGACCTCGGCGACCTGGGCCACGTAGCTCTCGAAGGAGAAGTGGCAGGCGATGCCGCGCCCGCGTCCTTCGGCGAGGGGCTTGCCCCAGCCCGCCTTGTCGGCCGCGAGTTGCAAGGCGGCCTTGAGACGCGCGGTGTCCACGATCGATTCGTTGTCCGGAGGCACGCGTACTTTGCGCGGCTCGGCGAGAAGGCGCAAGCGCAGGGCCAGCGGGTCGACCTTGCCTGCCGCGGCCAGTTCATCGAGGAAACACTCGGTCACGAAGCCGGTGGCCGAGTGTTCGACCGAGCGCCACCACATCACCGGCACCCCGGACTTCGCCGGCTCGTATTCCATGCGCAGATTGGGGATCGCGTAGGGCAGGTTCGCGGCGCCGCCCACTTCGCTGCTCGCGGGTTTTGCCCGGTCGGGCGGAGTCCAGAAGCCGTCGATCGAAACCGAGGTCATGCGATGCAGCCAGGCCTGCGGCTGCCCCTTCTCGTCCACCGCGCCGCTCAGCCGGTGGAGCGAAGCGGGGCGATAGAAGCCGCGCTGGGTGTCGTCCTCGCGGGTGAAGAGGACCTGGACGGGAGCGCCCGTGGCCTTTGAAAGCTGCGCCGCTTCCGCCACGAAGTCGGCGTGATAGCGACGTCCGAAGCCGCCGCCCATAAGCGTGGTGTGGACGACCACCTGATCGCCCTTGAGGCCCGCGATCCTGGCGATGACGTCCTGGCCCCATTGCGGTCCCTGACTCGGAAGCCAGGCTTCGGCGCCGTCAGCACGGATGTGAACCGTCGCGTTCATCGGTTCCATGGGCGAGTGGTTCTGGAAGGGAAGTTCGTAGGTGGCCTCGATCCGCGCCTTCGCCTTGGCGAGTGTCGCGTCAGCTTCGCCGTCGTTGCGCACCACGGTTTTTCCGGGTTTCGAAAGGAGTTCCTCGAACTGGGCGCCCAAGGAGGCGCTCGTCTCCTGCGCGTGTTCGCCCTCGTCCCACTCGATCATCAGCGCCTCGCGTCCGCGCATGGCCGCCCAGGTGGACGTCGCCACCACGGCCACGCCGCCTGCGGTGTGCGCCTCAGGCAGACGGGGGATCTCGATGACGTGCTTCACTCCGCTCACCGCTCGGGCCTTGGCGTCATCGAAGCGCTTCACCCTCCCGCCGAAGACCGGGCAACGTGCAACCACCGCGAAGAGCAACCCTCGCACGCGGACGTCGATACCGAAGACTCCGCTGCCGTCGACCTTGCGCGGGATGTCGGTGCGGGGCACCTCGGTTCCCACGATGCGGAACTCGTTCGGATGGAGCAGGGTGACTTTCGCGAACGCGGGGATGGGCAGCTTCGCCGCAGCAGCCACGAGTTCGCCGTAGGGAAGGCGCTTGATCCGCGGGCCGTGGACCACGTGCCCCGACTCGGCGCGGCAGGTGTTGGCGTTCACCCGCCAGTGAAGGGCCGCAGCCTGCACCAGCATCTCCCGCGCTGCCGCCCCGGCCTGGCGAAGGGGCAGCCACGATGTGCGCACGCTGGCGCTGCCGCCGGTGCCATGGTCGTACACCGCGGGGTTTGTGGGGGCCTGCTCGACGCTCACCTGTTTCCAGTCGATGGCCAGTTCCTCGGCCAGGATCATGGGCAGGCTGGTCATGACGCCCTGCCCCATCTCCGACTTCGCCACGATCAGGCGGACACGGCCATCGGCCCCGATGCGCACCCAGGCGTCGAAGGGATTGACAGGCTTGCGCTCCTGCGCCTCCTGGGCCCACGCCTCGCCCGACCAGTGGAAGCCGATGACCAGGGCCCCCGCACCCGCGCCGCCCGTCTTCAGGAAATCGCGCCGCCCACGGCTCTTCGCGGCGCTCACTTGGCGCCTCCTTTGACCGCGGGAGCGGCCGAGCGCGCCGCGGCGGCGTGGATGGCCTTCCGGATTCGCGGACAGGTCCCGCAGCGGCAGATGTGGCCGCCGATGGCGGCGTCGATGTCCGCATCGCTCGGTTTGGCCTTGCGCTGCAGCAGTTCGGCCGCGGTCATCAGCATGCCCGACTGACAGTAGCCGCACTGGGGAACCTGCTCGGCGATCCAGGCCACTTGCGCAGGATGACTGCGATCCGATGACAGCCCCTCGATGGTGGTGACCTTCCGGCCCTGCACGTCCTCGACCGCGGTGACGCACGCTCGAGTGGCCTCGCCGTCGATGTGGACCGTGCAGGCGCCGCATTGGGCGATTCCGCAACCGTACTTGGTTCCGGTCAGGCCGAGGGTGTCGCGCAGCACCCACAGCAGGGGGGTCTGCGGGTCCACGTCCACCGCGTGGGCCTTGCCGTTCACAGTGAGAGTGATCTCAGCCATCCTTGTCTCCTTCGGTTGGCGCTGAGTCTAGCCCTGGAATCGAGGGGTCTTGACCTCCCGCGTGAGTGGTTCCAATTCAACAATACCGATCAAGGGATTCGTGAAGTTCACTTCTTTGACCTTGCGCCCACGAGCGGGGAAAAAATTTACGAAGAGCGCGGCGTGTTCATCGAATAGACGACGGAACGCTGCGGCGTTCTTGATGGGATGGAAGGGGCGAGGGACCTCGATCCAACCCATTGAAATGGGCCGCGTCCATCAAGGGCCGAATCGGGCTCGCGCGCGTCTTCCCACCTGAACCAACGCCCAGGGCTCCTCGTCTACCAGATCACGCAACCCAAGGAGGACGCGGCCATGCGCATCACGTTCATCGCGGTCTGTCTCATCCTCGTCACCGGCCACGCGGCCGCTGCATCGCCTCCCTCGCCTCCCGCGCAGCCCTCGCCGCCGCCCTCGCTGCCCTGGGAGAGAATCAGGCCGCTCAGCGCCTCCGCCTTCGCCCTCATCGAGGCCGCGGCCGAACGATCGGCGATCGTGCAGGGACTGCTCGACGATCTCGAGCGCACTGATCTCGTCGTGTACATCGCGGACGCCATGCCCGGGGCGTTCGTGGGGCCGAAGTCCGCCATGACCCTGGTGTCGGGGGTCACCGCCACCCGCTACCTGATGATCCGCATCGACTCCATGCGTCTGCCCCTCCCTGGGCGCATCGCCGCACTCGGGCACGAGCTGTATCACGCGCTTGAAGTCGCGGCGGCCCCCGAAGTTAGAGACAGCGCGGGCATCGCCGCGCTGTATCGGCGCATTGGATGGGAGACCACAGCCGGCCGGTTCGAGAGCCGTGGCGCCCAGGACGCCACCTTCCAGATAGCCCGGCAACTCCTGACCGGCGAAAAGACCCAGCGCATCGCCCAGCTCGATGATGGGAGCGTTCCTCGCGCCGTGGGCGGCCCCTCGCAGAACTGAGGAACTCGCCACCCGTGGTGATATCGCCGGGGCTATTCTCCTCGGCCTGATGGCCAACCCGACTCGGACCATGCGACTCTTGACCGTCGCACTCCTCACTATTCCCGTTGCCGGGATCCTCCGCGTCCAGGCCGCCGACCCGCGGCCCGGTGATTGGCCGATGTGGGGCGGCACACCGTCGCGCAACATGGTTTCGCCAATGAAGGGTCTGCCCTCGGAATGGGATCCCGACACTCGGAAGAACGTGAAGTGGGTGGCGGACCTCGGTGATCACAGTTACGGCAACCCGGTGGTTTCGGGCGGCCGGGTGTTCGTGGGCACCAACAACGAAAACCCGCGCGATCCCAAACAGACCGGCGATCGAGGCGTGCTGATGGCCTTCAGCGAGGCTACCGGAGAGTTCCTCTGGCAGCACACCCACCCGAAGCTCGAGTCGGGCCAGGCGAATGACTGGCCCCAGCAGGGCATCGCCTCGTCGCCGCTGGTCGCGGACGAAAGGCTCTACTACGTGAGCAATCGTGGTGTGCTGGTGTGCGTGGACACGCAGGGATTCCGCGATCAGGAGAACGATGGTCCGGTTGCCGACGAGAAACTCGTCGGACCCAGTGACGCGGATGTGATCTGGACCTTCGACATGATCAAGGAGCTGGGCGTCTTTCCCCACAACCTCGCCAATTCTTCGCCCACAATGTCCGGGGATCTGGTCTTCATCAGCACCTCGAACGGCCACGACGAAAGTCACGTGAAGGTCCCGTCACCGAACGCGCCGGCCGTCATCGCGCTGAACCGGACAACGGGGAAACTCGCGTGGAGCGACAACTCGGTGGGGAACCGCATCCTCCACGGTCAGTGGTCGCCGCCCGCGGTGGGTCTCATCGGCGGCGTGGATCAACTGGTTTCCGCGCAGGGCGACGGCTGGGTCCGCGGCTACGAGGCTTCGACGGGGAAGAAGTTGTGGGAGTTCGACACCAATCCCAAGGATGCGGTGTGGCCGAAGACGCGCAATGAACTCATCGCCACTCCGGTGATCGTGGGCGACCGGGTGTACATCGGCAACGGTCAGGACCCGGAGTACGGCGAGGGCAACGGCCACTTCTACGCCATCGATGCCACGAAACGCGGCGACATCACGACCGCGGGTCGGGTCTGGCACTTCTCCGGCATCAGGCGCACTATTTCAACCGCGGCGGTTGTGGATGGCCTCGTTTACATCGCCGACTTCAGCGGGTTTCTGCGTTGCCTCGACGCGGAGACGGGCCGGCAGGTTTGGGTGCACGACCTCTTCTCCGCGGTCTGGGGGTCACCCATGGTTGTCGACGGCAAGGTCTACATCGCGGATGAGGATGGCGACGTCGCGGTGATGGCGGCGGGGCGGGAGAAGAAGGTGCTTGCCGAGATCAACATGGGCGGGGCGGTTTACGGCACGGTCACGCCCGCCAACGGCACGATCTTCCTCAATACCCAGACGCGGCTCTTCGCTATCGCCATCCCTTCTTCCTGACCGCGCGCTTTTCATGAGCGCATCCCGCAGTCTGGCGGCTCAGGATCGGGCCGGGGAGGCGCGTCGCCTCGCTCGCTGGTTGAGCAGACTCGTGATCGTCTCGCTCGACAGGAGCGCCCGCTCGTCGTCGGATTCGAGGAAAGGCCCGACGTCTCTCAGCAGGGCATCCCATTTCACACCACGGACCCGCGCGCCCACCGCCTTGATCCACGAGGTCTTTGATAGCGGCCCCTCGGGAAAGTCCGTCTGGGCCAGCGCATTGTTCAGGAGTACGAGGTTTGGGTCTGGCCACTCAGGGTCGCTCAGGTACCAGATCAGGTCGTAGAAGTCCCGACCCTTGGGATAGGGTCTTTGCAGGATCGCGTGCAGCTTCCCGGCCAGGAGCGACGCGCGGTCGTGATGCTGGAGACGCAGGAGAACATGCCTCCGAACAATCGTTGTCTCCAGCACCGCACCTGCGGGTGGGTGCGTGTCCACCTCGAGCTTGACCGACAGGGCCTCGTCGCGACGGCTGGAAAGACCCAGTTCGTGCAGCAGACCGGGAAATCGCACGAACGCGCTGTGCACCGCTCTCTCGTCGCTCACCCGGGCCAGGTCGATAACGTAACCGTCCCGCCGCAAGTCCGCCTGGATGGCCTCGAGGAAGGACCTGAAGTCGTAGCCCGCTCCCGCGCGCTCGAGGGCGAAGTCAAGGTCTTCCGAATAGCGTCTTGTGGAGTAGAGGAAGCGCAATGCGGTGCCTCCCTGAAAGGCAAGGGGCACCATGGCCCCCGCGCGCTGAAGCGCGCCCAGGATGAGGGCCTGAAGGAATTCGCGGGCGAGATTCCGGGCCGCGGAACCGCCCGCGGAATTGTGAACAAGCTCGCGAAGACGGTCCTTCAAGCCAGGGCCTCGGCCTGGGCGATTAGGCGCTTCATGGCGCGGCGAATCTTCGGCTTCTCTTCCGCCGCCCTTTCAAGCAGGTCCGGACCGAACTTCTCGAGGCCGGTGAGCCGCAGCTCACTTAGCCACGCATCCGAATCGGCGCCGGGCGTCAGGTGAATGAGATCGGTGAGCGCCTTTTCGGGTGTCGCCACCAGGGCCTCCTGGCCAAAGCCGAGATCCTCCATCCGATATCCGTTCAGTCGCTCTGGAGCGCAGTGACGGTATTCGAAGGAGCCGAAGGGGTTCTGACGGTGTTGAGGACGACCGCTGGTGACGCTGGTCGTCATCGGCACGTGTTCGAGGATGAGGCCGTGGTAGGCCAGAGCCGATTGCAGGCTCACGTACGACCCGCGTACCAGCCGGTTGGCCACCTGGAACGGATGAGGCTCGCTCTTTCGGTAGGGAGGGGCGAGAGCGTACAGGCCCCGGCGGAGTTGAACGAGTCGGCCGCTCGTGACCCAACGCGACAGTTGCCGCCGAATTTCCTTCGGGTCGACGTCACCCACGAGAAGAAAGCCCGTTTCAAAGAAGGGCCGGTCCGCGACGATCGCCAGCAGCGATGCGAATTTCACCGCACTAATATGCCATAGAAGGCATTTTGCTGCAACGTGATACCGGTGCCGAGATCGAATCCCTCCCGATCGCCACTCCTACTTCTTGACCGCCCGCTTCCCGATCGCCCAAAGCGCTCCGGTGGTGCGCAGGAAGATCTGGCCGTCAGAGAGCGCGGGGGAACTGAGCGAGTAGTCCTCGAGCGCGTTCTCGGCCAGGATCTCGAAAGTGGGTCCCGCCTTCACCACGCTCGTGACTCCGTCTTCGTTCGTCACGTAGAGCTTCCCGTCGGCCAGGACCACGGACCCGCTGTAGGTTCCTGGACGCAGGCGTTGCTGTCCGTAGACCTCCTTGCCCGTCTTCGCCTCAAGGCACCACATGATGCCGCGGTCGTTGACGACGTAGGTGTAGGTGCCATCGGTGACCGGGCTGGGCACGTCCGGGCCGTCGTTGAACGACCAGACGACGTGGGACGTGGTGACGTCGCCCCGGCCGCCCGGCTTCAGCACCAGCATGGGCCGCACCCTTGTGGGGGCGATGATGATGTCGTTGTGGACCACCGGCGAGGCCACGATGCGATACGACCCGTTGTTGGTGGGGTTCAGGCCATTGACGCGCCACAACTCCGCGCCGGTTTTGAGGTCGTGACCGGTGACCACGTCGGCCCCGGTGATGACCACTTCGAAATTGCCCCCGTGGCGGAGGAGCGCGGGCGTGGTGTACGCGTCGGGAGACTCCCGCTCGGCCTTCGTCGCCCGCTCGACCTTCCAGATCGTCTTGCCGCTCGTCTTGTTGATGCGCAGCACGTACGACGGGTCGTCGGTCTTCATCCCATGCAGAACCTGTACGTACAACGAGTCGTCGTGCAGCAGGGGCGAGGATCCGTAACCCCAGTTGAGGCCGAAGGGGCCGTACTCTTTCTGAAGGTCGCGGGCCCACAGTTCCTTGCCCTTGAAGTCGAAGGCCTTCAGGATGCCGGTCCCCGTCATGATCCAGACGTTCCGGCCGTCGGTCACCGGCGAGGGTGTCGACATGTTGTGCTTGCGCTGTTTGTTGTCGCCGTCGCCGAGATGTTGCTTCCACAAGGCCGCCCCTTTCTCGCGGTCGACCGCCCACAGGAAGAGGCTGCCGCCTTCGGCGACGTTGAGGAAGATGTGGTTGCCCCACACGATGGGCGTTGATCCCGACAGGCCCGGCAGGGGTAGTTTCCAGGTGATGTTCTCGGTGGTCGTCCACTTGGTGGGGAGGTTTGTCTCCTCGCTGAGGCCGTTCGCCATGGGCCCGCGCCACTGCGGCCAGTTTCCGGCCATGACCAGCCCGGGCAGTGCGGCGAGAAGGATCGTCGCTCCAAACGGGAGCCGCGCGTGGTTTCTCATCATGAGCTGTGGTTCTCCTCGGACGAAGCTATCAGACCCCCAGCGCCGGTCGACGCCCGCTCACAAGGACGAATCCTTGTTATAGTAAGGATCATGTCGAAGGTGACGAGCAAGCTTCAGGTGACCCTGCCCAAGGCCATCGCCGACCGCTACGGCGTTGCTCCGGGCGCGGATCTGGTCTTCGAGCCCGCGGGTGATTCGATCCGCGTTCTGGTGGCCCGCGAGCCCGGTCTTGCCTTGGCCGGTCTGTCGCTCGATGACCGAAGGGCGCTCTTCGAGGCGGCCACGCGGAGGCAGGCGGTTCGCAACCGCCGCCACGCCCAGGCCACGAGCCTCTCGAAGCGGAAAGCCACCCCGGCGGTCGGCAGTGGGGAACGGGGCTGGACGCGGGAGGAGCTTTACGATCGTGACCGCACTCGTTGACACCAACGTCCTTGTCTACCGTTTCGACCCGCGCTTTCCGGAGAAGCAGGAGCGGGCGCGACTCCTTCTCGAAGGCGGAACCCGGCCCGGCACTCTGAGCATCCCGCATCAGGCCCTGGTTGAGTTCATCGCCGCGACCACCAGGTCGCACACCAAGCACGGCTCGATTCTCTCCCCCGCCGAGGCGCGAGAAGAGGCGGAGTCGATGCTCCTGACCTTCGACATTCTCTATCCGGATGCTTCGCTCTTCCGGACCGCGCTTCGCGGCGCCGCCGCCTACGGACTGTCCTGGTTCGACTCTCACTTGTGGGCCTACGCGGAACACCACGGCTGTTCCGTTCTCTACTCCGAAGACTTCGAGCACGGCCGCCTCTATGGATCGGTTCGAATCGTCAACCCCTTCCGGGCCGGTTGACCACGCCCTCCTCATGTCGCGGTTCAGTTCCCTCTTGCGCGGATGAGCCTTCCGCAGCGCCATCCGAGGTAGTTCACAAACAGCCAGAAGTTTCGGAACGCCGTGTTGCGCGACTCGCCGCGCTGATAGCGGTAGTAGATCTGCTGCGCGATCACGGCCAGGCGGAAGAGGCCGTAGACCTCGTAAAAGGTCCAGTTCGAAACCGTGCGTCCGGTGCGGGCGCAGTAGTGTTCGACCACCTCGCGTCGGGTGAGCATGCCGGGAAGATGAGTGGGCTGGCGGCGCAGGGCGCGGATGAAGAAGTCATCGTCGGCCTGAACCCAGTAGGCGAGCGCGTTGCCCAGATCCATCAGAGGGTCGCCGATGGTCGCCATCTCCCAGTCGAGCACGCCGACGATGCGGGTGGGATCGGCTGGATCGAGCACCATGTTGTCGAAGCGGAAGTCGTTGTGGATCACCGTGGCGGCGACGTCATCGGGCACGTGGGCCTCGAGCCAGTTCATGACCCCATCAAACCGGGCCACGTTCCAGGTCCGCGCCTTGCGATACCGGTCGCACCAGCCCACGATCTGGCGGCGGGCGTAACCTGCGCCCTTGCCGATCTCGGCGAGCGGCGTGCCCTCGATCTTCACTTCGTGCAGGGCGACCAGCGTCTCGATGGCGTTCAGGCACAATCGCCGGGTGACCTCCGGAGTGAGAACGAGGTCCCGCGGTGGATTCCGGCGCAGGATCAGGCCCTCGACGCGTGCCATGACGTAGAACTCACAGCCGATCACCGCCGGGTCATCGCAGAACGCGATCATCTCCGGCACGAGAGGGAAGAAAGGCCTGAGCGCTCTCTGGATCCCGTACTCGCGTCCCATGTCATGCGCGGACTTCGCCTTGGTGCCCGCGGGCGGACGTCGGAGCACGAGGTCGTGGCTCTCGTACCGCACGCGATAGGTCCAGTTCGAAGCCCCGCCGGAGTATTGGGTGACTTCGGGCGTGCCAGCCAGACCCGCGACGCGGGCCTTGAGCCAGGCGTCGACGGCCGGGACGCTTAGCTCCTCGCCCGGTCGCGCGCTGCGGCCGCCGCTCCGATCGCCCGCTTCGCCCACTCAGGCCTTGTGCGGCTGGGCGTCGACGAGGCTCTTGTACTTCTTGAGCTCCAGGCGGGCGATCATGCCGCGGTGAACGGCGTCGGGGCCGTCGGCGATGCGCAGGGAGCGGGCCATCGCGTATAGCGCGGTCAAGGGGAAGTCCTGGGACACGCCGGCCCCGCCGTGCATCTGAATGGCCTCGTCGACCACGCGCTGGAGGACGTTTGGAGCCACCACTTTGATCGCGGAAATCTCGGTGAGCGCGCCAAGCGCTCCCGCGTCATCCAGCTTCCAGGCCGCATAGAGCGTGAGCAGGCGAGCCTGGTCGATGGCAAGACGAAGATCGGCCACGACATCGCGGTTGGCGCCGAGATTGATCAGGGGCTTGCCGAAGGCGGTGCGGGTGATGCCGCGGCGGATCATCAGCTCGAGGGCGCGCTCGGCCGCGCCGATGGCGCGCATGCAGTGATGGATGCGTCCGGGGCCGAGCCGCATCTGTGCGATCTCGAAGCCGCGACCGGGACCGAGCAGCAGGTTCGCCTTCGGCACGCGGACGTTCTCGAACCAGACTTCGCCATGGCCGTACGGTTCATCGTATTCGCCAAACGCCGGCAACATGCGCTGGATGTTCACGCCGGGAGTCGACATGGGAACGAGAACCATCGAGTGCCGGTGATGGCGGTCCGCCTCGCGGTTGGACACGCCCATGAAGATGGCGATGCGGCAGTGGGGATGACCCAGGCCGGTGGCCCACCACTTCCGGCCGTTCAGGATCAGATCATCGCCGTCCTCAGTGATGGTGCCCGCGATGTTGGTGGCGTCGCTCGACGCGACGTCGGGCTCGGTCATGCAGAACACCGAGCGCATCTCGCCGCTCAGCAGAGGCTTCAGCCAGGTCTCTTTCTGCGCCGGCGTGCCGCAATGCCACAACACTTCCATGTTGCCGGTGTCGGGCGCGTTGCAGTTGAAAATCTCCGGAGCAAGCAGACTGCGGCCGGTTTCCTCGGCCACGGGCGCGTACTCGAGCGTGCTGAGACCGGCGCCGAGTGTGGGATCGGGGAGGAAGAGATTCCACAGGCCAAGGGCGCGGGCTTTCGCCTTCAACTCCTCGATGCGCGGAGAGACCTTCCACTTCGTCCAGTCGCCGCCGTGATTCAGAGAGCGCAGTTCACCCAGGTACACCTCTTCCGCGGGCAGGACGTCATCGACGATGAACCGGCGCGCTCGCGCCCGGTAGTCCTCGGCGCGGGAAGAGTGCGTGAAATCCACGGCGCGATGATAGTCCGGCGAGGCCCCGGGCTCCGTCGCCGTCTCAGCCGTACGTCGCGTCGTACTCGATGAACTGGGTCATGTTGGCGAAGCGCTGCGGCACCTTGGGTCCGCGCACGAACTCCTGGGTCGCTTCGTCGAGGATGGCATCGGGCGCGCGCTCGCGAAGAAACGCGATCAGACGCCGAGTGTTGTCGAGCCTCGACGTCGTGCCGCCGCCGGGGATGGCCGCGTAGTTCACCACTGTCGTCCCAAAGACCCGCACCGGCTCGCGCGTGAGGTCTTTGGACGGGACGATGTCGAGAATCAGTGCGCCGTCCCAGGGTGGGTCCGGGGGTAACTGCCGGGCCACGATGCCGACGATCTGGGCGAAGGCCAGATCGCGTGCTTCACCATTTGAGAGGGTGACGCGGAGGCCGGCCTCGCCGATATCGCAGCGGTGCGCGATGAAGCGGATCGACTTCTTGGCCTCGTCGACTCCGGTGGCGACCTTGACGTCGAGCCTCCGGCCAACCGCGCTGACCGGCGCGGTTGAGTTTCGTTCGGACATCTTGAGCCGCAGTTTCTCGGCTTCTCCCGACAGCGTCTTCGCCACCTGAGCGGAGGGCGGAGGGGTAACCGCGATCGGAAGGTTCGCCGCGGTCGCGCTTGCGGGCTCCGTGGGCAAGGAACCGGCGCGGGCCGGCGTCGCAATTGGAGCCGCGGGAGTCGGCGACGGCCTTCCCGACACCGCGCGACGTGCTCCCTGGCCGGCGCTCATCGCGCGGGCCCGCTTCGGCCGCGGCTTTTCGAGCTCCCGGATGGCGCCGAAGCCCCGCAGCATGGGCAACAGGAGGAAGACGCGGGCGATCATGCCGCCGACCGGGGGCGACGCCTTCATCTCCGCCGCGGCCACGAACATCAGGACTCCGTCGACCACAAAGACCATCACCGCAATGGCCAGGGCCATGGTCGACCGCTTCTTCACCAGCACGGCGAGCCCGGCGTAAACCGCCCCACCAATGACCGAGGCCATGCCCATACCCATCGCCTTGAGTATGGTGATGTCGAAGAGGGCGGTGATGAGGCCGAGGAGCGCGCTCAACGCGCCCACTGCGAAAAGGACATTCGCGGCGCCCTCGAGCCGGGTCTGCGGATCGCCGGAACTGCCCGGCAGCGGCTCGCCGTCACGGGCGAGGCGCAGCTCAGGAAACGGTCCGAACTTCGCGATCGATACTTCCAGGCGGCTTCCGTCGGGCAAGGGGAAGGTGCTCGGTGTTTCGAGTTCCTCCGCAGTGGCGAACGAGCCAAGAGGAGCGCCATCGAAGCTCAAGGCCAGATCCTTGAACGCTCCTTCCCAGGTGACGTTGACACGTTCGATTCCCCCACCTTCGAGGGCGTAACTTTTGGATGGCACGAGGCGCTCCTTCCCGGTGAACGGAGCATAGCCAAACCTCGACCGGCCGGTGCGGACGGCCCCGCGGTGCGTCGCCGATATCGACCCGTGTACGCTTCACCCCAATGATGATCCACGCGCTGATCCGCCGACTCCTCCTCCTCGCTGCCGGTCTGGCTTTCACCACCGCGGTACCCGCCTCCGCCGATACATATCCGCGTCAGCCTGGTATCGATATCGTCAACTACGCCTTCCGGCTCACCCTCAGCGACGAGACCGATGCCATCGTCGGCGAAACCGAGGTGGCTTTCAAAGTCATGCGCGATGGGGTCACCGCCTTGACTCTCGATCTCATCCAACCAAAGCCCGCTTCGCCCGATCGAGGCATGACTGTGAGCGCTGTGACCGAAGCGGGCAGGTCCGTGCCATTCGAGCACCGCGATGACCGCCTCGTCATTCGCCTCGAGCCCGCGGGCAGCATCGGTGAAACGCGCGCGATCACCGTGAGTTACCACGGGATTCCGGAGACTGGCCTGCTGATCGCGAAAAACAAACACGGCGAGCGCACGTTCTTCTCCGACAACTGGCCGATTAAGGCGCGCCACTGGCTGCCCACTCTCGACCATCCAGGCGACAAGGCCACGAGCGCCATGGATGTCACCGCGCCCGCGCACTATCAGGTGGTCTCGAACGGCCTTCTCGTGGAGGAGACCGATCTGGGCGATGGCCGGCGTCGTACTCGCTGGCGTCAGTCAGTCCCCATCGCGACCTGGCTGAACGTTCTCGGCGTGGCCCGGTTCGCGGTGGACCATCGCCCGTCCTGGCGCGGTCTGCCCATCGACACCTGGGTGTATCGGCAGGATCGCGACCAGGGTTTCGCGGTGTTCGCTGAACCAACGCGGGCCGTCCTCGATTTCCTCTCCGATCGCGTCGGCCCTTATCCCTACGAGCGCCTTGGCCACGTCCAGGCGAACGGAGTGCGCGGGGGGATGGAGTCGGCCACCTCGCTTTTCTACGGCGATGACGCGGTGAACGACCCCAAGAGCACCCGCTGGCGCAACGTCATCATCCACGAGATGGCCCATCAGTGGTTCGGCAATGCGGTGACCGAGAGCGACTGGGACCATGTGTGGCTCTCGGAGGGCTTCACCACCTACTTCACTCATCTCTTCATTGAACACGCCTACGGGCGAGACGAGTTCGTGGCCGGGCTGCGCGCCGATCGCGACGCCATCCGCGAGTTCGATCTGAAGAATCCCGACTACAGGATCATTCACGCCAATCTCGCCGACATGGGTCAGGTGCTTTCGGGCCCCGGAACCTACAAGAAGGGCGCGTGGACCCTGCATATGCTGCGCGGGCTGATCGGCGACGCCGCGTTCTGGACGGGCATCCGCGATTACTACCAGCGCTTCCGCGACGGCAACGCCACCACCGCCGACTTCCGTCGCGCCATGGAGCAGGCCTCCGCGAAGGATCTCGGCTGGTTCTTCGATCAGTGGTTGACCCGCGGCGGTTTCCTCAAGCTCAAGGTCGGCTGGTCTTACGATGTCGCGTCGAAGGCCCTCCGACTCGAGGTGGAGCAGCGGCAAAAGGGTGCGCCCATGCGCATGCCCATTGAGATCGCCGTCGCGGTGAAAGGCGAAACCGCGGCTCGGGTCCTTCGGATCGAGGTCAAATCGGAGCTGCAGACGTTTTCACTGCCCCTCGACCAGGAGCCTCTCTCCGTCACCTTCGATCCGCGCACCTTCGTTCTCATGGACGCCGACGTGTCGAGGGTCCGATAGCCGATGCCGGTGTCGCGGCCCGGACCAGGCGAGGCGGACGCGTCGCCCGCCGTCTCGCACGCGTGGGTCCTCACGAAGAGCGTCCTGCGCATCGCCATCGCCGCCTTCATTGGTGCCACACTCTTCCTGATGATTTTCGAGAAGCGGCTCATCTACTACCCGGCGAAGGCCCTCGATGTCACGCCGAAGGCCCTGGGCCTGGCGGCCGAGGAGGTGTCGCTCGAGGTCGAAGATGGAGTGACCGTGCACGGCTGGTTCATTCCCGCCGCGACAACGCCTTCCACCGCCACCATCCTGCTCTCCCACGGCAACGCCGGGAACATCGCCGATCGGCTCGACCGGGTGAGCAGCCTGCGCGACCTCGGCGCCGACTTCTTCCTCTACGACTATCGCGGCTACGGGAAAAGCACCGGTTCGCCTGACGAGGAAGGCACCTATCGAGACGGCCGCGCGGCCTACGACTACCTGATCAATACGCGGAAGGTCGATCCCTCGCGCCTCATCATCATGGGTGAATCGCTCGGGTGTGCGATCTCCATTCAGCTCGCCAAGGAGCGACGGGCCGCCGGACTGGTGCTGGAAGCGCCTTTCGCCTCGATCGCGCACATGGCGTCCGCGATTTATCCCTTCCTTCCCCTGGGCCGCCTGGTGCGGACCCGCTACGACAACGTGGCCAAGATCCCGCAACTGAAGATGCCGGTGCTGGTGGTCCAGGGCACCGAAGATGAAGTCATCCCCATCGCGCAGGGTCGCATGGCGTTCGACGCGGCTCCGCAGCCAAAACGCTTCCTCGCCATCGAGGGCGCGCACCACAACGACGTCTACGTAGTCGGTGGTGAAAAGTATCGCCGGGCCGTCGCCGAGTTCATCGAGAGCGCGGTCCGCCCCGCCGCCCCTCCCGCTCTGGTAGAAAAGGTGAAGCCATGAATCACTACCTCCTCATCTACGACCTCGCCGATGACTATCTGGCGCGACGCGGCGAGTTCCGCGGCGTCCATCTGAAGATGGCCTGGGATTCGTGCGCGCGGGGAGAGATGGTGATGGGTGGAGCGCTGGGCGAGCCGGTGGATCGGGCGCTGCTGATGTTCAAAGGTGAAAGCCCCAAGGCCGCCGAGGACTTCGCCAAGGCCGACCCGTATGTTCTGAACGGTCTGATCAAGAGCTGGGCGGTTCGGCCCTGGATGACCGTGGTCGGCGATCTCGCCGCCCATCCCGTGAAACCCTGAGGCCCAACGCCCCTCTGTAGATTCCCTCATGAATAGTCCGGGCTAGCGGATACGACGCCTCCGACGCTTCGCATCCTCGACCTTCTGGATTTGATCGGCGGAGGCCGTCACTTCCTGCATGCGGTCGATGAGCGCCCCCTCCTCGACACCGGAGATGGCGGTGTCCGGCAACGCGGCGCGCAGAGCGGCAAGCCTGGGCGAGGTCAGGAAACCCGCCCCCAGACCGGTGATCTCCTTGAGGGCTTTGAGCCGCCGCACTTCGTCCGGGAGTTCCTCGAGATCAGTGTCGAAAGCCAGCCCCAGAAACTCCAGCCGTTTCAGATCCCCAATGCACGACGGCAGCGCAGTGAGCGTGGGGTTGCGGCTCAGATCCAGCGAGGTCAGGGCATCGAGCCGGCACACCACCGGCGGCAGTTCCTTGAGCCCGTTCCCACCCAGATCGAGGCTGGTGAGCGCAGTCAAACCCGTGATTTCGGAAGGCAGCATCGCGATTTCGTTCTGGTGCAGGTTGAGCCAGTCGAGAGAGGTCAGGTGCCCGATCGAAGGCGGCAGTGAGGTCAGCTCGTTGCCCCACACGAGAAGCGACTTCAATCGTGTGAGTCCGCCAATCTCGGATGGCAGTTCCACCAGACCGCATTCGGCCAGTTCGAGCCGCTCAAGTGCCGGCAGCGCGGCGAGCCGTGTCAGTACCGCCTTCAAGTCGAGCCCGGGACTTCCGTTCAGCGACAGTGTGCTCAGATTCGTCAGGCGGTCGAATCCGTCGGGCAAATCCTTCAGAGTCGTCCCGTCGAGATTCAGGCTCGTGACCAATGCGGGAGCAGCGATCGCGCGGTCAACAAGGGACTGAAGCCGTGCCTGATGCTCGGCTTCCGGATTCTTCTGGACAGCCGGGGGTTGCGCCGACGAGAAGAACCAGACCCCGACCGCGGCCGCCACCGCCGCCACGAGCAGAACCGCCTTTGGTCGCCGGTAGCCCCGCGTCTCGGTCGGCATGTCCGATGCACCCGTCGCCTCGAAGCCCTGGCGAGCCAGACCTTCGAGGACTCGCTCGAAACGGAGGAACCCGCGAGACGGCAGCCGTAACTGCCGGCCGTCCTGCATGGTAATGGCGATCCCGTCGTCTCTCGATGAGCCGAAGGCCAGCGTCTGGACCCGCTGAATCTCGGCGTATCGATACTCGCTTGCGCCGGTCAGCGAGGTCACGAGCAGCGCTTCCGGATCCAGGACGATCGCGCGGGCCTCATTGCGAGCGGCCCAAAGCGTGAGACCCACGCCGAAGGCTGCGACGATCCACAGCAGAGCGGTGACGGAGAGATTCTCGTCGAACGCCATCGCCGTCGTCTCGACAGTTCCGAGGGGGAGTCCGAAGAAGATCACCGCGATCACGGCTCCGATCGCATCGAGTCCGAGGACCGCGGGCAGCCGATCGACGGTCACGATGTGGGCGGCCGGCCGCCGCCAGGGGAGAGCCAGGTACACCGCGAGGCCGATGAGCGCGTATATCCAGCTCGACGCCCTGGAAGGATGAAACTGCGCCTCGGGAGTCAGGAAGTAGAGCCAGACAGAGGCGAACAGCCCGCCCTGCGACGCACCGCGGCGGAGCAGTTCGATCATGACGTCCCCTCGGAACGGGGACCAAAGCGGCCCGCCAAAGCCGCGAGTGCGGTGATCGCGAGCCCGACGAGTCCCGCTGCGGCGATGCAGAACCTGATCCACTCGCCACGATCCAGAGTCGACCATCCGGAGTACCGGCCCCATGCGGGCGCGGGGCGGCCCGCGAGTACGGCTTCGGGAATCAGCTGGTGGACCTCGAACCCCGGAGTCGCCAGAAGGACCGCGGCCCAGGCGACCGCGATCAGTCCCAGGAGTCCGAAGAACCTGCTGAAGAGGGGGAGCCACACTGCGACCAGGAGGCAGAACAGCGCGGCGAAGACGGGAACGGGTGAGATCTCGAACGGGGTGGGCACCACAAGTGCTGCGGTCAGGAGAACGAGAGCCGACACACGAAACATACGCGGATAGGGCGAGGGCCCTGCGGTCAGCGCCTCCTCCCGTCTTTGTCCAGCGCCTCGTTCCGCTCCTTGGGTAACCAGGGCGAGGACGGTGGCGTAGTTGGTGGGAGTGCAGTACAACCTCATCACGACACGCCAGCTGTTCATCAGACTCAGGACGCGCTGATCCTCGTGCGTGTTGATGCGATGCAGTTCAGGCCACTCGATCCCCGCCTGCTCTCCGGACATGGCAAGCAACCCCGCCCCCGCGGTTCCCGGACTTCGGCCCACGGCACCCGCAACCACGGCGAGTCGATTGAAGAAGTGGGCGGTCGAGCTGATGGATTCCACCAGAACGCCCTCCGCGGAGATGGTCGTGCGGACCTGAAACCGGTTCCGGAAGATGACCAGCATGATCAACACCCCGAGGAGCGACAGGCCGGCCAACACCATGGCAAACACTCCGAGCAGCGGCGGGATGTCTTCTGATTCCCCCTGGATGAGAAAAATCGTGGTGAACATCACCGCGATGAGCCCGTACGTCCAGCCCACGAGCTTCATGCCGTCGTACATGACGAACCGGTCGGTGAGGAGTGAGAACTCGCTGTCCCAGGAGTAGGGAAGTGCTGGCAGTCCTTCTCGTTCGCGTGAGGTCACCTGGGTGTCGCCCCAATCGCAGCCGCTCTGACGCCAGTCGGAAACGCGAGGGACAGCCCTTTGACGGAGGCTCGGTCAGCACGACCGTTCGGATCAGCCGACGGAGCCAGGCTGGCATGAATCTCCCACTCGCCATCCGCGCGCTCACTCAAGGCCAGGTGCACGTCGAGTGGTCCAACATATTCGCGGGTGATCCACCAGCCCCGCAAACATCGGGATGTGTTGAGGGCTGAAAGCAGCCGGCTGACTCGCTCGGCCCTTCCACTCCTGAGATAGGGTGTGGTCGTGTCGACCAGGCGCGAAAGCAGCCCGCCGAGATCTCCCGTGGGCACGAAGGCCAGCCGTGAGTTCTGAAGAGGCGGCGGCACGCCGCGGTCTTTCCACAGATCGAGCGACGGGCGCATCGAGAGCATGAACGCATCGGCTTCACGCTCGGTCAGCAGGGTGGCAACGGTCGTTCTCAGCGGTCCAGACTGAACGTAGCCCAGAAGCTGCGCAGGCAGGTCGGCCCGCACTGCGGCAGCGGCAACGCTCAGGGCGGCGACAAGGGCGCCACCAAGCCGTGAGCGAGTGCGGGACGATATCGGACGGATGCCGCCAAGCATGGGGCCTCCTCGCCGAACCAGAGGCCAACTCCACGTGCCGCTCGCAAGCGAATGCCCGTTCGGCGGGGTCATTCGCGAGCGTCGCCCCGACGAGCGAAGAGTACTCCCGTGGGCGATTCCAGGGCAAGTAAATCTTGTCTTGAGAGTTTCCTTGACCCCGCCTTCGGCACGGGCGTAGCGTTTGTCTGCCATGGACGTTTTGCGGCGCGCGTTGGACCCGTTGCGCGGCCTCCTTCGTGCACCCGAGCCCCTGTTCTTGGCCACAGGTTAGTAGCCGGAAGGAGGCGCCATGCGTGCCTTGGTCCTTGCTCTCGTCGTTCTGATTCTCCCTGCCTCCATGCGCGCGGAGGACGGCGTCACCGAGGCGCGCGCTCTGTTCGCCGCCGGACGTCCCCGGCAGGCGCTGGCCATACTCGATCGCATTCTCGTGAGGGAGCCCAACCACTTCGAAGCGCGGCTCCTACGCGGAGAGGTACGCATCGAGACGAAGGACTGGACGGGGTCGCTTTCGGACCTGGATCGCGCGATAGAGATCGAGGCGGATAGCGCCGAGGCGTGGTTCCAGCGCGGCATGTGGTACGCGATCGACGCCAAGGACAACCGGGCGATCACGCAGTTCAACCGCGCTCTGCTCCTCGATTCCGGGAATCCCCGCTACCTCTACGCCCGAGGCACCGCCCGCGAACGCCTGGGGAACCTGCGCGGGGCCCGCGAGGACTACATCGCCGCGTTGCGGGCGCGGCCCGAGGATGCCGATTCGCGGCGTGAGCTTGCGTCCGTCGAGGAGCGCCTCGGCCTGCCGCCCACCCTGGTGGCGGCGCCCAGCGAGGCGCCACCGGCCGACCGCGTGGCGGTGCGCGAGGCCTCTGAAGTCACCTTGTTCGAGAACGGGAACATCGACGCGGTCGAGAACCAGCCGAGCGCGCCCACGCGCTTCACCCTCGATCGCGCGTGCCGGATCACGGAAATCATGACCTACCACTGGAACGATGCGCGCGGCGCTCGCCCCGGCACGGTCAGCATCCACTCTCCCGGCGGCGCCAGGCTTGGGACCTGGCGCGCGGAAGGCCAGCCCGGGCAAGGAGGCGTTCAGAATGCCTACTGGATCGTCCGACCCGCCGACCTGGTGTTGCCGTCCGGTCGATACACGATCGAAGACTCCGATCCCGCCACCTGGGCACAGAATCCGGGCTCACGGTGGATCGGGTTTGCGAGGGTGAGGGGCACGTGTGACACTTCCGGGGCCCAGGCCGCAAGCGCCGCAGAGCCGAGCCCGGCCGCGCGGCCCGGACGACCTTTAAGCGGCGACGTCCTCGCCGAAGCTGTGGTTGGTCCGCGCGGGGGGCGAGTCGAGTCCCCAGCCGAGGTGCGGCTGGATATTCCAGCGGGTGCGCTCGAGGCGAACGAACGCGTGAGCATTCGCAGGCACGGCGGCGAGGGCGGGGCCATGGCCCTTTATTCGGTTGAGCGTGAGGGCGGGCACGCCATGCTCGGCCGCCCCGCGACTCTCCGCTTCACGCTTCCCGAGGGTGTGGATGGGGCGAAAGCCCTCGTGGTGCAGGAGGCTTTTGACGGCTGGCTCACCCTCGTCCCTGGCCGCTTCGATCCGGCGACGCGCACCCTGGAGGCGCAGGCCGAGCACTTCTCTCTCGAAGGCTGGGTTGCCTCGTTGAGTGCCGAAACGTGGGCGGCCATCAAGGGCGCGGGCAAGGGAGCGACCGCGGGTGCGATCGCGGTGGTCGTGCTTGAAACCGGCGCTCAGGCCGCGGTGGGAACCGGGATAGGGACCATCCCCGGCGTCGTCGTGGTGCTCGCGTGCAGCACTTATGGTTGGGCCACGGGCCCGAGCAGCGAGTTGTCCTCTCGACTCGAAGGCTTCGAGGGCCCACTGCCTGTGCGCGGCGCCGAGGTGTACTGGGATCCGGCGGCCGTGTCCTATTCGAAGGGCCTGCGCGCCCTCTTCACTCCAGAAGGGAAGTTCGTTCGATTCTCGGAGAAGAAGTCCGGGGGCGCGGATGAGCAGGGCCTGCAAACCCGCTTCGTTCCTGAAGCCGCTCTGCGCGCCGCTCAGCAGGTGCAGGAGACGGTGCTCTGGTATGCGAAGGCGAGGATGCGCGGGAGGCCTGCTGTGGTGGTGCGCGTCCACAGCGGTCTTGGGAGTGCCGTCGGTGGAGGCGCCAATCTTGGCGAATGGGATGGGTACACCCTCAACATCGACGCCGGCATCGCGACGTCGGCCCAGGGCGATCTGAAGGATCCGGCCACCCAGTCGCTGCGCGCGGTTCTGGCCCACGAATACTGGCACGCGATCACGGAGCACCTCAAGAGTGAGTATGGCCAGGGGCCGGCCTGGGCCGAAGAGGCGATCGCCATGGCGGTGGAGAGTTTTCAGGCGCCGGACTGGAGCGGTTTCTTCTCCGGCCAGTATGGGTGGGTGGCGGTGACTCCGGTTCTCCGAAGCGGTCTCGCCGAACCAGGCGACGACGAAGACCCGGTGAAGCGAGGCTACAGTCTCTGGCCCTTCACGAAGTTCCTCTTCCACCGACAGGGCGGAAGTGCCGCTCTCGAGAAACTGGCGAAAGGTGCTTTCACCGCCGCCGAGATGGACAAACTGCTCACGGAGTTCGCCCATTCTCTGGTGAGCGCCCCGGATCAGTTAGGGGAGCGAGAGAAAGTGACACTGCCCTACGCGTTCTATGGCGAGGCCCCGCTCCAGGCCATCACCGGATGGGACAAGTCCAGCGGACCCCGACGCATCCTGGGGCCCTCGAAAGCCGAGTGGCAGATCCTGCCGGGCCGCAATGAGCTGGCGCTGGCCCGATCTCTCTCGCTGCAGTTCCGCGCCCTAGACCTGCCCCCGCGTGACGCGACCTTGCCTGGGGGGCCATTGGTGATCCGCCGCGAGAAAGCCGTGGTGGCTTTCGGTGAGACCTTGTGGGGATTGACCCCCGTGGCCAGACCCTTGGACTGGGCCCCGGTCGCGTCTCGCGACGCCTTGTTGCGCCCGTTTCGCGGTGTGGTGGTGCCGAAGGCTCAGATCCCCGCGACGCGCAGCTTCGCGGGTGTTGTCATCATCGGTCGATCCAATGTCGGTGAGTCCGAGGAGAGCTCGCTCCTCGCGTATCGCCTCATCCCGCCCACCCTGCTCAAGGCCGGACTCGCCGAAGACCCGGAGGAGCCGGGCGCGCGGAAGCTGCGGGTGGAGTGGACACCCCCGGTGTTAGGGACCGACCTCCCGCCTGCGGTGGCCCTCAAGGGATATCGGCTCATTGGCCGCAAGCCCGGGGCAGAGCCCGTGACACTCGCCGAGCTGCATTTCCCGAGCGATGACGAAACGCCTCCGGGCCGAGGAGAGAAGCGCATCTCGATCGAGGCGGATTCCACCGTCGCCTTCCTCCCCGCGGAAACGGCTACAGGTTATCCGGAACTCGGACTTGTGAGCCTCGATGCCGCCATGACCGAGAAGGGCGCTCCCATCGCCTCTGACCCTTCCTGGCTCGCGGGTGCTTTGGGCAAAGTCAGCGTGTTCGTGGGTAAGACCTTTGAAGAGATGGGGCGCCCCAATAGCCCCTTTGTCACGGAGCCAGACCCTCTTCCCGATATCGAAGTCTCGTGGTCCTACACGGCCGCGGGCCGAACCGTGTCCGGATCGCGGCGCACGAATCCGAGCGGCGGCGTGGTCATCACCGACGTGCCGTTGGACGTGCCGGTGAGCGTCTTCGCGCGGGGCGAAGCGAAGGAAGCAACCTGCAAGGCTGAGCGCCCAAACGCCTCTGCCAGCTTCGGCTGGGAGGGTCTGAAGATCAAGAACATCAAGATCGTGCCGACCTCCCCCGATCGCCTGCCGCCACCGCCGGAGCCCCTGCCGCCGCCAACCCCGCCCGCCCGCGCCACGCCGACGCCTGATGCCCGGGTGCGCGGTCAAGAATCCTGACCTCCCCGCCGAGGCCTGTATCCACGAAGATTCGAGTGAGGCGTCCGAGCAACTCGCCGTCCTGGGCGAGCTCGATTCGCTTGCTCGGGCCAGGTGCCGGAGAGGCTCCACTTCGAACCAGGGATCAGTCGAGACGTTTGCGGAAGCGCAACGACGCGAAAGCCAGCCACGCGAAGCCGGTGGCCGCCAGGGTCAACGCCTCGGGCCACAACACGTCGAGGCCCGATCCCTTCAGGAAGACGCCGCGCAGGATGATCCCGTAGTAGCGCACGGGAATGCCGTAGCTGCCGATCTGGAAGAGCGTCGGCATGTTCTCGATGGGGAAGATGAGACCGGAGAGGTAGATCATCGGCACCATCAACACGAACACCGCGAACATCATGGCCTGCTGTTGCGTGGCCACCATGGTTGAGGCGAAGAGGCCAAGGCCGAGGGTGTTGAGCAGGAACAAGAAGGTCAGGAACAGCAGCAGGATGAATGAACCGCGCAGGGGCACGCCGAAGACCACCTGAGCGAGGATCACGATCACCGCGGTGTCGAGCATGCCGATGATGGCGAAGGGGGTGAGCTTCCCGAGGATGAGCTGCCACGGACGGAGCGGCGTCACGCTGATCTGTTCGAGCGTGCCGATCTCCTTCTCCCGCACCACCGCCATCGAGGGCAACATCATGGTCACGAGCATCAGCACCATGGCGAGCACGGCGGGAACGTAGAACCAGCGTGTTTTTAGATCGGGGTTGTAGAAGACCCGCGGC
>CXWL01001235.1_pt1 | contig 108355 bp, 91 predicted proteins | sample 590931 | NCBI WGS metagenome assembly CXWL01 (sample SAMEA3498368, study PRJEB10139) | groundwater metagenome | biome: water well; material: biofilm material | place: Germany | collected 2015-04-27 | reverse complement strand
ATCTTTGATAATATGCTCGGGAAGGAAGTGAAAGTCGGTGATCCTGAGCACAAAATCTCCGGGGTTCATCCCCCCGACATCATTGGCGTGATCGGACTATCCGGTACCGCGCAAGGAATGGTCGCTCTGCGTTTTCCCGACAAATCCGCGCTGGCAATCATTGGTCACATGGTCGGCGCCAAGTTTGACGATGTAGATTCTTCGATCGTCGACGGTGTCGGCGAACTGGTCAATATGGTAGCAGGGAGCGCCAAAGGAAGATTCCGGGGCCATAACATATCGGTTAGTCTGCCTACCGTTGTGAGAGGTGACATATGCCGCCTCAGTAATATGGTCGATGCCGTATGGGTCGAGGTTCCATTCGAGTCTATTCTGGGCAATTTCTGGCTCATTGTATCTGTCAAACAATCCGCAAACATCCAACAGGAGGTTGCCCGTGAAGGCGCTCATCGTTGATGACTCTCAAATCATGCGACGCATCATCGTCAGCGTGCTGAAGAAAGCCGGCGTGGACGATGTCGTTGAAGTTTCCAACGGCCAGGAAGCGCTTGACGCGTTGGCACATACCAATGACATCGGGCTGGTTCTTTTGGACTGGAATATGCCTGTTATGTCGGGTATCGAAGCCCTCAAGCATATTCGTACTACCAATAAGAAACTACCTGTCGTGATGGTCACGACCGAGTCGGAAAAGGAAAAAGTTATCGAGGCCATCAAAGCCGGAGCCAACGACTACCTCCTCAAGCCGTTCAATCCGCAGGATGTCCAGGAAAAACTGACCAAACACCTTGAGGCGTTCAAAAAATGAAGACCCGCGCGCGCGCTTCATCCATTATGGACAGTCTTCCCAGCGAGCTATCGCAGGCCGTATTTGAAGAAATTCGTGATATTGTCTACCGTCACAGCGGTATCGCCCTGGGCGATAAAAAACAGTCGCTGGTGAAGGCGCGAATTCAGAAGCGTATGCGCGAGCTGGACATCGAAACGTATGAAGAATACGTTGAAATAGTCCGATCGGATAAAAAAGGCGAGGAGCTTCAGCTATTGCTCGATGCTATCTCCACCAACACCACAAGCTTTTACCGGGAAAAACACCATTTTGAATTCATGCGTGCGCTCATCGCCGAATGGGGGGCCGCTGGCCGCGAGAAATTGCGCGTGTGGTCATCAGCCAGTTCAACTGGCGAAGAGCCATACACAATCGCTATCGAGATTCTTGAATCCCTTGGTAACCGTCGCTGGGATGTCAAAATCTTAGCTACTGATATTGCCACGAAGGTATTGCGTCAGGTTCAGGCGGGTGTGTACAGCAAACAGGCGGTGGAACCAATACCTCAGGGTCTGCGACAGAAATATTTGTCGCCCGCCCCAGGTCCTGCTGGCGAAAGGTTTACCGTTTCCAGCAAACTCAAAGAGTTGGTTCATGTGCGGCAGTTTAATCTCATCAATTTCCCCTACGCTGTCGCCGGACCGATGGATATCGTATTCTGTCGAAACGTCATGATCTATTTTGACCGTCCCACCCGAGCTGAAATTGTCAAAGAGTTTAGTCGGATCGTGCGCCCTGGCGGGTTTCTCTTTGTTGGCCACTCCGAAAGTCTTTCCGGAATGACAGACAGTTTCGTCCTAGTCAAGCCGTCTATATATAGGAGGGGCTGAATCAATGGCCAATCAGGTTGTAACCATTTCAGATATCAAAATCTCGGATAAACCGGATGAAACGATCATCACCTACTCACTCGGATCGTGCATTGGCATGGCAGTTTTTGACCCTGTTCGCAAGATTGGCGGGATGATTCACTATATGCTTCCCGCTTCGAAGATATCTCCGGACAAAGCCCAAGCCAATCCGGCGATGTTCGCGGATACCGGCGTACCCGCACTCTTGAACAGTCTCCTTCAGCAAGGCGCCCAAAAGAGCCGTCTACTCATCAAAGTAGCTGGCGGCGCCCAGTTGATGGATGACAACAAAATATTCAACATCGGCGAGAGAAATTTCCTGATGCTCCGCAAAATACTATGGACAAATAATCTGCTGATCAAAGGACAGCACGTAGGCGGCGCGGTGGCCCGAACTCTCAAACTGGAAATAGCCACTGGCCGAGTAACTGTAAAATTTGCCGGCAACGAGGTGGAATTATGATGGACAAGAGTCAAATCGTCGCGAAACTTTCGTCATTTCATACTCTTCCTGCAATTGCGCACCAGCTCTTGGCAGTCCTGAATCGTCCGGACAGCGATGCCTCCGATATCTCCCGCGTGATTGGGTTGGATTATGCTCTGACGGCTAACGTCCTCAAAGCGGCAAATTCCGCCTACTTCGGATTTACCAAACCAGTTTCGTCTTTAACGGAAGCAAGCTTTCGTCTTGGTACGGGCATGATTTCGCAGATCGCGATCACATCGATAGTCTACGCCAATGTCAAGCGTCCCGCGACCGGTTACGGTCAATCGGCCGAAGATCTGTGGCGGCACTCTGCGGCGGTTGCAGTTACCTCAGAAAACCTTTGCCGCCTGCTCCAAATCAAGCATGCCGGAGCTGTTTTTACTGCCGCGCTAGTGCATGACATTGGCAAAGCGGTGCTCGAATCCTGGGTGTCGGAGCACTTCAACAAGATTCGCGAGTTAGTAACCGAACAGAACTTCTCTTTTGAAAATGCCGAGCGTGAAGTACTCGGATTTGATCATGCCGAGGTCGGGGCAATGGTTGCCGAGCACTGGCATTTTCCCCAGGATCTTATTCATGCTATCCGGTGGCACCACGATCCTAATTCGGCGCCGGGTGGGCAACCGGGTGTCGACCTCGTCCATGTGGCCGACGCCATTTGCATCATGCAGGGCATCGGGGTGGGACTCGATGGTTTGTCGTATAGGCCCTGTTCCGAATCGATCGAACGACTGAATTTAACCGGCTCCATAATTGAAAAAGTAACAAGCCAGCTTCTGGATTCGTTGAAAGATATAGAACAAGTATTGAGCGAGAAACCCGCCGCCGTAGGCGTGGGGAGGTGATGACAACGTGGCGTATAATATTCTTGTAGTCGATGACTCACAAACAATGCGGTCAATGTTGGTCAAAACTCTACGCATGACCGAACTTGATCTGGGAGAGATTATACTCGCGGTAAACGGCAAGGATGCTCTCGAGAAACTTAAGGACAACTGGGTAGACCTCGTGTTGACCGACCTTAACATGCCGGAAATGACCGGTCTAGAACTAATCGACGCCATGACCAGCAATGAACTGTTCAGTTCAGTACCTGTGATTGTCATTTCTACCGATGGCAGTGAGGGTCGCATCCAGCAATTAAAACATCAGGGCGTGCGGGAATATGTGCGCAAGCCGTTTACGCCGGAAATCATCAGCGAGGCAATTGCGCGCATATTGGGAGGAACCCATGAACGATCAAAGGCATAAAGACACCCTTAAAACAGTCGTCGGACGAGTTCTTGAACAGGCGGCATTTGTATTCGCCGACGAGGGTGGCGAGCCGTCTCAAATTGACCCAAGCGCGATGCAGCTCATTCAGATATCGCTGACATTTACCGGCACTCGCTCTGGCCGTGTGATGTTGATTCTGCCTATCGAGCTCTGCCGCGAATTTGCCGTCAATATGCTCGGAGCTGATCCAACCGAGTGTGAATCGCGTGACAGTCAGGTCGATGCAGGCAAGGAAATCGCCAACATGGTAACCGGCCAATTGCTGACCGATTTATATGGGACACAAGAAGTATTCGATCTGACCGCTCCGCAGGCAACAGATCTTACACCCGAAGCGTTTTTCTCAACTTTGGACTCCAACGAGTACGTATGCACAATGGTTGATGAGCGTCCGGTCATCGCAATCTTTAGTGAAATGGAAACTACGCATGAGCATCAGAGTATTAGTCGTTGACGACTCAGCAGTCGTACGAAAAATTTTTACGACGGAACTTGAGCGGGACCCGAACATCGAAGTGATCGGCACCGCGCCCGATCCGTATGTCGCTCGCGATAAGATCGTAGCGCTCAAACCCGATGTCATTACTCTCGACATCGAAATGCCGCGCATGGACGGACTCACGTTCCTCCGGCGCCTGATGAAACATTTCCCACTGCCGACCATTGTGGTTTCGTCGCTGACTCAGCAAGGCGGGAATATCGCTATGGAAGCCCTCGAGGCCGGCGCGGTCGATGTTATGTGCAAACCTGGCGCGGCCTATACTGTCGGAGATATGGCCGTCGAACTCATAGAGAAAATCAAAGCGGCATCCCATGTGAAAGTGAAGGCCGTTACTACGACCGACAAGCCGCAGGTTTTGATCAAGCGCCTCTCCCTGACCAAGACGACCAACAAAGTCGTGGCCATAGGCGCCTCGACCGGAGGTACGCAGGCACTCCAGCAGGTGTTGCAAGCGATGCCTCATAACTCGCCACCAATTGTTATTGTCCAGCATATGCCTGAGAGTTTCACCAAAGCGTTTGCCGATCGATTGAATCAAATCTGCGACATTGAAGTCATAGAGGCCTCCGACGGCGACTCTGTGATCCCCGGACGAGCATTAATCGCTCCAGGAAACAAACACATGATGCTAAACCGATCGGGAGCAAATTATTTCGTCCAGATCAAACAGGGACCGAGAATAAATCGACATCGACCTTCCGTCGACGTACTCTTCAAATCAGTGGCCCGCTATGCGGGAGCAAATGCGGTTGGCGTGATCCTGACAGGGATGGGCGGCGATGGCGCTTCCGGGATGCTTGAAATGAAGCAGAATGGCGCCTACACAATCGCTCAGGACGAGGCCTCATCAGTGGTTTTTGGAATGCCAAAAGAGGCGATCAAACTGGGTGGCGTCAACACTGTGTTAGGACTTGAAAAAATTTCGTCGGATGTCTTGACCAATATATAGGCGCCCCCCTGTCGTTGCGGGCGATCGACTTCTTAGTTCTATCAGGATACTTGTGACCCTGACTCCGTAGGTGCCCCACAGCTTGCTGTGGGTTCCAAACAATTACCACTCGCCTACGCCACACCGGTTGCTATTTGCCTTCTTTTTCGCAAATCAACTACCAGATAAAATCCGAGAACACACAAAAGATAAAACGACGTCACCACGGTAATCAATTTTCCAGTGGCATATCGTTCAGAATGATACACAAACCGCACTTCCTTGGCTCCCGCCGGAACAGCAACCGCGCGTAACGCGCCGTAGGCCCTGAGCGCTTTGGATGGCTGGCCATCTATCGTTACCTGCCAGGCATCAAACCAAGTGTCAGTTAGCACTAACAGCTTATTGGCAGTGGTCGTAACACCAACGGTCACGTCATCAGAATGCTTCGTCTTTATCCATGCTGAATCCTGAACCGCTCCCCCGGGGTTGATTGCGATCGATGGCTCTTCTTCGAGATACACCAATTTGCGAAGATCCTCCGACCCTTCCAAAACCAGCGGGTAAATCTGTTTGCGATCGGGTACTACTTTGTACTGATCGACGAAATACACTCGCGGAAATGCGTTGTCGCTACGCACCAGCTGGGTCTGACCATAGGTGTTGGCTACGACAACCGGTATTTCTCCAAGAAAATTCGGTGGAATATCGCGACCCGTTTCATTGATTAAATACCTAACCCCCAGCAGGTTCAACAATCGTGGGTTATAGAGATTCTTGATTTCGACACTACCAATCAAATCGTCGTACCAACGAAGCTGGTTTCCATGATAACCGACCGGAACGTCGATCCCATGATACGGCAGGATGTCATCTTTGGGCTGTGTCAGATTCAAGGCACGAAAATCGCCACTCTGCGACTGTAAATACTTGGTCAGGGGTGTGGCGCTAAAATAATCCTTCGGATCGCTGACATCGACAAACCGGCGGTTAAACCGCAAGCCGTCGATGATGGGCAGAGCCACCACTACCAGCACTATTCCCGTCGCCAGTTTCCCCGATCGGTATAACCAAATGCAACCGGCCGCGACCGCCGACAGCAAGAAGCCGAACCACGCGCCGGTCTGCACTACCGCAAGATTGGCAAAGGCGACATCGAGCTTGCTTACATCAGGATTCTGTTGGACCAGCGTGCGGGCGGCGTCGCTGTAGAAAATCGAACACCAGGCGCCAAGCGTGCCGCGACCGGCAACCGAAAATAACAGCGCCACCAATAACATGAATCCCGGCAATCCCCAAAGCGCCCAGCTAAATCGCTTTTCCTCTTTCGGCGAATCCTCTTTCCCCGCCAGCACATGCTGAAGCCCGAATCCCGCTAATAGCGCAAACGAGAATGTAAATAGAAACATGATCATAGACGGCGCTCGGAGCGAATCCACCTTGGGGATTAAGAAATACAAGTGGAACAGGGGTGTCGAGGCCCCAAGTCCATAAGTCAGTGCGAATAACCCAAGACCTCCGAAAAACCACTTTTCTCGTCTCCGAGCGCAGATTAAACCGATAAGTCCGGCGAATATAGTTATAATCCCCACTGCTTCAGAATTATCCTTGAAGGCGTTTTTCCCCCAGTAGTAGACACCGGGCACGTTCGTACTGCTTCCGGAGAATTCCGGAATCAGCAGATTCATCGCTTCTTCACCGTGCATCGACCACGAAGTCGCCCAGTCCCACCCGCGTTTGGCATCGGCTCTTGGCGAGGAATTTGTGGTGTAGGTATATCCCGGATAAAACTGAATGGCCGAGATCAACAGCCCCAACACGACCGCATAAACCGCCAATCCGGTCGGCAGGGCAAGCGCTCCTACCGATCGCCTTTCTCGGTACAAATTGATAAGCTTGTATAATGTGTATAGTCCGGTTGCCCAGAGCGTGAAATACGACATCTGCAAATGGGGCGACAGAATAATCACTCCCAGCACCAGCCCGACCAGCGAGAAATTGAGAAATGGTTTCCGCTCAAACGCCCGCTCAATGAACAGAATGACCAGAGGAAACAGAGTGGTCACAAAAATCTTGCCGTCGTGCCCCGGCGCCACAAACGACACCAGATACGGAGCGAACATATAACTCACCCCGGACAACAGCGCGGCGGTCTTCCCAAGTTTGAATTGTCGCGCTGTAAAATACATGAAAACACCAGCCAGAAAGATGTGCCAGAAAAAGCTCCATCCAAGCCCGCGCTCCAGCGGCATATACCGCTTAAATGGATATGACAGCGGATAAAATATATCGCCGTGAAATGCCTCGACATACGGCATCCCGCCAAATATATGCGGATTCCACTGCGGCACCGCGCCGGTGTCTTTGATCGAATCGATCATGAGCGAACGGAAAAACACACCCGCTGACAGCATATCCGAACCGTGTAGCATTTTGTCTGAAAAAACAAAACCACTGAACAGAATAACCAGCGCGAGAAAGATGATCAAAAAGCCAATCGGCGTGAACCAGCGCGAGGACTCAATATTAGCCAGACCACCGGCGAGATTGCCTACTGATTTATTCTTGGACAGCTTTGCCACGAAATTCCTCCAACTGTTTTCAGACGTTCTTGCAGAGTCGGGCATTCGGGTTCCTACGCCGTTATCTGTATTATTTTACAAAATTCGTAAGAATCCGTTTGCAAAGGTATCGAAATAAGCGTCGACAGGCAACGACTTTGGAATGGGCTACATAGCTTGATTTGTCGGCGGACATGTGTCCCCGACTTTATTAGTTATTTTGTACCAAAGGGCTCTCGCCCTTTGACAGGTTACCTACTAACTTGTCTTGTCAGTACTCTTGGGGTAGAGCTTTCGTTCTATAACTGACCGAAGTCGTAGAAAGGGTACTTCGATGAGCAGGTAGGAAACAAGCGCCATCGTAACAGCCAGCACAATATTCAGCGGAAACGCGCTATAAGGACTATCCCACCATCTGTTGATGAACGGTTGTTGCCACAAATACAATGAATAACTAAGGACACCAATGAAACTAACAAGCGGGAGATTTAGAAATCGCCCAATTCTTCCGTCAGTATTCCTCATGGTCCAATCGATACAGACCGCGATTGCTACATTCATCACAGTCTCAGACACGAGCCATGATAGTTTGGTCGACGGCGTGTAAATCGCGGCAATCGCCACAACCGGCACTAAAAAGAGCCACCGCGAGGCAAGCAACTTCGCGTAATTGCGGTTGGCAATGAGAGAATCCCGGAGCAAGGCAAGCAGACAACCGATGGCAAGGGCGTCGGACCATACCAAAAAGTTGAAAGCAGGTTCAACATACATTGAGGTTAATCTCAATAAAGGTGTCACCAGGACCAAGCCCCACAGTCCCCGACTAGACCGTATTCTACCGAACATTCCAAGCGCAAGTGGCCAAAGCAAATAGAATTGCTCCTCAATTGCCAGTGACCACAAATGTCCAAGCGACCACCCTTTCCCCTCGTGGTAGTTCATCAAGTACGTAAGGGCATACGTAAAGTCCCAGGGTTTTGTCTGTATCATGCCAAGGGCAACACAGACAGCCATAACACCAATGAAAAAATACGAAGCAGGGAATAGGCGCAGAGTTCTGCGAAGAAAGAACCGCGGGAGCGAAATACTGCCGTTACGATTAAGTTCTTTTAAAAGTAATGACGTGATCAGGAATCCCGAAATGACGAAGAATATCCTCACTCCGAATTCACCCAATTCGAGAAATGCCGGAATGTTCGGGAAATTGCGCGTACCGGTCAAATGCGAAATAAAGACAAGTAGTATAGAGATCGCACGCAAGCCATCCAAACCGGGGATGGTGCGTTGGGAGCCAAATCCATAGGATCGTAAAGCGATGAAAACACGACCCACCCATGACGGCTTTTGTACTTCGCTATTCAACTTGAATGAAACTCCATCAAAAGTACTGTAAAACTATTCTGTGTCCCCCGGCTTCAAACCCCATATTCGCCAAAAAAGCGACGGAGGAATCGACCCCTCGGCTAACAGCGCGTCGTAGAAATCTTTCTCGGAAAAATTCACACCCTCTTTTTCGGCATAGGCATCAAACAACCGCCCGATCTCCCGCTTACCTGTCAGATAGCACATCGGCTGAGTCGGTTCATGCGTATAGCGACGAACTTCAGTGCGAATATAGTTTGAATCGGAAACCGACTTTGATTCAAGCGTCTTACACATCCACGCGACACACTGATCATAGGTGAACTGGCCGGTATGAAGTTTGACATCAGCGATAATCCGCGCCGCGCGGAATCGAATCCCGCCAAGTACTCCCAGCCACTGTGCGGGATCCTCGTCGCCGTAGAGACCGGCATGGTACATCATCTCCTCGCAGTAGAGCGCCCATCCTTCGATAATCTGATTATTCATCTGCCATTTGCGAACCGGATCTATATTGTGCCCTGCCAGTTGCATTTGCAAATGGTGTCCGGGGAAGGCCTCATGCACAACCGACCCTCGGAACCCTCGACGGTGCACATATCGATACCTGGCTTCGAGTTGAACGCGGTCAAGCGAATCCGGCACCGGGCGAACATAGAACATCCCCTGCTGGTTGTCATCAAACGGTCCTGCCGGTTGATACGCGATCCCGCCGATCATCGATCGCAGAAATACCGGTGTCTCGACCACGATGCACTTGGCTATATCATCAGGAATGGTCAGGATATCGTTCATTTCGAGAAAAGTCTTTACCTGATCTACTTCCCAGTTATAGTATTCGAGTAGATCGGCGCGAGTGAAATTCTTGGGAATGTACACCGAATCCTGGCCATTTTGTTTGTTCGCCTCAACATACTCCTGATATTCAGTATAATCGGCCTGCGCCTGTTTCAAAAGCAACTCGCCAATTTCCAAAAGCGAATCAGAATTGTATGGCAGGAAATATTGATGGGCGAGCAGGTAGTCATAATTAGCTTTGCCAATAGCAAACGAATTATCCGAACCGGGAGTCATCTTAGAAAGAAAAACAGAGAAATTGTCCATCGCGTCGATGGCCCTCTTCATCGCCGAGGCGATATCTCCGGCCCGTGCCGGAAAAGAATCGGTCAGCTGTTTTCCGACCGCCAGGTAGAACTCGCGCCCAGACTTGAGCCCTTCCTGCGCTGACTCGATATACACCTGTGGCACGGATTTGAGATTCTTATGCGCCGTCGCAAATAGTTTTGGAACTTCATCAATGCGACCAAGAACGCTCGATAATTTGGCGCCGGCAGTAGCATGACGGGAGAGCAGGAGAAAATAGAGGCCGTCGATTGATTCATCGACATACAAATACGGCGACCGATTATGCCAGGCAATACCCTTCAGATTGAGAAGCGCGATATCGAGATTGGAATTCAACAGCAAGGCGTTGATTTGCTCGCGTGGATTGAGTTTAGCCGTATCGTAGGTATTAAGTTTGGCCTGCAGTTTTTGGAGCGACGCGATCATTTTTGTAACCGAAGTTGAGCTGTAGTCGGCCAGCTTGCTGTCGTACGCATGGCTCCCCATTTCGGTCGCGATGGCGGGGGAAAATGCTTCGAGCGTATCAATGACGCGCAGTGACATCTCGCGAAAACTGAGCGGGGCGGAACTCTTATTCTTCTTGGCGCTAACTGTTCCGCCAAGGAGTAGCAGACATATCGACACCAGAACGAAACGCAGACTTCTGACCATGTGTTCTCCTACTGTTTACCGGCGATGAAATACGCCGACTACTTCGATATGCTTCGTGTGTGGAAACATATCTATTGGCCGAACTTCGGGAAGATGATACCCGGCTCGCGCAATATCCGCCGCATCGCGTGCCAGCGTGGCCGGATTGCAGGATATGTAGCCGAGCTTTGCGGGAGCAAGTTCCAGTATTCTCTTGAGCGCTTTGGGGTGCATTCCAGCCCTCGGCGGATCGACAATCACAACGTCAAAACGGGTATCCTCGCTCTGTTGCAGGGCGAGAATATCCTTCACGTCTCCCTCAATGAACCGAATGTTGCGCACCTCATTAATATCGGCATTTTCACAGGCAGATTTGACCGCATCGGACACCAGTTCGACCCCGATAACCTCTCTCACCTGTCGCGCCGCCAGTATGCCAATCGAGCCGGTGCCGCAATAAAGATCAAGCAAGCGGTCATTGCCCGATAACTGGAGCATATCAAACGCCGTGCGATAGAGGGTTTCAGTCTGCAGAGTATTGGTCTGAAAGAACGAACCGGCGCGAATACGAAAAGTTGCCCCCAGCAACGTCTCTTCGACATACCCCGGGCCGAACATAATTCCTTCGACTTCTCCAGTAGCTATATTGGCCTTTCGTCCAGTCTGATTGTGCACGAAGGTCCTCACCTGCGGGAACTGTTGCCGAACCCCGTCGATCAATTTATCACGACTCTCGATCTCTCCACGGTTTGTAATAAAATTGATCATTACCTGACCGGTATTTTTTGCTTCCCGAATTTGAAGAAATCGTACATATCCAGTGTTAGTGTGCGTATCGTATATCGACATCTTCTGAGCGCGGACAAATTCGCGAAACCAAGTCACTATCCGGTTGGTGGATTCCCCAGCCAGCCAGCAAGTATTGAGATCAAATATTTCGTCGAACTTTCCGCGCCGATGCAAACCAAGAGTGAGCGAGGTTTCGGCATCGGGCGCGAACGAAAACTCCATCTTGTTACGATAATGAAAAAGCTCCGGAGACCCAATCGCCTCGGCAACCAGCACTGATTCCATTCCGCCGATCCGCTCCAAACAATCAACCACCTGCTTGCGTTTATAGATCAACTGTTGCGGGTAGTTCAAATCCTGCCAACTACACCCGCCACATTCGCCGATATGATCACAATTTGCCGGCACTCGATCGGGAGATTTTCGCGTGACTTCTTTGACTACAGCAAGGTCAAAGCGTCGCTTGCTCTGCACCACCTGCGCGATCACCCTCTCACCGGGCAGGCCGCCGTCGAGGAACACAACTTTGCCGTCGCGATGGGCCACCGCTTTGCCATCGAAGGCCAGGTCTTCGACGTCAAACTCCTCTGGTTGAAAGTTGCGTTGTGCGTATCTCACGGGTGGTGGTGATACTTGCAGAGAAGATCGTTACGAGCACAGTCGGTCTGCTCCAGCTGAATAGTAGCGTGCCCGATGCCAAATTTCGAGGAGAGGAGTTCGTTGATAGAGTGAATGAAAGTCATGCCGTCACGATAATCCTGCTCATCCAGACAGACATGACAAGAGAGCGCGATTTCATTGGATGAGAGCGCCCAAATATGTAAGTCATGCACATCGCGCACCCGGGGAACCTGCTGAAGCGACAAGAGCACCGCGTCGAATTGTACGTTGGAGGGAACCGCCTCAAAGAGAATCATCACCGCTTCCCGTATCACCAAGTACGATGACCAGAGGATACCCAACGCTATTACCACCGACAGAATCATGTCGATCATAACCAGACCGGTTGACAAAATCAGCGCGCCACCGATCAACACCACCACCGATGACGCCGCGTCGTATGCCATGTGCATATAGGCGGTTTTCATATTAAGCGATTTCCCGCGCTCGGAGGCCAGCATGAACACCGACGCGAGATTGCCACAAAGTCCAATTCCGGCGATGACCATAAAGAGAATTGGATGAGAGATCGGTTCTGGCGCGAGAAAACGATGATATGCTTCAATCATGATAAAAACGGCGATCACAACCAACGCCGCCGCCGAAACAAAGGCGATCATCACTTCGAGCCGCTTAAAACCGTAGGTCGATGTTTTAGTAGCCGGAAGCTGTGACCCCTTGACCCCAAAATAGGCGAGCACCAGCGCGGCGACATCGGAGAGATTGTGGACCGCGTCGGCCTGCAACGCTAAATACCCGGAAATCCAGCCACCGATAAACTCGGCTATTGTAATGGTCAGATTGAGCGCGATCGCCCAGATAAGTTTCCGCCCGGTCATATTGGCGTGTGAGTGTGAATGTGAGTGCGAATGCGACATAAGAGTTGTCAATATAGTATCGGAAGGCGCGCGAGGCAATTGAAGTAGTTCAACCGACTTTGCACTAAACAGTCAATCAGACTGCGGCGACATAAGCCGCTCGACCTTCACCCTCAAAATCCGGTTTTTATCTTTAGTCAGCACGGTCAGGCGACAATCGGCCACTTTGACCGATTCGTATTTTTCAGGCAATCGACCGATGGTGTCCATAAATAGCCCTGCCAGTGTTTCGGCCTGATCATCGGGTAAGCGCGTATCCAAGAGCGCGTTGATTTCACCGGGCCAAACCGAACCGTCGGCAAACGCGGTGGTGTCGGACTGTTTGACAATCGGGGGAACCTCGGCGTCGTCCTCGTCTAATATCTCATCGACAATTTCTTCGAGAACATCTTCGAGCGTGATGATGCCGGCCGTGCCGCCGAATTCATCCAGCACGATTGCCAGGTGCGTTTTCCCTTTCTGAAACTCCGCCAGCGCTTTGGACATCGGCATCGAATCAGGGAAAAAGATCGGATCGCGGATAATGTCGCGGAGAACAAACGATGTCCAATCGAGTTCTTTGTGAATCAGGTCTTTGGCGTAAAACACACCAACTACATTGTCGATAGTCTTACTATACACCGGGTACCGGCTATAATGGTTTATTCGGATTGTTTTCAACACTTCGGCGGAAGGCGTTTCGATTTCAAGCGCCTCGACATCGGGGCGTGGCTTCATCGCCCTGCGGACAGTCGCTTCGGAAAATGCGAACGCCGACTGGATCAGGTCGACCTCGGTGGCGTCAAAGACACCTTTTTTCTGTCCCTCTTCGATGGCGTGCTCGATGTCGCTTGCGGTCATGAAACCGGTGGTTTGGTCTTTCTGAAAACCAAGCAGACGGATAATAATCCGCGAAATCCAGCCGAGAAATAGCGCGAACGGTGTTGTCAAAAAAACGACAATAGACATCGGCCCGGCCGTGTACCGCGCCCACTTTTCAGGGTGTGCCAGAGCCACTAATTTGGGAACCAATTCTCCGATGAGAACGGAAAGCCCTGTCACCGGAACAACTACTATCACATACGCAATGGCCACATGATACGTGACAACAAATCCAATCGGTGATTTTTGACACCACTCTTTCACCACTTCAACCAGCGCCCCCCCGGAAAAAAGACCGGTCAGAATCGCGACCACCGTGATCATAACCTGAATGGTCGCAAGAAATATTTCGGGATTATCGTGGTACCGGTTCGCGGTAACCGCACCGAGTTTGCCTTCTTCGATTTTTTGGAGTAGACGCGCTTTTCGGCTGGCAATGACCGCAAATTCGGCCAGCACAAAAAAACCGTTCACGAAAATTAGAACTAAAACGGCAACAAGCTCAAAGGTGGGATCGACTTGCATAGCGTTCTACCGGGACGATCCCCTCTGAACCAAAGGTCGACCGTCCGGATCGTCAGCGGACATAGCTCTGCGACGAAGGATTCATGGCCAGTTCTTTGAGTAGTTCGATCCGCTTTTCAACCGGAGGATGAGTCGAAAACAGATTGGTAAGCCCTTTGCCGGAAAGCGGATTGGCAAACATCAGATTTGCGGTCGCGGGACGATTATCGAGATTAAGCTGGTGCGGCGCCCGATGAATTTTTTCAAGGGCCGAGGCCAGTCCAAGGTATTTTCCGGTCATCTGCCCGCCGGCTTTATCGGCTTTGAATTCGCGCTGACGAGAGATCGCCGTCTGGAGAATAACCGCCACCAACGGGGCGACAATCGCCGCCACAATCAGAGCAATACCGCTATTTCCGCGATCCTCATCGCGTCCGCCGTAACCACCGAAAATCGCCCCCCAACGAGCCATTGACGACAATATCCCTATCGCTCCGGCAATAGTCGCCGCCACTGTACCGATCAGCATATCGTAGTTCTGTATGTGAGCAAGTTCATGTCCGATGACACCTTCGAGTTCGTCGTCGTTGAGCAATTCGAGAATCCCCTCAGTGGCCGCCACTGCCGCATTTTCCGGGTTGCGGCCGGTGGCGAAGGCATTCGGCCCTTTGGTCGGAACAATATAGACGCGCGGGATAGGGAGCATTGCCTTGGTCGCGACCGAACGGACAATTCTGAACAATCGTGGGTTATCGGACTCTTTGATTTCTTTGGCGCGATACATTTTGAGCACCATCTTATCCGAAAACCAGTAGGCGACAAAATTCATGACCGTGGCCAGCGCAAAGGCGATCAACATCCCCTGTTGGCCACCGACAATGCCGCCGATCCAGATAAACAGGACCATCAGAACCAAAAAAATGACCACCATCTTGAATGTATTCATAATACTCTCGACTCTCCCTTCGCTACCTGTCCCTTAAGGGACTGTTGAAAAAGTCTGAATACTGTCGTTGCGAGGAGCGACTTCACCCTGAGCCTGCGCAGTCCTGCGGTGAAGCCGCACGGGGTCGAAGGGTTCGGCGCTACGAAGCAATGACATACCCACGGCTTTCTCAACACTCCCATTACCAAGGGACATTCTTACTTACTTTGCCGTTTTGCGCCGTTTACTCCGACCAAAAGCCATATCGTCGGTCTCGTAATGATCAATCATATCCGGCATCGGGGGCGGTTCGATCCCCGGAAGTTGCTTCTCCGGTTCGCGCCGCGCATACTTTGGATTGCGTGAACGACCATAATGCACTTCAGTTGATTCAGATGGACTATTTGTCGGAGTGATAGGAGCGCTTGCTTCACGCACCGGCTCTGGCCTGACCTCGACGGGTTCAGGTCGGATGCTCTCAGGGCGGGTTTCTACGTGCGGCAACGGCTGTTTAATTTCAGGTGGACTTGGTTTCAACTGCTCGCGAACACGAGCCAAATCGGCCGATACTGAAGCCGCATCGATGGGCTTCGGCGTCTGAACATTTTGCTCGGTGGGTTCAGCAGATTCCTGCTGATGGGCCGAAACGCGGTGGTCAGGTCGGAAGCCACTACTCCTGCGGTCTGCCCCCTGTCGGTCGTTGCGGGACCCGCGTGGGCCTCGATCACGATACCCATCTCGACTGGAGTCGCGATTTTCGTTTCTTGGGCCGCGATCACGGTAACCTTCTCGCTGTCCTTCTCGCTGTCCGTCTCGCTGTCCTTCTCGCTGTCCTTCTCGCGGTGCATCGGCTTGACCTTCGCGAGTGAATTTGGGGCGGGCATCATCACGACGATTTCCAGAAGTAGGTGGGACTCCTTTTGATTCAGATTTTGGAGCGCTTGGGGTGGGGATATCCAGTACCGGTGTCGAGGAAACTCCCATATCGAAAGGAGAGCGTTCACGCTCCCGGCGTGTCTCGGGCGAAGTTCTCTGAGGAGAGCGATCCCGTGTTACCGGTCTTCCCGCGGGCGCGGAATGTGACCCGGGTCCGGTTCGACGCGTTGGGCGGCGATCCCTATCATACCCACGAGTTTCTTTTCTAGCCGGGCGCAGTTGACCCATTATCAAATCTACACCTAACACAATTGAGCCGTAAAGCATAAGGCCTGCCGCGGCAATCAAAATTGAGACCGCAAGAGGAATAGTCGGCGATACTGTGGAAGGATCGGAAGAAAGCGCAAAAGCGCCAACCACCGATAAAAGTCCTATCGGAGTCGCCAGTAAAACAAGCCGAAAAGTGCGTATCGAGGCCTTCGTTACACGATTACAGATGGTAACCAGATACTGCGCGCGATCTCCCATCGCCCCAAGAAGGGCTGACAGCACAAGCGACAACGCTAAAACAATATAGATTCCGCCTCCGAAACCAAAGCTAACAAACTGCTCGGGATTGAACTGTTTAAGTGTACTGGAGAAGCTACTTCCTATTTCGGTAGAACCGAAAACCGTCGCCAACACCAGCGACAACACAATCAAAACAACGGCGATACCGGAAATAGTCACGAGGATTTTTGCGTGAGGGACTCCGCGACGAACTCGTTCGCGTGGATTGTTCAGGGCCAGCGCGAACTGGCCAGCTACCAGAGGAACAATAATGACAAACAGCGCGGCCATAAAAATTCGCCCAACAATTGCCGTCGCGGTCATAAGCTCGGGGGCGATAAAGCGTAATACGACACCAATCAAAGCCCCGGCTATAATTGCAGGTAATAGCCAAACATGTCTCGCCCCGGAAATTTGCTGGGGCTTGCGTGAATAATCGTTCATACCTCGGTGCTCGGCTCTCTTAGAAGCGACTGCACCGATTCTCCTTTCTCATCGTTTTCGGGCTTCCACTCTGGCGACCCGACTATTGCTATAACAGCATTGGAGGATACCATATTAAGAGCTAACAATCAAGGCCTCAGGGTCATGCCTAAAATATCCCTCGCTGGCGAAAGTCTTCGTAGGTCAATCCCGTCTTCGGGGTTGACGTCGCGTTGAGCGGAGTCGAAACGCATTCTGTTTCACTGGTGGCCCACAGCTTGGGGCCTGTTGAAAAAGTCCTTTTTCTAAGTAAATCCACTGAAATGTCACCCCGACGAAGGTCGGGGTCCAGTCCTAACTTGTTGAATGATAGGACTGGATTCCGGCCTCTGCGGGATTCACATTGCGAGTCCCTTGACCGGAATGACAAACTTATGAAACTCCTAAACATAGGTTTTTCAACAGGCCCTTTATGACGGGCACCGAACTTCATGCGGACGCTTGGCCCCCCCTGAACAATCATCGACTTCGTAGTTCTGGATTATAAGGGTCCATTAAATCGGTTTATTTCAACCAGCTTGGTTGAAATAAACCAATTCTTGAGTGCGACATAGTCAGCTCCTCATCGACTTGTCGCGAGCTAATCTGTTGAGCATTAACTGGTTGAATGAAACTTCATCGCTTGGCATATGTGTTGCTTAATACTTGAACAGTTATTCGAGAATTATGGTGCCGTGATAAAAAATAATGATTGAAGAAATATAGAGTCCAAAAACAGAGAGAGAGAGTCCCATGAAAAGAGCACACATTCGGAAAACCGGCCTATGGCTATTACTGGCCATTGGAGTAATCAGCACGATGGTCCTGTTAAGCTGTTCACAGCAATCCCCGCTACAGCCGGCCAGCTCGGCCGCAACGCCTGACGGATACCCATTAAACGATGATGGGGCTGTAATCCCCGGTGAGTACATCGTCGTCCTCAAGTCGACTCCGTCAAATGGGATTGGTAAAATCACGGCTACTTCTATCCGAGACGTAGCGGCCTCAGCCGAAGTAACCCCACAAAGTGTTTATACTACAGTGATCAGCGGCTTCTCAGGCAAGCTGACCGAGGCGCAATACCAAGCGCTTCAAAATAACCCGGCCGTTGACCACATCGAGCCCAACAGGACAATCCACATACTGGTCCAAAACGTGTCGTGGGGTATCCCGCATGTAGCCGCACCGCCGGCGCATGCGCGCGGAGTACGGGGCGGGGTTGTGAAAGTTGGAATAATCGATACGGGAATAGATTATGTTCATCCTGACCTTGCGGCCAATTATGTCGGTGGCATCGACTTTGTCAACGGTGACAATGACCCTATGGACGATCACGGTCACGGCACGCATGTTTCGGGCATAGTTGCCGCGGTCGACAACACAATCGGGGTCCTCGGTGTGGCGCCAACTGTCCGTCTCTACGGTGTGAAGGTGCTCAATGCCGCAGGATCGGGTACCTATGCCGGTATTATCGCCGGTATCGACTGGTGTGCCGCCAACGGCATGCAGGTTATCAATATGAGTTTGGGCGGTTCCATCGGCTCACTGGCCCTACAGACGGCGTGCGACAATGCTAATGCCGCAGGTGTCGTGATCTGTGCCGCGGCTGGCAATAGTTACGGGGCGGTGGGTTATCCTGCGGCATACGCGTCGTGCATTGCGGTCTCTGCTATTGATCAATTCAACAACCTGGCAGTATTCTCCAGTAGAGGACCGGAGGTGGATGTTACAGCCCCCGGAGTTGGAGTTATCTCCACGTATCGCCTTAACGGTTATGCCTCATTGAGTGGCACCAGTATGGCCTGCCCGCACGTTGCGGGCGTCTGTGCCTTGATTTTGTCGACGGGCAATTACCCTACTGCCGCGGCTGTTCGTAGCCGGCTTGAGAGCACCTGCACTGATCTCGGTACTCCCGGCATTGACGATTTCTTCGGCAATGGGCTGATTAACGCTGACGCCGCGACTGCTGGTGGTGGCGGTGGCCCTATCAACCAACCACCGGTGGCAAATGCGAACGGCCCATATTCGGGTAGCGCCGGTTTTGCGGTTTCGTTCTCCTCGGCGGGTTCGAGCGATCCGGATGGTACAATTGCCAGCTATACGTGGAACTTCGGCGATGGCACTGCCGCCAGCACGCTGGCCAACCCGATTCATATCTATTCGGTGCCTGGAACGTACACTGTTTATCTGACCGTAACCGACAACCAGGGCACGACTGGTACCAGTAACACAACTGCCGGCATCTCAGGCAATCTGGCACCGGTTGCCAATGCGAACGGCCCGTACTTTGGCGGAAATGGCTTAGTGATTTCGTTCTCCTCGGCGGGTTCGAGCGATCCGGATGGTACTATTGCCTCCTACGCGTGGGACTTCGGTGACGGCACAACCAGTGCGCTGGCCAATCCAACGCATATTTACACTCTGCTGAACGATTTGCCCAGAATTTACTCTGTGTCTCTGACCGTGACCGACAACCTTGGCTTGACCCATACCAGTCTCACGTATGCTCACATTATTCGTAGCAATCCTCCGGAAGCCAAGGCGAACGGTTCATACGCTGGCACCGTCGGCAATGCTATTCAGTTCTCATCTACCGGCTCACGCGGCGCGGATTACGCGCTTGTCGGCTACTTGTGGAACTTCGGCGACGGCGCAACCAGCGCATCGTCTGCTCCAAGACATGCTTACGCCGCGCCCGGACAATACATTGTGTCTTTGACTGTAACAGACACGCTTGGCTTGACCGCCACCGACATCACTGGCGCTGAGATCATTGGCGGCGGTGGTAACCCGATTCCCATCGTAAACGGCCCGTATAGCGGTACCTCTGGCATAGCGTTACCATTCTCTTCGGCCGGTTCAACCGCTCCGAACGGCCAGATTGTCAGCTACCTTTGGAACTTTGGCGATGCAACGACGAGCACGTTGGCCAACCCTGCGCATATCTATGCCAGGGCAGGCATCTACAATATATCTCTGACCGTAACCGACAATCAGGGTGCGACCGGCACTGCCAACACATCTGCCACAATCGTGAACGGCCCGAACATGCCACCAGTTGCCAATCCAAATGGCCCGTATAGCGGAGTTGTCGGTACTGCGGTATCGTTCTCTTCACTCGGCTCGACCGACCCGAACGGCGTGATTGTCAGCTACTCGTGGAACTTTGGCGACGGCACTGCCGCCAGCGCGTTGGCCAACCCAACGCATATCTACGCGGTCGCCGGAACTTACTCCGTGACGCTGACCGTGACCGACAATCAGGGCGCGACTGGTATTGCTAACACAACTGCCAACATTGCGAATGGTGGTGGTGGAAACTTGCCGCCGGTGGCCAATGCGAATGGCCCGTATAGTGGCACCGCTGGTACAGCGGTTTCGTTCTCCTCTATCGGATCAACCGATCCGGACGGCACGATTGCCAGTTATTCGTGGAACTTTGGCGACGGCACTGCCGCCAGCACATTGGCCAACCCAACGCATATCTACGCGGTCGCCGGAACTTACACCGTGTCACTGACCGTAACCGACAATCTGGGCGCGACCGGCACCGGCAACGCGACAGCCAGCATCACAGGCGGCGGTGGTGGCGCGGATGTTGTGACGATTACCAAGGCCGAATATAAGGTCTCACAGATGCAATTGATTATCCGGGCGAAATCAAGCCAGCAACCAGCCCCGACATTGACGGTCGTTGGTTATGGAACGATGACCTGGAAGCCGACTAAAGGATTGTACGAGCTTAACAAAATCATAAGCCCTGCACCCTCCTCGGTAACTGTAATTTCAAGTCTTGGTGGTACAGCGACCAAGGCTGTGTTATTGCAGTAATCGACGCGTAGAGCATACAGCGTCGATGCTCATGGGGCTCTCTACGGAGAGCCCCATTTGTTTTTGCTATCGAAATCAACTCCCGGAGGCATCCATTTCGACATCACCATGACCAATTGTTCACTTGGACGACTACGATATTAGTTGACCAAGTCCGCTACAGTACATACTTATGGGATATGACATACTTTCGTCGAGAGCGCCATTGATGAGGAAATTCGCAGTTTACCATTTGCCCGCAATCGCCTACGCAGGGCTTATTATTGGGCTATCTTCGTTGTCCAACGTACGCCTCCCTAAGATGCAACTCTTTGAGTTGGATAAAGTTATTCATTTTATCGAATACGGCCTTTTTACTTGGTTAACATTTCGATCAACTTCGCATCTTCACCGCCGACTCGGCGTAGAAGAGGCCTCGTTTCTCGCTTTGGGATTTGTAACTATGTTTGCTTTTGTTGATGAGTTCTATCAGAGCTTTGTTCCCGGCCGTCAATCCGATACGGCCGATTTTCTGACCGACGTTGCCGCGGCGATGCTGATAGTTACAGTCCTGCGCCTGATCAAACGCCATCCCCAACAAGTTATTGCATAGCAAGTAGTGCAATAATACTACAGCAAGGGTTGACGATTTTACCTTGACTTTGCGGGGGGCGAAAGTATATTTGGGTTGGTTACTACGAGATTCCTTGCCTTTAGTACTTTCCGGGTTTCTCGTCTTTAGGTCTAACTTGGCTGGTTGGGAAATACAACAACACCTATTTCTGTGGAATGAAGTTGAGCGAGATTACACTTTTGAACCCGCGCAATTTTCTAAGGACTTTCTTGTGTCAGTCCGGTCTTTTTGATTCCTCCAAAGGGATAACTGGCGGGGGTTGTCTATGTCTGGTGTCTTGTACAACCGGACAATTGTGCTCCACGGAGACCATATCACTCATGAAAATTGAAACTCACAACATATAAGGAGTTGGTGATGAAGCGGATATTATTCTGTCTCACTTTCATTATGATTTTTTCCGCAGGGTTCGCCAATGCGCAACCACCGGGAAACACATTTACTAGACTTGGTACAGTAACCCCCACTGTTGGCATTGACAGCATCCAGGCCGGAGTCATAGTCTCGTTCCCGATTATCTATGGAAATCGAGATACCAACTCATACAACGTCTCAAACTCGTTTGTTATTTACAGCGACGCGGATGGCATTCCCAGCATTCCACGGGGTACGGGGACAGCCACATGGGCGCACGCCACCGGCGATGGTGGAAACTTTAAAGGGTTTAACCCTGATGTGTTCGGCATTTGGCTTGATACCACCGGCTTCTTTCCGAGGTCGGCGTTTTCCGGGTTATATAAAATATCCTGCTTCGGATGCAACGGCGCTGGTGGCGACACTTTAGCGTGGAGTGGAGCTGGTGGACTCGACCCTGATGGTCTCCCAACACTCGCCCTTCGCCCGAAAGATTCAGGCGTCCAGCTCATCATGAAAATATTGACTAAAACAATTGATCACGGCAAGTTCATCTGTATCGACTCGACGAGCGGTTTTCCTCCGACCAATACGTGGAAGTGGCCCGCTTTCAACATTGTGCCTGGATTTAACACCTTCCCGACCTGGAGTGGCGCGAAGTGCTTCAAGGTCGTTGACCCGAATAGGCCGGCCAATCAACCTCCGACACTCTCTCCTATCGGCAACCAGAATATAAACGAAGGTCAGCTTCTTAATGTTATTGTCAATGCAAGTGATCCTGACCTGACCATTCCATTCTTCACGACTTCTCCCCTTCCGACCGGCGCTAGCTTTGTTGATAACGGCAACGGCTCCGCGCAATTGTCATGGACTCCCGGTTACGATCAGGCGGGTACATACTACGTGACGATAACGGCCTCCGACAACGACGGACTCACTGACGCAGAAACTGTTCAGATTATTGTCAACAACACCAACCGCCCGCCGGTGCTTACTCTGATCGGCGCAAAAACAGTTGCGGAAGGGCAGAATTTGAATTTTGTCGTGTCCGGCTCTGATCCTGACGGTGGACTGCTAAACTATAGCGCCTCACCGATACCTGCTGGCGCTATTTTTAATCCAACGGCCGCCGAGTTCAATTGGACTCCCGACTTTACTCAGGCGAATTCTTATGATGTTCTGTTTTCTGTTTCCGATGGCTTTTCCACTGACACTGAAACAGTGAGAATTACAGTAACAAACACCAACCGCCCGCCGGTTCTCGCGCCTATTGGCCCCCGAATTATCATGGTTGGCGAGATACTAGGGTTTCCATTTTCTGCGTCAGATTCTGACGGAGACGCCATAAGTTTGAATGTCGCGCCAATTCCGACGAATGCCACTTTCACGGACCTTCATAACGGAACCGGTTCTTTCACCTTTACACCCACTGCCGATCAGGTGGGAGATCATATTGTGACTTTCACTGCGGCGGACAACTCGCTTAATGATCAAGAAATTGTGACGATTACGGTCATTCCCAAGACCAATTTCTTAGTCGTCACGCCGGACACGCTCAAATTCGTGACCCGCTTCGGACTCAATCCTCCGACTGATTCATTCCAAGTCACCAAGGGCGGAGATACTGAGATCGATTTTTCTGTTAGTCTAAGCAGCGGCGCGTGGCTCGTGATCCAATATCCAACTAGAACTCCTAGTAGAATTCATTCCTCGGTCAATGCGATCGGCATGCCGGTAGGCCATTATTTTGACTCGCTAAAAATCTCGGGAGCTGGAGTTCCGGATAAGTATGCATATGTGCAACTTACCATCAACCCATGCCCGGTGATTCAGCTGAGCAAGACAGCGTTTTACGACACGGTGTTTGTCGGCGAATTCGCCGGAGCTGGCGACAGTATCAATGTGACAAGTACCGGTGAGACGCTGGGTTGGTCGGTGTCACCGTCGCCCGGATTCACCTTCCCTGTCTTTGGCGGCGAAACCCCCGATAAAGCACGATTTACTTTCAACGAGCAGTTCAATTCGGCCGGCTCATTCCAACGATGCTTTACGGTCGCAGGCAGTTCGTTCATTCCGGAAGACCCCTGCTCCTCACAGGTGCAGGTGTGTGTCAATATCGTCGTGAATCAACGCCCGTGCGTTTCGATTCTCACCTCCGAAACTCTGCTTTCGTTTACGGCCGTTCAGGGCGATGCTATTGCTACCCCGAATGCTCGTGTATTCACGGTTTCATCAAGCGACGCTTCTCGCAATTTCGCGTTCGAGGCCAAAGCTCCTATCAGCACTAACTGGATATTCTTTGATTCCACCGGCGGAACCGGTTCATTCAGCGGCACGACCCCGACGCAGGTTCCCGTACAAGTGCGCCCCGGCTCTCTCGGAATAGGAACCCACATTGTTGATATAGTAGTAGCTTCGTTCGCCGAAGAAGTTTGCCTGCCCAAACTGAAAACTGTCAGAATCTTACTGACCGTTACTCGTCGCCCGAGCGCCGACACTGTGCTTGTCGAAAACAAACCGGCGGTCCTTGGTCAGACAGTTTTTGTACCGGTGAATTTCATCAATAGCTGTCCGTTGGAATCGGCCTCACTTTCGCTGAAATTTGACGCGGCAAACCTCCACCTCTCAGCTGTTACATACGGTGGCTCAAAACTCGGTTATGTCACCAACAAATCCGAAACGATTGACAACGGCGCGGGCACTGTACAACTAACAGTCAATGTGGGCACGCAGGCGCTGGTACCGGATGGTTTCGGCAACTGGGCGACACTTGTATTCGTAGTTCGTCCCGAAGCGACCGCCGGATTCTATCCTATCACGCTTGAGAATTGCGACTGTAATAACCCGCACTTTATGCGCGATTGCGGCCAGGACCCAGAATCCCAGATTCCTGAATTCGTCAGCGGCGGCATTGTTGTCGACCAATTAACAAATTCTGTCTGCGGTTATGTAGTAGACACCAATGGCGTTGAGATTCCGGGAGCGACAGTCCAACTCTGGGCCAATTTCCCGAATGGCGCGCCTGAATTGACGACTACCACCAGCTCGATCGGCTCGTTCTTCTTTGAAGGCGTCACTACAGTGCCGTTCGATCTGTATGCCTTCGCCAATGGATATTATCCAAACAAGGCCGAAAATCTTAATTTCAACACCAAGGGCATTAAAATCGTCCTGTCTCCGCTTGCCACACTTTCTGCGACCTCGGAATGGGTGGACTACTACTGCAATCAGAACACCTATTTTCAGGCGCCTCTACCGGTCGGTTCAGTGGTCGAAGCCCGCTCACCGGACAACCGACTTGTCGGTCGGTTTGTGACTACTACTTCAGGCAGATACGGCTTCATGCCGGTTTATCGAGCCAACACCCAGTTTGGTGACCCCGGCGCAACCGCTGGAGATAACATTCGGTTCTTTGTAAATGGTGTACAGGCTCTGACCACAGGCAACACTGTGTATCCAACGACGTTTGCCGAAGTTCAAGTTTGCCTTGAATTCGGCGGCTCGATTATCCAGACCTGTGCTCTGCAAGAGGGCTGGAACTTAGTGTCATGGCCGGTTCAAACCAGAAGCAATGACATCCTCACGGTACTTGGACCGTATATGAATTGCATCGAAGTCATACTTGGCTTTGAGCAGGGCGGTTTGACATACGACCCGACACTGCCTGAATTTTCCACACTGTGGAGTGTGGATCAATTCTCCGGCTACTGGATCAAGGTGAAGCCGGGTTGTTCGGTCACGCTCTCAATCGAAGGTCTGCCGGTACCAGTAAACACTCCGATTCCCGCCAATGTCGGATGGAATCTCGTCAGTTATCTGCCAAAAGAAAACCTTACCCCAGCGTACGCGCTCCAGTCGATCTATGACAAACTGTTGTTTGCGTATGGATGGGATAACGGTATCCAAATATTTAAGCCCGGCTCAGAGTTTAACACGCTCAACAGTATGATGCCGTGCAAAGGGTACTGGGTAAAGATCACCGCCGACGACACGCTGATCTATCCCGAACAAGGGCCAGCAGTCGGATGGATGGCGCCCCGCGAAGTTGCTTCAGTTCAATCTTTGAGCAATGGCGACTATACCACTACCAACTGGGTGAACCTCTATGCAACTAATCTGAAACTCGACGGCCAGTCGGTGACATCCGGATCTGTGATCGACGCATATTCTGTCGATAGCGATGCAAAGGCAGGTTCGTTCAAGATGAATGCCGATGGTACGTTCGGATTCATGCCGGTTTATGCTGATGCCGAGGGCGTGAGTCTGAAGCCGGGTGGCAAGTTCTACTTAACTGTTGATGGCACAAAGACCAAAGAGACCTTCACTTGGACCGCCAATGGCGATCGGATGCTGGTAGCCAGCTTAAGTTCAGGGAACTCCATCGGCACCTTGCCGGATGGCTTCTCGCTTGGGCAGAACTACCCCAATCCGTTTAACCCGACTACGAACATCAGCTTCTTGGTTCCAGTCAATACCCGCGCCAGAATCGAAATCTACAACGTACTTGGCGAGCTTATTGCAGTACCGTTCGATGATGCTGTACAAGCGGGTGAACATCAGGTGGTCTGGAATGGTCGCAACCAAAATGGCGAGTCGGTCGCCTCAGGTATCTACCTGTACAAGCTCGTTTCTAACAGCTACTCAGAAACGCGTAAGATGATGTTGCTGAAGTAAGAATGCTGAAACTTGCAAACACGGACAACGTTCGGCCCGGCCAAATGCCGGGCCGAACATACAGGTGGTAATGGCGTGAACAAACTGCACAAGAAACTCATTGGGATTTTTGCACTACTGATTGCTCTCGCCTCATCGGTCGGCGCGGAAAACATTCCGGTTCAGTACAAGACTCCGAACTTTTGCTCGTTCTGGGACTCGCTGACCACCTACAACGGCGCGCCGGTTCCGTTAGGAAGCATCATCGAGGCGTACGACCCAACCAATCTTATGATCGGAAAGTGGCGAGTGACTAGAGTCGGTGGCTACGGATTTATGAATGCGTATGGCGACGAAGCGCCGACGCCGGGAGTTCATGAAGGTGCGGTCTCCGGCGATGCCATCCGTTTCAAAATCAATGGGAAAGCCGCCTCCGTTGTCACAGGTGACTTTACTTGGACAAACCAAGTAGAAAAGCAGGTGCGCTTGGCCGCAAGCGGCACAGTGGCACTCTCCGGCGTGAATTTCCCCATCGACGCCCTGGGGCTCCCCGGTGATACGATGCGGTTCTGGGTTGGCGTCCGCAATGACGGTGACGGATTGGATTTCTACGGCGTGCATCTAAACATGTCTATCCCCGGCTCCGATCCGTTTGGCTGGAAAGCGTTCGAGCCGGATTCGGTGGTCTATGCCAATCCAGGACAGATGGCGTATGTCTATTTTTCAATTCGGGTAGCGACCTTCTCAGCTGACACAGCGAACAACATCATGTGGTCGGTCTACTCGCATAACGATACCACTAAGAAAGTGAATGGGAATTTCAATATCTTCATGTCGCTAACCGATGTAGATGACCCGTCTACCAACTTGCCGAATTCATTCGCGGTCTACCAGAATTACCCGAACCCGTTCAACCCGACGACTACCATATCGTTCAATCTGCCCAAGTCCGAACCCACCTCGCTTGAGGTGTACAACGTGCTGGGGCAGTTGGTCAGTTCGCAATATCTTGGAACGCTCCCCGCGGGCGAACACAAAGTTGACTTCGACGGCGCACAGCTTTCGAGCGGCGCGTACTTCTATCGCGTCATCACTTCCGAATCGAACAAGGTCCGCAAGATGATTCTGCTGAAGTAACTACCTACTTTTTCGACTAAATTGACTACCCCGACCCTTGTCGGGGTCTTTTTTTTCACTGGAATAGCCAGAATGCTTTGCTGAATAAATCTGTTCAGGCAGTGCACATAGGCCAAGCCCAATTCCACTTAGCAGTTATGAAAGTGTCCCTCTTCCCGCGTTCTCAAACGTGATTTAACCCATTGACGACCGGATAATCTCTCGTATATTTGCACAACTATGTCCATAAGTTCAATCTTCAATACTGTCGTAAAGACCGCCCGTGTGATTGTGATCGGGCTTGTACTCGTGTCGCTCTGCGCGGCCGGGGCTAACGCGGCACAACGGACGTACACCGAATCACAGGAATCGATTCAGAAGATTGCAAAAGCTACCGCAACCAAGCTTACTGAAGTCGGGCCAGATGCGCCGTCAGAAACTCCCTGCGGAAATATGGCTCCCAGCTCTCGCCCGACAACCGAACAACAGTGCGTTCTTCAGGCGGTTACCTCACCGAGCAGTAGCGACCGAACAGGCGAACGACTCAACAATCACTCTCCACTTAAGTCTGATATCGCCATTCTCACTGGAGCGACTTTTGTCGCAACTCCGGTTGTTTCACTGGCACAGGTAGATCCGCAGACAGCGCGTATTTTGACACTTGTCGGCGCGGTTCCCTCCGGCACGATGTAGATTCGTCTTTTCTCAAGAAGTGTCCCGCAACTGCGGGACGTCTCGTTTTTGTTCACAACAACAGTAACTTTTTCATATTGAAAGGGATCAATATGTCCAACCAAAATTGGCGTATTGGCATTACCGCCGTCCTCACCGTGTTAGCGTGTTTGGCCTTCTGGCACACGTTCCGGTTTTGGACAATGAGTGATGCCGACAAGGCCCGGATGCAGGAAAATACTCCGGGCGAGTATCTAGCGCTCCAGCAGAAAGCAATTCGCTTAGGATTAGACCTCCAGGGCGGCATACATGTCGTTCTACGGGTCAAGATGGAGCAATTGAATCCTGATGAACGTAAAGAAGCGGTCGACCGCGCCATCTCGATCATTCGTAACCGTATCGACGGCCTCGGAGTCGCCGAGCCGATTATCCTGAAGCAAGGAGATGATCGGATTGTCATCGACTTGCCCGGATATACCGACGCCGACCGCGCCGAAGAACTGATCGGTCAGACGGCTATTCTGGAATTTAAGCTCATCGAGAATTACGACAACGCGATGCTCGTGATCAATCGGCTTGACTCAGCCATCCACACTATCGAGTTAGCCAAGAAGGGTCAGACTCCGGCGGTGGTCGCAAAACCAGCCGCAAAGGCCGACACTTCCGGCAAACCTGAGGATCTACTTACGAAACTGACCAGCGACACCAGCAAGTCGGCCGCGACAACCGAGTCTGACACGGCGGCTTCTGAAGATTTAGCCAGCGACGACAAACCGTTGACTAATCGTATGGATCTATGGCTGAGTGGCAATGATAATAAACCCTGGCCTGGATGGGCGGTAAGCAAAACCGACAAGCCGATAATCGAGCGTTGGCTCGCCGCGCCGGAAATTACGCGGCTGATTCCGCCGGATTTACAGCTCAGCTGGTCTACTCGTATGGATCTGAAAAATGCCCGCGAGGTCTACCAGTTGTATATGGTTCGCCGCAAGGTCGAACTAAAAGGAAATACGCTCGAGGGAATTCGCCTGAGCCGGGCCGATATGGGCGGCCAAGCGGTAAGTTTTGAGCTTTCCGGCAACAACGCCTCGCGTTTTGCCCAGTTAACGGGCGCGAATATTCATCGTCCGTTGGCGATTGTCATCGACGACAAAGTTGAATCGGCTCCATTCATCAATAACAAGATCCGCAACTCCGGCCAGATTACCATGGGCGGAAGCGCCACGGTGAACGACGCCCGCGATCTGGAGATTGTCCTCAAGGCAGGTTCGCTTCCGGCTCCAGTCGAGATCATCGAAAAGAATGTCGTGGGGGCTACGCTTGGCGCTGACTCGATCAATAAGGGATTGATTTCTTCGATCGTCGGCCTGCTCGCGGTTTTGTTGTACATCGGGATTTACTACCGGCTGTCGGGCGTGATTGCCGATGTCGGCCTGTTGTTCAACATGTTCTTCCTGCTGGCGATTCTGGCGGCAGTAAGCGCGACGCTCACCATGCCCGGTATCGCCGGTATCATTCTTACGATCGGTATTTCGGTCGACTCCAATATCCTGATTTTCGAGCGCATCCGCGAGGAACTGCGGACCGGAAAGACAGTGCGAGCGGCGATCGATTCCGGTTACGAGAGAGCGTTCACGACCATTCTGGATTCTCACGTCACCACGCTGATCACCGCGGCCGTCCTTTTTAAAGTCGGTGAGGGACCGGTGCGCGGATTTGCGGTTACCCTGTTCTGGGGTGTGGCGCTGTCGTTATACACGGCCTACGTGATTACCAAAGTGATCTTTGATTTCCGCAAAGGGTACAAAACCCTGAGCATATAAGTGAGGAAACCATGTTAAATATAATAGGCAAAACAGAAATTGACTTTATCGGAAAGCGGAAGATCGCTTTCGCGTTGTCGGCAGTTATGACCGTACTCGGAATATTGGCGACCGTCATGGTGATGACCGGAAGCGCCAATATGGGGATCGATTTCGCCGGCGGAGTCATGGTGCAGGGGCATTTCGACAAACCGGTGCAGATCGATCAGCTTCGAGCGGCGATGAGCACGCAATTCTCCGACGTCATCATCAATGAGGTTCGGGATTTTGCACAGCCAAACGCGTATATCATCAAAACAAAGCGCCCGGCCGACGAGGCAGAGGCCAAAAACCGTCTCGCTCAGATTACCAGTTTGATCGAGACGAACTTCGCCGGTAATACTTTTACACGTGTCTCCGAGCATGTGATCGGTCCGGCGGTAGGGGAGAGTTTGCGGGAAAAAGCTGCTTGGGCAACCGTAATCTCGCTGATCTGCATCCTAATTTACATCGCCATCCGGTTTGATTTTCGCGCCGGCGTGGCCGCGACGATTGCAACCTTCCACGACGTACTGGCGGTCATGGGTATTTTCTGGGTGCTCGGACTTGAGTTCGATCTCCTGTTTGTTACCGCGCTGTTGACTCTGGCAGGGTATTCGCTGACCGACACGGTAGTGGTATACGACCGAATCCGCGAAAATCTGCGAAAATTCCGGGGGCGCGCCGAATTTGTTCCGGCGGTGAATATGTCGATCAACGAAGTGCTTTCGCGCACGATTAACACCTCAATGACCGTGCTGGTCGTAGTCGTGATTCTGTTCTTCTTCGGCGGAGAAGTGCTTCATAATTTCGCGTTGGCGATGATCATCGGTGTACTGGTGGGAACCTACTCTTCGTGGTTCGTGGCCAGCCCGATTATTGTCGAATGGGAAGCCAGAGCCCCAAAGCGGTTTAAGTAAGTCGATCACAGATTTCTGATATGAAATGCCGTCCCACACGCTACGCGTCGGGACGGTTTTTGTTGCCGGAAAAGCTTGAAGTTCGGTCAGGTCTTGTCCCGCCCTTCGGGCGGGATGTGACCTGACCGCTTTTCCAGTATCGTAGGGTGGGAGCCCTGCGCTCCTGCCATCTTGAAGCGGCTATAAAATGGCAAGAGCACGGGGCCTTGTGTTGCAAGATATAGTTCACCTATTCAATGCTCAAAAACTGAACATTTCCCAAGGGCTTCAACCAATCCCGCGCAACACCAGCCGCTCAATCTGTTGTCTCACAATGTAGTAGAGTAATGGGTCTGCATCGCTATTTCCTTGCTTCTTGTTTGGTAACTAAATTGAAGATATAACTTGTCGATTTAGTCCACAGATAATAGTGATTAATAGTTCAGGGAGGATTCTTCAATGTGGAACAACATGAGACTAAGCGCCAAACTTGCGGCAGGATTTGCCGTCGTGCTGGCGCTGATGCTTGTCACGACGGCCATAACTCTGAATTTGTCGGGGAGTGTCAAGGATCAAGCCACGCTCGCCGCAGTGCGTCAGAGAGAGCATTCTGAAATCGCTACGACAGTACAGCAACTTAGGTTTGATATTCTGCAGATACAACAGTGGTTTACGGATATCTCGGCCACCCGGGGACTTGATGGTCTTGATGATGGTTTTGCAGAAGCCGATGCGGCCGCCAAATCAGCTCACGACGGACTGGCGAAGTGTCGGATTGTATTTACCAAGCAAAGCAACTCGGCGGACCTGAAACTTCTGGACGAGATAGAGTCCGCGCTTGGCGAATACTATCAGGTTGGCAAACAGATGGCGAACGCCTACATCAGCGCCGGTCCTGCTGGCGGCAATAAAATGATGGGCCAATTTGACGATGTGGCGGCCATGCTGACCGAAAAAGTAAAGCCGCTTTTTGAGAGTCGGATTGCTGACATCAATCTCGGCATGGATGGTATCGTCTCGTCGGCGCAATTCATGAGTCGGAGCGCCATCATAGGAGCGCTGATTGCCCTCTTTGCCGGATGTTTGGTCGCGTGGCTGGCTTCACGTTCAATAACCGGACCGCTAAACGAAATAATAGATAGTATCAGTTCGAGCGCGTCGCAAATTGGATCGGCATCGGTACAGGTCTCGAATTCCAGCCAATCACTGGCCGAGAGAACCTCTATACAGGCCTCGTCTTTGGTCGAATCCTCTTCCTCTCTTGAACAAATGGCCTCAGTGACCAAGCAAAATGCGGAGAACGCCCGCAAGGCCGATATTCTTGCTACCACTACTGGCACCAGCGCGAACAAGGGGTCCGCGGCTATAGAGAGTGTCATCGCCGCTATGAATGAGATAAAGAGTTCGTCTGATGAAACTGCCAGAATTATCAAAGTCATCGATGAAATCGCCTTCCAAACCAATCTACTTGCGCTCAACGCCGCAGTCGAAGCGGCCCGTGCCGGTGAGGCCGGAAAAGGATTTGCCGTAGTTGCCGAAGAGGTGCGCAATCTGGCTCAGCGATCTGCCGCCGCCGCCAAGAATACTTCGGCTCTTCTTGACGGCTCCCGAAAGAATGCGGATCGCGGCGTCGGGGCAACCGAAGAATTTATGTCGGTACTTAACGAGATTTCAACAGGCATCCAACAGGTTGGCACTTTGATCAGCGAGGTTTCCAGCGCAAGTGAGGAACAGGCGCAAGGCATTTCCTACATCAATTCGGCAGTATCGCAGTTGGAAGAGCTAACTCAGCAAACGGCATCCAATGCTGAAGAATCATCTTCTGCCAGCCGCCATTTGGAAACTGAGGCACGACAGATGCAGGATATTGTGGTCGCGCTTGACCGCCTTGTCCACGGCTCTAGCACGCAACGCTAATATTCTACTGCGCCGCAACCGCCCTCCTCTGCCCCGTAGGTGCCCCACGATTTATCGTGGGGTCTTTGGTACCGGTGGCCCACGATTTAGGGACTGTTGAAAAACCCTGAATCCTGTCATTGCGAGCCCTTCGGCTTTGAGATTGGGCGATGGCGCCATCGGCGGAGTACAATGGGAAATACAATCCACAACTCTAGGGATGAGCGGAGCGCTGAATTTCAGCAACATTACTGCCAGCACTAATCCCATGACTATTTTCTCCACCGGCAATGTCGGTATTGGTGTAACATTCCCCGGCTTTCCTCTTCACATGGCCAGCGGCGCGTATTGTTCTCCCGGCGGGGTCTGGACCAATGCCAGCTCCAGAAAACTGAAGACCGACATCGAGCCGCTAAAGGATAAAGAATACACCGAGATTCTCGAAAAGCTGGAAGATTTGGATGTGGTGCATTTCAAATACAAAACTGAACCGGATGTTGAGCATATCGGCATGATTGCTGAAGACGTCCCGGATGAAATGGCCAGCGTCGACCGCAAAGGCATTCCTACCGCCGATGCCATTGCTTTTCTGGTAGCGGCAGTGAAGGCACAGCAAAAGCAGATCGTAAAGCTGGAAAAGAGATTGAAGGAAGTCGAGAGGAAGTAGTTGTGCTATGTGCCCCTCTGCTTTGGGGCTTGTTGAAAGAGTCTCGCCAAAGCCACAACGAACCTCTCCCCTGCCCCTCTCCCACTGGGAGAGGGTGGCACGAAGCGACGGGTGAGGGTTTTTCAACAGCCCTCAAGCTGTGGGGCACCAAAGAAAAAAGGCCCCGTGCGAAAGCACGAGGCCTTGAGTCGTTCAATGTAGGAACTCTGCTCTCACCCGCCAGTCGGGGACGGGGTCAGAGGAGCCGCCGCTTTGAAACCTGACCGCTCCTCATTTATTCATTCACTCACACGCCGTCAACGGCGCAAAACTGATATATAAGAAATCTATCAACCGCGATAAATCCGAAATATCAACCGTGCCGTCCGGATCACGGTCGATATTCGCCTCGCCGCCACAACAGAGCGGTGTAAATCCGATAAACATGTGATCGATCAGCGCCGACAGATCGGCGATGTCGATTGACTCGTTCAAATCGCAATCGATATTTCCGGTAAACCCGTCACAACAACTTGCGCGCGATAACGGCACGACCACCACCGCGCCGTCACCTATCGGTGTTTCCAGCGGGGTGAATGATGTCAAAGATGCGCGGCCGAAATCAAGGGCGGTTACCGATACGAAGTAGCTATCAGCCGGTGTCAGATTGGCGATGGTCAATTCGTATTCGTAAAACTTGAATGTTCCGTCGGTCGTTACATAAATGCTCAGCGAATCGGTAGGCACATCGCTGATTTTCAGCCAGCGCGGCTTGGGCGCATTCGGATACGTTTTCAATATCGGCGTTTCATATCCGAATCGATGGGCGTTGCATCCAACCGGCACCCAATAAGAAATAGAATCCGGAAATCCGGGTAGCATATACGGCCGGGAGCGACTGTAATTGGTCGGCGACCAGAGCAAATCGTCACAGCCGTTCGGAGCGTAGCGGCATCGCAACGCATCGCCCGTTGCCGGAGTGGGGCGGGCTGTCCACTGCCTGTGAAGAAAATCGTATGTTGCCGTAAAGTAGTCTTCGATGTCGTACCCCGCGACCGTCTGCCACTTCGCCGCATTACCAGATTGTTTCAGATAGACGTTGTATCCTTCAAAATCCAGCGCGCTGGTGAAAAAGTCTCGCGACGATTCACTTCTCGCTCCATTCCAGTGAACGCGAACGGCGCCGGACTGCGGCGTCGCCGACATTTCGGGACGGGTCGGAGGAGCCGCCGCTTTGAAATCGGGGATGCCGTCACCGGCGATCCAGGTGGTATCAGCGCCGCAGACGACAAACTGTCCGGCATACCCATCGCTGTCGGTGTCGACCCCCGGATTGTCATACACCCACGAAGCCCAGAGGACATTTTGTTTCAGGTCGGCAAAACCGAGACGAGATGTATAGGTGACAGGATTGTTTGGCAGGTTACCGATATTCGTGGGGTCGGTGTGAAAGTTCTTCCCGCCCACATACGCAAACACCAGCGGAACTGATTGTCCCGGGAGAAGATCAATGGGACCGACCGAGATCAAGTATCTCGTGTCAAACCCGTCGGTCAGGTCCGACGCGAGGCCTGATATCGGATACTGCCAGATAGAATCTGTCGGCAAAATGCTGGCTGTGAACACCTGATCATAGTCAGTATCTCCATTGCTAAGCATCCAGTATTTGTTGCGATCGCCGGTTGGTGTTCCGGTGCCCCCGGTGCCGAAATTGCGGGTGTTTGCCCTTCGCGTCGGTCCAAAATCCAGTGGCGCAGAGCCGTTGCTTACCCACCAGTTGTAGGAAACAACAGAGTTCTGCTCGGGTGCATTTAAGAGAGCCGTTGCAGTGACGTGTTCCACTCGGGGCGACTCAATGAGTTCACCGTCGTTGTCGGCAATCCAGGCCACCGGGATCGATCGTGTAAATGTGCATGCTGTGTTCACATCGGTTACCGAATTGATGAATCCGGTAACGTCATCCTCATAACCGCCCGGATCATTGAGAGCGTTGACGTCGGCGTCGACATACATTCCCACATACCCTTTGTTGATGACGGCCGTGCCAGTATTTGTGATTCTCAGATCAAAAAACACAACACTTTGGACGGTCGCATCGCTCCACACATAAGTTTTCTGATCCACCCGCACACCCAAAGGCCGATGCGGGCGGCCATCCATAACGTCGTTCTGGAGTCCCGGACAGCCGACCGTGCAGGTATCCCAATATGTAGCTACGAAATCCTGATGTGACACCGCGCCTTCACGGGCCGGGCCGGTTGATAAGATGGAGCGATACTTCATCGTCCCAAGTGGTGCTATGTCGGGATTTAACTCCGCGCCGCCAATCCAACCGTCGGTGCCGACAGAGACGAGAGTATCCAATCCGACTATACCCCCAATCCAAAGGGAACTTGAGAACAAGTACGTAGTCGATGATCCCTTGGGAAACTCACATGCCTGAAGCGGAAGGCCGGTAAAACAGTCGACTGAGATGTTGTGAGTGTAATTTCTCCCGAACACACCGCTGTTGGTTACGGTCATCGCCATATCGCCGGCATTGTGTTCGGCTGCGCAATAGGCCGGGAGGGCGGCTAAACTCGTGTTTTCGTATAATGAACCCCTCCGTTCAGCGATCGTTTGATCGATCGACATTGCGTTACTACAACACATCACAACTAACAAAACACATCTCAGAATCAGTTTCATGGCTTCACCTCCACCATGTCAATCGGGGCTGAACCATCGGTGGGAGTATCGCTCCGTTCCGGCACATTCTGATTCAATCCCCGCGCAGACCGCGAAACTGCGGGCTGAGAAAATGGCTCATGCAACCAGTTCAGGACACTATCGATAAACACCTTCGCGGCGCCGCCGATTGAATCACCCGCCAGGGCGTAGGGAGTAAACGAACTGACAAAAATCCGGTAGACGTTCCGGTCAAGCCGGTAGGCAACCGGCTTGCCTGCGAAGAAATAGCTGTCGGGCACGAGGGGATGATGGCCGGAGTAAATCGATTTATAGGTGTAAAGTCTCTCTGCTTCAGGTACAGGATCAAAAAAGGTCACTTCAGGAAGCGCCGACAGGGAATCGACAAACGGGAAATAGAAATCGCCGCCCCACCTGTATCGAGTGTGAAGATACCCCGAATCAATCGCCAACGACGGCCAGGCGGCGGGATTGATTGGCTCAGCCCCGACAAAATCCTCAATCCGCACGCTTGGGTCCTTCAGGGCGTACCAGTCCCAGCCGGTGGTCGCGATTTCGCTTAACCCGAGCCACGGGCCTATTTCCGACAATTGAATGGTATTATGTAGAATTGGCCACCTATCCTCATCGCCTGCGAACAAAGAGCGACCACAAAACCAGATACTTGATCCCGCGCTCATTGCCAGTGTTAGGTTTCGTCGAACGTCAGGATGAGATACTACTCCCTTGAGAACATCATCGTTGAGGATCACGACTACCTTATACTGAAGCAACATCTGAAGCGGTAGAATTAGGCCCGAAGCCTGGGAAATCATGTGGTAAGTGTGCGAGGTCGACGGTCTCCACCTGTTGATTGCGTCTGTCCAATAGAGCTTTGCCTTGGAGAGTATACGAGGGTTGATTTCGTATGAAAGTTCGGCGTCTGCGATCAAAAGTTCCTTCTCAAACTTCGGGTTGATGACTTTCATCTTTGCAAACGGCGGCGCCGGATCTGGTTTGGGAGGAGAATCGCCGTCAATAGCGCGCACCCAGAACAGGAAATACTCTTCCGTGGTCGTGTCTCGGGGCGCGTTGCGAAACATATCCAGCAAAACCACGGATGAATCGACGATGGTTGGGTCACTGATCGTACCGGACTGCAAGGCAATCCGGTTGTATGCAGGATTCAGATCGAAAGCCGATGCGCCGACGTCAAGAATCGTGTCAAGGCGGCCAAAACGATTCGTTGTGTGGACTGTATCAACGAACAGCGTGTCGCAGATTACGTCCAGATACGGCGGGTAGGGTAACCACACCGTGTCACAGAACGGAATGATGTTACCGGCCCCTCTGTAGAGAATCTCTCTCGCCGAAGTGATGAAGACAATTTTGACAAATTGTTGTTCTATCGCCGTGACAACTGGACTCTCATACGGCCCGTAGAGCCGCCACTCATACTTCAGCGGTTTGGGTTCATACGGGTGGTCAAGTTTGTCTTCGCCGCGCCAACTTAGGTGAATGCCGTCATTGTAAATCGTTAGAATTACTGTATTGATATATGTCAGATTGCTGTTGAAAGTCCCCAGTAATGTCACCGGAGGATGATTGATCGGGCCTGGGCAGACGGGCAGAGGTGAAAAGCTAATATACAGAAAATCAATTAACAGGGTAATATCGGAAATATCGATGCCTTCCAGCCCGTCGACATTGGCTTCATCCGCCGATGGCAAAGGCGACAAACTGATGTACAAGTGATCGATGAGAATGGCCAGATCGACAATATCGACATTATCGCTAAAATCGCAATCGACATTCCCGCGTGTCCCCCGACAACAACACCCGGCGATATCGGCGGCGCAATTGACCTCGGCTACTACGGGTGCGGCGCACATCAGTGTCACCCCGAGGACAATTCCCGCGGCAAGAAACCATTTCGGTGCAAGCAGACGGACCATATTGCTCTCCAGTCCAAAAGTGACTATCGACTCTACTAATGACGTACATGAGGCCGATTTCATCAAAGGGTATTTTTTCCGTGGGCGGCAGACCTCCCGGTCTGCACCGTGCCCTTCCAAATTTCGTGCGTGGTGTACGTTCTCGTGCGCCACGTTGCGCCGAACTCAGCTGGCGCACGGGGACGTACGCCAGCCACAAAAAGAATGTGTCACATCGGGGAACCCACAGCAAGGGGTCTGTTGAAAAACCCCTCTTTCGGTGAGTAGCGACTGAAATGTCACCCCGACGATGGTCGGGGTCCAGTCCTAACTTGTTGGAAGATAAGACTGGATTCCGGCCTTCGCCGGAATGACAAACTAAAGAAATTCGTAAACGCAGGTTTTTCAACAAGCCCCAAGCTGTGGGGGACCAACGGTCAGACGAGGACGTCTGCCGCGCACTAAACGGGCAGTACCAAATACCCCACGATAAATTGTGGGCTACCTACTAAGAACGGGCAAGCGAGGGCGTCTGCCGTGCACTAGACGTTTCTCCCTTGATGATTTGGTGCAGTTCAACGATGATCGCCTGCAACTGCTGGGCCTGGGCCGCCATTTCCTCACTGGCCGAAGACGACTGCTCGGCGTTGGCGGCGTTCTGCTGGGTTACCTGATTCATCTGCATCACGGCCGAGCTGATCTGAGCGATTCCCTGTGTCTGCTCTTCGCTACCCACCGACATTTCGACTACCAAGCTACTAACTTTCTTAATACTGGTCGTGATCTCGTTGAGAATACCGGTGAACTCTTCAGTTGCCCGGACGCCGTTGTCGGCGTTCTTCTTTGAACCCTCGATCAACACCGAAGTATTCTTCGCCGCTTCAGCCGACCGCATTGCCAAATTGCGAACCTCTTCGGCCACTACCGCGAATCCCTTACCCGCCTCGCCGGCGCGGGCCGCTTCAACAGCGGCGTTGAGAGCAAGTAGATTGGTTTGGAACGCGATCTCATCGATTACTTTGATGATTTTGGCAGTTTCATCTGAGGATTTTTTTATTTCCTGAATTGCCTTGGCCATACCGGACATTGCGGCCGCGCCTTTATCGGCGGCGGTGTTGGCGCCATTGGCGATGGTATTAGCTTGTATCGCGTTATCGGCGTTCTTTTTTGTCAAGCTGGACATTTCTTCAAGCGCAGAAGATGTTTCTTCAAGCGATGACGCCTGCTCTGAAGCGCCCTCGGCCAATGACTGGCTTGAGCTGGCAACCTGATCGGAAGACGAACCAATCTGCTCAGCGCCGGAAGTCAAACCCACAATGATGCTGTTGATCGGCCTTGTGACTGAGCGAGTGATGGCAATGATGACTACCACGAGTAGGGCCGAGGCGCCGATGGCAACTCCGACCAGCCACCAGATGGAGCTTGCGGCTTCGGAATTGGCTTTATCGAGCTCCTCTCCCATGTGGTCAACCGCACCCTCGACGATTTCAGCGATATCATCAACTACTTTAGTTGCCGTCGCGAACACTTCCTTGGGATCGAGACCATAACCACCCTTTCCAGAATTAGCTATCACTGTCACGAACATTTCCTCGATTTGCATCCAATGTGGTTTGCTCTTGAATGATTTGATCTTATCAATAAAATGCTGATTGAGAATAATCCCGCGAGAGCTTAGATCGGACTGCACCTGCCCTTTGAGAATCGACAAATTGGCGAGCGCTCCGGTATTGATCGCGACATTGGCCGCGGTTATCCCGGTCATGGTCGCGCGAAACTTACCGGCATTTTCTTTTGCGGATTCGACAATCGAGATGGAGCGGATGTCTTCCCTGATGCTGGGGACTTGACAAAGATTAGCCAAATTGACCTCTAAGTCTAAAAGCGTCATAATGGCGAACGAATACCGTTTTATCACCTCAGCCGCGGGGATTTCCTTATTGCTGACCTGTTTACGGGTTACTTCTTCAATGGCCTGGACAGCTTGAAGTGCGCCTTCGCTAATAGTCTTGTCAGCGTTGGCCTGCTTAAGACTTTCTCGAAGGACTTGTTTTCTCGAGTCGACCTGGGAACGCTGGGCATCTAAGTCTTCTCGGGTGATCCCGCTGTTCACAAAGCCAGTGGATTTCCCCCGCTCCTTCTGAAGTTGATGTATCAGCCCGGAGACAGGTTTGACCAGCGTGATGAATGCCGCGGCCTCTTTCGCGTTGATCAACTCTTTAACTCCAATCGCGATCATGAGTCCAACGGCGATTAAGTAGGCCAGCATCGGAATCGCGGCTACCGCTGAGATTTTTGTGGTAAGAGTTGTTTTCACCAGGACCCTCCTCATTATTGTTCTGATATTATGAGAGACTGTTGGCTCTTATAACTTTTCTTTCATATGCAGTTCATATTCGGCAGGAAGCACGAATCCTTAACGGGATCTGAGGGCAACCACACCTCGGAATTACGGTAAGACAAGTCCAGCATAATTGTGCCGCCGTAGGTTAGAAGGGAGAGCGTAAGCCGTAGAAAGTGGAGAGAGTTCATATTGTGCAGTAAAGGCACAGATGGCTCGACGTTCTGCTTTGTGCGGCGCACTAAAACCCCACGATAAAGGGCCTGTTGAAAAAGCCCCTCAGTACGTCATTGCGAGTGTCACTCCTTTGGGTGACCGAAGCAATCTCTGCTTCTTACTTTGACTTAAGATAGAGGCGAGATTGCTTCGCGTAGTTTATCCTGAGCGAAGCCGAAGGGCTCGCAATGACAGGATTCAGGGTTTTTCAACAGTCCCCTTGCTGTGGGTTCCCAGATATGACATATTGAGGAAGGGCAGACCCGGCAGTTTTGTGGCTGGTGTACGTCCTCGTGCGATAGCTGAGTTCGGTACAACGTGTCTTTTGTGGCCCACCATTTATGGTGGGTTTTTCCTGACCTGACAGCATAGCCACAACCCCACCAGTTGCCCCCGCCCCTCCCGCATCGTATATACTCTGTGATGAGTACGAAATCACCTGAGTCTATTTCAATTATCAAGCTTCCGTCGGGTCGGCAAATTGACCTAACCGGCCCCGTCGTCATGGGCATACTCAATGTCACCCCCGATTCGTTTTCGGATGGCGGGCACTATGCGACTCAGGACTCAGCCGTAGCACGCGCGCTTGAGATGATAGCTGAAGGCGCCGCAATCATAGATATCGGCGGAGAATCCTCGCGGCCCGGAGCCGATCCTGTCGATACCGCCGAAGAAATCCGACGCATTGTGCCCGTGATTGAGGCGATACGAAAACAGTCGGACATCCCCATCTCAATCGACACTTACAAAGCCACCACCGCCCGAGCCGCAATTGATGCCGGTGCGGATATTGTCAACGATATTTCAGCGCTTCGTTTCGATCCGGCTATGGCGAAACTTGTCGCGGACGCCGGCGTGCCGTTAGTGCTTATGCACATGCTGGGTGATCCGCGAACCATGCAACAAAACCCGCACTACGATGATCCTATTCGCGAGATCAATCAGTTTTTTGATGAGAGGATAAAATTTGCGACTGATAACGGAATCAAACGAGAGAAACTGATTCTCGATCCCGGCCTGGGGTTCGGCAAGCGGCCTATTGACAATGTGGCGATACTATCGCGTCTGAAGGAATTTCACGAACACCATTTACCTCTGCTTGTGGGATCGTCGCGAAAGTCGTTTATTGGAGTACTCGATCCGGGCGGAACAGTGGATCACCGGCTGGGTGGATCGATCGCGGCGGCGGTCTGGGCCGTTATCAACGGTGCGCGCATCATTCGGGTGCACGATGTCCGCGAGACAGTGCAAGCGATAAATGTTCTGAAAGCAGTGAAATAGAAATGACAGGCACGCTCCAATACGATTTTCTCCGGTTTAACTGGAAAGACGCGATCGACATTCTAATTGTGTCGTTTATCGTGTACCAGATGCTCCGACTGGCGAGGGGTACACGTTCGGCGCAGATGATTGTCGGGATGATCTTAATCGCCGGGGTAGCGTTTGTCGCATATTTCTTTCAGCTTGAGGCACTCACTTGGTTATTCTCGAATTTGGCAACGGTTGGATTTATCGTTCTGGTGATCGTATTTCAGCCGGAGCTTCGTAGCGCGCTGGCGCATTTCGGGCAGAATCGACTCTTTCGGACTTTTGTTCGACTCGAACAGAAAAAGACGCTCGAAGAAGTCAGCCGCGCGGCGCTTCGTCTGGCTGAACTTCGTTACGGCGGCCTGCTGGTGATTGAGCGGCGTACCGGGCTTCGCAATTTCGCCGAGACCGGCAAAGAGATGAACGCCGTGCTATCGTCGGAATTGTTGGTCACGCTGTTCACGCCGTACACGCCGCTTCACGACGGCGCCGTGCTGATCGCCGGCGAATTTGTCATCGCCGCCGCGACTTCGCTTCCGCTGACTTCCAACCAACGGTACAGCAAGCTCTACGGGATGCGCCACAAAGCGGCCATCGGCGTCACCGAAGTTTCGGATGCCGTCGTAGTGGTGGTGTCCGAAGAAACCTCGCAGATTTCCATCGCCCATGAGGGGGTTCTCGACGACAATATCCCCAAATCCGAAGTCCGCGACCGTCTGGCGACGTATTTGAAGAAATAGCACTTTCCAAGCCAGCGATGGAGTCGTAACAATGGTGCAACCAACGGAGGAAGTACGTTCGTTTTCGTTTCGCGATGAATGGCGACTGTTGACGATCGTCATTCTTGTCGGAATTTTAGTCAGGTTGTTCCACGACCTGAGTCTTACTACCAGTCTCTTTTTTGGTAGTTATCAACTGGATAGTCAGGTGATTCATTCGTGGGCGCTGGATATCGCCCGTGGGGCTCCACCTGACGCACCGTTTTTTCGAGCGCCATTGTACGCGTACATTATCGGCGGTTTATACCGGCTGTTTGGAGATTCTCCCTGGACTTTCATAATTTTTCACAATCTACTCGGCGTTTCAACCAGTGTGCTGACGTATCTGCTTGCCCGGGAATTCTTCAGTCGAACCGTAGCGGTTGGCTCTGGTCTGGTAGTCGCACTGTTTCCTACGTTGCTGTTTTACGAAGGGGAGTTGATTGCCACTGTGTTCGAGGTGTTCATCTATACCCTATCGGTTCTTAGCATGCATCGAGCAGTGCGGTGTCCGAATATGCGTAGAATCGCGTTTGCATCTGTGACTTTGGGATTGGCCGCGCTAACCAGGCCGATAATCTTACCGCTTTCCCTTCTCTTTCCGCTGGGCTTATGGTTGTCTGATCGCCGTCGGTCAATCTTCTTCTGTCTCTCCCGTTCAGCTATTCACTGGGCTATTCTGGCAATAACAATTCTTCCGGTAACATTGGTTAATCTATTGAACGGAAATGAGTTAGTGCTGATTTCAGCACAGGGGGGGGGAATTTCTATATTGGCAATTCGGATCGCGCTGACGGCGTGACAGTTACCGCTTTTGCTTCGCGGGTCCGCGATGAAGAATATCAGGACAACATCTGGACAACTTCAGTCGACGAGGCCCGCCGCCGAACCGGCCAGATGCTAACTCAGTCGGAGGTATCTTCGTTTTGGTTTAGTGAAGCTTGGCGGCAAATGCGAGCTCGACCGGGTCACGCAACGACCCTGTTCATGAAAAAAGTCTGGCTCTTCTGGCATGGTCAGGAAATCTACAATACCAGCTCAGTCTATGATGGGCGGGAGTATAGTCCCTACCTGTGGGCAATGCTCTGGAGAAATAACATCAACTTCCCCTCGGGCGTATTGTTTCCGTTGTCCATCGCCGGCCTTTTATGGGCGGTTCGCCGAAAAGTCCAAATATCTGTGCTTGTGTCCTTTCTGATCACAATAACTGTTGTCGTTGCCGCCTTCTTTGTGTGTGCAAGGTTTCGTCAGCCAATCATCCCCGTCGCCAGTATCTTTGCCGTGTACCTTGTCGCCGAATGGTGGCTATTGCTCTGTCGACGAGCAGTGAAGCAATTGGTCATCTTAACGGGAACGACAACCTTTTTCGTAGTGGCTCTCAACATCGGAGGGGATGTCGATTCAGTCTCGAATCACTCGCAGGCCAAGGTGATTGCTGGATGTACTTTTTTCGACCGGAGTCATTATTCCGATGCGATTCCTTACTTCGAGAGAGCCATTGCCATTAATCCCAACAATTTGCAGGCCTATGACCTTCTCGGAAACACTCTCCTGAAACTTCGCAAGTCAGCACAAGCCGAGGAAGTCTACAAAAAAGGACTGGCCATTGCTCCAACGTCAGCCGTATTCAATCTCCAATTGGGGGTAATCTCATTATCAACGAATCGATGTGCCCTTGCCCTTGATCACTTCCGGGCAACCCTTCGCTCGGCTCCTGATTATTTGCCGGCGGTGGATCGAGTTGGTATCTCCTTCATGTGTCTGGGGATACTGGACTCAGCTTTATATTACAGGAAGCGGATTGCTTCAATGCTTCCTCCCGATTCAGCCCGGCAGGCAGAAATAGATTCGCTACAGGTCCGGCTTCTTCGTGAGTCGAATTTACGTCTGTCTAAATAGCTCCCAATTCTTCGGTTACGTTTGACAGAGACTAGGCAATTCCCTACCTTTGACTTCCCGGCAGGCATGGCCTGCCTTTTTTAGATAGAAAAGAGAACATGTACGACATAACAAAGATTCGCAATTTCTCGATTATCGCCCACATCGATCATGGGAAATCGACGCTGGCCGACCGTCTGCTTGAACAGACTCAGACCTTGTCTATGCGTCAGATGACCCATGCTCAGGTGCTTGACTCGATGGACTTGGAGCAGGAGCGGGGGATCACGATCAAAGCCCACGCCATCCGGCTCGACTATCTCGCCAAAAGCGGAGAGATGTATCAGTTCAACCTGATCGATACCCCCGGGCACGTTGATTTTACCTACGAAGTCAGCCGCTCGCTGTCAGCTTGCGAAGGCGCGATTCTGGTGGTTGATGCCGCTCAGGGAATCGAGGCCCAGACCTTATCCAACCTATATCTGGCGATGGAGAACAATCTCGAGATTCTTCCGGTCATTAACAAAATCGATTTACCCAACGCCAATCCTGACCAAGTCGCCAAAGATATTATTGATCTGATCGGCGGCGATATGGAGCACGTCTTGCGGGTTTCGGCCAAAGCGGGCACAGGTATTTCGGAACTTCTCGAAGCGATCATCACCACCATTCCGGCGCCGAAAGGCGACGCCGACGCAAAACTTCAGGCAATGGTGTTTGATTCAATTTTTGACACCTATCGCGGCGCCATGCCGTTTGTCAAAGTCGTCAACGGAACACTCAAAAAAGGTGACCGGATCAAGTTCTTCTCGACTGAGAAATCGCACGAAGTCGACGAGGTAGGGTTTCTCCGTCTCGCTCAATTCCCACAAGATGAACTCCGCGCCGGTGAGGTCGGATATTTCTTCGCTTCCATTAAAGAAGTGGCTGATACCAAAATCGGCGACACCGTCACCCACTCCACCAATCCAGCCAAAGAACCGCTTGAAGGATTTGTCGATGTCAAGCCGATGGTCTTTTCCGGCCTGTACCCGGCGGTGGCCGAGGATTTCGGGGAGCTTCGCGAGTCGCTCGAAAAACTTCGCCTCAATGATAGTTCGCTTTCGTACACGCCCGAATCGTCGTTGGCGCTTGGATTTGGATTCCGCTGTGGTTTCTTGGGCCTCTTGCACATGGAGATTATCACTGAACGGCTCCAGCGGGAATACAACCAGACTATCATCAACACCGTGCCAAACGTCGAGTACAAAGTGTACAATACTGACGGCACAATGCAGGTGGTTGACAACCCCGCCGAAATGCCCCCCGCGCAGAATATCGATCATGTTGACGAGCCGTATGTTGAAGCGCAGATTATCGTTCCCGCGGAGTATATCGGAGCCATCATGAAACTGGGAACCGAGCGACGTGGTGAATACAAAACCACCGAGTTTATGTCGCAAACCCGCGCCAGCGTGACCTATATCTTCCCGCTTTCAGAAGTGATTTTTGATTTTTACGATAAACTCAAATCAATCACGCGGGGATACGCGTCGTTTGACTACGGCTTGCCGTACTACCGAACCTCCGACTTGGTGAAACTCGATATTTTGGTGAACGGCGATTCGGTCGACGCGCTGTCGGTTATCATTCACCGTGAGAAAGCGTATCACTGGGGAACTCAGCTCAATGAAAAACTCCAGAAATTGATTCCACGTCAAATGTTCGAAGTGATCATTCAGGCGGCTATCGGAAGCCGGGTGGTTAGCCGCGCGACAGTTCGCCCTCTCCGCAAGAACGTAACCGCCAAATGTTACGGCGGCGACATCTCTCGTAAGCGGAAACTTTTGGAGCGGCAAAAAGAGGGTAAGAAGCGAATGAAACAAATCGGTAATGTTGAAATCCCTCAGGAAGCATTCTTGGCCGCGCTCAAGATTGAGCGGTAGATTTCTATGAGTGTCGGACGAGGGCACCCGACACCACGTTTATTCCCTGCGCCGTGGCCGCCCTCGTCCACTGCGCCTACCTGCCTACTGTCCCGCTAACTCCGTTTCGCACAGCTCCGCGGTCAGTCCCTCAAGCCCCATCGACAAATCGCCCGCGCCAAAAACTTTGTCGATATCAAGCAGAATCTTTACGCCGCCCTTGACCTTGCCGATACCGAGAACAAAATCACATTCGTGACCGCCGCCCATTGAAGGCGGGTCCTGAATTTCATCTTCCTTAATATCGAGCACTTCGGAAACGGCATCAACGAGTATGCCCTTCATGGATGGCCGCCCGCCGGACGACAGATCGACCACGATGATGCAGGTTTCGTCGGTGTCTGGAATTGTTTCCATTCCGAATCGGGCGCGAAGCTCCATCACAGGGATGACCCGACCGCGAAGGTTAATTATCCCACGGACATGACTGGGGGTTTCCGGCATTTTGGTGATAGGCATCAGCCCGATGATCTCACGAACTTTGAGAATTTTCAGGCCGTACTCTTCGCTCTCCAAACGGAAAGTCAAATACTTGCCCGCACGCGCTAAACTGGCGCCGTCAGATGCCTGCGAACCCGCTTTTGTTGTGGAAATTACACTGCTCATAACACACTCCTACTTTTGCCTTTCAGCATGTTCCCCATAAATCTGTTTATGCTATGATATTCGACAGAAGCAGGCGCGCGCTTAACAGACGAACAGGGATAGTTTAACTCTCTGATTAACAATCTGTTCAATTAGTGGACATGGGGAGAAACGTCTGGATGGCGACTGAGAATGCCGGCCGTTCTACCCCCAAATAATCCCTTGTCGAGCAAGAGATTATGGGGTATATTTTTATATTGTAGGGTTGGGCGTCAGATGAGGACACCCGACGCCACGAAGTAATGCGTCTCGACTACGCTCGACGCGACGTTGTTGAGATTGAGACAAGTGGAATAACCGGCTCTGGGTGGGGGTAAAAGGTCCCTGTTCAGAAATTGAACTGTTAGCCGATATATATAACAACAGGAGTTACGTTGTTTAACAATTGGATTGTGGGAATGGGAAGCCCCGAAGCGGGCGGTGGTGGTGGATTGGGCGGGATGTTTACCCTAGTCTGGTTTGCCCTGATTTTCGTAGTTATGTATCTGCTTTTGATTCGCCCGCAACAGAAGAAGGCGAAAGAGCATCAAAAGCTGTTAATCGAACTCAAAAAAGGCGACAAAGTCGTAACCAACGGCGGTATGTTCGGAACTATCTTTGCCATCGACGAAGAACGCGGGCGGATAGTTTTGAAAATCGGCGATGATGTCAAAATGGAGTTCTTAAAATCGTCGATAGCCGCCAAGGTCGACGCGTAAGGAATAATTTAGGAGAAACCGTGGCTGAGCGACCGATCGTCATATTTGGCGACCCGGTATTGCGGGAAATTTCCAAGCCGGTCGACCGTGTCGACCAGCAGGTGAAAGATTTGGTGTCGGCTATGACTGGCACTTTGCGCAAGGCACGTGGTCTGGGATTAGCCGCGGTCCAGATCGGCGTGCTTAAGCGAATTTTTCTGGTTGACCTGTCAGTGGTCAATGTCAAAGAGTCCCTTCGTGTGTTTATCAATCCGGAAATCATCGCCTCCAGCGGAGCAGTTGAAATGGAGGAAGGGTGTTTGTCGTTTCCGGATTTGTACCAAAAGATCACTCGCCCGGAACTGGTCACGGTTCGCGCGCTCGATGTCGACGGCCAATCGTTTGAGCTGTCCGCCGAAGGTCTGGCGGCTCGGGCCATCTTGCATGAGTACGATCATCTTGAGGGAAAACTCTTTATCGATTACTTATCACCACTGACTCGGCAACTGTTGAAGGGCCGACTGAAAAAACTTCAGGCAACTTGTTCGCTGTAAGGATTCCCGCATTTCTCAGCGTATTGGTCTTGTGTCGCTTAGGCGTCGCTCACACGGTCATTGATCGATGAATGTTGTATTTATGGGGACGCCGGAATTTGCCAGGCGTATCCTGAAACATCTGTGCGACAACGGCAGGCATAACGTGCTATGCGTTGTCACTGGGCCGGAAAAACAATTCGGTCGGGGTCGTAAATTGCTCCGGACGGGGTGTCATGAAGAAGCCCTGACCAGAGGTCTGCCGGTTTTGACTCCTCAGTCGCTCAAAGATTCATCGCTACGAGAAGAGCTTGAGAAGCTGAAGGCCGATTTGTTTGTGGTTGCGGCTTTTCGGATACTCCCCCCCACGCTGTACAATTTGCCTTCAAAGGGATCGATGAATATCCACGCCTCGCTGTTGCCGACATATCGTGGGGCGGCGCCAATCAACTGGGCGATTGTTAACGGCGAAAAAGAAACTGGGTTGACCAGCTTCTTTTTGAAAGAGTCAGTGGATACCGGAGATATGATACTTCAGAAGCGAATTGCCATCAGTGATGACGATACCTACGACTCTTTGCATGACAAACTCGCCGACATGGGCGGGCCGTTTCTGCTCGAAACGCTGGATTTGATTGAGGCAGGGAAATCGAGTCCCATTGTTCAGGATGACAGAAATGCCTCGCGGGCACCGAAGATTTCGCAGAGTGACGCGATGATTGATTGGGGCAGGCCGGCAGATGCTGTTCGCAATTTCGTGCGGGGTATGGCGACTAAGCCGGGGGCGTACACCTATTTTCGGGGGAGCCGACTTAAAGTGCATTCGTGCGGAGTTGCAGAGAAATCAGCAGAGCAAATCCGTCCAGGGACAATAGTAGCTGATAAGAAAAGATTATTAATACAATGTGACCGATCGGTGGTCGAACTTTTTACTGTCGTGCCCGAAGGGCGCGGCGAGATCGACGGCCGGTCGTTCATTAACGGATTTCATCCCCAGCCCAATGAAGCGCTGGGAGAAAGGAGCATTGCCACAGAGCAAGCGTGAAGAAAGAAATTGTCATAAGTTCAACTGAGTACGACACTCGCGTAGCCATCTTGGAGGATGGCAAGTTAGTAGAGCTACAGGTAGAAAAGCCCGGAGCCGACCGAATGGTTGGCGACATTTACAAGGGGGTCATCAATACGGTGCTCCCCGGAATGCAGGCGGCTTTTGTCGATATCGGCATGGAGAAGGCGGCGTATCTGCATTCTTCCGATATCGCCAAGGAATCCCGCGGCCGTTACGATGCCGACGAGGAGGACGAAGAAGAAGCCCCAGCCGAGATTATTCGCAAAACCCGGCGACAGGGCATCGAAACTGTCCTCAAAAAAGGTCAGCAGATTTTGGTGCAGGTTATCAAAGAGCCGATCAGCACCAAAGGCCCGCGTATTGCCTCGGAAATTTCGTTACCGGGACGGTATCTGGTAATGGTTCCGGATGACGATCATGTCCGGGTATCCAAACGGATTGCCGACTGGGGCGAGAAAAAGAGACTTCGTAAACTTTTGGAGCCGTTACGTCCCGAGGGGTTCGGACTGATTATCCGCACCGAAGGGGAAGGCAAAGAAGAAAAAGACTTTGCCGAGGATATCAAGCGACTCCAGAAACTCTGGGTAAAGCTCAAACGCAAAGCCGATGAACTCCCCGCGCCTTCGCTGATTCACAAAGAGGCGGAGATGATTGTCTCGATGATTCGCGATATTCTGACCGATGAGGTGCAGAAGCTCGTCACGGATAATCGCGAGGATTACAAGAAGATCATGGCCTATGCCCGTCAGGTGGCGCCGCAACTACGCGACCGTATTACCCTGTACAAGGGAGACACCCCGCTTTTTGACACCTACGAACTTGAGCCGGAAATCGACAAAATGCTGGCTCGCAAAGTTTGGATTAAAAAAGGGTCGTATTTGGTTATCGATCAGACCGAAGCAATGGTCACGATCGATGTCAACACCGGACGATTTGTCGGGAGCCGGGACCAGGAACGCACGATTTTCGAGACGAATCTTCAGGCGGCGAGAGAGATCGCCCGTCAGGTACGTCTGCGGGATATCGGTGGACTGATTGTCTGCGATTTTATCGATATGTATAATCGCGACAACCGTCGCAAGCTCTACGAAGAATTCAAGAACGCGTTTCGTCATGACCGCGCCAAGCGGGCGATAAATCCGGTGACCGAATTTGGTCTCATCGAGATGACTCGTGAACGGGTGCGGCCATCGCATATGCACCGGTTGTCCGAAATCTGCCCGGTCTGCGATGGGCTTGGCCGTGTACCGTCCAAGGACACGCTGGCGGCTAAGATCGAGCGGTGGTTTGTTCGGGCGCACGCCGCGAAGAAATTCGCGCAATATCATCTGGTGATCAGCCCTGATTTGGCCACTTCTATGACCGAAGATGGAGCTAACCGGATCGAACGGATTATGAAAGCGTACAAATTCCGTATAAATCTAGTTCGCGACACCACGATATCGCCGCGAGAATTTAAGATTTACGACGCCTCCGATAACAAGGAGATCACCGAAAGCTACGCCCTGTAAGCGGTTAGCTCGAAGGTCGACGCTCATACAGCGTCCGGCAACTGCCGGGCGCTTTTTTTTGCTTGTTTCTTGCGTTTAATTGTCGATAAAATACTACAGTGACTATTATGCCAGACACACACGCCAACAATAATAATGTCGAGATCGAAATCAAGCTCCGCTTGGAGTCGTTTATGGACTATCTCAAGTTGGTAGGGGCGCTTTCACCGATCGACGAAGAGATTTTGCATATCAACGGATTTTTCGACACCGAAGACCGACGCCTCGCCAAAGGTGGTTGGGTGCTCAGGGTGCGCGCAGAAAGCCACCGCGGACTGGTTACTATCAAGAGTATTCCGACTCAGGCGGGTATGGCGGTGGTGAGGCGTGAGATTGAATCGGAGATTTCACGCGGGCTGGCGGTGGAGGTGCTGGGACTTCGGAGCAATGTTCTGGCTATTGATTGTCCACCAGTGCAGTTTATTAAGAAAGAGTTCCCCAAACTGACACCGGCGAAACTGATTCAGTTTGAAAATATCCGTCAGCTCAAGAAATTCAAAATCGGCGACTACGACTATATGCTGGAAATCGACAAGACCGCATTTAGCGATGGCTCTGTCGATTACGAACTTGAGGTAGAGTTTACCGACATGGAACAACTGGACAAGATCGAAGAGGGTCTGCGCCGACTGCTCGCATCGCTCGATATACCGTTTGAGCGACAGAGTGATAGTAAGTTCCACCGTGCCCTGAAGCACGCGCATTTGCTGTAAGATTCTTAGACGCCCCACAGCTTTGTGCTTGTTAAAAAAACCTCCCATATCGACCGTCCAGTGGCCCAACTCGCCTTGGTGGCCTATGCCTTGGTGGCCCACCATTTAGATGGGTTGTTCAAACTGTATTACAAAGTCCCGATACTGTCAACCCCAAGCATTTTCCCCACAAAACCCGAGGTCTTTCCGTTCCCGCCCCATGTATGTAGAGTCGTAAGGATCATGCGAAGGAAGGAGTATCATGAAATTTGAAAGATGTTGCCAAACGAACCCATTCCCCTGCTATCGTTCAACAACTTACGGAATCCAACGACAATTTCTCAAACCGCTGTGCAACAAACCCATTGGTCGAAAGGGTCCTCTTCGTGCGTGGCGGCCGTCCCCGTCCGCCACGTGTGATATTCGGTTAAGGAAATTGTCGGGACCGCAAGGGTCCCGACCTACAAGAAGGATAGTGCCGTGTGACACAAAAAAAACCCGCCGATCCTGCGACCGACGGGCCTGACATTTATGCGGAAGGCGGGACTTGAACCCGCAAGGATTGCTCCGCTACCCCCTCAAGATAGTGTGTCTGCCAATTCCACCACTTCCGCAATTACTTTCGTTGTCGAAACCACAAAGGGATTTCGACCTACAAGATTTTTCTGTCAGGACCACGAGGGTCGCCGACCTACAGGACTGAGTCTGTCATCGCGAACCCCGCTTCGGGGCGTCGCAATCTCGCTTCAAATTTTCAACAGAAGTGAGATTGCGACGTCGCGTTGTGACCCTTCGACAAGCTCAGGGTGACACATTCCTCGCAATGACTAATAATGGCCAATCAACTTTACTTCGTCGTGTCGGGCGGGGCGAATTCGACTTCAGCTTTGTTTGTAATACCGGCCGCTGAATCTTTCGCTTGTCGCTGTTGCGCCGCTTCTTGCCGCGCCTGCTGCTCTTTCATCGCAGACTGCGCCTCACGAGTTACGGCCGATTCAGTCGTCGCGGCGCCACCTTCGGTGCCAGCAACCACACGCGTCTGAGACGACATGAATGCCAGAGTGCCGCAATTCACCATGAAGACAATCGCGAGCACTGTGGTAGCTCTGGATAAAAATCCGGCCGCGCCGCGTCCGCCGAACACTGCGCCGGACAATCCGCCGGAGAATGCCGTACCGGCCAATCCCTCTCCCTTGGCTGATTGCATCAGCACCACGAGAATCAGGGCGATACAGACGATCACATGAAAAACAACCCAAACTGCAAACAAGGTAGAACCTCCAATCAAACAGATTTCACAATTGTCAAAAAGTCCGCGGCCACCAGCGACGCGCCTCCAACCAAAGCGCCGTCGATATTCGGGCACTGCATCAGCGCCTCCGCATTGTCGGCTTTCACCGACCCACCGTACAAAATCGGCACTTGCTCGGCGGTCGCGGAATCGATCTTGCATAACTGCCGCCGCGCAAACACATGGGCCGCTTCTGCCATTTCAGGCGTCGCGGTCTTTCCGGTGCCGATAGCCCAAACCGGTTCGTATGCAATAACCGATCGGATCAAATCCTCGGCAGAAAAACTCGAAAGCGACTCCGCCACCTGTGTAGCTAAGACCGCTTCGGTCTTGCCGGACTCTCGCTCGGCTAAAGTCTCACCGATACAGATGATCGGCGTTAGGCCAAGCTTCAGCGCCAGTTTTGCTTTGGCCGACACTTGCGCGTTGGACTCTGCGTGGTACTGTCGCCTTTCCGAGTGGCCTAAAATAACAAAAGTCGCCCCGACTGTCAAGAGCATCGATCCGGATACCTCGCCGGTATATGCCCCTTTCTCGTGCTGGGACATATCTTGCCCGCCAATAGCTATCCGACTGCCAGCCAACAGTTTTGAGGCAAGCGCAAGCGACACATACGGCGGGCAGACAACAATTCCGACTTTTTGTCCGACATTCTGGATAGCAAGAATTTCGGAGATCAGCTTCTCTGTTTCCGGCAACGTGCCGTTCATTTTCCAGTTACCAGCGATAATTTTGCGACGCATCTTAGCTCACATTCACCGTGGTTAGATCGGTCAACGCCGCCACTCCGGGAAGCAGTTTTCCTTCGAGAAATTCAAGCGAAGCGCCGCCACCGGTCGAGATATGAGTCAGTTTATCCTCAAGCCCTGCCTGAGCAACAGCCGCGGCCGAGTCTCCGCCGCCGACAACAGTAACCGCGCCTTTAGCAGTCAAATCGGCCAGCAGTTTAGCAATGGCAAGAGTGCCGGCGGCAAACGGTTTGGATTCAAAGACACCCATAGGGCCGTTCCAGACGATTGTTTTCGCCTCGGACAAAACCTGAGTGAATTGTTTGATAGAATCCGGCCCGATATCGAGACCTTTCATTCCGGCGGGAATCTTGTCGATCGGAACGATTTGGGGTTTGGCGGTGTCGGAGATTTCGGACGCAATCACCGCGTCGGTTGGGAAATACAATTTCGCCCGGGAGCTTTTTACTCTCTCTATCAATTTTCCGGCCATTTGCACGCGATCAGCTTCGAGCAAAGAGTCACCGATCTGGTATCCCATGGCTTTGGCAAAAGTGAAGACCATGCCGCCGCCGATCACGAGGATGTCGACTTTGTCCAGCAGGTTTTCGATGACGTCGATTTTGCCGGAAATTTTCGCGCCGCCTAAGATCGCGGCAAACGGACGTTTCGGATTGGCAACCGCCTGTCCGAGATATTTCAGTTCTTTCTCCATCAGAAACCCGGCAACCGATTGATTGAAGAAGCGGGTGACTCCTTCAGTGGAAGCGTGAGCGCGGTGAGCAGAACCGAAAGCGTCGTTGACATAGATTTCGGCAAGCGAGGCCAGCCGTTTGGCGAATTCAGAATCGTTCTTTTCTTCCTGAGGATGGAAACGAAGGTTTTCAAGCAGGAGTATATCGCCGTTTATCATCCGACTGACCGGATTGGCCGCTTCGGGGCCGACACAGTCTTCGGCGAACATGACTTTTTTCCCCAGAAGCTCCGACAATCTCTCGGCACAGGGCCGAAGGGAAAAGCTCGGATCAGGGCCGCCTTTGGGTCGTCCCAAATGCGAACAGGCGATCACCATACCGCCATCGCTGGAGATTTTCCTGATTGTGGGAAGCGCTTCACGGATGCGTCGGTCGTCGGTGATTTTGCCGGATTTGTCCAGTGGCACGTTGAAATCAACGCGCACCAGAGCTTTTTGTCCGCGAAAGTTGATATCAGCAACTGTTACTTTTTTCATCTGAATTTGCCTTTATCGTTAGAGCATCATCCGCATCATGTCAACCATTCTGCAAGAGAATGCCCACTCGTTATCATACCACGCGAATACTTTGGCCAAGTTGCCGGAGCACGCTGTCAGGCCACCATCGACAACAGAGCCGTGGGGGTTGCCGACGATATCAATCGAAACAATCGGGTCTTCGGTGTATTCAAGTGTCCTCGAAAGCGGTCCGGAAGCGGCCGCTTTGCGGAAAGCATCATTCAACTGCTGTACTGTCGCTTCCTTTTCAAGAATCACCGCCAGATCTACTAGTGAAGCATCCGGCGAAGGCACGCGGATCGCGCAACCGTCGAGCTTCCCTTTCATCACGGGCAGACACTCAGCAATCGCCTTGGCCGCTCCGGTTGTGGTCGGGACCATCGAAAGAGCCGCGGCACGCGCGCGACGCAGATCTTTGTGAGGAGCATCTTGTAGTCGCTGGTCAGCAGTGTAGGCGTGAATGGTGGTCATATAACCTTTCACGATACCGAAATTGTCCAAGAGCACTTTCGCCACCGGCGCTAGACAATTGGTCGTGCATGAGCCAATCGACACAACGTGATGATTGTTCTTGTCATACTGATCAGAATTGACACCAAGAACAAAAGTTCCGTCGTGTCCTTTGGCCGGAGCGGAGATCAAAACCTTTTTGGCACCCGCGACGATATGTTTGCTGGCGTCGTCTTTAGTCGTGAATTTGCCGGTGCATTCCAAAATGATATCCGCGCCGAGAGCTTTCCATGGGAGTTTTGACGGATCTTTTTCCGCCAACACCGGAATTTTCTTGCCTTCGATAATGAGCGCGTCGCCTTCGACTTTCACTTCGCCCGGGTACCGCCCGTGGATTGAATCATACTTGAGCAGATAACCAAGCGTTTTGGCGTCAGTGATGTCATTGATGCCGACAAACTCAATGTCCGTATTACGCGCCGCTTTGAGTACCAGGCGCCCGATTCGACCGAAACCGTTGATTCCTACTTTCATGCATTCCTCCTTGAGATATTCTAAGATTTCCGTAATGATGTAAATAAATATTTGACGCCCAGCGTGATCGCCAGACCGTCGTAATTGCGAATTGTTATCATATCTTTCGAGAATTTCAGCGGCATGTAGGCGACATTAAAGTCCAGCCCGATCATTGAGGCCAGAGGCAAATCGACACCGCCACCCAGCGTGTACTCGACGGAGGTCGCCGACTGGGTATTAAACCCCGAGAACAAAATGTCGGATTTATAATACTGAATGTCATATTTCGCATAGTAGATTCCACCACCGGCAGTTAGATACGGCTGGAGACGGCTTCCTGTTTTTCCGAACGGATACACTTTGGCCTTTAGAAGAAGCGGATAGACCAAGAGATTGCCGAAATACTGGTCGGTGCCGTCAACAATATTCACGTCGCCGCGATTCATAATGCCGAGGGACAGTTCGCCAATTAAAGCAGACGAAAAGCGAATACCGGCAAACCCCTCAAATAGAAAGGCGCCTCCTTTGAAGTCAATTTCATACGAAGTTGAACCGTTGGTTTGCGAAGTTTTCGGCGTATCCCCAAGATTTGCCCATCCACCAAGTCGAATCCCGGCCTGATGCTGGGCTTTGAACGGGCGCACCTGCGGCTCTGCCGACGCCGTGGCCGCAAAAGCAATAGCCAGACTGCAAAGCATACACATAGCGGTGACCGCAGTCTGGGGTCGACGTGCATTCGTGTCAGAACTTGAGTTCATACCTTAAAGTATCGGCAAATTGGTCAAAAGGGTCAACATCAATTGGTCGCAGTATTTTTGTAATTGGAAAGGGAATAGGGCACTCAGTATTCCTGCCAATTGTACTCTGCGCTGATGATAAACCCAATCAGCGTCCAGAATAATACCAACGCGGTTCCGCCATAACTCAAGAATGGAAGCGGCAGGCCGGTTACGGGCATGATGCCGAGTGTCATGCCGATATTGACCAAAAACTGAAATAGAATAATCGACGTTGCGCCGGCAACCACAAACGAAGCAAATCGTGATCGGCAACGTGCCGCGATTCTGAAACATCGGAAAAACAAATACCCAAACAGAAATACTACGACCAGACACCCCAGCAAACCGAACTCCTCTCCGAGAACAGAGAAGATGAAGTCGGTGTGTCTCTCAGGAAGAAAATCCAGCCGTGACTGCGATCCGGATAGAAATCCCTTTCCAAATAATCCGCCTGAACCGATGGCGATTTTTGATTGAATGATTTGATATCCCGCGCCGCGTGGCTCGCTACCGGGATCAAGAAAGGTGAGTATGCGCATTTTCTGATAATCAGCCAGACGATTCCACATGAATGGCGTGATCATGCCAAATCCAAGATTTGCCGCAAAGGCAATAACACTGAACAGAATGCCGGGTTTGAGTAGTATCAAATAAATGAAAAGCGCCCCAAGATAAATCACCCAGGAAAGCCAATGTGAGGCGGCTACCAGCGAAGCAATCGGCGAAACAATGAGCAGTAGATACCAGGGGGACAGACCAGACCAAAACCAAAGCATAAATAATAGCACGAAGAATACCAGCGAAGTTCCCAGATCCGGCTGTTTAAGAATCAGGCCAGCCGGGACCAGGCACAAGATGGCCGACATTGTCAAACGTCTCTTCGAAGTTACTGGCAGTCGCGTATATGCAAAAAAACGGGACAGGGCTAACAACAATCCTATTTTGGCGACATCAGAAGGAGATAGCGAGATCGGACCGAGATCGAACCAGCGAGAGGCCCCCATTCGCGATGATCCGACCACAAGCACGAGCGCTACCAGCGCCAATCCAATCCCATAAATCAGGTAGGAGAAAAGATCCAAAAATCTAATCGGCACATGCACAACAACTGCCGCGGCGAACAATGCCACCGCCAGCCACATCGTTTGTCTCATGTAATATTCACGCTCAAAGATGCTTGTCGAAGAGTGAGTCGCCGACATGATCAGAAAAATTCCGATAATAGTAAGCGCCAGCGCCGTGCCTATCAATTTCCAGTCGAGACTCCGGTAATTGAGTATCATGGATTTACTCCCCCCCCACGGTCGATGCCTGCGCTACCGTATCAAGCCCAAGCTTTTTGTCCATGTACTTCTTGATAATTTTCCCAACCACAGGGGCGGCGATTTCAGAACCATGACCGGCGTTTTCAACGATAGCGCAACAGACTATCTCGGGGTTATCAAGCGGCGCAACCCCTACAAACCAAGAATGATCATTGCCATGGGGATTCTGCGCGGTCCCGGTCTTACCACCGATTGAATAGAACTTATTTTTCAGCCGTTGCGCCGTGCCGCGTCCCCCCTCGACTACTAGGCGAAGTCCTTCATTGAGTGCGCCCAAAGTGGTCTCACTGAATGGAAGATTAAAGGACACTTGTGGGGTGATCGGGACAGTATTTCCGTCTGGGTAGCGGATGGCTTTGACAAGATGAGGTCGATACACGATCCCGTGATTTGCCAACCCACAGTAGAACTGGGTCAATTGGAGAGGAGTCTCAAGAATTTCTCCCTGACCAATGGCGATGTTCAGCGCCAGCGCCTTGGTCCACCCTTTCTTACCGTAAAGAGAATTCAAGAACTCGGAGTTTGGATTTTTTCCGCCTGCCGACTCACCGGGGAGATCAATGCCGGTTGGCTTCCCGAACCCGCATTTCTCCATATAACTGCTCATGACATCAACGCCCATTTTCAGCCCAAGCTGATACATATACACGTCGCACGAGGCCTCGATCGCATGTACTGCCGTCATTGCACCGTGACCGTTCTTGTCCCAACATCGGAAAAACCGTGTCCCAAACTGATACCCGCCATAGCAGGGCCGGAACAGTGTATTCAGGTCGATGGCCCCTTCTTCGAGTCCGGCCCCGACCGTAAGTAATTTGGCGGTCGATCCTGGGGGATACAACCCGTTGAGAGGTCGGTTCAAAAGAGGATGATCCGGATTGACTGTGATAGCCGTCCACAAGCTTTCCGAGACAACGCCGGAAAATACATTGGCATCGAATCCCGGATACGAAGTAATCGCCAGCACTTCGCCAGAACGCGGGTCCATCGCCACAATTGCGCCGCAACAGAAACTATCGAACACTTGAGTTGCCAGTTCTTGCAAATCAAGATCAATAGCAAGTTGAAGATCCGCACCGGCGATCGCCTCGACACGAGGTTTGCCTGTGTAAGTTCCAAGAACCTGACCTGACGCGAATACTTCAAGATAGGTGGTGCCTTCTTTACCCCGTAATATCAGATCATACTGTCGCTCCAGCCCTTTTTTCCCTATGAGATTACCTGGCCGGTATAATTCTGAATCGACCTTCCCAATTTCGTCACGAGAAAGTTCGCCGACATACCCGGTAAACGCCTCGGAACCGGGGGGAGCAACATAGAGGCGGACTCGATCTAACTGGTAACTAACACCAGGAAAATCCCCTGTGCGCTCTTCGAGCACTGCAATTTTGTCAAAAGGGACATCGCGCATGACCGGAGCCGGTTGATACCGGGTGATCATCGTTCTTTTGATATTCTTGCGGATTTGTGTCGTATCCAGCCCAATAACCGGCGCCAGATTGGCGACCGTCTTTCCCGCTACTTCTTCGGCTGGCACGACGGACACTGTATACGATGGTCGATTGGTAACAATTTGCCTTCCCTCGCGATCAAACATAATGCCGCGAGGTGGAACAATGGGCACCACCCGAAGACGATTATTCTCGGAAAGCTCCGCCAATTTGTCATATTGAAAGACCTGTAGTTTTACCAGGCCGATGATTACGACTAAAACGATAACGGCGACCGCGCTCAGAGCAAGACTATACCGGTCACCGATGGGCAGTTGGCGATCTGTCATTTCGTTAGAATATCGACTTAACCTTGCGACTGGTTAAGAGCCCATGCTTGATACTGAAAAAAATAGTTCCGAGAGCTGTAGTATAGATGGCCCCGGTCAATCCCGCCGACCACCAGAGATGACCAATAGCATCCGGCTGGGTAACTGCCTCGGTAGCCACGTTGAACGCGAAGACTCCGACAAAAGTGATCAGAAGCCGGGCGGCCAGAAAATCGAGATTTATCCGTTCTTTCATGTGGTAGGCCAAAAGCCCCAAAGTCGCCCCGAATAACGCGTGCCATCCCATCGTTTCAGGAAGAACCGCTCCAACAGCTAATCCGGCAATAAAACCAAACCAAAGCGAGGCCAACTCTCCTTTGTAGAGGGCTACGGCAAGGATGATAAAAGCGGTCAGGTTAATTTTCGCACTCAGAATGGACGTGAGGTCATCGGTGATGACTATATGCAGGGCGATCAGGGCTAAGTATGCGAGGTACGGTAAGATGCGCATGGCTATTCAGACTTCAGGATGAAGACTTCTTCCAAAGAGTTGAAATTCACCATCGGCTCAATCGTAACATAACAAAACGGGATATCGACCGGTCGTTCGATAGACACAACCCGTCCAACCATCATCCCCGCCGGATAGACTCCGCCCAATCCGGACGAAATCACCGTGTCTCCCTCGATGATGGCTCCGGCGGTGGGGAAATTATCCATCATAAATCCGCGAGCAGGGTCGTATCGAACTATCCCCATCTCCCTGCTCTGAGATAGACGGACCGCGACTCGATTGGCTGGATCGCTTAGAATTTGTATAGAAGCCATCTGCGATTCGACACTCGCGACTCGTCCTATCAGGCCGTACTGATTGACAATCGGTTGATTAACTTTGATACCGTCGATGGCTCCCCGGTTTATAGTTGCTCCAATAGGTAATCGGGTTCCGGTTACAGCAATAACCCGCGCCGGTATCAGCGTGTATCCTGATGGCGGTTGAAATTCGATGATTTCTCGAAGTCGGATATTTTCGCGACTCATCTCACCGACTTCGGATAGCTTTAGCGAGGCCTCAACCAGTGACTCGGTCAGGCGGTTATTTTCCTCGCGAACGGCGGCAAAATCGGTGACAACGGCTCTTAACTTGAAAAAAGGATAGTATATCGATCCGACAATAGCTTGACGGGCCAGCCCCTCAAGATTGGCAAGGTGTAAAATAAGCAGAACTGAAAGCGTCGCCACCGCGGCAACGTGAAGATTTCGCCAATATCTGGCGAATAAACTGGACATCCATGACATACTTTCGCGACGATCCTTGCCGCTCGGTCAACTCAGGCGAGACTGTCCATCAATGCCAGCACATCACCCTGCGAACCGGCCTTTTTTAGTTTGGCGCGATTATCCTCTGAGCGCATCATAAACGATAAACTTGACATCACGTTTAAATGCGCGCCCACGGCGTCTTCGGGGGCGGCAATTAAGAAAAACAACTGGACTGGCTGGTGATCCATCGCGTCGAATTCGATTCCCTTTTCAGAACGCCCAAAAGCAATCACGATCCCCTTGGCCGCGCTGGTTTTGGCATGCGGAAACGCCACGCCATATCCGACACCGGTGGTTACCAGTTCCTCTCGCGCGAGGATGTCTTCCAAGAGTTCTTTGTGGTCCTTGATCATGTTCGACTTGGCCGCCATTTCCACCAGTTCTTCGATCACTTCGCGTTTGTTCTTTGCCTTCAGATCAAAAGTGATCAGATTCTCATCGCAAAACTTTGATAGTTTCATTCCCATAACCTTTATTTCAGTGTGATCGCCTGGTCGGTCAGAAGGACTGGGACATCATCAGTCACCGGATATACCTTCTGACAGGCAGGGCAAGCCAGCCGGTTCTTGCTTGGTTGATATTCAAACCGACCGTGACAGGTCGGACATACAAGTATGCTTAGCAGTTGTTTGGAGAGCGCCATCATTCCTTCAATCAGATTTCCAGATACGGCCCCATTTTGCGATATTTTTCCAATCGAAGCTTCAATAGCTGATCGATCGGAAGCGCTTTTAATTCAGCCAGTGTCCTGATTATTTCTTCTTTGAGCAACGCCGCCGCGCCAGTATGATCGTTGTGTGCGCCAGCCGATGGCTCCGGAATAATTTTATCGACAATGCCCATACTGAGCAAGTCGTCGGCCACCAGTTTGAGCGCCTCGGCGGCCTCGGGTGCTTTGGCGGCATCACGCCAGAGAATTGCCGCGCAACCCTCAGGCGAAATCACTGAGTACCATGAGTGCTCGAGCATCATCACGCGATCGCCAATGCCGATACCGAGGGCGCCACCTGAGGCCCCTTCGCCTATGATGATGACAACAATCGGCACTGTCAGTTTGAACATTTCAAGGATATTCCTTGCTATGGCCTCGGCTTGTCCCCGTTCTTCGGCGCCGATTCCCGGAAATGCTCCGGGAGTATCAATAAGCACGACAATCGGGATATTGAACTTCTGCGCCAAGAAAAAAAACCGGCGAGCTTTTCGGTACCCTTCGGGATGCGCCATGCCGAAATTGCGATACAGTTTTTGCTTAGTGTCTCGCCCCTTCTGCTGGCCAAGAATCAGAACCGGCTCTTCGCCGATTCGGGCAAACCCACCGACCATCGCTTTATCGTCGGCAAAATTTCGATCGCCGTGCAATTCGATAAATTCGGTCGTCATGTGGTGGATATAGTCGAGAGTATAGGGACGCCGCGGGTGACGGGAAATCTGCACTTGTTGCCAGCGATCGAGATTTGAATAAATCTCTTCGCGGAGGCGTTCTAGTTTTTGTTGGAGCGAGGCGATCTCGGTCGAGAATTCAATATTCCCGGCGCTGAAATCCTTCATGTCGGAGATTTTTTTCTCCAACTCAGAGATCGGCTTCTCAAACTCCAGATATGAACCGTCAGCCATATGTGCGCACTTGCCAAAACCGAAAGAGTTCACCGTCCGGTCTTGGGGTTATCCTTTCTCACCCGTGTCAGATTTGCGGTAAAGATAAGAAATGCCACGCAAATAACAACCATAAAAAGCCCCAGGATAATCGACACTAACACTCGATCCCACAATAGCATAGCCAGCGTCGACAGACCGAACACCAGCGATAGCCCCCAAAAGACCATCACGACCTTTTTCGGCGACAACCCGGCCAGCGCGAGATAATGAAACAAGTGCCGCCGATCGGCCTCCATCACTCCTTTTCCAGATATCAGTCGCCGCAGAATTGACACGGCCGTCTCAAGAATCGGTACCCCCAGCGCAAGAAGTGGCAAATACAGCGCGGCCGCGGTAAACGACTTGAACGGCACCAACAGCGAGATAATGGCAAAATAGTACCCCAACTGGAGCGATCCTGAGTCCCCCAGAAATATCCTCGCTGGGTATCTGTTGTACCAGAGAAACACGAGCAAGAACCCTGATAACGCTGATGCCACCGCGACCACGGCAGGTGCCTGATAGATCAATCCGAGCGCCGCCATGATAATCGCCGCGATCAGCGATACCCCCGATGCCAGTCCATCAAGACCGTCGATCAGATTGATCGCATTGGTCAAGCCAATCACCCAGAGGATAGTTATCAGAATCGACCAGTGACTAAATGTACATTGCCCGAGAAACGGGATAAACACCGGATCGATTGTCAGTCCGCCAAAATACAAGAGCACCCCAGCCGCCGCTTCGCCAGTAAGCTTGGTAAGAGCGGACAAAGGTCTGATATCATCTATTAGCCCTATTCCGAAAATCACGACCGCCCCACCGAACATCCAGACAAGAGTCATCGGCGTATCAAAGATAGGCGTGCCTGATATGAAGTGAAGAATTGCCATCGTTCCCCAGAAAACGACGAAGAGCGCCGCCCCGCCAACAAACGGAACCGGGCGTTTGTGCCGCTTGTGTCTTCCGGGTTGGTCCAGCAAATCCAACTTGTGTCCCAATCGGATCGACACCGGGACAATCAGAACAGCCAGAGCCACGGATGTCAGAATGTGCCAAATAACGGGAGCTGACAAAATTATATCTCCTCGCGACGCGCTGGAAATACAGTCGAGATTAGTCCGTTAATCAACAGGAGAATCGGCAAGAGCACCACCGAAAAACCGTTGGGGAAATGTTTGAGAAAGTATTTCCAGACCGACATATGGTGTCGCCAGATACGCGAGACTCGCCCGGCGGAGCTTCCCTCTCCCCACATATGCACGGCTGAAGCCGCAGGGACAAACAAATGTTCATATCCGCTCTGCCCAAGCCGAGCGCATAGATCGGTATCCTCCATGAAGAGAAAGAAGCGGGGATCAAACCCTTTGGCGCGATCAAAAAGATCGCGGCGAATCAAGGCAATAGTTCCGGCGACCGCCGGGACAGGCGTAGTTATTGAGTAATCCGGCAAAGTGTACGGTGAGCTGTCGCCAAGCGACTTTGCGAAAACTTTAGCAATCGCCGAGCCACGGGAAAATATCATGTTGCCGATAGTGGGAAGTTTTCGACAACTCGCCTGAAATTTTCCGCTGGGGAACCGCAATCTTGGAACAGCAACCCCAACGGTAGAGCGGCTCCGGTATGTTTCTATTAGATAATCCACCGATAGCGGGTCAAGCATGGCATCCGGATTCAGCAAAAGCAAAAACTCGCCACGCGCCGATTCAGCCGCCAGATTACAAGCTCGGCCAAATCCGATATTGGCGCTGTTTTCAATCACAAGGACATCAGGACTGAAGTGCCGAACCAAGGCGACGGAATCATCGGCCGATTGATTGTCGACGACAATGATTTCATAGGAGTACCGCGCGCAAGCCACCGGAATCGCATTCAGGCAGTCGCTAAGCGCGGCGCTGGAATTGTGAGTAACGATGATTACAGATACGGTGACGGAATCAGCGGGCACAGGCGTGGCTATTTCAGCAAACCGAAAATGGAACGAATGCGAAGCGACCAGACCATCCAAATCGCCTCGCGCATGATCTTCTTGGACATTTTAGAAGCTCCGGCGCGACGTTCGTAGAACACGATCGGAATCTCTTTAATCTTGAATCCCTTCTTCCAGGCTCGCATAGACATTTCGATCTGGAACGAATATCCGGAGGATTTGACTGCGTTTAGGTCGATCGCTTCGAGTACCTCGCGTCGAAAGCATTTAAAACCGCCCGTAGCGTCACGAAGTGGCAGACCGGTTACGATTCTCGTGTACACATTGGCGAAGTAGGAAAGTAGCAGTCGCGACATCGGCCAGTTTATGACATTCACGCCGGTGATATAGCGCGACCCAATGATGACGTCATGGTTCTGAATCTCTTTGAGAAAGTCTCGGAGGAATTCCGGTCCGTGTGAAAAATCGGCATCCATTTCAAGAATAAAATCAAACCCGTGTTCGATAGCCCATTTGAAACCGGCGATATAGGCGCGGCCGAGTCCGTCCTTTTTCTCGCGGTGCAGGACACTGACTTTTGCTTCGGCCCGGGCCAAACGGTCGGCAATCTCACCGGTACCATCGGGAGAGTTATCGTCAACGATGAGGACATTGATCCGAGGGTCAAGCGGAAGGACCGCGTGAACGATCTTTTCAATATTGTCCTTTTCGTTGTAAGTCGGAAAGATGATAAGCGCGCGCTGGGAACGGTTCATTCGATACGTAGTGCCTCGTGTTTACAATTCAAATATCCAATCGGGACCAAAGGTACGCAAAAAAAGAAGAGACGTCAACGGGGTCAAAGTCTGAAGATTTCGCGATCACTAACTATTGGGGAGTATCCCGACGTTTCGATTCTTCGAGCAGAAGCTGGGTTTTACGGCGAAGATCAGTAATTTCTTCCTTGAGCGCGGCTTGTCCCTCGGCCATAAAACCCATCATGAACAATCCCATACCAAGACCGGTCAAGAACAAGATCAGAAACAGCCATATTCGGTTTCCTTCGCCCAGCACAAATCGCTCATAGATCGACCAAAGCCCGACTATCCCGCCTAGAATAAATGACAGAACGCCCGCGCCACCGAAATACAAGAGTGGCTTACGCAGAAACGTGATCTGGAATTTTACCGCGAGCATATCGAGCACGCCTACCGGAATCCGCCAGACCGAAAATTTGGTCTTTCCCCAGTGCCGATCATATAACGGGATTTTGACTTCATCAACCTTATACCCTTCATTGGCCGCCAAAACCACGAGATAGCGATGCCAATCCTCGCGCAGAAAGATATTTTCCACAACCTCCCGCCGGAACGCCTTAACTGAATTCAGGTCGTGTACTTTAAGCCCGAAAATTCGACGGGACATCCCGTTGTACACCCGTGAGACGAACCGCTTGGTATATTTCCCTTGTTTCCATCCGGTACTAATATCCGCTCCGCGCGAAATCGGCTCAACCAATAGCGGAATATCTTCTGGCAGGTACTGGAGATCGGCCGGGTAAAAGACAAAAACACTGCCTGCCGCCGCAGCAAATCCTGTTTGCAGAGCTTCGGTCAAACCGCGATTTCTCTGATGGCTCCGGTATTTGACAAATGAGTAGAGGGCGGCGTTGGCCTTGATTTGCTCAAGCGTACCGTCGGTGGAACCGTCGTCAATGAACACAAGTTCACCGTCAAAAGGCGCTCGTTTGAGCATCTCGTCGAATTGACGGCAGAATTCGCCGATGTTCCCCTCTTCGTCCTTTGCCGGAACGATGGTGGATACAAAAAAGTCATATCGACGTTTGCTGGTCATTTGTTTTCTTCCTTGAATCGCTGAAATTCATCAACCGTTCGTTTGGCAGTTGGCGCCAAATGAACAGCCTGTTCATAATATCGGGTGGCAAGCTCGTGAAGTTCACTGCTGGCCAAAGCCCGTGAGCGGTCACGGTAGAACCGCCCCAGCCGTGCATTAAGAACATATGAAGTTGGCGAAAACTCAACCGCTTTTTTGAGGGCCGATTCGGCAGTCTCAAACCGTCCCTCAGCATTGGCCATTTCAAACAGCAGAAGGTTGCCGGCAATGTTTAACGGATGGGTTTGCGTGAATCTTTCTATTTCCCTGAGAGCCACCGCAGTGTCCTGATTGCGATACGCGATGATCGCCTTTTCCAGTCCGGTCCGGACATACCGTGATGCGGTAGAATCGCCGGTCGTCGCGGCGACGTTAATCAGTCGCACCTTTATTTCGCCGACAAAGTAGGTACAGATATGTTCGTGATATTTCATAACTTCAGGATAATCCTCATATAACCGGGCGATATTCCCGTCATCCACGAGCAGATGAGTAATCGGAAATGTGCGGAAGAACTCTTTATCAGGATGGGCGGTTCCGAACATATGGATCAAAGATGGCTGATTATTCTCCAAAGTCATCGACTGGGCGCATGGGCCGGTCACAAGGGCGCCTGCCCCGACGTTGAGCGCAACATCGCGATTGACATCCCTGAGAGTGTACGTCGCCCGGCCTGACCAACCGATATAACCGACAGCACTGCCATAAATCGCGCCAATGGTTAGCAAGATTGCGAGGGATCGAGTAAATACCGGCGCCGAGGGGATTCTATGCCGCTTCGCCGCCATCACTATCAGTCCGGCAACAACAGCTATGGCCAGTGCCGAAAGCGGGGCCGCGATCCTGGCGATATCAATCCACCAGCTCACTGAAACAACTTTAGTGCTACCCGCAAACAGCTGGAAGGTTGGCACGACCGCGATAAGGGTACAGACCGGCCAGAATAATTTTGGGACTTTTTCTTCACTCGGTGGTACCCAGCCGTGCCACAGACGAGCCAGAAGTATCGCCGCTCCGGCGCAAAAAGGATAGATCAGAATCAGTTGGTAACGAAGAGGGCGGTAATTCCATATCATGAGTGACAAATAAAACGACACCATCATCACGGCCAGAAACAGGTATCCAGCGTTGCCGAAGTTCAATCCTTTGCTATATGACTCACGGCGCGACAATTGATAGGCCACAGCGCCTAAGAAAACCGACCCCAACAGACCGATCACAACCATCCTGAGAAACAAGTTAGTGTCGTCCCCGAAGGTCAGAAGACTCTCTATAAAATCACCGATTGATTTTAGCCCATCCGGAGCGCCGTGCAATTCAATAGTATTTTCAAAATAAAATGAAACTACACGCGACGGCGCCGGCAGATATGACACGACAAACCAGAGGGCGATCGCGCCGCTATACCCTGCGGCAAACGAGACTATTTGGCGTATTGATAATCGGGACAGCCGGGGATCATCGAACAGGCCGCGCCATACCAAAAAACAGGCAAAGGGAAACAGAAAAATAAGTCCGTGAATTTTGGAAAACAGCGCCGCCACACCGAGAAATAAACCGGCTATAGCAAATGCCCATGAGCGTCGGCAGTAAGTTACAATGGCCAACGCCAGAAAAGCCCAAAAAGCCATGGCATGTTCAAGAAATGGCTGACGACCAAAAAACACAAGATTGTAGCTAAGCGCGGATAGAAGCAAAAACCAGAGCGATGCCGACACGCCTGCTATCCGCCGAACAAACAGATAAAAGCAGAACAACGCCCCCATTGCGTAGAGGACTCCAACCAAATTGGACTGCCATATCCCCACACCGAATAGAGTGAAAACCACAACCGCTACGGGTGTAACAGTCGATTTCAGGAAAATCCCGAAGCGTTCATCCTCGCTTGTGTTAAATTGCCCCGTTTGCACGTATTCACGGGCGTAAAAAGTATAGAGCGCGGCGTCGGTGTACACATCGTTGGAATATGACAGTCTCAACGGTGGATCGGCCTCTAACTTCCAGAGACGCACAAAAGCCGCCAGCAACAACAACAGCACAACCGCCGCAATCTCATTTCGGCTCCAGCGATCTATTATGCTCTGGGATGACGAACTCATTTCATTTTATCTGACTCGATACGCTGATGTTAAAGCTCCAGTTCCAACACACATCGTGACTGTCGGTCTGCCTCAGCAATCACCGCTCCACCGGAATCAACCACCATCGAATTTCCACCGAAGTTATTCGTGCCATCGTCGCCGACCGCGTTGATCCCGATTATCATCACGCTGTTTTCAACAGCCCGCTCAATCAAAAGCCGCCGCCAATCATCGATTCGCGCCAGTGGAAATGCCGCTGGCACAAAAATTTTCTTCGCGCCGCGAGTTTTCAGGGTCGAGTAGATTTCGGGGAATCTAATATCGTAGCAGATGCTCACCCCAAGCTTGCCGAACTGCGTGTCCCAAAGTCCAGGCTCGCTTCCGGGTCGGTAGACGGCCGGTTCGTTCATCCCGGGAAACAAGTTAATCTTGTGATAAAAACAGTGTTCTCCCCGATGGTAATACAGGTACGAATTGCGTAATCCGTCGTCAGACTGATATGGCAAACCCGTCATGATTGCGACATCATACGGCGCAAATCGGGATAATACCGCCCCCAACGATTCCACCGGTCGCGACTGATAAAGAACTCCCGAAGTTCCAAGTTCTCCGAAACAAATAAGGTCGGCCTTGCGGTTCTCGGCATATTCCAAAAAGGACGTCAGGTCGGTTTCGTTGATGTCTTTCTGGACAATTACAATTCGCATTTCTTCCTATTGCTCAAATACGACCCTGCCACCCAGAATTGTCTTTGATACTTGTCCGGACAATTTGAACCCGACAAACGGCGAGTTCTTCGACCGCGACCTGAATTTGTCGGCTCGAACAGTCCATTTCTTGTCGGCATCGATGATCGTGATATCAGCCGGACTGCCGTCCTTGAGCGTCCCGCCCGGCAAGTTGAAAATTCTCGCAGGATTAGCGGTCATTTTGCGAATGGCATCGGCCCAGTCGAGATACCCTTTATCGATCAGATAGGTTTTAACAAGACCAATGGTCGTTTCAAGACCAATCATCCCGGCGGGGGCCTGATCAAATTCGCAGTCTTTGTCTTCTTCAGGATGCGGGGCGTGATCCGAGGCGATGCAGTCGATGGTTCCGTCAACCAGTCCTTCGATTACCGCGTCGCGGTCATCCCGAGTTCGCAGAGGCGGATTGACCCGCAAATAGGTGTTGAACTCTTTACCAATTTCTTCGTCGGTCAGAACAAAATGATGCGGGCAGGCCTCGCAGGTAACTTTGATTCCCTCTTTTTTTGCCTGCCGGACAGCGTCGACTGCCCGTCGGGTGGTGATGTGTTGAATATGCAGACGCGCTCCGGTAACACGACAGAGGGCAATATCACGAAGCACCGCGACTTCTTCGGCAACCGCCGGGGCGCCGCGCAGTCCGAGACGGCTCGATTCGAATGATTCATTCATAACACCCCCCGCCACAAGAAACTGATCCTCGGCGTGTTGCATAACAGGGATGTTGAACATTCTCGAATATTCGAGCGCTCGGCGCATGATGTTGGGGTCTTGCACGTAGCGACCATCGTCGGTAATCGATACCGCACCCATTTTCACGAGATCGCCTATTTCGGAGAGTTCTTTTCCGTCGAGGTTTTTCGTAATGGCGCCGACCACATAGACACGGGCATCGGCGGTCTTAGCACGATCCTGAACAAATTTGACTGTTTCCTGATTGTCGATTCGCGGGTGAGTGTTCGGCATACAGCACACCGCCGTAAAGCCGCCTGCCGCCGCCGCGCGGCATCCGGATTCAATAGTTTCAGCGTCCTCGCGACCCGGCTCCCTCAGATGCACATGGACATCAATCAGCCCCGGCGTCACAAGCTTGCCCTCGGCATTTATTACCTGAGATGCATCAAGCGACTTGACCAGCTTTCGACTTGCCGGAGTGTCCTGTTGAATTGACGCTATTTTCGCGTCCTTGATAAACACATGCGCCTCGCTGACAAATCCGAGCGCCGGATCTATCACCCGACCGTAGGCAATTACCAAATCATATTTTTGCACCGCCATTATTCTTCTCCCTCTTCCTTGCGACCCGACAGCAGATACAACGCCGCCATCCGCACCGCCTGCCCGTTGGTTACCTGTTCTAAAATGACGGAATGCTCACTATCGGCTACTTCACTTGAGACTTCAACACCGCGATTCATCGGTCCCGGGTGCATTATCGTGTAGTTTCGATTCAACCGTTTGAGCCGATCGCGGGTGATGCCGAACAGGTTTGTATATTCGCGCTGAGACGGAAACAAACCTGACTGCTGACGCTCCAGTTGGATCCGCATGATGTTCACCACATCGGCGCCATCGAGCGCCTCGTCAACATTCGTGTACACGTCGCAACCGAACCGTTCCACTTCACAGGGAAGCAAAGTCTGCGGGCCACACAGAGCCACCGACGCGCCCATTGTTTTGAGTCCCCAAATATTCGACCTGATCACCCGCGAGTGTTTGATATCGCCGACCAACACAACCCGAAGTCCGGCGAGTTTACCGTATTTGCGGCGGATCGTAAACATATCCAAAAGCCCCTGCGTTGGGTGTTCGTGCATTCCGTCGCCAGCGTTGATGATATTTGCCTTGAGACATTTGGTAAGATAATACGGCACGCCCGACGATTGATGGCGCACCACACACATATCGATTCGCATCGCTTCGATATTCTGCACCGTGTCCCGAAGCGACTCGCCTTTCTTGACCGAGGAAGTCGACGCCGTGAAATTCACGGTATCCGCCGAAAGTCGCTTCTGCGCCAGTTCAAATGAAATACGAGTGCGAGTGGATGGTTCATAAAAGAGATTGAGCACGGTAATGCCACGCAACGTGGGGAGTTTTTTGATAGGTCGATCGAGTACCTCGCGGAACGATTCGGCAGTATCGAGCAGGAGGACGATATCCTCCTTGGGGACACCTTCGAGCCCGAGCAGATGCCGTGATGACAGCAAGCTCATTTCTTCTTCCCCTTCTTCTTAGCGGTTGCGGGCGTTCGCTTGACAGCCGCCGCGGCTGATTTGATTACAAACACCCGATCAGTTCCCTCTTTTTCGAGAACTTCGAGGACAACCTGATCTCCTCGTGAGGTCGGGATATTTACTCCGACATAGTCGGCCTTGATTGGAAGTTCCCGGTGGCCGCGATCAACCAGCACCGCCAGTTGGACAGTCCGTGGTCGACCGAAATCGACAATTTGATCGAGCGCGGCTCGAATGGTCCGCCCGGTGTACAGGACATCGTCGACCAGCACGATATTCTTGTTGGCGATCGGGAAGAGAATATCGGTTCTCTGGACAATCGGTTGTTCGCGCTTGGTGTGTACATCGTCGCGATACAAACTGATATCCATCAGCCCCACCGGAACAACAACACCTTCAAGCTTTTTGATAATTGCGGCAATCCGCTTGGCCAGATGCGCGCCACGAGTGAGGATGCCTATAATCGCCAGTGACTCAGCCCCGGCATTTTGCTCGAGTATTTCGTGCGCGATGCGGGTCAGCGCCCGGCTTATTTGCTTGGCATCCAGAATAGGTTCTACTTTTTCAGACAAGGAACGACTCCTCTATATATTGAAATACACAATTGGATAAGATTTCAGGCGAATATGGGCGGCTTTGCGCCCTGTTCTAACAAGTATTGTCATCATCAAACCCTTGGCAACCTCTCTGGATCACCTTAAAAGGTTTCAAGCACCGGCCGGACTAATTGCCCGACCAAATAACGAGAGCGAGTATAGGGAATGGGAATCGGGTGTCAAGCCCCGGCTGTTATTTTGTTTCGGGCATGATGCTATTAAGCGTCAGCACCCGATCGGCCAGACGATTCAGGAGACTGTAGTCATGCGAAATAACAATCTGCCCGCCGCCCGAAACCGCTACTTGTTTGGTCAACGAGATAAACCCAGCGATACCTTCGGCATCAAGACTCGCGGTCGGCTCATCGTAAATAATGAACGGCTTACCCAACACCAGTACGACCGCAAACGCCAGTCGGCGCTGTTCTCCGACCGACAGAGTGAGCGGATCGCGTCCACGAAAAAGCAGAGATTGCAATCCCACCAGATTTAGAGACTCGTCAATCCTCTCATCTGATAAAGCAACGCCGTTATTGTTCGGACCGAATGCGATTTCTTCGACGCAGGTTGGCAAAAAGAATTGATGTTCAGGTTGTTGGAGCGCCATTGTAACCACTGATCCAGTGACCACGGTATGACTGTTTGATCTACAAACGACTTGTCCGGCTGTCGGAGTCAATAGTCCGCACAAAAGCAACCCGAGTGTTGATTTCCCAGAACCGGTAGGACCTGCCACCCCGAGAATTTCTCCTCTATGTAAGTTGAAACTAAGTTCGTGAATGATTCGGTGATTGCTTTCGTAGGCAAATGAGATTTTCTCGACAGCAAGCAGAGCGGCGGCAGACTGACTTCGCTCGAACAGTATAGTAGCCGACTGCGGCATTTCCGTTTTGCCAATATCATCTACCACTAATCCGCCATGCCTGAGAAGAACGTTATTGGCGAGAATCGCGCTCGATACGCCATCAGCAATGATCCGGCCGTCCTTCAGAATTACCAATCGCTCATATCTGCTCATGGTTTCTAAATCTTGCGCGATTCGAACCTCAATTAAGCCTGGCCGATTGGCTCTGATTCGACCAAGCGCGGCTTCAAAAGCATTCTTGCCCTCAATATCAAGATAGGCATCCGGTTCGTCGAGTATTAGTATCGGCGGTTCGGTGATCATGATCGCCGCCAGCGCTACTTTCTGTTTCTCGCCGCCGGATACTGTTTCCACACGACGTGACATCAACCGTTCGATACAAAAGTGCGGAGCGAGATTCGTGATTGCCGCTTCCATCTCGGATTGTGATCGACACAAAAGCTCCAACCCGAAAGCCAGCTCCTTTTCGACCATCGACGCTACCATCTGGTCATCAGGATTCTGAAACGCCAGCGCCGCCGACCCGGGCGCGATTTTCGAAACCTGCCGACCATCGACAAATATCCGCCCTGAAATTGGCGCAAGCACCCCGGCAAGCAGTAGGGCAAGAGTGGTCTTCCCCGATCCATTAGCCCCCGCCACACACACCCGTTCGCCGGGGTCGAGCGTGAGCGAAATATCGTCAATCGCCGGACGATCACAGCCCGCGAAGGTAAAACTGACATTCTCTAATTGTATCACAGTACCTATAAAACAAAAAACCGGCGCTCCGCGAAAGAGCGCCGGCAAAAGTAGTTCAAATTTTAAGCCTACCCAAGATAGTTCACGTCGAGTGACCGGGCCGCGGCGGCTTCATCAAGACGACGCACCGGCGTGATATGCGGAGCCGATTTCACCAATTCGGGATTGGTTTCAGCTTCGCGTGCAATTTGCTTCATCACCGCCGCGAACTCTTCGAGTGTCTCGCGGCTTTCTGTCTCGGTCGGTTCGATCATCATCGCCTCGGGCACGATCAAGGGGAAATAGTTGGTCGGCGCATGCATGCCGAAATCGAGCAGGCGCTTGGAAATATCCGAGGTTTTTACACCCAGCTTTTTTTGGCGATTACCCGACGCCACAAACTCATGCATGCAATGGCTGTCGTATGGAATGTCGTAATCGTCCTTGATCATCGCCTTGATGTAGTTGGCGTTTAGAACGGCATTTTCTGATACCTCGCGAAGCCCTTCACCACCAATTGACTTGATATACGCATAGGCACGAACCATGTGCGCGAAATTACCAAAATATGCGTGTAGCCGACCGATCGCGTCGGGCCGATCATAATCCAAATGGTACTGACCATCGCCTGATTTCACGACCACAGGTGACGGAAGATATTTCGCCAGCTCTGCGGTTACTCCAACCGCCCCAGCACCCGGTCCACCGCCACCGTGCGGAATGGTGAAAGTCTTATGCAGATTGAAATGCATCATGTCAAAACCGGAGTCAGCCGGACGGAAGATTCCCATATTGGCGTTCAGATTGGCGCCGTCCATATACATCAGGCCGCCTTTAGCATGCACGATCCGGCAGATCTCGGCAATATTGCTTTCAAACAAACCGAGCGTATTCGGGTTGGTAGTCATCATCCCGACAACTGTCTCGTCCATTACTGCGGCTACAGCAGACGGATCGATAATCCCTTTTTCGTTAGACTTAATCTGGAGCACAGTCCACCCTGCCGCCGTAACAGTTGCAGGATTGGTGCCGTGCGCTGAATCAGGAATGATAACTTTGTTGCGTTGCTCGCCACGCTTTGCGTGATAGGCGCGCATCACCATCAGGCCGGTGAATTCACCTTGCGCTCCCGCCACCGGTTGAAGCGAGACAGCCGGAAATCCTGAGACTTCGCCCAAGTAGCCGGATAGTTCGTGCATGATCTTCAGACACCCCTGCATCGCCTCATCGGGTGTGAGCGGATGACAATTGGTGAACCCAGGCAGCGAGGCGGCCACGTCGTTGAGTTTGGGGTTGTATTTCATCGTGCAGGAGCCAAGTGGATAAAACCCTTTGTCGATATGATGGTTCTTGGTCGACAGATTCACATAATGCCGCACGGCGATTGCTTCGGAAACTTCAGGAAGCATAGCATCGGCTTTGCGTCGGAATTTTTCCGGAATGCGCGACAAAATATCGTTATCGGTTTTGGTAGTCTCCGGCAAGGAGTACCCGGTTCGTCCGGCAACCGATTTTTCGTAGATCAAAGTCTTTTCAGTCACGTCTGCTCTCTAATCAATAAATGTTCTAACACACCAATCCCAAAGACAGGATTGCCCTACAACAGATTATGTCGGCCGTGCTTGCACTACCGTCGTGTCGAGCGTAGATATATTGTCGGGTTTCTTGTCCCGCACGCTACGCGACGGGACGGCGGAACCCGACCTACAAAACTTCTCCCGTGGACACGGCCCGGCAATCTCGCTTACTTCTTCTCCACAACCGGAGGGTTTTTCAACTTCGCAATCCGACTGCGCACGTCGCTCGTGTCCGGCGAGGTCGGATTGTTCTTGATAAATCCTTCGTAAGCCGCTATCGCCGCCGCCGTATCCCCCTTGCGGGACAGCGTGTAGCCGACATAGAACTCGGCGTCGACACCAAAAGCTGTTCCCTTGAAATCCTTCATGATCTCCTGAAAGGCGCTGATTGCTCCGTCCCAGTTTTTGTCCCTGCGAAGCATATCAGCCAGGGCCACCCGGCTCTCGCCGGCAAGCGAATCAGTGGCCTTACCGGAGGCAATCACTTTTTGGAACCACTCAGTTGCCTCGACGGGTTTTCCCCGGTATTTGTATTTTTCGGCGATGTCATACGACAATTGCCGTTCCGGCTTCTCTTTTGACTTGTTGAGCAAATCCGCCAGCGTGCCAATTCCTTTGCCGTAATCATCCAACTGCTTGAGAAATTCGGCAGTTGGCAGATACCCACTGATCCGATCTATCTCCTGACCGTCCTTGTCAAGCATCACCAGCGTCGGATACCCCGAAATAGCGAACGCTTTGGCGGCCGCTGTGTCAACCTCGGCGTTGATCTTTACCAGCACCATGTTGTTGCTGAATACCCGTACTGTCTGCGAATCTACGAACACGACCGTGTCCATAACTTTGCACCACCTTCACCAATCGGTGTAAAACTTCACCACCAATGGAATACCGGCTTTGGTGGCCGCCGCCTGACCTTCGGGCACGGTGGTATAAAATGGCGCGCCGTGACCGGTCACAAATTCGGCCGATACCGAGGCAACCGCCACAAACGACAGGGCCAGTAAAAAGAGCGTTACGCTTTTCTTCATCACAGCTCCTTGTATGAAAAGTTTGGTTATATTCACAGTGAATCCGATTGGTGAAAGTCATCGCCAAGGATCGCCTCAAGCACCAGCGTCGCCTCTTCGGCAAATTCACGCGGCACCATGATGACATTAGTCGCTTTGGGTGAGGCCAGCAACTGCGCGGTGTATTGGGCGTCCACACCATACGCCTTGAAAGTCGATGACATTACAATCGAGGGTATATTCCGCGATTCCAGCGCCCCACGCGCCAGCGAGGAGTTCAAATCATTGGGGATATCGCAGACCGCCACCCAGCTCTGATCTGGCGAAGTTGCCGAAGCACCCAGTGTCAGTTTTTCCACAAGCGGCATAGTGCAGTCGGGACAGACCGTCATCCCGTCGTGATATTCATATTTGCAATTGGCGCAAAACGGCACTAGTTGGTTTCCTTTTTCTGCCATCGGTCGTCGAGTGTTTCGCTCAGTATCTGGCTGGCTTCTTCAATCAATTCTTCAGGCACCGAAATTTCAAACGGCGCCGCGCCGCTCTTATAGAACGACGGAAGGGTCAATCCAACCGTCCCAAAATATCCCGATCGTGAATGCACGAATACCGGAATCTCGCAGGAATCCAAAACTTCTTTGGCATAGTCAGCTGTCATCTGATCGGACACATACCCGACCACCACCCAGCATTTGTGCTCGGACTCCGGCTGTAGATCATTACCGCAGTCCGGACATTTCGTCTTGTCGTCCACCTATATTCCTTTACCTGCAGGACAACACACCACTGGTCGCCAGCTCTATTAAGCCATCCGCCAGTCGCGCGATATCCGCATTGCTTCGTTTTTCAGTCGTGGCAACAATCAGGCAATTTTCCATTCCGTTGTACCACCGTCCGGCATCGATTCCCGCAAGCACACCCCGCTTGAGCATACCGTCGATGATTTCTTTTGCCGGACGCGGTGTGCGAATGGCGAACTCTCGACCATACGACGCCTTAAAAAATGGTTCATATCCGTCGATGCCACTAATCGTTTTATAAGCCGTTTGCGCCCGCTCGAATGAAAGTAACGCCACCTGCTTTAGCCCTGCTTTACCGAGTAAACTCAGGTACACCGTCGCGGCGGTGGCGCAGAGCGCCTGATTCGTGCAGATATTCGAAGTTGCTTTCTCGCGCCGAATGTGCTGTTCGCGTGTCTGAAGTGTCAGAACAAAACCGGTCTTACCTTCGATATCTTTAGTGCGCGCGGCGATTCGTCCGGGGAAAGTCCGAACCAACGCTTTGGTTGCGGCAAAGAATCCGAGAATCGGTCCGCCGAATGACATTGGAATTCCCAGCGGCTGGCCCTCGCCCACCGCGATATCCGCCCCGTATTCGGCGGGCGTTTTCAAAATTGCCTGCGCGATCGGATCAACAGACATCACGACCAGACCGCCGACTTTGTGCGTCATCGCCACAACCGGATCGACTTCCTCAAGCAATCCGAAGAAATTCGGTTGTTGCACTATCACACAGGCGGTTTTCTCATCGACAATATCTTCGAGCTTTGCCAAATCAAGCAGGCCGTCTTTCATCGGCGCGGTAACAATCTCCACATCGCGCGCCGAAAGATACGTCCGTACTACCTCGCGATAGAGTGGATTGAGCGTTTCGGCCAATACGATTTTTTTTCGACCGGTAGCGTTCATACTTACAATCGAAGACTCGGCCACCGCCGACCCGCCGTCATACAGCGAGGCGTTGGCGACATCCATACCGGTCAACCGGCAAAGGTGAGTTTGATATTCATAGATAACTTGAAGCGTCCCCTGCGCTACTTCGGCCTGATAGGGCGTGTACGCGGTCATAAATTCGGGTCGCGAGATAATCGCGTTGACCGCCGCCGGGATGAAATGATCGTAGGCACCGCCGCCGGCAAAACAAATGGCGTCGGATTGATTTTCCGAGGCAATTTGATTGATCTCCGCGAGCAATTCAAATTCCGATAATTGCGGAATATTCAGTGGCCGCCCGAGCCGGAGGTTCTTGGGAATCGCTGACAGCAATTCCTCAAAATCACGAACACCTATCTTCGCCAGCATATCGCGGCGATCCTGCGGTGTATTGGAAATATATGACATTTAATGTGATTCCCTGCTGAGTGTACCTTGGCCGTGTTGTTATGTCGACAGAAGTTGTTTGTACCCGTCCACACCTAATAGTCCGGCCAATTCACTCGTGGAGGTCAATTTCACTTTGATCATCCAGCCATCGCCATACGGATCGCGATTAACCACCATCGGATCAGCATCAAGCGCCTTGTTGATGTCGACGACCTTCCCGGTCAACGGCGAGAATAGATCGGACACCGCTTTCACTGCCTCGACCGTGCCGAATCGGCCCATCTGGCTGACCGAGCTACCGACATCGGGAAGCTCGACAAAAACGATATCCCCAAGTTCTCCCTGCGCATATTCGGTGATACCTATCGTGGCGACATCGCCCTCGATACTTACCCATTCATGTTCTTTTGTGTACTTCAAATTGGCTGGAATGTTCATATAGTTCCTCCCGATGCGCCCGGCGCATCTGACTCCGCCACCGCTCCGGTCAACTCAGCGGTCGCCGAGATTTCTTCCCCGGCTGTTTCGCCTTCGCCGGAACGTTTGAGGGTGACAGCTCTTTTTTGTGTTTCGTTTTTCTTTCTAGAAAAAAAAAGTTCCAGAAACGAGGTGTCGTATTTCCCGGCGATGAAGTCGGGGTGTTCAAAAATTTTCTGATGTATGGGTATCGTGGTCGGTACTCCCTGCACAATGAACTCGTCGAGCGTGCAACGCATTTTCCTGATTGCCTCCTGCCTCGTCCGACCCCGAACAATCAGCTTGGCAATCATGGAATCGTAATACGGCGGAATGTAGTACCCCGCGTACACCGCCTTGTCAACCCGCACTCCCGGTCCGCCCGGAATGTGCAACGCTTCAATCTTGCCGGGAGTCGGCCTGAAATCATGTTCGACATCTTCGGCGTTGATGCGCGCCTCGATGGCGTGCCATTTGGGTTTAAGATCCTCTTGATTGTAGATAATCTTTTCACCCAGCGCGACGCGGATTTGGTCTTTGACCAAATCGACTTCATACGCTTCTTCGGTGATCGGATGCTCCACTTGAATTCGTGTATTCATTTCCATGAAATAATAATTCAACTGATGATCCACCAGGCATTCGATCGTTCCCACTCCCCGGAAATTAACCATCTTACAGGCGTTGATCGCCGCATCACCCATTCGCTTGCGGAGATCATCGGTCATGAGCGGCGAGGGGGTTTCTTCCACAAGTTTCTGATGGCGGCGCTGGATAGAACAATCGCGCTCGCCATAATGGTAGAAATTGCCGTGGGTGTCGCCGATCACTTGGATTTCAATGTGATGCGGCTCGAGGATCAATTTTTCAAGGTAGAGCGACGCGTTGGAAAAAGCGTTGGCCGCCTCAGTCGAAGCGATATGAAATCCGCGCTCAAGCTCCGCCTCATCGCGACAGGCTCGCATCCCCTTGCCGCCGCCGCCTGCGACAGCTTTCAGGATAACCGGATAGCCGATTTCTTTGGCAATCTCAGCCGCTTCTTCAAATGTGGCGACAATACCGTCGGATCCGGGAATTACCGGCACTCCGGCCGCTTTCATGAGCGACTTGGCCATTGCCTTGTCACCCATCTGCCGAATCTGCTGAGGAGTTGGGCCGATGAAAGTCAGATTGCACGATTCGCAGATTTCCGCAAAATCAGCATTCTCAGCCAAAAATCCGTATCCAGGATGAATCGCCCCTGCATTGCTGACCTCGGCCGCGGAGATAATCCGCTTGAAATCCAAATATGACTGGCTCGCCGAAGCCGGGCCTATACAAATATCTTCGTCCGCGAATCGGACATGAAGCGCGTCGCGGTCGGCCTCAGAATACACCGCTACCGTCTTAAGCCCAAGCTCACGACAGGCGCGGATAATCCGAAGGGCAATTTCGCCACGATTGGCTATCAGAACTTTAGTAAACAAATATTCTTTCCTATTCCCGGGTGACTCATAGCCACCCGTTACGAGATTCTATTATAATGATTCCCTAACCATTCAACAAGGGTAAACGAGAAAAGTTGCCCAACGAACGACAATAACCACTTTTCCGGCAACGGGTTAATGGCTGTTAGGTGTCTCGTCAATTCCCATGCGCGGCAGACGTCCTCGCCTGCCCGTTTTCCAACGTAGGTCACTCGCGTCTTCGCGGGTGACTTTTTGCTTCGGGATTCATGATGTCAACGAAGGTAGGTATTCGAGCGTGTATTATTCGCTTGGTCCAAAGCGGTCTGGCTACTTCAACAGCATCATCTTTTTCTGTTCGACGTAGTCACCGGCGGTGAGACGATAAAAATAAACTCCGCTTGCGGTTGTATGGCCTGAGTTGTCGCGGCCATCCCATTGTAGAGAGTGGGAACCGGACGAATAGTGAACGCGATCAGCGAGCGTTGCGACATTCTGTCCGAGAAGATTAATAATGACTAAAGAGACTTCAGTCACCCGTGGAAGTGAAAACTCAATAGTAGTCGAAGGATTGAATGGGTTAGGATAATTTTGCTCAAGCACAAATTCTGTCGGTAGTGTTCCATCCGGATCATCAACATCGGTAGGCAGATAGAGAAGATTCGACTGGTAAACCTGAAGCCCGTTCTCTCTTGGATCGACCCAGGCAAACCAACTCCGGCCACGACTTGTTTGCGTAACCGGCTCGGTCATGAACTCAGGTGATGCTACAGACACAGGGGCATTGCTGTTAATCGCAGTAAGGGCTGGATCAAAAAGTTGATAGTACATCTGACGACGGCCGCCTCGGCGATCTATCCAAGCGGCACTTGCATATCCATTCCCCGCGACAGATAGTGTTGGTTCCTCAGGCCACGCTAGCGGACTGTCGGCCAAATCAAATAGCTGTCGCGAGACAACGCCTGCGGGAGTCAAGACAGCCAGATACAAGCGCATGACCGTAACGTCAATGCCAGTCCACAAAATTCCGACATTCCCGTTGGGTAGATTGTCAGTGGCGATATCTGAAATGCCTACACCGATAGACGGTGTCCATGAGTATGATCCACCCGACGACTTGTCGGCATTGTACCAGTGGCATCGCACCGTTGCGGGAAGCCCGTTGCGATCAAGCCAAACAATGAAGAAGCGGCCAGTGGTATCAACGGAGATATCCAACCGATCATTATACGCAACATCCGACGGCCCAGAAATCTGGAACTCCGGACCATCGAGCGCACCAGCCGAGGTTAACCATCTCCCCCAGACCTGCCGAACCCCTGACCGATTATCGAGCCATACAATTAGGGCACGACCAGACTGGGCCATCGCTGTTTGAGGTGCGTTTTTTATTGCCGCCTGATTCGTGTCGGATATGCAAAATTCGTTTTGCGTGAACATCCCCGCCCCCCCGCCGAATCTTCCGAAAATCCGCTGACCCGCAATTCCGGCCAATGGACGACTGTCTACCCAAACGACTAGAGATTTTCCGTTGGCCGCTGTAATCGACGGCTCCGACTGGAGACTGACGCCTGTGTCCTGACTGACCGGTTGATTGTATTCCGGCTTAATACCGAACACCGACACCGCCTGGCAAAAAATATCTCCCGCGTCGCGCCTGCGGCTCTCGAAGGCCACAAGATTGTACCAGTCGTTTCCTGAGGTCATAGCGGGATGAGTCGAAGGCGACCCAATCTGCTCATCGTTCAAGCGGAGTTCAGTTCCGAGAACCCGAGTCGAGGCCGTATCAAACAACATAAAATGAATGTTGGCGTCTTCGTTTTGAAATTCGGTCCACGCCATTCCATACCGTTTGTTGGTTGCGTAGGTCGCCGAGGGAGACCAACGCCGACCGGTCGTAGTGAGATTTCGTGAAGACGGCACGCCGATTGGAATCAAACCTGCGGTGAAACGAACAGAAACAATACTATTACCCGATCCGAACGCCCCCCAAATGACAGTAAGTGCGCCTGATGGCGCGACGCTGAGGTCGAGATTCCAATTTGCAGTCAGAATATCGCTCTTAGAAATCTGTCTGTTTCCCGCCACTAAACCGGAAACCGGATGGTACTGCTGAATATAAACTTCCTGTCCCAGTCGTCGATCAAGCCACCCTATCACATACTTATCGCCCCCGCAAAACGCAACCTGCGGCGCATACTGCGGCTGACCGGACGCGGGTGAAGGAACAATCGAAATATCCACGCCAACCGGAGAACCGGCGCCGTCAAATTGACGCATAAAAATATCGGCCTGCCCATTATTGCGATAATCCTCCCAGGCAATAAGAAAACCGGTTGAGGGATCGACCGCAATCGATGGCACCCACTTCTGGCTCGACCCTGCATCGCTTGATGCGCTGATCGGTCCAAGCTGGCTGTTCATCGAGCTGTCGTATATGCGCAAACTAATAGTCTGATTCGAAGGTCCGTAGTTTTCCCACGTTACTACAATCCGACCATCAGGCATGAGGGCGGCGGCGAAAGGGCCCGCGTAAGCACCCAGAGCAGTGTCATTGATCAGCACGGCAGAATGATCCGGCGATAGATCAGAGTTGTGGCGAACGGCAAACAACTCACCAGCGACTTGATCGCGGTAAAACAAATAGATTTTTCCTCGGAAATCCGACAGCAGGAGCGGATCGACCAGATCATTTCCAACGGCAGAACTTGCCACCAACTGATTTGCGCCTATAGGCACACCGGCCGAGTCGAGAATTTGCCAGAAGATTTTCGACCCACCAAGCCGATGGTCATCCCATGTTGTCAACCAACGGCCGTTTGAAATCGGGAGCAAACGTACATGGTCTTGAGTAAAGCGGGCGCTGTGATTAGCATCGGAAATCTGAAGATCGCTAAACGAAGCTGATGCCAATAGTGGCGACGAAATAGCGCGGGAAGATAGTTCTCGTCTATTCTCGGCAAATCCATCCAACCGGTTGTTGTGCTCGGCAACCCGATCAAATGCCCCTGCCGTTCCTGAAATGAGAACGAATAAAATGCTAAAAAATGTAGATCGTTGAGTTCTTGTCATACCTCTCCAAGCTATTACGAACAGATTACGCAAAATCTATGCCTCGGGGCTATTTTTCGGGCTTCTGTCAAGCCAGTGAGGGTGTTATTAATGTATCTAATAACCCCATATTTACCAAGCGATTAGTTTCAACGATCACTGGTGAGTGGGAACCTCCTCATCAAGGTTATCAGGGTTTTACGTCAAACCATGCAAACCACTTCAGAAACTCGCACTAGACTGCTCAAGCTGGCCTCAAAAAAGCACCCTTTCGTCCGATGAAAATCGGGACAATCTCATACCAGTCAGAGAATTATGCTGTAACATTCGCCTCGTTTCGCCGTAACTTGAGGGGTGGAGAACTGGCCAAAGGTACTAAAGTACATGAAACGAAATAACCGTAAAGACACCCTGCATTTCATAAAACCCTCTGGGCCTCACGTTGTAGCGATTTTCCTTCTTTTCTGTTCGCCTATACCGACTTTCGCTCAGACAGTTCAGACACCAAAATCGCAAGCTGAAAATATCTCTCCGGTTGATGAACTGGCTCAGGAACTGGCGGACGAATATGCCGATATCCTCGAAAAAATCCACGACATGATAGGAGACTACACCGATTATCTCTCCGAGATCGGCGACAAAAATCTCACAATCGAATTGTCGTTCGAAAGATTCAACACAGCTTTCAAATCTTCGAATTACTCCGACGACCCCGACCAGCTGGAAACCGACATCGACACATACACAAGCAATCTCGATCGTCTGGACCGCGAGTGTTCGCAAGGCAGTTCCGCCCGTGGAGCCAAGGGGTGCCGTGTAGTCAGGAGTTTGAAACGGGAATTGAACTTGATAGCAGAACAGTTGGCATCCCATCAAGAACATCTTGAAGAGTCATCATATAGTCATGACCAAGTCGGGAAGGCGATGAAAGATGCTTTTGCTCCCAACCGGGAGTTGACCAAACAATCATTGAAAATCGCGCGCAAGGCGGTAGAGCAAGCCGCCAAAGAACTCGAACGTATCGACATGACTGTCGTCCCCCGCGCTCCACAGGGCACGAGCGCCCCCACGCCGCCTTCGACTCGAAGCTACACAAAAACTAAAAAAGGGACTATCTCCGGTCGCTCCGGTGAAGCGGGAACTCAGCGAAGCGCCACCGGAACTCTCACCGTTGGCTCTACCTCAATCCCGGTCATAGTTTCAAATCCAAACGGAAGCGTCGAAATTACCGGCACATCAGGAAAAACCATCGAGGTATCGCTTGATTTTGAAATCGTCTCATCCTCGCGTACCCGCGAAAAGGAACTGGCTGAGGCCATGGGACTTGAGTTATCAAGCGAACGTAACGGCTACCACGTTGAAGTTACCGTGCCGAAACTGTCTGACCCCCATACCAAGATTCTCAATAACACACTGGTCATCTCGGTACCTTCGGAACTTCGGGTTATTAGCAAAAGCGCGTATGGCAATGTTTCGATCACCGGCATTAACGGGTTTGTTGATGCCACCTCGAGCTATTCGGCGATGGACATAAGCGACTGCGGCGGCGGGGTGACCGCCGCCAATTCAATGGCGAGCATCAGTCTCACCGATTGTATCGGGAAGCTCCAGATCCAGAACTCTTACGGCGGGGTCGAAATAAGCGAATGTAGTGGCAATTCCACCATTTCCAATGCCTACGCTCCGGTATCGCTCTCAGATTCGAGAGGACAAGTCACCATCCACAACTCAGGTGAGGTATCGGTAACCCAGCACAATGGACAGGTGTCAATAAACAATCAGTACGGGGCCGTTTTAGTCTCAGACGTAAAGGGAAACGTCTATATCCAGAACGCCTACCAGTCGATCGAGGCAGAACATATCGACGGTCAGGTGCGGATCGAGAACAACTACTCCCCAATCTCGATAAGCGGAGTCACCGGACGATCAATACTGATTAATCGATTTGCTGAGATACGAGGCGAAAATATCGTGGGACCGTTCGACATTACCAATCAGAACGGCGCGGTTGAGCTGTCTTTAGGTCGGACCTTCTCCGGCCCCTGCACGATCAATGCGTCTTACGGCTCCGTGCAATTGGACATCCCAAAATCACTCAACTTGGTAATCGCGGCGAAAACCAGCAACGGCGAAATCAGGAGTTCGTCATACCCCATCGAATTGTCTAAGACCGGAATGAACAAATCGGGAATCATACGAGTGGGGACAGGACGTGATTCAATATCGATCATCGGCTCCAATACGGCCATCGATATCTCAGAAAGCCGCTAAGCGTTCTGTTGAAAAAGTAGGAAGTCCGTCGGCGCGACGATGCAATCTCCTCTTCTTCCTACGTGTAGAGTACAAGAGGATAGACAACACTCCCCTGAAAGATCTGTCCGCAGAGTATTGATTTTCTGAGATCGCAATAATCACGGCATACTGACAGCCAGCTCGGCCGGTTGTTTTAATGCCGCTAATTGATTTTTCACGCGTAATTCAACCGCCATAATGTACGCGGAGTCGCGGATTTCAGCCGACGGTGATGAAGTAACAGCAAGAATTTCCGTCACCAAAGTACGCATCGCCGACAGACCGGCGAGCATTTCCCTCGTCGAAGAAGCAACCGTTCCGGTGGTATCCTTGATCGCGCCTGAGGTGATCGCGTCGCGGACAGCCCCCGCCCGGATATTAACCAGATCGGCGGCGTCGGCCAGATATTGAGCAAATGCCAAAATAGCACGGCGAAGAGATTCAGATGAAGCGCCCTCCAGTTGGTCTTTGGCAAGCTGTGTGTGCATCTGGCGATTTTCCCCAAGCAGTGATTCGAGCGCGAGGTACTGGTCCATCAATTGCTGATTTGCCTCCATCAACAATTCTTCGGATGAACCTATGTCGATCTCAAGATATTGCGCTTCGCTTATGGTTTGGCTGAATACTTTCTTCTCTATTTCGCGCAGGACATCGCGACCAATACCAAGATTCGCCGCCATGATCTGCTTATGTTCAACATCTGATTCATTGACCGCTACCCCCTTACCGAAGGTGTGTCGTGAGAGAAGATGCGCCAGACAGACAATCTGCGTGAGTTGTCGATCCGGATCGGTGTCGTTTGGCGTGAAAGTCATGTGATGGTGGCCAACTGCAACACAAATCTGTTCGGGAAGATTCCATTGCTGAAGCAGAAACTTGCCGACTCGGGCATGATCGGTATTCCACTGCTGAATCTCGAGATCTTCCAGAGCGCTCTCGCGTTGAGCCATGCTCCAGACCCGGGCAAACTCCTTGGGGTACGATTTTTCAAGTACGAGCAGACCAATATCATGCAATAGCCCGGCAACCCAGGGCTCCTCGACATTCCTCCACTTGACCTGTTCAGCCAGCATACGGGCGGCGATTGCCACCTCAAGCGAATGGCGCCAAAACAGACGGCGATCAAAACCCGATTTCCAGTTATCAGTCATTTTATAGACCGACGACGACAGGGCAAGCGCGCTCACCTGTCGCATACCGATCGTCATGATCGATTGCGAAATAGACCCTATCTGGCGACCCAATCCATAGTAGGCGGAATTGACAATCCGGAGCACCCTGGCGGTAAGCGCTGGATCTTTTAAGATAACCGCGGCCAGATCGTGCGCCGATGAGCTATCATCGCGGGTAACGCGTAAAACCTCGGCCAGCGTGTATGGCAACGAGGACAACTCGCGATTGTCAGAAAGAACTTTTTTGAGAAAATCGGCATCCATACCGTTTCACTTTCCCTGTTGGGCTATTTGAATAAACCCTAAAAGGCTATTTGCCACTCATCATCATTCCCGCACCCACGTCATTCCCGTGAAAGCGGAAATCCAGTCTTATCTTGCAACAATCAGAACTGGACCCCGTCCTTCAACGGGGTGACATTTCAGTAATATCTGGTAGCCCACCGCTATGCGGTGGGTATCGGACGCACTTTCCTAATTCTCACCGATAGCGGTGAGCTACCTATTTGTAATATCGGCTGATTGGCGAACAAATTGAGCCGTTAATTAAAGACGAATTCCCCGCCGCCCGACCTCACAGACAGGTGTTCCGTGCGCGGTGGGTGCCGCACCTACCGCGTTCAGGTCATGTAGGTCGAAATCCCTTGCGGTTTCGACATTCTTATTCTTAGCGGTGGCTCTTGTCACCGTCGTGTCGAGCGTAGTCGAAACGCGAATTATTTGTTGTTATACGCAATTACCAAAGCAGAGCACTGTCGAAACCCGTAGCCCCTTCGGGGCAGGGGATTTCGACCTACAAAATTGATCTCGCGAAAGTCGTTCGATTCCGCCTATCAACCCTTGACGTGAAAAACAGTACCTACTTGGAATTTTTTTTGCCGGCGACGACAGCCGACTGAAGTTTCAGCTTCACCCGAGGATCACTCTCGACATCGATAATCTGTTTCTGCAAACCGCAACTGTCGAGCGGATCGGCGTAAATCAGCGCGACTCCAGCGTGAGCGCGGCGGTTGGGGTCACCAGATTTTGTTTGCGTCATGAGCAGATCGCGCGCCCGGGAGGTATGCAATCTCCCCAATACCGCGCAGGCCCGATCGCCAATCTGAGCGTTTGAAGAAAATATCGAATCGGCGATAACTGAAATGACGTTCGTGCTATCTAAAGAAACGAGTGTTTCGAGAGCGCACATTCGGGCGCCGTAAAAATCATCGGCCAAAAGATGAACTAAAGTCGGGATACTTTGATTCAATCCTAATTCTCCAGCCGCCACTGCCGCAGATTTTCGCACCTGTCCGATCGTATCGGTCAAAGCGGCATGCACAATCTCGTTGGCGCGCCTGTCACGACACTTCCCGAGCGCCCCGGTCGCCTGTTCGCGGACCTGCCACCGAGAATGTTTTGCGACACCAATAAGCCCCGGCACAGCTGTTGTGTCGGAGATCTCACCAAGTGAAATACAGACACGCTCGACAATCAGCCCGTTTTCTCGCTTGAGGGCTTTGACCAGATCGGGCACCGCAGGCTTCCCGATTTTCTTGAGAATTTCGAGAATTGTCACTCGTTCACGAGCGGATTTGGTGTCAAACTTGTCGATCAAAAGAGGCGCAACCTCGGCTCCCATCGCGACAATGGAATCTTTCGCTGGCTGAACCATATCTTTGTAACGAACCTCTCCTGTCGCGGCGAAAACAAAGAGCGAATCAAATCGCTTCTCCTGTGACAAACTGACCGCCACCGACTGTTCTGGCAAGAAAACAACACTGACCGAAAGTACGATCACAATAGTCGCTATGTTCTTCACTGCTTCACCTTTGACGTGTCAACCGGCACGAGTTGAATGTCCATTCCTCCGCCCCATTTGGAGTTGGTCCGCCAATACAAATTGTCGCGACCATTGCCGAGATATTGATCAGCCCCGCCCAAATCTATGAACAATCCAATGGAACCAAAATCCCGACGCGGGTTGCCATATCCCTGTGTGTTGTCGGGGTTTTTCGAGAAATACCGGTCATCGCCTTCGTTGTCGATCAGTAGTCCGGCGCCATTGGCCGAACCGGCCGCTTGTGATAAATCGTAAGCGGTGTACGTATCCGAACCGTGGCGGTCGAGCAGAAGTCCGCAGGAATAATCGTGCCCGCACCCCTGCATTAGACCTTTACCGAAATAGACGTCGTTGCCGAAATTATCAATCAACGCGCCGAGTGCCATATGCGTTGCTGCGCCCTGACCGTATTGATATTCCTGATAGTTGTCGTTACCGGACGAATCGACGATAATTCCCAATCCCCACCAATAGGCGCAGGCCTGGGCAAAAATGTCGGCGGTGTAATAGTCGTTCCCAGTCAGATCTACAATCGCTCCAATACCGCCTGAGAATTGTGGCCGAATTCCGTACGCAAACCCCTGCGACATGGAAAGGTAGCGGTCTTCGTAGCGAAGCGCGTCTTTGTATTTCCCCCCCGCTTGATAACTGTCATTTCCGCCGCTTTCGTAAATCATCCCTGCCCCCTGCACAAATCCGAACCCCTGCGCATATGCCGAGGCGTCGTACCTATCACGCCCGGCTTCATCGATGATCAGCCCGATCCCGAATGTCCCTGCGCCTTGTACGTGCGTATCACCGGAATACAAATCATCGCCGGCGGCATCGTAAAGCAGACCAAAACCAAAATAGCCGGAGCCGAGCGAAAATGATTTTCCAAGATATTGATCATTACCGCCATAATCCAACAGCAAACCAACCGACATGCACCCCGACCCGATCGCAAAGTCTGTCTGGCCGCGATAGGTGTCATTTCCGGAGAGATCAATAATGATCACGGGGTGGGGATTTTTGGGATCGTAGCTTAGATCGTAAATATCGTTCCCGCCAAAATCGAGAATAAATTTGAGATCGCCTGAGTATCTGTCGGCACCGGTGCCACCGATTTTCCACCCCTGTTGTTTTCCCAATAACAATTCCGCTCGTTCGATTTTTATGGCAATGCCGCTTCCGGCTAACAATTTATCCGGTTGAATCGCTCCGGAGGCGACACTATCCCGCAGTTGTTTCAAATCAAATAACAGATCGCGGAGACACTCAATGCCGGCGCGAAGAATCGGATCTTTGTCTATCTTGGCGCCGAATATGGTGAATGTCTCAGCATCTTTTTCAGCGACTTTTTCGAGTGAGTCTGTTTCCGCGGGCGGACGGAACTCGTCGGCTGTGTCCATCATGACCAATGTTCTGAATTCCTTAAGCAAAAACGACCGCTCAGTCGGCTTGAGCAACGCCAACGACATTTCGGTTGATTTGGGAATAATCACATCAATATACGGCGCCACCCGATTGAGCAATTGGTTGAGCGTCATATTGTCAAATGCCAGATTGTATTTCGACACCAACTCTTCGCCACTGGCGCGATAGGAATCAGCGCGGTTGTCCTGATACTCGCCGACCAAATCGTTGAACAGAATTTCTGAAATAATTTCGGGTTGACCCTTGGCGTTCGCGCCGCGAAGCTGATCGCTGTAAGCAATCATATTGATCGGGCGTCGCATCAGATCGGCGACGACTTTAAGACGAAATGAATCCGGCTCGGTGTAATCGGAGCGAAAAGAAATATCGGTCGGCATAAGATTGAGATAGTCGGTAAGATCCCAAAGCCCGACCATCTCCGGCGCGATAGAATCAACCTGAGCCGTATCCGGTGATTGCGCCTGAGCCGACGAAAACAATAAAAGTCCGGTGGCGATAAATCGGATGAGCGTTTTCATAGATGTCGGATACATAGGGTGATTGGCGGGGGGAATCAACAAGAATGATTGGCGTTAGCGTTAGAGTTGCGGCAGGTCTGCCTGCTTATGCGAGGCTAAGACCGTCAGGTCTCATCCCGCGAAGCGCGGGAAAGGACCTGACGAAACATTAGGATATCAAGGGGCAGACGAGGGCGTCTGCCGCCCCATGCCGCCCACAAAAAAAAGCGCCCCCGAGGGGGCGCTTTTTCATTCACTGTGATCTTAAGATCACGCTGAAGCGTCGTTGATGGTATTCGACATAACGCCGGTCTGGTCGATTACCCATGTGTCAACCGTCACGTCGTCATCCAAATTGGCCGTAGCAGTGCAACTAAAGGTGTTAGCCGCGGCAACCATGGCATACACGTACAGGTTGTTGGTCATGACTTCCACTCCGATGGTCGGAAAGGAACCGCCACCAAGAGCGACGTTTACACCACCGTCACCATAGGTCGCCGGGTTAGAACCCTGGCGATAGGCGTGTTGCATGGTGTAGACCTGTTTCAGAATCTGCTTGGCTTCCGACTGCTTCGACCGGGTGGTCGCAGTCATGAAACGCGGAATGGCCAACGCGGCCAAGATGCCGATGATCACGACAACGATCATCAATTCGATCAGGGTGAAGCCCTTCCGATTGTGGAACTTACCGAACATGTGAACCTCCTCTGAGTGTTAGTGAGTTATTTCTGCCTTCCGGCATAGGTTATTGCAAGGTCCGTGCCACGCTCCCGACGTAAAATTGCACAGACCGGACTGCCTGTAACGTGTTATTATCCAATCGATTATTTCGACCTAAACCCTTCCGGCCAAAATAATGGCCTGCCTCCCATTTGGTTTGCACCGGTTGGAACGGGCAAATCGCCAAGAAGTCTTGCAGAATGCAATGGCTCCCAGAAGAGTAGGCGGAGCAGATAGAGCCTTCGACAAGCTCAGGCTGAAGTAAATTAAGCTCAGGCTGAAGTAAATTAAGCCCAGACTGAAGTAGCCGGATGGGCCAACCGACAGAGGCCGGGAATGGTGCTCTCCTGACTTCACGCTGAGCCTGCTTGCCCTGAGCATAGCCGAAGGGTCGAAGCGTCCAAGTAAGCGTCATTCCTCTTCCTTCCCCGACTTCCCCTTGCCGCCGAACTGACCCTTCAGCCCATACCGTTCAATCTTGCGATAAAGCGTGCTGGCGTCGATACCCAAAATCCGCGCCGCCTCGGCCTTTTTTCCTTCGGCTTGGGTCATCACAAAATGGATGTACGCTTTTTCGATATGCTCAAGCGTTGGAGTAACAGGGTCAGATTCCTTAACAAAATTGGCGGGAGCTTCCTGCGAAAGCTTCTCAGGGAAATCAGCGACCTCGATCATTCCACTTCGATTCAAGAGAATCGCCCGTTCAATAGTATTCTCGAGTTCGCGCACATTGCCCGGCCACTGGTAAGCCACCAGGAGAAGCATCCCCTCGGCAGAAATTTTCTTGGCCGACACTCCGGCCCGCTCGCAGAATTTCTCCACAAATAGATTGACCAACAGCGGGATATCTTCCGCCCTCTCCCGAAGTGGCGGAATCACCACCGGTATGACATTAAGCCGATAAAACAGATCAGCGCGGAATCGCCCAGCTTTGACATCATCTTCGAGATCCGCATTGGTCGCGGCGATTAAGCGAACATCGACACTGATCGGCTGAGTCGCCCCTACCGGCGTGATTTTCTTGTCCTCAAGCACTCTCAGCAATTTGACCTGAATGGCCAGCGAGGTATTACCGACTTCATCTAAGAAAAAAGTGCCGCTGTTGGCGGCCATGAACAGACCTTCTTTATCTTTGATCGCTCCCGTGAACGAACCCTTGATATGACCGAACAACTCCGACTCAAGAAGAGTCTCGGGAAGCGCGGCGCAATTGATCGTAACAAACGGCCCGCCGCAACGGGGCGAATGATGATGAATAGCGCGGGCAATCAAATCTTTACCGGTCCCCGATTCACCGCGAATCATAACGGTCGAGTCGCTTGAGGCCACCCGCATCGCCAGTTTCTTGAGTTGAACGGCGGTCTCCGACGTTCCAATGAACTTATCGAATGAGTTGTCATTCTGCAAACGGCGCTTGAGATCGACATTTTCCGAAATCAATTTCCGACGGTTGATCGTTTTTTCAATAGTCAGTTTGATCTCGTCGATCTTGAACGGCTTGGTAACATAATCGGCCGCCCCCTGCTTCATCGCCTCAATGGCCGTGTCGACCGCGGCGAACGCGGTCATCACGATTACTTCCTGATCGGTCTTGAACGATTTCACTTCGCGGAGAACTTCGATGCCGGTCATCTGCGGCATGTTCAGATCGGCAATCAGAAGGTCATAGTTGTTTTCCTTGAGGCGACGGACGCCTTCAACCGGCGATGTGGTCGTATCAACGGCATACCCCTCCTTGGAGAGCATGATCTCCATGAAGTTGCACATTGAATCTTCGTCGTCGATTACCAAAATATGCGCGGCCATAAAATTCCTGAGTAGTATCCCGTCTTTTACAGGTGTAGCTTACATTCATTGTCGGATACAAAAGACGCCGCCTATAGAGGAGAAACTGAGATTGCTCAGTGGTTATACAGGGCATTGACCAACTATGGCAACAGGCATATATTATGTTCCGATTGTGGACGAAAATCAGCCCTGCCGTGCTGAAAGAAACCTGAAACGCCGGAGTCGTCGGTATGTCTACGCCTTCAAAAACAGCGCCTATTACTAAAGAACTACTCCTTCGCCTAGACAAGGCGCTGACTGAGCATATTCGCCCCGGAACATTTCCGCTGGCAATACGAATGGTAGGCGAAGGCGAACCACTCCCCGAAAAAACCCGCCGACCCAAAAAGGATTTTGGACATACCGTAGCCATCTGCCAGATATTTTCGATTGCCCGAAAGTACGGCTGGCCGATCGCTGTTGGAGCTGAAGATATCGGCTGTCCACTGGCGTTAACCGCCTTTGGCCTCAAACCTGAGGTTGAAGGGTATTCCTGCGGGTCGATGTGCTCCGGGATGTACACCGAAAACGAGAAAGCCGGAGCCGTGTCTGAAAGCCAGGTTCCGAAATTCAGCTTTCAGCAGTACAAGTATATTCTCGCCGCGCCAATTTCTCGGGCCTCGTTTGAACCTCACCTCTATCTGATGTATGGAAACTCAGCTCAGGTGATGCGGCTCCTAACTGCTTATCTTTGGAAAGATGGCGGGTATCTGACTTCGCGTTTTTCGGGACGACTTGATTGCGCCGATATCTGTGTCGAAACGATGCAGACCGGCAAACCGCAAGTGATTCTCCCCTGTTATGGCGACCGAGTTTTCGGCCAGACTCAGGACGATGAAATGGCTTTTTCAATTCCCGCAGGGACCGAAGAGCAAATGATCGCCGGATTTGCCGGAACCCATGGAGGCGGTATTCGATATCCCATACCATCATTCTTGCGCTATCAGCCGATCTTCCCTGATCACTACTACAAGTTGTTCGATGAGTGGGCCGAGTCGGAGGAGAAATAGAACTACATATGACCTGTTAAGAGGCTTCGACAAGCTCAGCCTGAAGTCACCGACTCAGCCTGAAGTCACCGAGAAGGTGTTCGGGATTTGTCCATTTGACTTCACCCTGAGCCGGCGAAGTCCTGAGGCGAAGCCGCAGAGTCGAAGGGTCTGGGAAAATACTAATTAACCGGAACACAAAAAATGTGTTGATGCAACCCGCGGAATCGATGATCGTAGACCATACCATATGAACAAACTCTCCCATCGCGAACGCCTCTTGACCATCATAGCCGGTGAACGTCCCGACCGCCACGCCGCCTCGCTCTGGCGACATTTTTATCACATGGAGAATAACGCCCAAGGTACCGCCGAAACGATGCTCTGGTTTCAGCGCGAATACGATTGGGATTTCATGAAAATAAATCCCCGCGCCGACTATCATATCGAAGACTGGGGACTGGAGCAGGTCTGGTCCAAACACGAGTTTGAAAAGCACCGCAAAACCAAGTTCCCCATTACCAAAATCGAAGACTGGGCGAAAATCAACCCACTGTCGCTTAACTCTCCAGTACTCGCAGAACACCTGCAGGTTGTCTCGCTTATCCGAAAACGTTCTGATAAAGAATTGCCAATTCTTATGACTGTCTTCACTCCGCTCGCTATTGCCGGACGTATGGTTGAACATAACGAAACACTGGCCAAACATCTAGAAGAAGCACCCGAACTTGTAGAATCAGCCCTGCGTGCGATTACCGAAACATTTGCGCGGTTTGTCTCGGAGCTTCGTAGCGCTGGAGCCGACGGCATTTTCTTTGCCACAACCCAATGGGCCTCCAGCGATTTCCTGACTTGGCCGCAATACGAACGATTTGGTTTGCCATACGATCTGCCGGTGCTCAACGCGGCAGGAGATGACGCGATCAATCTTCTTCATGTCTGCCATTCAAGTTGTTTTCTTACTGAGTTGTCATCCCGCCCCTACCCTGCCAAAATGATAAACTGGAACTCTTTCGACCCGACCAATCTGCCTCTTGATAAAGCCGGGAGTGTTCTTCCAAATCACCAACTTGTCGGCGGAGTCGACCACACCGGCTGGCTTTTGCGTAGCACACCAGATGAAGTTGCGTATTTGCTCGATAAGCTCAAGGATGAATATCCGGCTAATCGCCTAATAATCGGTCCCGGCTGTGCCATCGAACCGACAACGCCCAAAGAAAACCTCCGCGCTATACGAGATCACCTATGAAAAACACTGCGCGCCGACAACTGATAGAGAACATTCGGATAACGATGCAGAAAGCGACAAGCAGAACCGAAGTGCTGGAAATCGCTGTCAAACTCATCGCCGCTTTTTCAGACAATTTCGACTGGACCGGTTTTTATCTGCTCAATGGCGCTGAGTTACAGGTCGGTCCGTATGTCGGCCCACCCACACCGCACACCCGAATAAAGCTAAACGAGGGGATTTGCGGCGCGGCGGCCTCACAGAAGAAATCAATTATCATCGACGACGTTCACGCCGACCCCCGTTTTTTGGCTTGTTCGCTCACCACCCGCTCCGAAATTGTGGTTCCGTTGATGGACGGCGATAGTTGTATTGGCGAGATCGATATTGATTCCAACGGCCCTTCAGCGTTTGGCGAGGACGATAAAGAGATGCTCGAAGAGATCGCGGCCATAGTAGTTGCACGATTGAAACAGATATAACCATTGCATTGGATATTACAAGTAAAGGACCCTGCCATGTTTTTAGGCATACTGCTATTGCTCATCGGACTGTTGATGCTTTTGAATCGTCTCGGTATGATCCAGGGCGACTTCTGGGACTGGCTCTGGCCGGTACTCATAATCGCTGTGGGCGTGAACATGCTCTCTAAACACTTCACACGAAAAAAATCGTTCTGATTGTTCGTGGTAGGCGACCCTTGTGATCTTGATCTTCTGTTGTTGAACCCGTGGTGTCAGGACTCCTGCCCTGTCACGGTTTGTTCACCACTTGTTCACCACAAAGACCGTCACGCCGGGAGGCATGACGGCACATCAACCTCCTAGATTCATTTCGTGGTGCACGAGGACGTACACCACGCACCTAAAACCTCCTAGATTTTTCAACAGGAGCTTAATCACAACCATCAATCAACCGATAAGACAAATATGCGGTCCGTGCTTAGCGCAATACTGACATTCACTTTTCTGTCAACGCCGTCGGTTGCCCTCGGCGGTTCGATCGGCCATGAACTTAGTGTCGATCTGCCGCCGGAGTGGATCGTCTTGAGCGATACACTGGCTTTCCCTGTGCATATCGTCAACGATGGCGCCAGCGCTCAGCTTTCTGTCTTTCGCTCAGATTTCCGATCCGATAATATCATCAGGAATAAGGCCGAGCTAAAAGCGTCGGTGCAGAAAGTTATCGACGACGTAATCCTGACTTTGCCCGAATCCCGACTGCTTACTTCAACCGGTTTTGACCGGACCGATCGAGCCGGATTCATACTTGAGTTTGTTTCCCGCGACACAAGCGCCCAACTGGACCTCCGGCATCGCTTCGAAGGAGTACTTTACCGACTGGATGACGGCAATCAAGTGATGTTCACGCTCTGGGCGAAAGTGCCCAAGGACCAGTATCCCGCGTCGGATTCGGCGATTCGGACAATTCAGGCGAGTTTTGAATATCACGGACCAAAGGACGCGGTTGTTTTTCCGGCGCGGGTATCGCCCTACACGGCGTTGGCGTTGTTGTTATTGCTTGGGTTGGGTCTTTTGTTTTTTGCCCACAATAGGCGCAAGAAAAACAAAGTCGCAACGACTGATTTTTCAGATAAGAAGTTTGAACACGCCCGCCAATCGCCCCTGCATCGATGATAGTCGACTTAGCTTTTCTTCGTGCGCTCTTCTAATTCCAATAGCACCCCGTTGGTTCCGATCGGATGTACGAACGCGATGCGATGCCCCTCTGCTCCGATTCGCGGAGTTTCGTCGATCAGCCGGACACCGGCGGCTTTCAGTTCACAAAGTCGGGATTCGAGGTTGTCTACATATACGCAGACATGGTGCATCCCCTCGCCGCGCGATGATAGAAACCGGCTTATCGGGCTGTCGACCGAGGTCGGCGCGACCAGCTCGATTCGACCACCAGACGTTGATGAAGCCGAGGGAAAGATCGCGACCCGCACTTTTTGATCGGGAACATCGGTAACAAGCATGGGGGAATCGCCTAAGAGAATTGACCAGAGCAGGATGGAAGATTCGAGATCTTTGACCGCAATCCCCAGATGAGAGATAAGAGAATCCGGCACAGGAATTAGCGCCCTTCGAGCTTTGCCTCAAGAGCCGCGGCCGAATCGGCCGCCCGCTGTAGCTGTTGATATTCGAGCTGGAGATGTCGCGCACCGGCAATAGGCCTGATCCAGCGGCCGTCATCGTAGAAAAACAAATGGGTGTCTTTGGCTATAGAGGTGTCGCCCGTCGGCCCCTTGAAGAGAACATCGACATACACCAGCGCCGACTCTTTGGGCGCAATGTTGGCGCCCGTGACAATCATCCGTTCCATCGTGTCAGCGCTTAGCGGTTTGATATTCGCAAATTCAAGATACTCGTCGAAAGTATAGCGATCACGGAGGTATTCCCATTCCATGTCATACAGCGCCCCCTTGTCGCCGTACCGCCAGCGAGTGATAGCTTCATCAAGGGTCGCCTGTATTAGTGCGCTGTCTGTCAGTTCCTGAGTGGGCTTTGATGAATCCGAAGAACTACCGTTCGATTCTTTCTTGGAACAGCCGAACCAGAGCGCCAAACTGGCAACAAGCGAAATAATGGCGACAATTTTACCGAGCGTCATGATATTCTCCAAAAAGTGAGCGGAACACGTCCGAGATTTCACCTACAGTTGCGTACGCCTCGACCGCTGAGATAACCGCAGGCATGACATTGTCAGTGCCCGAGGCCGCGTCGCTAACAGACTTCAACGCGTTTTCAACACGATGCCCGTCGCGACGCTTTTTCAGCGATTGTACCGAGTCAACTTGCATTCGTTCAAGCCGTTCGTCAACCTTCAAAATCACCGGTACGCGTTCGTTCGTGGAAGTGAAACGGTTGACACCGACCACGACGGCCTCGTTTTTTTCTATCGCTTGCTGGAATTCCCATGCCGAGCGGGCAATTTCGTCTTTGAAATACCCCGATTCGACGCAAGCAACCGAGCCACCGCGCCGTTCGATCTCTTGCATGATGGCCGTGGCCTTTTGCTCCATCTGGTCGGTCAGGTACTCGACAAAATAAGATCCCGCCAACGGATCGGCAGAGTTCGCTGTGCCTGACTCGAAGGCCAGAACCTGCTGGGTTCGCAGAGCAATCTCGGCCGATTTTTCGGTCGGCAAGGCCAGCGCTTCATCGAAGGCGTTGGTATGTAACGACTGTGTCCCACCCAGAATCGCCGCCAGTGCCTGCATAGTAGTGCGGACAATGTTGTTTTCGGGTTGTTGGGCGGTCAGAGTAGAACCGCCTGTTTGGGTATGGAAACGCAGAAGCAATGAACGCTCGTCTTTGCCGCTGAATTTTTCTTTGACGATTTGCGCCCACATTCTTCGTGCCGCGCGAAACTTGGCGACTTCTTCGAACAGGTCATTGTGCGAGGCAAAAAAGAACGACAGACGCGGAGCAAAATCGTCGATATCAAGTCCGGCGGCCAACGCCGCTTCCACATAGGCAATCGCATTTGACAATGTAAACGCCGCTTCCTGCGCCGCGGTTGATCCGGCCTCGCGGATATGATATCCGGAAATCGAGATCGTATTATATTTCGGGAGGTGATCTTTGCCGTACGCAAAAATGTCAGTGATAATCCGCATCGAGGGCTTCGGCGGCAGGATATAGGTTCCCCTCGCTATGAACTCTTTGAGAATATCATTTTGCACGGTGCCTGAAAGTTGTGCTTCGTTCACACCTTGTTTCCGCCCGACCGCGATATACATGGCCAGCAGGATGACTGCTGTGGCGTTGATTGTCATTGAGGTGGAGACTTTGTCGAGCGGGATTCCCTCAAACAGCGTTTCCATATCAGCAAGAGAATCTATGGCGACACCGGTGCGACCGACTTCGCCTTTGGCTCGCGGATGATCCGAGTCATATCCGATCTGGGTGGCTAGATCAAACGCGACCGACAATCCGGTCTGGCCGCGTTCGAGAAGATACTTGTACCGCTTGTTTGTTTCAGTGGCGGTGCCAAATCCGGCATATTGCCGCATCGTCCAAAGGCGTCCGCGATACATATCAGGGTATATCCCGCGAGTGAACGGATATTTCCCAGGATGACCGACGCGGGAGTTGTCACTCGCCGTGTCGTCGCGGTTCACCACGATCGGGATTTCAATTCCTGATGTTGTTTTCTTGCGCTCAGTGGCCATCGGCGTGATACTCCAGCAAAACTTCCCCTTTTTCGACGGATTTTCCGGCTATCGCATGAACGACCGACACGACGACGTCGGCATTGGCTTTAATAATATTTTCCATCTTCATAGCTTCTATCACTGCCAACGGCTGGCCTTTGGTCACCCGTTGACCGGCCGACACCAGAACCTTGAGCAACATTCCCGGCATGGGCGCGTGAAGTTTCGTCTCGGCCACAGATTGCGAGTTGATCCCGGCGGCTTTGCGCGCCTGGGCGAGATGAAAATTTTCCACCGATACCGGAATCTCGTGTCCTTCCATGAAGACGATCCGATCGCCATTTTCTCCGCCCGGACGAACATCGGCTTCGACTGACTTCCGGTCGACCAACAGCAAAAACCTGCTATCGCCGAGGCGGTTGTAGACAATCTCGCGGGGCTGACCGTTGATTTTCACCCGGTAGTTTTCCGAGTGATACTCAAGGTCAATTTCGTACTCGCGATTCTCGACTGTTACCACATACCGGGCCATTATTTACTCCTCGGTGTGCGGTCAAGATTCGACATCCGATGATACTGTTTCCATCGAGAAGGTGACGTTTTCGCTTGGCCGTTCCCGCTCAGAGCGTTTGCTATTTTGCGTTCGTTTTGAAATCGATCGAGTGCGGCGGCCAGTGCGGCAAACTCGGCGGTTTTTTCGTCAATGCGGCGATAGCTGGAATCGGGGTACTCTTCCTGAAGAAACCGGGTCGAAAGTTCCCCTTTCAAGAATCGAGGATTGGCCAGCACCGTTCGATGGAATCCGATAGTTGTCTTCACTCCAGAAATTCGATATTCGGAAAGAGCGCGCTGGGCGCGACTGATCGCCTCATCGCGTGTGTTTCCCCAGACAACGAGCTTGGCGATCATCGGGTCGTAATAAATCGGAATCTCGGAATAGATGACTACTCCCGAATCGACCCGCACCCCGGGACCGGCGGGAATGCGATAGTTTCTGAGCACTCCGGTCGAAGGCATGAAACCCTCTTCGGGGTCCTCGGCGTAGATACGGCACTCGACCGCATGCCCGCGCAGGACGATATCGGATTGCTTGTGAACTAGTTGTTTTCCTTCGGCGATTGATATCTGCTCTTTTACAAGATCAAAGCCGGTAACCATCTCGGTTACCGGATGCTCCACCTGAAGGCGGGTGTTCACTTCGAGAAAATAGAACGACAAATCCTGATCGACCAAAAACTCAACTGTTCCCGCACCGACATATCCGGATGACCGGGCAATTTCAACGGCCGCTTCGCCCATTTTTTTGCGAAGCTCCTGCGTCATAATCGGCGAGGGTGACTCTTCGATAACTTTTTGGTGTCGGCGCTGGATTGAGCATTCGCGTTCACCCAGATAAAGGCAATTGCCGTGCTGGTCGCAGAGAATCTGAATTTCGATATGGCGGGGGCGAGCGAGATATTTTTCTATGAATACGCGACCATCGCCAAACGCCGATTTCGCTTCGCTTGAGGCCGATTGCACCGCTTCGACAAATTGCGCTTCGTTTTCGACCACGCGCATTCCCTTGCCGCCGCCGCCCGCCGCGGCTTTGACCAAAATCGGAAATCCCATCTTGATTGCTAACACCTGTGCCAGTGATAAATCGGCCGGCTCGATATCGCCCCCCGGCACAACCGGAAGCCCGGCTTCTATCGCCATGGCGCGCGCCTGAAGTTTGTCGCCAAGTGCTGAAATAGTTTCAGAACGCGGCCCGATGAAGATAATTCCTTCATCTTCGCATCGCTTGGCAAACACCGGATTTTCCGAAAGAAATCCGTAACCCGGATGAATGGCATCGGCGCCTGCTGTTCGAACGGCTTCTATAATGTTGTCATGAACAAGATAACTCTGTGATGACGGCGACGGCCCGATCGCGACCGCCTCGTCGGCCATCCGCACATGATAGGCGGACCGGTCGCACTCCGAGTAGACCGCGACCGATGTGATTCCTAGATCGCGACAGGCGCGAATGACTCGCACAGCAATCTCGCCCCGATTAGCGATGAGAATTTTGTGGATATTCTTGATCATAACTTATCATTTCTCTCTGAGAAACTGTTCGGGTATCTCCTTCTCCCTCGGAGAGAAGGTGGTCCCGCCAAAAGCGGGAATGAGGGGGACAATTTGCCAGCGCTTTTCATACCCCCTCACCTGTCCCGCCTTCGCGGGACATCCTCTCCCCGTGGGAGAGGAAGAATTCGCGAACTATTTGTTTGAACATTGAATCCATCCAAATACTCCGCTGAGCCCTCGGCGAAATTTCCTTCTCCCTCGGGGAGAAGGTGCCGGAAGGGCGGTTGAGGGGGTCGGTAATTGTTGAATCAGTTTCATGATACACATCTCCTACTCTGTGAGATTCGCTACCTTGAGAATTTGCTCAAGCACCGCATTCACATTCTTCGTGACATCAGTGTTCCAGAATCGAATAACGCGCACGCCGTTTTCGGCCAAAAACCGGCTCCGTTCTTCGCCCAGACTTATGCGATCAGTCCGCATATGACCTGAACCATCCAACTCAACAGCCAGCTTCAACACGCTGGAATAGAAATCTACAACATACGGTCCAATTGGTTGTTGTCGACGGAACTTACACCCCAACAGTCTGCGGTCCCTAAGCAATGCCCACATTTTCATTTCTGCCGGAGTCGATTGTCTGCGCAGATTTCGGGCCTTGACAGTAGAGGTTGGTGATTTTGCGAGTCTGTTCATACCCCCTCACCTTGTCCCTGTCGGAGAGGAGAAATTTGCCAACGATTCCATTGGCAATTGAGCCACTCTCGATACTCCACAATGCTCTCGGTTACATCTCCTTCTCCCTCGGGGAGAAGGTGCCCGAAGGGCGGTTGAGGGGGGCAATTCAACAGAAGTTTTCATACCCCCTCACCTGTCACTTCGTGACATCCTCTCCCAGTGGGAGAGGAAGCATCTCCGTCGATTTCGCTTTGAACTCGGAGACGGTTTTCCATTGAGCAGGAAGAGGCGACATTTCTCCTTCTCCCTCTGGGAGAAGGTGGCCGAAGGCCGGATGAGGCCTCTGAATCCCCGAAGGGGGATGAGGGGGTCGACCAACTGCACGTGCGCCCAGCAATCTCGCCCCTGTTGGCGATGAAATTTTTGCGGATATGAAGCATCCGGGAGTTAGTCCTCGGTGAAGAAATCGTTATCTATTTTCTTGATGGCGAAAGTCTGCACTGTAGAAACACCAACGCCGTGTTCGATCATGAGATCTGTCAGTGTGCTACCGTCAATGAGAATGACTCGTGCGCCTATCGTTTCGACGTATTTCTCGGCTTCCTTGGAAAAAGTGGAGGTCGTCAGCATAACTCCACGTTGCGCCTTCTTGCCTGCCAGACTACCGACAAATTTTTGGACATCTGGACTTCCCACCGTGTTTTCCCAGCGTTTGGCTTGTATATATACAACATCCAGACCGAGTGAATCCTGTTTAATAAGGCCATCAATTCCGCCATCATGGCTACGCCCAATTACTGATCCCGCGTCTTTGCGGGAGCCACCATATCCCATAGCGACCAAGAGATCGACGACAAGACTCTCGAAGAACTGCGGAGATAATTGCATGATTGTTTCGAGCAGATCAGAAGCGAGATTCGCATTGAGTTCAACTATATTGCGCTCAATTAATTCTTGCGGAGTTTCATTCGTCACTGATTCTTGCGGAGGTTCATCCACCACTTCAGATACAGGGTCGCGCCTGATAGCTTGGGTTTGCCTATTCTTGAACTCTCGAAACTCCTCGAACTGCAAGAGGTCCTTTGAACTAATTGCTAGTGGATAATTTCTCAGCAAGGCATTACCCCTATCAGTGATCCTCACTTTCCCTCGCTCGGGAGAACCGAGAAGGTTCGCGTGCAAAAGATAAGTCTTTGCCCATGCAACTCTATTGTGAAACATGCTCTGTTTCCCGCTTGGCAGAAGCTCGTTCTTCTCTTCATCAGTCAAATTAAATTCTTTAGATAATTTTTCTCTGATTTCAGCGATAGTGTGAGTGTTACAATCACTGACTGCGTTTAGAAAAGGTCGCATGATCTGTTCGTAATTTGGGATTCCCATGATCGAACTCTCACAACGGAATATTCCCGTGCTTTTTGGGCGGGTTGGAGTCTTTCTTCGATTCCAGCATCTCAAACGCCCTGATCAGGCGCGGGCGGGTCGTTTTTGGTTCTATTACGTCATCGACATACCCGCGCGCGGCGGCAATAAACGGATTGGCGAACTTTTCGCGATACTCGTCGGTTTTCCTCTGAAGTTCCGCCTCGGGATCAGCCGATGATTCAATGTCCTTTTTGAAAATAATCTCCACCGCCCCTTTTGGCCCCATCACCGCGATTTCGGCAGTCGGCCAGGCATAGTTCATATCACCGCGTACATGCTTGGAGTTCATCACGTCGTATGCGCCGCCATACGCCTTGCGGGTGATGACCGTTACTTTCGGGACCGTCGCCTCGCAGTAGGCATAAAGCAACTTGGCGCCGTTGCGAATAATGCCGCCATGCTCCTGTTCAACCCCGGGCAAAAATCCGGGGACATCTTCGAATGTCAAAATCGAAATATTGAAAGCATCGCAGAACCGGATAAACCGCGCGCCTTTAATTGATGAATTGATATCGAGCACTCCGGCCATCGCCGCCGGTTGATTAGCGACAATACCAATCGACCTGCCGCCAAGCCGCGCAAATCCAACAACAATATTTGGGGCGAAATCTTCGTGCACTTCGAAAAACGTGCCGAGGTCGACCACCAATTCGATTACTTCTTTGATATCATACGGTTGGTTGGCGTTTTCAGGAACGATATGGTTGAGTTTTGCCTCCTCGCGGTCGGCAGGATCGGTGGTCGGGACAAACGGAGGATCATCGACATTGTTCTGCGGGATATACTCGACAAGTCGCCGAACTTTGCTGATTGCCTCGGCCTCGTTTTCGCAAGCGAAATGCGCGACTCCCGATTTGCCCGCGTGAACAGTTGCGCCGCCCAATTCCTCCGAAGTAACCTGCTCGTGCGTGACCGTCTTGACCACGTTGGGGCCGGTTACGAACATGTACGACGTGCCTTTTGTCATGAAAACAAAATCGGTGATAGCCGGAGAATAAACGGCTCCGCCGGCGCAGGGACCTAAGATGACAGAAATTTGCGGAATGACACCCGAAGCCAGCGTATTCAACAGGAAAATGTCGGCGTAACCACCGAGCGAAACGACTCCCTCCTGAATACGCGCGCCGCCGGAATCATTGAGACCGATCACCGGCGCGCCGACTTTCATCGCCATTTCCATGATCTTGACAATCTTCTCCGCGTGCGCCTCGGAAAGCGAGCCGCCGAACACGGTGAAATCCTGCGAGAAAATGAACACCGGGCGGCCGTTGATCTTACCGCATCCGGTAACGACGCCGTCGCCGAGAATTTTTTGTTTATCCAAACCAAAGTCGGACGAACGGTGGGTAACAAACGTGTCGAACTCTTCGAATGAGTTTTCGTCGACCAATAGTTCGATCCGCTCGCGGGCAGTTAGTTTTCCCTTTTTGTGCTGGGCATTGATCCGGTCCTGTCCGCCGCCGAGCCGCGCCTCGGCCCGTATTGCTTCGAGATCGTTTAGTTTTTTTTCAATCGACACGCCTAAAATCTCCTTAGTGCGCGCCTACCGGCGCCGACTCGGCCGGTTCACAGCGCAGTTTACCGTCGACCTCTTTCACCCGCGCCAGCGTGAACTGCGTATCATGATCAAATGCGAGCACGACATTTTCAGCCGCCAATCGCGGCACAAGTATTCGTTTTGCGGCCATCGAATCGAGCGGATGAACATCGGTGGCCGGAATGAACGGCACCCGCAGATGGTGCGATGACGGAAAGATATCCGCATAGTACCAGACCTGCACGCCGCCAGATTCCATCTCGATTCCGTAATGTCCTTCCGAGTGACCGCCGGTATGAATGGCCGTTATACCGGGACACAACTGCACCCGGTCTCCTTCGAGAAACTCGACCAGATCGGCCTCTTCGAGCGCGCGAAATCGCTCCGGAATGTACACCGCGCTGGTTCGTTCATCGGGATTCATGGCCGTGCGCCATTCCCGTTCGCTTACCACGACCTGAGCGTTGGGAAAACGGGGGACATATTTACCATCGAGCAGTTTCACTGCCCCGCCAGAGTGATCAGTGTGAAGATGCGAAAGCAGGACATAGTCGATATCGGCGGGAGTCAAGCCGAGTGTGGCAAGTCCCGTTTCGATATTCGAGGTGCCGTCGTTGCCGTAGATTTTCTTCTCGCGGTCGGACAGCGTGTCGCCAAGACCGGCGTCGAATAGATATCGTTTCCCGTGCGCCGTGAGCACAAACAAGTTATTGACCATTGTGATCAGATTGTTCTCGTCGGCCGGAAGCATTTTCTGCCACAAGCTCTTGGGGATCACCCCGAACATCGTGCCGCCGTCGAGCCGAAACTTCTCCGACACAAATGTGCGTATGTCGAAATCGCCGAATGTCATCCCTTGCTCAGCACGTTTCCGGCGATCACCAGCCGCTGTACCTCGGAGGTTCCTTCGTAAATCTCAAGCACGCGCTGATCGCGATAGAGTTTTTCGATCACCGAGAACTCACCGATATACCCGTATCCGCCGTGAATTTGCATGGCGCGATCGACACAGAAATTAGCGGTTTCCGATGCGTACAGTTTGGCCATCGCGGCCTCAAGCCCGTATTTTTCGCCGCGATCCTGCATCTGCGCCGCTTTGTAGGTCAGGCATCGGGCGGCTTCGATTCGCGTTGCCATATCGGCAATCATCCATTGAATTGCCTGAAGTTTTGCAATCGGCTGGCCGAACGCGATACGCTTATTGGCATATTTGACTGATTCATCGAGCGCACGCTGGGCAACGCCCACACCCTGCGCCGCAACGCCGACACGGGCCGAATCGAGCGTGGTCATAGCGTAACGGAATCCCTTGCCTTCATCGCCAATCAGATTTGCCTTTGGGACTTTGACATCCTTGATGATGATGCCGCCAGTTGTAGCCGCGCGCATCCCCATCTTGTTCTTGAGGGTTCGTTTCTGCCAACCGGGCTGATTGGTTTCGACAATCATGGCCGACATTTTCGGCTTTCCTTCGATTTTGCAGAAGAGAACGCCCAGCTCGGCCACGTCGCCGTGCATGATGAATATTTTCTCGCCGTTGACGAGATAGTGATCACCCTTATCGACCGCGACTGTCGATTGATTGGCGGCGTCGGAACCGGCGTTGGGTTCGGTCAGCACAAACGCGACTACTTTGCGACCGGAGGAACAGTCGGGGACATATTTCTTGCGAAGTTCCTCGTTTGCGAAATTGATAATCGGATGCGTGGCCAGTTCACCAACCGCGCACAAAAGACCGATCGCGGCGTCGTGATAGCAAAGTTCTTCGACTAGTGTGATATACTCGATATGCGATTTCCCTTTTCCGCCGAGTTCTGTGGGCATGACAAAGCCGATAAACCCGGCCTGTCCCAGCTTCTTATACACATCGTGCGGAAATGAACGCGGTTCCGGCATCCGGTCCCAGTGTTCGCTGACGGGATACATTTCTTTTTCGGCAAACACGCGGACTTCGTCGCGCACCGCTTGTTGTTTTGGATCAACGTTGTATGGCATTATTCCTCCTGGAATTATATTCAATAAATTTAACGTTCTATTGTGATTTTGATTCGCGTCCTTCGATCGTCCGTTTCAGAAACTGAATCGCTTCTTCGGTCGGAGCGCCGGGTGTAAATATTTTGGCGACTCCCATTTTTTCAAGGGCGGCCTTGTCGTCATCGGGAATGATCCCGCCGCCGAACAACATAATGTCGCTTGCATTGCGGCGTTTCATTTCATCGAGCACGGCTGGAAGAAGCGTCATGTGGGCGCCGGAGAGGATGGACAGTCCGATCGCGTCGACATCTTCCTGAATCGCGGCGTCGACAATCATCTCGGGGGTCTGGCGAAGCCCGGTGTAGATTACTTCAAAGCCGGCGTCGCGAAACGCGGCGGCGATGACTTTGATCCCCCGGTCGTGGCCATCAAGCCCGGGTTTGGCTAATAATACGCGGATTTTTTTTGGCATATATTTCTATTTATGTCATTCCCGCGTAGGCGGGAATCCAGTCCTATTCTTCATTATTCTGCAACACAAGTTTTTCGTACAGATATCCTATCAATCTGTGCCTCACACCTGCATCGCGCTTTGCGACTCAACATGCTCGCCCCAGCATTCGCGGAGAACATCGCACATTTCACCCACCGTTACATACGCCCTCGCACAATCCAAAATCGCCTCAAACGTGTTCCCTTTGCCGTCGGCGACTTTGCGGAGGTTGTCCAGTGTCACCTGAACTTTGCCGTTGTCGCGCTTGGCCCTTACTTTGCGTAAGAACGCCACCTGATCCCGCTCGACAGTAGGATCTATTTTCATCACAGGGATTTCCAATTTTTCATCTTCGAGCACGAAATCATTCACGCCGACTATGATCCTGATTTTACTTTCAAGTTCCTGTTGATGGCGATAGGCCGATTTGGCAAGTTCGCGCTGGAACCATCCTTCCTCGATACACTCCAAAACCCCGCCACGCCGTTCGATTTCGCTGAATATTTCTTCTGCTTCAGCTT
>CXWL01002842.1_pt1 | contig 108453 bp, 93 predicted proteins | sample 590931 | NCBI WGS metagenome assembly CXWL01 (sample SAMEA3498368, study PRJEB10139) | groundwater metagenome | biome: water well; material: biofilm material | place: Germany | collected 2015-04-27 | reverse complement strand
GGTTCGCTTGCACCAACGGGAGCGGGGTAACCCTGCACACGGGCCATTGTTCGTTACGCGAAGCGGCAGCCGCTACAACGTCCGCCAGCTGGCGGGCGAGCTCCGCAAGTCCGCCAACGCCTGCGGCGAGGACTTGCAGGTCAATGCCCACAACTTGCGACACACGTTCGCAACCTGGCTTGTTCGTACTGTGGCGAACGCATCGCTTGCTCAGAAGATCCTCGGCCACGAGAACGTCAACACCACGCTGAAGTACTACGTGCACACTGGCGACTGGGAACTCGCCAGGGCCACAAGCAACCTGCGGCCCAAGCGACGCGCTGATCGCGCTTCGGAATCGCAACCGTTGCCAGAACCGGGGATCATTCAGTTTCCGCGAATGCAGGTCGTCTGAGATTAGATGTGTGACGCTGTTCGTGTTGACGCTTTCGCCAGGAACTCGGCGGCCGAAGCGGCGTGGGCTGAACTAATCGAATTTGAGCTTACGGGTCCTGCGCCCGTCGAGGCTTTCTTCGCGAAGGTGACGCTTAGCGTGGCCCATCGTGAGCTGGACAAAACGTTGCTTTTCTTTCTCGAGGCCGATCGAGCCACGGAGCCGCTGACCAGCGCTCGCCGCGGCCGGGGGCTTGCCGGGAAGATCGCGGCGTACCAGGCTTATCTTCAGGTTGGCCAACACGCGCGGTACGAGGAGATTTTGAAAACGTCTCTGCGCGGGTTTCGGATGCTGCTGTTGGTTGAAGGCTCTTCGCGGTGGGTTTCCGCGTGCCGGCTGGTTCGCGAGTCGCCGCCATCGGAGTTTATCTGGCTCACCCGGCGCGATCTTCTCCTGCAGGTCGGCTGCTGGGGTCCCATATGGGCCGCCGGCGGGAGAATCACGGAGCCGCACCAATCGATCCTCGGCACCAAGATGCCCCAACCGTGCCCGACACCCTCGGAAGTGGGAAGAAAAAACGCACGCACGAAATAGCATCGCGCCCTTGCGGGGCGACCGAAACCGAAAGTTGCCAGGGGAGACGTCTTTGCCAACCGCAGGATTGTATCACGGCCATTCTTGTTGGGGGGCGTTGCGGGTGCTGCATATCGGGCAGGTTGGCACACAAAACGGTTGGATCGCAGGCTCTTCGCAGCCGCAGCCCCGGTAGTCGCTTCGGTACGCGGCCTGGATCTGTGCGTCGATTTCATCGGGAGTGATGACTCGCTTCCCCGTCGCCGGGCGGTTCTTTCGGGCCCACGCGCGAAGACAAACCATGGTCATGTCCTCCGCGAGGCCCGCCTTCTTCAAATGCAGTGCGAGCCTGAAACACGCGACGCGCTGATGTTCGGTGACGCCCTCCGCGAGCATGCGTTGTGCACAGGGTGGAAGGCCGTAAGTGGAGTGGGTGGATATCCTCGAACGTGCAGGCGTGCCGGCGGGCGATGGCTGGTTTAGTAGGGAGATGTGCTTGGCTTCGATGAGTTGGTCGAGTGTGGATTCGCCGACGCGGGTGAAATTCTCAAGGACCATCCATTGATCCGGCCAGGGCTTCAGGTCGTTTTCCGGATCAACAAAAACCGTCCGGCCTTGAGGAACCAGGGCGCCGAACAGTGGAACGTTGACGAAGTTGCCGAAAGGACTCCTTCCTTCGAGTCGATTCTGTTTTGGAAAAACTTCCGTGTCGGGCGCCTTGATTTCGGCCAGCATCCATCGCACCACCGCTCGGGCCTTTGCGGCGTTAACACCTGGACTCTGCAAGAAAATCCATGCATGCCAGCCCTTGCTCTTGGATCGCTCGAGGTACGAGGTGATTCCAATTCCGTGGGCCCATCGCAGAAAACGAAGTGGAGGTTCCACATCCTCACGATCAAAGTCGGCGACCACGGCAGCCGTGCGATCGACAACGAGAAGATAGACCCCGTAGGGCTGCCGGCCCTGGAGATGGCGGAGAAGAACCTGCTCCGTCACCGTCTGCTTGACCTGCCGCGACCGTCCCGTCTGAAGGTCGTAGGTTCCATACACATGATCGAGTCCGGAGAAGCAGGCGCGGAACAACGTCAGTTTCTCCGCGGTGCTTCGTGAACCTGGCGCCACCATCGAGTTTCCCACTTCAATGGGCGCGCAGTGCGCCCGTCCTCACCTGATGCGGCGGACGAAGCGGTTCGGTTTCAACCAGGTTGGTTTCTCTGATGGCGCGTTGTGGCCTGGCTCTGGGGGCGATATTCGAGGTCGCGCTGTACCAACAGCGGCAAATGGTCGGCGTATTGCTCGGCCGACGCAGCGCTTAACTCCGGAGGTTTTCGATCGCTCCAGTGCTGCAGAATCAGCGCAGCCACCTGGCAGCGCGTCCGCCAGTCAAGATCACCCACGACGGACGTAAAGACCCACTGCGCATGGGATCTTCGAAGTTTGGTCTTCAGGAGCGCGGCCAACTCCGCGACGATGCCGGCCAATCCGTACCCCAGCGGATGTTTTGTCTCCCAAAGGGCGGCGCGGTAGCCGCCGGGGAATCTCTGCTCCAACAAGCCGACGGCCTCCGTCCGGGCCTGTGCGGGAGTGAGTTGTCTGGCCGTTGGAAAAGCGCTCGCGTCCACGTACCGGAGGAAGCCGGCCAACTGATCGAGGAATTCAGTCTGCGAGGCGATCGGCGTATCCGAACTTCGAAAGCCTTGAACGGCTGCGTCGATGGGGTCGTCGATGAGTGCGATCAGCGTCGTCTCGGCCAGGCGGTTGCGAAGCACTTCGAGGACCTCCTCCGCGCGCCGGTTCGCAGTCTCAGAAGGTATCATGATCATCCCCGTGACCTTCGCCGGTCTGACGAGGCCGCTGGGTGGCGCGCTTGTTGGGCCCTCGCCGTTTATGGGGAGGCAGACGGCGACTCGGATGCTGCGTCGGCACGGACTGATCGAGTTCGGCGCGACGGCGGCGGATCGTGGCGACGACCTCAGCCGTCGGCTTGCAATACAGTTTCCTGGATCGTTCGAGAATCCGGTCGCGGTGCCCGGTTCCGGTGAGGGCGGTCCACTGCGGGGTGCAAACGCGGACGACCTTGCGCCCGATGCGGGCGATGGCCTGGAAGTCCTCCTGGGCGATCAGGTCCTCCACGCAAACCATGCCCAACAGGTCCTTCTTCAGAAGTTCGGCGTCGGACTCATTGACCGCGAAAATGACCTTCGATTCGACGCTGGACAGCGCGTCGGCTTCACCGCGGGCCAGCTGGCGTAAGTACTGATGGGCGAGGGTCAACCCGACGTTGTACTTGCGCCCCTCCGCGAGCAGTTCCTCGAGTGAGTCGGTCACGAAACGATGGACCTCGTCGCAGTAGAGGTGAAACCGCTGGCGCTGGTCGACAGGCAGTTCACTGCGTCGCAATGTTTCCTGGCGAAACAGGGACACCAGCATCGAGCCGGTGATGCCACGAACCTGCGATCCGATCCGGGCGAGGTTGACCAGCAGGATCATCTTTTTGTCCATGACCTCACCGAGATGAAACGCGCTTTCCGGTTGAGAGAACATGAGCGACACTGTGCCGGCCAGGAGCAACTTGCTCAGCTTGTTGCGCGGAGGGCTGAGCTCGTCGGTTCGGTAAGCCAATCGGTCATCACGAAGCGGATCCTCGACGAGAAACCGGGATTGGCCACGAGCCAGCCCAAGATCGAAGTAGTTGATTCTATGCAACCCCATCCAACGACATTCACCGACGAGACGACAGTTTGAGCCCCGCGGGACTCGGAGTGCGTAGGCCCATCAAGATTCATTGCTTTTGAAACGTTCCCAACCGTTGGGAGCTGATTTTTGCGCGCGCATGAACAACGATTCGATGGCACGTCTGGCGCGCGAGACGTGCCATCGCACGTACAAAACATTGGAGGCGTAAACATGACATGGAGACCAGGCAAATATCTTTTGGAAGGAGAATTGGACAACAGCAAGCCAGGCAAGGTCACGGGCTGGCTGCGGTTCGCAGGCATGAAAGAGACCGTGGCCGTAGACCTGGAGGGCGATTTTGATCGCGACATCCGGGGCCAGAAGTTACGCCTGAAAGGGCGCTACTTCGGAAAGCCGCTGGAAGCGGAAGATGAGATGGAGGGGTTTGTGGAGCGCCAGACCGGTACGGCGGGACACATCACCCCGGGACTCAAACCAGATTCGTACACGCCTTTCCCATACATTGAATGGGAGAGTGAAGCCAACGGCCGAGTGGTGCTGATGCCCGAAGCGGAACAGGTGACCGTGATGAACACGGTCCCGGCTTCGGCCGGCCCCATTAGTAATGAGAATTGCGGCAACGCCGCAACAGAAAGGAGAATTGAATTATGAATTGGCTATATAGATGGATGTGCTGGCCGCGGTTCAAGCCCGTACCAGTCATCCGAATCATCGAAAACTGGGTGTGTCTGGTGATTGTCGTCGAGAGACGGCCCTGGTCACCCGTACTTCAGAAGCCTATCAATTGGCAAGCGAATCGCCCTCCGAAACAGCTGAAGCGGAATCGCCATAAAAGGCGATCCCGAAATCGGCATCCGCGCCACAACCCACCCTATTGAACGCAACTCGACCGACTTGACCAGGTTTTTGGTGCAGCGCGATTTGCGCTCTCACCCACATCGAGTTTTTTAACCATGTCTCGCACATCAGGGCCCGCGGCGAGGCACCTAATCCATTCGCAAAAGCCGCACTTGCGCGGAAAAGTGTTTTTGCAAAGCCATCGCATGGTGCCTAACGACAGTATGTCACCGCAAACCTGGATTGAAAATGAATTCGCAGCGCCGCTACGACCGCGCTGGCGCGCGAGGTTTACGCATGCGCGGTCTCAGCAAGGAGATCAAACCGTGAGTTCTTATTTCTGTGCATCGATTCGCATCGGTGGAAGCATCCAGCGTTCGAAAGTCGAACGGTTGCTTACAGCGATTCGCGAAGCCGGAGTCAGCCTCGAATGGGGCGACGCGCCGTTCGCGCCGCAAAACGTGGACGAGTTGATGGAAGCAAAACAGGAGGCCTGGCTGTGGCTCTGTGACGAACGGGCCAGTTGTGGCGAGTTTCCGGAGCTGGAAGCCGCCTGTCGCAAACTCAGGCTCGGCTACATGCGCCATTCGGAGGCGTCGTTTGACTGTGACGCCGAACGCGCCGATTGGCGGCCGGGCATGAAGAAGTCGATCGTCCGCCCCAGCAGCAATGTCAACAGCCACGACACGTACGTGTCCACTGAGTCTGTCTGCAAAGCCCTCAAGCTGTTCGAATCGGGACACGCCAAGCAAGCAATTCGCTTGCTTACGCGCCTCTGCCCCGATATCCCCAAGTTACCGCCATTCGAGATCGTCTGATTGAGACGCATTTGCGGTTCTTTCGCAAGAACGCAAACCACAATTTGGGTGCGATTCGTTTCGCGCCCGGTGCGACACCATGCAAGCATGGGCATGGCGTCGCTCATGAAAAGCATCCATGCGGGAGATATGAATATGAACACACAAACCATTCAGGCGACCGTGAATTCGCGGTTGCTGCAAAAAGCCAGCCGGCTTTTCACCGGCACCATGGAAGGCAGGATCATTGAGATCCTGCAGAACGCTCGGCGCGCGGGAGCCACCGAGGTTCACATCACCAACGAAAACGGGCTCGTGATCGTGCGCGACAATGGCCGCGGCATCGACGACTTCCGTAGGCTGCTCGACCTGGGCAGCTCAGGATGGGACGAGGACATCGAACTGAGCGAGGATCCCGCCGGTGTCGGATTGTTCTGTCTCACACCGCGAGAAACGACGATCCGCTCCAACGGGAAGTTTGTGACGATTGCGGACGACGGATGGACGGGTCGTGCCGTGGAAATCGAAGATGATCGGGAGCCGGTTTCCGGAACGATGCTTTGGTTCGCGGATTCACCGTGGACGCTGGAAGCCGTCGCGGTCAACGCGGTCTTCTCCGGTCTGCACGTGTTTGTGGACGGAGTGGAATGCCCGAGGTTGCCGTTCGTGACGGACGCCGCCGCGAATCATGCGGGGCTCGGCTGCCACATCGAGGTGTGTCGCAATGACCAGATGGGCGAATGGCACAACAAGGCCAGGCGAGGGCCGTCTTACACCAACAACGTCCTGATCAATTTCCACGGCCAGGTGGTGGCGTTCGATTACCATCCGGTGAACGAGCAGAACCTGCGGTACCTGGTAGACCTGACCGGTGAGCCCACGGGTAGTGCACTCGAGTCGTGCGAATGTCGGCATGACCGGCCAACTCCTGTACCACGTGCAGCGGAACTGCCGCCGCGAGATTGGTGCAGAAGCTTTTGCGAAGGTCGTGAAACGAACACTTAGCAACACCGGTCCTCCGGCGAATCGACTGGAAATCGCGCCAGATGTTCTGCCGTTTCACGCGGCCACCTTGCGCGGGTCCTTTCCGATTGACGAACACGTACTCTTGTCCGTCCGCTGCGGCAAGTTGAAGTTTCACGAGGATGCTCACCGCCGGACTTGGAAGCGGAACTACCCGCATGTCCTTATCCTTCGGTGCCCACGCCACCCGTTGCTTCGCCGCGTCCTTTCGAGCAACTCGAACTTGGCTTCGCTCGAAATCGACATCGGACCACGTTAGGTTGAGCACCTCGCCCAGTCTCAGCCCGCAACAGTAGCCCAGCGCGATCATGCCACGCCACCGAATCGATGGCGAGACTTCGATCAGTCGCCGGTATTCTATCGGGCCTACGAACTTCCATGGTCGTTGTGCGACTTTCTCCTGGCGTAGTCCCCGAAAGGGGTTCTCGTGAATGAGCGAGCACGCGACTGCTTCGCGGAAGATCCGCCGGCACTCGCGCAGCGCCTTGTTCACTGTCGCCGTTGCCGGCTTGCGACCGCGGTATTCGCGCTCCCGATACGACGCCAGGAAGCGCCGTGCGTCCAGCGAAGTGATTTTGCCGACGGTCGTCTGCCCGCCAAGAAACTCGCTCAGGAGCTTCAGGGTGCGATTGTGCTCGATCTTCGTCGACGGCGCAAGATCGCCTCTCAACTCAAGATACATTCGCGAGAACTCCGCGAGCGTGACCGACCGTGGCCGGTCACCTCTTCCCACTCGAATCTCGGCCTGCTTTGTTTCAGCGTATCGTTCGGCCTCCTTTCTGTTTCCGAAACTCTTGCTGAAGCGCTTCCCATCCGAGCCGAACCACCGCGCCGCCCAGCGAAACCGCCGCAAGCGCGGCCATTCGCCTTTCGGAAAAGGTGCGCCCAACTCGTTGACGGGAACCGCTCCATGGTACTTCCGGTAGATACCTACTTTTTCAGTCGCCATGATGAACCTCCTTGGCCCATTCGGGCCTCAGAACACCACGGGCGACTGACCCAGGTTCGGAATCTACGCGATGCCGCAGGGCGTCAGCAAGGGATCACCTCAGAGTCCTTTGGATTACGCCCTTTTTTCTACCCACGTGGTACCGTGGCTCGTGGTGGACATGCCGATACGACACAAGAAACTCAACCCATCGAATCGGATAGGCAATGAGCGATCTTTACTGATCCAGGATTCCAGCGCATGCCGCATTCGTTCGGTCGCTCCCGGCTCAGAATTCAGAGGCGCCGACGAAGCAAGATGACAATTGCTGTCATCGCGGGGGTGGATCCATGCGAGACGAGCCACCGCTTCGCGGCGAGTGGTCTCACCAAGCGATTTCAAGGCGCACAACAGCTCGGATTAGGCGGTTGATCGCTGATTCGACTCTTCCGGTGGCGTTTTGAGTGCGACGTCGCATAGCTTAAAAGGCCCAGAAGTTGACAAAGGCGATCTTGTAACTTGATTGCGAAAGCCTACAATGTACGTCTCTTGATTCGGCGGACGGGGCAGGTGCCAGCACGTTTAGGGCATAACAGAGAATCGGAGAATGAAGCCATCGAACGCAAGCATCGTTCTGCTAGTTTTGGTCGTCCCCCTAGCCGTGGCAGTTTCCGGTCACGCAGTCCGCGGCGAAACAATAAGCGTCCCGTCGCCAGAGCACCCAACGATTCAATCTGCGATTGACGTAGCCCTCAGCGGAGATGAGGTTATCGTCGCACCCGGAACCTACGCGGAAACTATTAACCTGAACGGAAAGGCGATTACTCTGCGAAGCTCGGACGGCCCCGGCCTAACCATGATCGATGGCACCGGCTTAAACGACACCGTGGTCAAGTGCGTCAGCGGTGAGGGACCGGCGACAATCCTACAAGGTTTCACAATCACCGGCGGAACCGGCGACCTCTCCACGGGATCGCATCGCGGAGGTGGGATGTACGTTAGCGAAAGTAGCCCAACCATCCGAGAGTGCGTGTTCAGTGGTAATACCGCGTATCGGGGCGGGGGTCTAACGATTCGGCTAGGACAAGCATTCGTGACCGCGTGCGACTTCTACGACAACACAGCGGAATTTGGCGGTGGGCTGGAATTGTCTGGTGACTCGTCAACCGTCGAGAACTGCAATTTCAAAGACAACATCGCGGATGGGGGCGGAGCGTTGTACACACTCAGCAGCACGGCGACCATTGCCCACGACCAGTTTGAGAACAACAAGACAGTCATAACGGGTCCATTCATCTATGGAACGGGCGGTGCAGTTTTGAATTATGTCAGTCAGCCGACTTTCGAGGATTGTGTATTCCGCAGGAACGAGGCCGGTGATGGTGGTGCAATCTTCAACCGCGAAAGCACGGTGGCCGTCACCGATTGTCTTTTCTACCTGAACACAGCGACCTACGGCGGCGGTGGCGGAATTGCCAGTGAATTGAGTTCGGTTCTGGTTCGCGCCTGCCGTTTTGACCGGAATCGAGCGAATTACGCGGGTGGCGGTATCAACGATGTTGTGGGAGACCGATTGACTGTCGAACGATCATCCTTCATTTCCAACAATGGTCGGCATCATGGAGGAGCCGTCAACCTGTTCGCCTCCTACAACGTAGCCGTCCAAGACGCCGTTTTTTGGGGAAACAGTTCGCAGTCATACGGGGGTGGTGTTGCCGTACTTGAGGGTAGTAACGGGGCGTTCGACCATTGTACGCTCTATGAAAACTACGCCCCGCTTGGTTCGGGGTTTTCATTTGGCGACCCAACATCAGCATACGACGAAGCAAGTCAGTTCACGATTTCCAACTCGATTATGTTTCATAACGGCGAAGAAATCCTGAACGACGATGGCTCGACAGTAGCGGTTAGATACAGTTCTATTCGTGGCGGCTTTGAGGGTATTGGCAACATAGATGCGTACCCACAGTTTCTCGGATACGACTTTGAGAATTTTCGGCTTGGACCAAGCTCGCCGTGTATCAACGCAGGTGATCCGAATTTCGCCGTTGTTCCTGGACAAACGGACTTACCGGGCGATCATCGCGTGCAAAGTTGTCGAACAGACTTGGGGGCCTACGAGTCCTCAATCGAGCAAGTCGGCGGCGACTTCGATGGAAACCGACGTATCGACTTGAGAGATTTTGCCGCATTCCAGTCGTGCATGGGAGCGGTCGAACTCACGTCGCCACTTGCCGATGTCTGCGTCTGTTCATTCGACTCAACTGGCAATCAGAGTGTGAATGTCGAGGATTACGTTTCGTTCCACGCCGTCCTGGGAGCGGGACGAAAAGCTCCACCTAAAATCGACCGCCTCTGGCCGGCACCCGGCGAGTGGATCGTCGATGATGTCGGACTCACGCATGTTCAGATCGGATTCACTGAGCCTGTGATCTTCCCGGAACAACCCGGTGGATTATGGGTTCTCAATGGCCTGGGTGTCGATGGAGACACTGTTGAAAACTTCACAGTGGACTACGACGGAAAATCTGCCCTAATGACCATCACATTTCTTGAGCCACTTCGGGACGACGTGATTACTGTGATTCTCGATCACACAATAACAGGATTGACGGGCACCGAGTTGGATGGAGAGGTGTTTGATCCTCATGCGCCCGCACTGCCAACGGGCGATGGGCTTCCCGGTGGGCAAGCGGTGTTTCGGATTCACGTCTTGCAGGGGGATGCGACGAGAAATGGGATCGTTGATGACGCGGATGCCGGGGCCGTGGCTGCGTCACTAGGACTTTGCGACGGGGACAGCAGCTTCAATGCACAAGCCGACTTAAATCGGGACGGCTGTGTTTCCGTAGATGATGCGAATATCGTTCCCGGAGCAATTGGGCAAACGCTTCCACTGACGGATGGAAGGCCACCGATGATAACGAAGATAGTCACGGGGGAGCTAGGTGGTGACGAAATGAGCGTGTCGGTGTATTTTGATGAGTACCTTTCGCTTAGCCAGGCGTACCAGCGATCCGGGTTTTTGGTGAACTCGGATGGTGCCGTGATTGATCCCCAAAGGACTTACCCTAGTCCCTTTGGAGATTCAATTGCTTACGTTTTTCCTCCTGATGTCAAAATGTGCAGCGGATTCATGGTCAATGTCGGGAATTCTGTAGCTGACCTTTCGGGTGAGTTGCTGGACCTGTCGGAGCCGGTGCCGTGTCCGTGATGCGTGATTGGATGGCTGCCCTTTTGATCGTGTCGGTGGTCGAAGGTCGGATCGCCGAGGGGCGGAATTCCGCCGACGAAGTAGCCGCACGCGAAACTGCCATTCGAGGAGCGATTGGGAGTGGTCAAGACGATCCACGATTTGTCGAGACGGCTGATCTCAACGGTGATGGGTTTGTGAACGCTGCGGATATTGTGCTATTCAGGCTTGGTTTCGGGAGTGGGCCTACGCGTCAAACTCCATCACCGTCGTACATCCGTGACGGTAGCCGACGCATCGGAGCCGACCAGATTATCATCGACCCGGTGAACATAACGGCATTGTCGGGGACGATGCACGGTGTTTTATTCCTGATACGCGGGAACACGACTCCGCTGGCAGGTTACACTCTGCACGTTGGCGTTTTCGCAGAACCATCAGCATCGGGAACTGTAACCGCCGACATTAACGCCACTAATTTCTACGACACGCGGAATATCATCACTGCCGGTGGTGCGGTTCGTGATCCCATGTTCAGCATCATTGGCTCCGATGACGATGGCGGAGTCGTCGTGACAACAGTTACCGAGAACTTATCCACGGTGACGGCACTGGACGGCATCAACGACGTGCTCGTGCAAGTTATGGTGAACGTGTCTCATCCGGCGGCGGGCGATTTCACGATCGGACTTCGTGAGGGGTCGGTGCTGGTTGACGGCAACGGTTCCTCGGTTCCGTTCGTATTCGCTCCGGGAACGATCCACGTCTGGGATGCTTCCGTTGTACCCACGGTGTCGAGTTGGGGTGTCGTGTTGTTGACGTTGGGTCTCCTTATTGGGGGGACGATCGCCTGTACAAGGCGAGTACCCCTTGCAGACAAGCCCTTGCATCTTTAGGAGGGGATGAAACATGCACACGTCATGGAATTGTAAGGACACAAACGTGCCTTGTACCGCAGTTGCGGGTTGGATTTTTCTCCATCTTGCGTTACCCGTGACATTGGCCTTCGGGGCAGTCGGCGATGTACGCAGGACAGTTACACCACAAGTCTCGCCCGGCGGAAACTACTTTTGTGCATTTGGTTTGGCGTCGGATGGGGCAAAACTTTACCTCAGCCGTTGTGGATATCCGCACATCGACGTGTTTTCGCACGTCAGTTGTCCCGCAACTCCGAAACCTTGCCCCGTAGACCGAAGTTTCGACACCGGCATTGAGGAAGGCGTGAGTGGTCTGGCCTACGACGCGAAACGCAACGGTATCTGGATCGGGACACAGGCCGGTCGTGGTGTGCAACCGGGACGTGGGTGTGGGGCTGTCGGGATGCCCATTTACTTCTGGTCATTCAACGGCCCAAGTCCCAACGACGACGCGGTGTCACTCGTCTACACAATTCCCGTCGGCGAAACCAACCCTGCCACTCTGGAGAGCCTGTTCAACAGGTGTAACCTTTCCGGGCTATCATACCGAGAGAACGGCTCCGGTGATGCGGATGACGAGCTTTGGATTGCGGATGCCCAACGACAGGATGTGGGCAAATTTAGACTTGCCGACTGTTCAACCGGAATTTTGAATCAGCAATGTTTGACTGGGTTTGCCGCTGCCGAAGATGTCGATCCCACTCTGAATGATTTGCATGGCCTCGCGTTAGACCTGGAGCGGGTTTACCTATCGAGTGCTTCCTGTTCCACATGCAGTGGACGTGGTGAGGTTTTTCGAGCGATTGAGGACTCCAGCGAACTGACCGCACTCGGAACACTTGTAGAGAATTCCGGTCGGTGGCTTGCTGACATGGAGTGCGACAACGTCTCCTTCGCGCCCGATACGGTGATGTGGGTTCGTACCAGCCCACAAAACAGGCCCGGACATAACATTGCGACCGCCTACGAAATTGAGGCCGGGGCGTGCAACAGCAACACGCCCTTGGGAGCATGTTGTGAGGCCAATGTTGGTGAGTGTCGTGACCATGTACCGCCGAGTAGTTGTTCTGGTAGTTGGGAAGCCGGAAAAGAATGCAGTGAGCTTACCAGTCCATGCTTCGCTGCCCACATGATCGTTGTGTTGGACAGAACAGGGTCGATGCAGGCCCTACGACCGGAGTCGGGAAACACTCGATGCGTGGATGCGGTCGCCGCTGCCGAGTACGACATTAAACAATTCTTCAACACAAATCCGCCCGGATCGACGGTGGCCGTCTGGACATTCGCCGGGACAGGACCTACCCAACTGACGGTTGGGTTCGTCGATGAGGCCACGGCAGTTTCCGCGTTGCACACGCTTGATAGTGTACCCTGCAACAACTTCACGCCATTGGCTGAGTCGATTTGCGAAGCCGTGGACGCGATGGCGGCGGAGTTTCCGTTCGCAAGCCCGCAAACTCTCAAGGTGGCGATCAGTAGCGATGGGGAGGAGAACAATAGCGATGGCTCCTGCTTGGGGCCACCGAGTTCGGGCGGTACAGCTTGCGTTGGTTTTGATGACGGTTCGTGGCAGAAGCAAGTCTGCGATCATGTACAAGGTAAGGCGACAGTGATTGTGCGGTATTGGAACGACTTCGACATAGGGATGGTCGCCGGTGGAAAGTCCGACGCGGAGACGGGCGAGTTTTTGGCCGCGAATGTTTCGGACGCGATGTTCTTTCTGGCGTTGGCCGAGGCCACGGGCGGAAGTTACCAAGCTGTTCGAGATATTCCCGTACCGAGTTCGAGTGAATCAGCATTCGGAGCAATCGGAGCGTGCTGCGTTGCCAGTGTTGGATGTTACGAACAAATCAACCAAGCGGAGTGTGCTGTACTGAATGGTACTCATCAAGGAGAGAGTTCAACCTGTGCGGCGGCGAATTGTGGGACAACAATTCCTACCGTTTCTACATGGGGATTCGTGGTGCTTGCCGGATTTGTGCTAACGGCGGGGACATTGGTCTTGCGTCGGCGGAGCGCTTCGCCGGTTTTTTGAGTGGGACAAGAGGCGAAAGCGATGTGGTGGGTGCGATGGATCGTTAGCATGTTGGTCTTTGTCGCTGCTGCGCAGTCGGAGCCTATCCCTCCGGTGAACGAGGACTCGACGCCCCGATCGCAACGCACCCAATCGACCAAGAAGCAGCAACGGGAACTTCCACCTGATTGGCGGGAGCAATTCGCGGCTGATCAGGATCAGATTCCGCCGAGAATTGATCGCGTCATTCCCCATCCCGGTGCATGGGTTGTAGACAATGACGGCCTCTCGCAAGTGCAGATTGGGTTCAATGAAGCCGTTACGATTCCGGCGGGTGCCATTCGAGCATGGACTGTCGTCGGCGGAGACGTGGCGAGCGTCGGCACGGCATACGATGGTGTAACGAACACACTCACCATTACCTTTCCGGCAGCGGTGCGTGACGACCGTCTCACGCTGCTCGTTGACTTCACGGTAGTGGACCTTGTCGGAAACGAGTTGGATGGCGAAGTTTCCAATCCCTCGAATCCTTCGTTTCCAACGGGCGACGGCTTGCGGGGTGGTCAAGCCGTCTTTCGGTTCAACATTCTTGAAGGTGACGCCAACCGGGACGCCGCCGTAAACCTGACCGACGCAACGATCATACGGGATTCGCTCGGTCGCTGTGAGGGTGATGGAGAATTCAATTCATTGGCGGACCTTAACGTCGATGGCTGCGTGAACGCACTGGATGCGGCGATCTACCGGCTTGGGGAAGGTCGAACTCTACCGGCGACGGATGGAGCGGGTCCGGTGGTTACGGAAGTCCGGGAACCGACTCCCAATGTGTTGGCTGATTTCGATACGATTTGGGTGTTTTTCAGCGAGATCATCCCGCCCGATCGGTTCATGTTTCGTAGCTGCTATGTGGTCGACCAAAACGGGGATGTGCGGGTCCCGACATTCATCTCACCATCTGGGTTCGGTGACTCTGCAGATTGCGTGTTCATTCCGCCGTTGCCGCAGTGCGGACGTTACACGATTCATGTCAGTAACGGCCTGACAGACCTCTCCGGCGAGTTGCTGGTTCTACCGTCCGTTCCCGTCGTAGTGAGTGGGTTGGTTCCACCGCCGGCACCGACGTTGAATGCCCACACGACCAGCACAAAAAATCCCACGGTGACGATCACGGGCACAGCAATGGCTGCAACCTCGGTCGAAGTTTCCGGGCCGATGGGGGTGTTCACCGTTCCGGTCACAAACAATTCGTTCACGGTAGATTTCCAACCGCCGCAAGAACTTCTGAACGATCGAGTCAACTCGATCTTCTTCACCGGGCTGAGCCGCTGCGATGGAATTCGGAGTGCGCCAACCCGAACCGCAATCACCAGAGACAATCAGTCGCCGACGCTCTTCATCGACTTTCCGATCGATGGAGCGAGCATTACCACTGCCGGAACTGATGTGGCCGGTCGGGTGGGCGACGTGCTCAGTGGCTACCAAGGTCTTGGGGTGACGGTTAATGGCACCCCTGCCACGGTCAATGAAGGCATCGGCACCAACGGTACTTTCTTCGCCGCCAATGTTCCGCTCAATCCGAATCAACCCAACGTGATCCAGGTCACGGCCACGGATCAACTGGGAAACTTCATTATCAGGCAGATCACGGTCACGCAGGCTCCCGTTCCGCCGAACACTCGGCGGATGGAGATACCGACAGTCGGCGGCGGCAACGGGCAGTCGTGGTACATACACACTGTTCTGCCCCAGCCGATTGTCGTGCAGGCGTTCCAGGAAAACGGGACCACTCCGCTGGCAGGCAAGTGGCTCAAGTTCGAGGTAACGCGGAGCAACGGGCGACTGTCGGGCGCTGCCGGATACACCTGCATGGGCGACGACGCGGCCATCGTGCAATGCCAGACGGATGCAGCGGGCAAGGTTGCGGTCGATTGGACGCTCGGTGATGACGCGGGCAAAGGGAACAATCGCGTGCGGGTAACGGCCACGGAGACTGCGGGCACGGTAGAGTTTTGTGCTACCGCCGACGCCGGTCCCATCAAGCAGGTCAACATCGGAATGGGCAATAACCAGATTGTAGAGGTCGGTGCCCCGGCCCCGGAACCGCTGCTTGCGTGGGTGAACGATGCGTGCAACGGCAACTGTCCAGTGCAGGTTACCTTCACGGTAACGGAAGGCGGCGGAATAGTCAGAGGAAACACGTCGCCGCTCCCCTGCGACGCGGACGACAAATCCGTTTTGCCCAGCTACTTCACCGGGCAATCCGTCACCGTGTTCACCAGTCGGACGGGGCACGCAGAGGTCCGATTCACCGCCGGGCCGAATCAGGGGAACAACCGCATCACCGCCTCCGTCGTGGGACAGAGCCTTCCACCGGCCACGTTTATCGTCTACGGCGTCAAGCGTGATCCAGCAAAACCTACGAGTTTTTCGGGTTTGGTGGTGGACAATGGAATGCAACCGATTCAGGGGGCCACATGCACGCTGACGATTCCCTGCGTGGATCAGCCGAATAATCTGTGGCAAAAGACCGTTCTCTCCGACCTGAATGGGCAGTTTCATTTCAATAATGAGACCGTGGTTGGCGGCATCCCGCAGCAGTGTTCCGGTTCGGCGGGTCTCACCGTAGACGGCTTTCCGGCCACGCACATCGGCGGCTTTCCAGGCGTCGATGTACCACTGCAATCCTACCCGCAGTTGCACTACGAAATGGTCGTGATCCCCAACGCCGAGAACTCACTGGCTACCCCCGTGCGATTGCCCAAGATGGACGAGTGCAATCGGGCGTATTACAGCCGGGGGATCGATACGATACTCACCATTCGGAGACGCTGCGATCCGACCGTGATTGACCCAAACCATCCGAACCACTGCCCGAATAGTCCAAACGACTGCCTTCCCGCCATTGACGGCCTGCGATTCATCGTCAAGGCCGGTTCAATGACCATCTTCGGTCAGCCTGCCCCCGAAGGCTCGCTCTTAATGCTCAACCAGGTGCATCACGACGACATCCCTATGCCCCTTCCGGACGGGGCCGCGCCGCCGATGACCGGAACGCTGTGGCCGCCATATGCCAAGTTCGATCCGCCCATCGCGGTTGAATTCCCGAACATGGTGGGACTGCCGCCTGGAGCAATCGCCTATTTCCTGAGCTTCGACCACGACACCTCACGGTTTGAGATCGTGGCGTCCGGCCACGTTACCGCCGATGGTTCGCTCATCGTCACCGACCCCGGCGTGGGCATTCCCCACGGCGGCTGGCATGGCAACTGCCCACCATACTCCGTCACCGGCGACTGCGACCGATGTGAGGGCGAGAATGATTGCTGCAACGACCGTTGCTGCAAGGAGCCGCCTGTTTGCTGTGAAGACCCCGATCCATGTTGTGACATCGATGATCCTTGCTGCGGGAATCCCAACCGCTGCTGCAACTCAGACAACCCCTGTTGCGGGAGCCCCGATCCATGTTGCAATACGAGTGATCCTTGCTGCGGTGTCTCGAACCGTTGCTGTAATTCCGACAACCCGTGTTGTGGGAGTAGTGATCCATGCTGCAACTCTAATGATCCCTGTTGCGGAAATCCTGATCGCTGTTGCAACTCCGATAACCCATGTTGTGAAAGTCCGAACCGTTGTTGCAATATGAACGATGACTGTTGCGGAGACCCTGATCCATGTTGCAATCCCGACAACCCCTGTTGTCCTGCCAAGGAATCAGCACTTGATAATAGCACTGGCATGGTTTCAAGAGGCGAGGAAGATCCTTGTTGTGATAATCTCGACCCCTGCTGCAACAATGACAACCGATGCTGTAACGTCGATTGTGATGATGATAACCCGTGTACGATCGATACCTGCGTGGACGGCAGTTGCAAGCATACATGCACAGGTGATTGCAGTGCGAGCTGCGGCAAGAATCAAGTTTGTTACGACTGCGGGTGTGCCCCCGGCAACTGCTCATTCAACGTGATCGAAGAAGATGGATGTCCCGGCGGAAAGGTGGACATGCAACTGCTCGGATCGTGCAGCCCGGATTGCGGGGCGATGACCTTCTCGATGGTGAAAAGCGTGCAGTACATCGACGTGACGCTGCCCGGTTCTATTGCCTGTGACGGAACTACACACCAACGGACCGTTACTGTGAGAATTGACGAAGATGCGCCGCCCGGCCCGGTTTCTTTCCGTATTGTTGGCACCAGTCCCTTGGCGGAGTGCGACTACACAGTGAACTTCGTTATTGTCGAATGTGTGGACTTGACGTTCCAGGGATTGCTGGACCCCAACAAAGAAACCGACCCCGGCGGGTTCCTGTGCGTGAACGATGATGACGACAATAACAACGGAAAGCCGGACAAGGACGAAGTGGATGCCTTGACGGGGCAACCACTTCCAGTGGCAGGTGAGACCGACTTGAAATCCCTGACCTTGACGCTCGCCCCCGACTGGGGGACGACAGGAATGGTAACGCTGCGTTGCTCAACCGGCTGCAACCGAGTGCGATTCTATGAAAACTCGGATCGCAGTGGACCTTTGCCACAGTCGTTCCAGTTGAGTATTCCTCGTCCTAACCCCCTGAAAACGCTCTACGTTGAGGGAATCGAGCCAAGTGCCGCACCGCGAGATGTGGTGATCGAGGCCGAGTTCGACGGTCCCGGCGGTCCTTGCAAGGATGTCGTCAAACTCACCGTCGTGCAAGTGGACCTAGACGCGGACAGCGATAACAACAACGCTATGGTAGACTTCGGCCCTCAGCGCGATCAAGCCGAGGACGACATCGAGGATAAGGATGACCTGCCCGGTCGAACTATGTGGGTCAACAACAATGACGATGATCGGGACAATGTGGCCGATTTCGGGGACGGGTACAACCTGAACGCGGCAAATCCAAATGATGATGCCAACGCCGATGAGAAAAGCTTCGTGCGGCTTGTGTGCGAGATTTCGGCAGCCGTGGACCTCGCCCAAGCTCAGATTCGAGTGACCTATGATGCTTCAGAACCAGCGTCAGCCTCGATAACTAATGTTCCACCAAACATTGCTCTGGCTGCGGGAAATCTCCGAATTTGGACGAAAAACAGGAACCACGCCCGTAACTCCAGCGTCATACCTACCGGCGATTACGTAGCCCCCGGAACGTATGATGCTTCGGCCCTGGGTTTGACCGGCACCGCAAGGACGGTGAACCTGTGGCTGGAGGGGATTCGTCCAAGTTCGATGAGAGGAGACCAACGCATCCAACTGGAGCTTGATCCCGATGGGTCCGGACCTGCGGACTTTTGCGGAGATGCCTTGCGGGTTACGGTCTCCCAGCTTGAAATTTTAGCCTGGGACCCCTCGACCACAAGCATGACTGTCGCGGATCACGTCGACATCGGGCATTGGGGCGAGGATCGGGCGACCAACGAACTGACCGGCTATACGGCGGGTACTTCGGGTACGGTCATCAATGCGGCAGGTGGAACATTTATCGACGTANNCACGAACGCCGCCCTCTCCGAATCCATCGTCATGCAAATCGGGACACTGACCGACACCGGGGCCGGGGACGACGCCGATCACAACTTCACGCTGCTGGAAACCGGTCCCAACTCCGGGGTATTTGAGTCGGAAACGCAATTGCTGACTATCGCTTCTTTATCGAATGCGACTCCAACCCAGCAGGATGATGGTTTTGAAGCCTACTCCTTTCGCACAGGTGCTACAGTTATAGACGAGGGGCTCGACGATAGAACGCACAAAACTAATATCAGCGGCTATTCGGGAGTTTTTTATCAAGCTCAAGCTGGACCAATTGACCTCTATCTGCCTGTTTGCGACAGAGAACCAAATGTTACTCGCGTCTTGCACATTCATGTTCGAGTTTTTAACGAACCATTCGAGGACTGCGGCTTCGACCTTGATTGTAATGTAGCAGACCCGCAGCAAGGCAATGGAACATGGGACCACCTCGATGTCGGTGCCGATGGAAATCCCGGAACGAATGATGCAGGCGAAGGTGATGGATTATATACGGTTGGCGAGCCTGCGGAAGCCTATCATGAAATTCTTATTGATGGCATCCGTGGCGGTACAACCACGATGGCCTTTGTGCAAGAGGAGTTATTACATGCTAGTTTTGGATGGGCATCCTCATGTTTATCGATAGTCCTAGATGGCACGATTGAGTTCGTTGAAGCGCCAGGCAATGTACTCGGCGACAACGATTTTTATGATGGCGGCGCAAACTCAAGCGAAGAGACGACGGTCTTGACTGCGTACAACAGTCTAGCAGGGCCAGCAGTTCTGGAGGTCATCTTTACGCCATTACAGCCTTCGATGCAAACGGTCGCTTATGCTACGATTGGACAGCGTACTAATATCAATCTCGCTGATAATTACTTTGTATTCGTTGGAGTTCACGCAGATACTACCAATCCAACGCGATACACACTGGCACATGAGCTCGGTCATGTCTTGACGAACACGTTTGATGGTAGTTATGGCAGCCCGAATTCAGCATATGTTTTCTACCCTACGAGTCATCCACAATATTCAATAGTTGACGTAGATCATTTTCGGCGTGTCGCACAGATCACCGAATCCTTTGCAAGAACCACGCGGTCGGCGCGCTTCCCTATCGCGGGGCCGCCCAATCCGCCGCCTCCTACAAACACGACTGGAAACGTTATCTTGCAATCACCTTGAAGGGAGGAGAGTCATGTACATGGCTTCAATCGGACTCTATACCGTACTAGCTACTTGTCAATCAGCGGATCCAACGTTGTTGAGCCAACGTATCGACTCATGTATGGCGCATCGTTGCTCCACCGACCATTTGGGACCTGGCTTTGAAACCGATTTGATCAATGATCTCAAGGCAGACCAGAATCAGTCGGCGGGATTGCTCGTCGCGAGGATTCATCAAATCGATGACTACCTTGCTCTTTCGGTCCGTGAGCAAGGAGAAAATGTAGTTGCATTGAGATTGTTCATTCTATGTTGCGAGGCCGGGAGAGGTATCGGACTCTCACAATTAAAGGAAACAGTCGATAAGTTTCTGGTATCTGACAAGGCAAAGGTAGCACGCGACGAAGCGGCGGTCGTAAGACTTCCAGCTCCACAGGCAGTCTATCAGCTAAGATCGGCGATTCTTCGCGCTTTTGGGGAAATTCAGGACAAACGGATATGGCGGTTAGCTCTCATCCTCATCAGAGACGGAGATAAGGCAATCAGAAATGATTCATTGCATTACTATGTTGAACCTATCCTGATCTCGGACTTGGAAGCGCGCAATACTCTTCGGATGGAGCTTGATAACAAGGATGCTGACTTATTTCAGAATGCTGATCTGCTTTCTCTACTAAAAAAAGTTGAAGAGTCCGAAGGAGGGAGCCGGCGTAAAGAAACAGGTAAAGACTGACTTATGGTAGGCGCAAAAAGTCTTTACCAACGCGAACTACTCTAAGGGAAAGGCGCTTAGATGTGGCACACGGGCAGCAAGACTAATTTCGTTCTTACCAGCTTTGGCTTGATGCGCTATAGAACTATCTTGCCCTGCGTTCTCTTTCTCATTTCCTTGGGGGTCTGCGGGTTGTCGTCGAACGCGTTAGGGACTCCTCCGATAGTCGATGAGCGGTGGAGCGTGACGGTGAACGGCCAGACGGTCCGCGTGGACCCCGATGGTAGCTTTCGGATACCCAACGTTTCGGCGGCGGATTTGTTCGGGCCGGGAGGACCTGGTAGTGCGCCGGATTTCAGGAGCGACGAGTGGTTCCATGTTGTCGGCACTGCGATCATCGACGGGGTTACGTGGTACGCCTACAGCGAGCCATTCCAGATTCAATCGAACATCAGCGGACCCTACAACGTGCTGACTCTGCCTGTTTCACGCCATCCACCGGCGGACATCCCGGAATCCATCGCAATCGAAGTCGTGACCGCGCTGCTAGACGACACGCTGTACATCGACGGCGTGGGAGGACCCGGCGACACGGAGATCAAAGTCAACGCAATCTTCGCGGGTGTGAACGACCCACGAGACGTGACCATCCCGTGCGATGGTACGACCTACCGAACGAGCAACCCACGCATTCTCCGCTTCGTGCCCGTCTATCCTGGCTGCACGCCCGACGACAACCCTTGCGATCCAGCCGATACTTGCAAACCCATCGGAATGCGGGCTGAGGCGGCCTCCATCGGGACAGCCTTCATCACGGCCACCAATCGCGGGGCCACGGCGGTGCAGCGGTTCGTCGTAACCACGCCCTGCGTGAACACGTTGCTGGTCGGGCGAGTGGTCGATTCCGGCGGATCAGCCGTTCAAGGAGCGATCGTCAGCACCGAAGGCGGATCGAACGCTCCCACGGGGACGAATGCCAACGGTGAGTTTTCGTTCTCCGTCTGCTATACACCGGGAACTCCGTTCAGCATTGTTGTGATCGCTGCCGGCCAGAAGGCCGTGCTAACGAACATCACCCCTTTCCCCGATGGCGTTACGGATGTCGGAACCATCACGCTGGAGGGCAGTTTCGTATTCTGGAATATCAACGGTCCCGGCTATTGGGGCGATCCTCCCGGCGGTGCCTCCCTGAATTGGCACACCAACAGCGTCCCTTCTCCCGCATCGCATGTATTCATCAATATCGAGGATCGTCTACAACCGCAATTCAATCCCTACACCGTGACGCTCGATACCGACGTCACGATTACCAACTTCACCCTCGACTCGACCCATGCGACGTTTACCACTCAAACGGGATTGTTTAGGCAAATGAACGTAACCGGCGAGTCCAGGCTGCTTTCCGGTTTGGTGGAGTTTCGGGGCGGCTTGTGGAGGGGCGGGACGCTCATCAATGATACGGACTTCAATGTATACGACCCCTCTTACTTTGGAGAGTTTTCCGTTGACGGTCTTGACGTGATCAACAACGGGCGGATGACCGTGACATTCTCTGGCGGGCCGCAAAGGTTGATCCTCGACGGAGCCAGCACTTTCACTCAGGGATCGAAGGACGACGACTTGGTGCTTAATGGGCAGCTTCATGTTCAGCGGGGCGCGACATTCACCATGACTTCGACGGCCAAAGGCATTAGCGTCGGGCCGCAGGGATTTCTGCGAGTCGGCGACCATCCCGGTGCAACAGCAACAATGGACGGCGGCACGTTGACCGTTCGTAACTGCACCCCGCTTGCAAATGCCGGAGTTCGCATCGCCGATCGGGGGACCCTTGTTCTGAATGATGGCCTCATTGACATCAAGGGCTTCGGCGACGACCTAGTTGCGGAGTGTGGACCACCCAATCCACCTCAAGCAGGAATGCGAGGCGCGCTGGAAGCTGTCGGTTCGCTCGCTACAATTACGATGAATGGCGGCGTGGTCCAGAATAATGGATTGTTCAAGATTCACGCTGGAGCTACTTTCAACTTCAACGGGGGAACCATCACTGGCGACAGCGTATTCATTGACCGAGGTACGCTCAACCTTGGACAATCGGCCACGACACCGGCCGCGTTCCGGTTCCAGCATCTCAACACGCTTTCTCGAGCTGACGGATTGCCCGTCACGATTCCCGCCGGACACACTCTTATTATTGAAGGGGCGGGTATCGACACCCCGAATGAGCAAGATCGGGGAATAGTGCAGACGCCCAACGATCTGACCAATTTGGGGACGATCATTCTCGATTCGATCGTTCCTCAGCAATTCAGTTCCCCGGCGAGTGCGAAGTTCGTCATACTCAACGGAAAGGCATTGACGAATCGTGGGCAGATGCAAAGCGCAGCAGGCGTTGGGGGTGATCGGCTTCTCAACACGCGGGTTTTCGTGAATGAGGGAACACTGTCTGTTGTGGCCCCGCTGAATATCTTCTACAGCCAGTCCGATGACGTGACCTACACCAATCTCGGAACAATCATGCTCGTGGGCAACACGGAACTGCGTTTCGCGCCGCAGGAAACTGGGAATTGTATCGCCTTCACCAATGCGACTACCGGCCCGCAATCGGGCATTGTGAGTGGAGAGGGTACGCTGAGTATGACGAACGAATCGTTTTGTGGCGGCCCAGATGGTGAGCGGACTTTCGAGAACGGCGGGATAATTGAACCAGGTGGACCTCAATCGACAGGCACAATCAACGTCGTGGGGCGGTATATTCAAACCGCAAGCGGCGTGCTTAATGTCGAACTTGGCGGTACCGCCCCGGGGCAATTCGATAAGCTCACAGTCAGTCATCCGGCCACGCTGGCTGGAACGTTGAGCGTGACGCTGCTTCCCGGTTACACGCCCGTCGTCGACCATAGTTTCACGGTGCTGAACTTTGGCGGGCTAACGGGAGACTTCACCACGCCCGACCCTATTCCGATCGGCGGTGGCTTTGCGGTGCGGCGGAGCTTCACGGCCAACGCAATGACGCTGACCGTCGAAGCTGCCCCGTCAAGCCGACCCAAGCCGAATGGCAAGAATGACGGTCGTCCGCGGAGCAGGCAATGAGGGCTTTTACCGACAAATTCCTGAGCGCGGTTTCATCTGTTCACTCTCTCCGAAAACTTGGGGTCACTGAGTGGGTCAGTCGCCACGTGGCTGAAACTCAAAATCCAAAACTCAATGACCTATCTTTGATTCGCAACCCGCTTTTCCGGTCCGAGAACAAGGGTCGACCATCACTCCACAGGGCCGTCAAGCCATGACCACCAGCTGCGTGAGCCGCACGTCATCGCGGGCCGATGCCGATTCTCAACCGCCGGGTTGGCTACAAGGAGGTCGTCAAAGCAATGCTGAAATCACCGAGTCACCAGCCGACTCCTTGCACCGGATACCCGAAGTTCGGTCACCTGAAGAGCGATCATCGGATGGATCGGTGCTTCCTGGCGGGATTGGCCGGTGACACGATCAACGCGGTGCTTGCCGCAGCTGGGTCAAAACTCCGCAAGTTACTGCGGCGGCTCGCCGCTGAACTGATTCCGCTCCGCATCACGAATGGCGTCCGGGGTTGGTTTGGGACCGAATTCTGGCTTTTTCTTTGCGCTTTGGGCGCGCTCCTATGCAACCTTGGCCGAACTCAGAACATAGCCCAGGGTCCGGTCTGCGAATTCGAAGGTTATCGAGCGATCCCTATTGTTTGGGAATTGCAGGAAAAACCTGCGTGGCAGGTAGCCGTTTTCGGGTTTTCTCGATTGCGCAATGCATGGTTATCGGACTATTAGGCGGGCAAGCCATCATACTTTGGCTGATACTCGCTGAACAGAAAAACGGACTTCTTCTAAGGCTTTTGGCTGGGGTGCACATTCCTAACCATAGAAACCCGCGAGGTGAGCTGCAGCCATCTTCGCTGCGACGCGGGCAGGAAAAGGAAATTTTGGAGAACAGTGATGAAGATTACGAACGTGTCGATGCTTTGGGCTGCGTGTCTCGTGGGCGGGTCCTTTGCGATCGTTCCGACAGACTACGCGAACGCGCAGAGCCGTAACTATTGGTCAGATTCCGAAGACGACGATTCGGAGTATGGTGATCCGTCCAACGCCGATGATGACGACCAAGACTCCGACACGGATTCTGCGCAAGAGGCGAGGGCGAACGAGAGAACGCGACGCCTTGCGATCGCCGGCGACCGCGCTCGGCCGATGCCGCGATCCGAAATAAGCCCCGAAAATCGCCCAAGGCGACCGAGAACAACAGACGACGATCTCGATCGCGACGTCGCGCTCGCGAGTCAAGCCGTTCAACGCTCGCTCGATGCGACACAGAATACACTTCGAATAATGCAAGCGGACGCCTTTCAACGCTCGCTCGACGCGACACAGAATACACTAAGAATGTTGCAGGAGAACCCTGTTCTCAGGCCAGCTACAGCGACAGCAACGGTTTGGTCAAACTACGAGAGGCCCCAGGTAACGGTCGATCCAGAAGAACTGGCCGAACGGATGATAGAGTTACAGCGGATGTCACAATTGCTTGCAGGGGCTCACAAGCGTCCGTCTACTGACGCTCGGTGGAGCGGGCGCTTGGGTGACAACACCCGAAACAGTGACGGGAACATTGATGAGTCACTAGTCAGCGACTCTGATGTAGAACACCCGGTCATTCCCAATCCACAATACGACCCAAGAGTTTGGCAAGGCAACCTGGGCGCAAACACGCGAGGAGAAGAAGTTGGCAAATATCACTACGGGAGCCGATGACGGCATTCCGTGTAACGCGATGGAGTGATTCCTCGTAAGTTTCCTGTGCAAGCCGACAACCCAGTGATGTCATAGTTGGATTGGACTTGCACAGGAAGGGTACGAACATGGGCGAAATGAACACCGAAGAGGTTGACGGCCGGGTGGTTTGGCAGGATGTGAAGCGCGTGTCGCGTACGTGGAGCAATTGGCGGAGACGATCGACGCATGACGCGACAAGTGGCGTGGGCTGGACGGCATGCAATTGCCGATGCCGCGATCGGTAGATTGTTCCGCAACAGACGCACGCGGCAGCATCGCGGCTTCTATCACGTATCGCAGTTTGCCTAGTCTCGCGGACATAAACGTGTTTGAGTTTCATTTAACCCAGAACGTAACAGTTGACGCGCATCAAACTTGTTGGCTGACTGGACTCGCTTTAAAGTTTCCCGAGTTGATAGGAAAACTCGGGAGACCATGGCGATGGAAAATCAGAATGAGGGTTGCGGGGAGACGACGCGTCGCCTTCGAGCAATCAAAGTCAAGGGTCAAGATGCGGCTGCTAAGTTAGCCTCCATCAAGCAAGACTTGCCGGACCCGGCAGAGGTGCGTCGGGTCATCGCTCGAGCCCGGATGGAGGAGGCCAAGGCGTTCATGCCTCTCGTTTACGACGAAATGCGCAGAATCAGCGGTGAGAAGTTTAAAAAGAGGCGCAAGTTTACGCTTGGCGTGACCGCCCTGGCTCATGAGGCATTTTTTCGGGTTATCCGAGGCAAAAACTTCGACGAGATTGAAGATCGGGGAGCGTTTTTCGCTGTGCTCGGGAAGGCGATGGAAAACCTGTTGATCGAACACCATCGTGGTCGTGTTCGAAGGTCACGTGACAATGATCGCGCACAAGGCTTCCTGCAGGAAACGGATCGACGGCTTGTGGAAAACGGAATCCATGTCGAAAGAGTACGATATGTTGTTGACGCGCTCTCCGAGGACAACCCAAGACAAGGGGATGTGTGTCGGCTCAAGTTCTGGTTCGGATTTAAGGTCCGTGAAATTGCCGACATGCTCAAAGTCTCGGAAGGTACGGTGGAGGGTGATTGGCGGTTCGCCAAGGCGTACCTAAAGCGAGAGCTCGGCGACCGAAACAACTAAGCGGATCTTTTCATGGGCAAAACCAAGCGACTACGCGAACTATTCGACGCTTGCGTCCAACTTCCCCTTTCTCAAAGAGATGATTTCATCGCACGGAGCCATCCGGAACTCCGAGAACAATTGCGGGAACTGATCCTGGCCGACGCCTCCGATTCCGCAAAAGACGAGCCGGTGTTTTCCGCTGAATTCGCTGAAGATGTAGTAAATACTCATCAGGATCCGCTCATAGGCCAACGAATCGGCCACTACAAGTTAGCTAACCGAATAGGCGAAGGCGGCATGGGATCGGTCTACCTCGCGGAGCAGGAAAAGCCCATCCAGCGCAGTGTCGCGCTCAAAATTATCAAACTTGGTATGGACACGGAATCCGTCATTGCCCGCTTCGAGGCCGAGCGCCAGGCGCTGGCCATAATGGACCACCCTAACATCGCCATGGTGTTCGACGCGGGTGCGACGGACACGGGCCGACCTTACTTCGTGATGGAGCTGGTCAAGGAGGGCATACCCATCACCGACTTCTGCGACAAGGAGACCGTCTCCTTGCGTGATCGCCTCAGCTTGTTCATGAACGTATGCCGCGCCGTGCAGCACGCGCATCAGAAGGGAATAATCCACCGCGACCTCAAGCCCAACAACATCCTGGTGACCTTGCATGACGGCAAGCCCGTACCCAAGGTGATCGACTTCGGGATCGCCAAGGCCACCGAGCAGAAGCTTAACGAGGGGACAACGTTCACGAAGTTCGGTCAGTTAATGGGCACGCCGGCGTACATGAGCCCGGAACAGGCGGGCCTATGCGGCCTGGACATCGATACCCGGAGCGATATCTATAGTCTGGGCGTGTTGCTCTATGAATTGCTGACCGGCGCAACGCCGTTCGACGTGAAGACGGTTCCTGAAAAGGAATCCGCCGAAATACTGCGAATCGTACGAGAAGTTGAACCGCCCATGCCGAGTACGCGGCTCTCCAGCCTTAAGGAAAATCTGCGATCCGTGGCCGCACGACGCAGAACGGAACCGGCCAGGCTCACCAAGTTGGTTCGCGGCGATCTGGACTGGATCGTGATGAAGTGTCTGGAAAAGGACCGATCACGGCGATACGAGACGGCCAACGGATTGGCAACGGATATCCAGCGGCATCTGTCAGGGGAGCCAGTGCATGCCGCTCCGCCAAGCGCCACCTACCGGGCCAAGAAGTTCGTTCGCAAGCACCGCGGAAATGTCGCTGCGTCTCTGGCCATCGTCATCCTCCTGATCACCGGCACCATCGTTAGCTACGGACTCAACCGAAGGGCGGAAGCACAGAAGACAATCGCCGAACAGAACGAACAAGAAGCAAAGAGGCAACAGGCCATCGCGAGGGTCAGCGCACGCGAAAAAACCGAAGCCCTCAAGAAGGAGAAAACTCAGAGGAAGCACGCCGAAGAGCAGAAGAGCTTGGCCGATCGACGGCTATACAACATGGTCATTCCGAAGGCCAAGGAGTTCTTCGATGCTGGGATGGCTCGGGAATGCCGGGCGCAATTAGACGCGGCCCCCCTAGAACATCGTGGTTGGGAGTGGCACTGGCTTGATACCCATTTGGATGGTGCGGAACAAGTGCTGGTGCATCCTGTCGGCGAATGGGTAGTAGGCGCAAGGTTCAGCGCCCTTGGAGACCAAGTGGTGACGTGGTCGATACTGGACGACGGAGAGCACTTACGCATTTGGGACACCGCTGCAGGCCTTGTCTTGGGTGAACTGCAATCGCCAAATGGCGTTCATGACGCTTCCTTCAGTCCCAACGGACTGGAGCTTGCAGTTGCGACGGACTGGAACGCCATACGTCGAGCACCGGAGGTCGACGTGTGGTCTTGGGATCGTGCAAGTCGAACATTTGCCCTCCGTTTCTCAATTGGCCCATTGGAATCAACGGCGACGTCGATTTCGTTTGATCCGTTAGCCCACCGTATTCTGACCGCGAATCTGGAAGGAAAGCCGAGGCTTTGGTCGTCAATTGACGGTGCACTGCTAGAGAGCATCGACTTTGCTGACGTTCCCTATTGGATACCCACTGACCTTAAGTATTGCAATTGGGCACGGTTTAGCTTTGATGGCCAACAGATCGTCACCACATGGACTAGCGGAACGATTAGTATTTTCAAGCCCGATTCGCTGGCAGTCGTGGCCATTGACCGGGTCGGGTACCCGGTAAAGGATGCGGTCCTTCACGCGGATAGCGCAACGCCTGTTTCCATCAGTATGAGCATGTTTTCAGAGGATGCCCTGCTGAATGGAGGATCCCCATGTCCACATGTGCTTGCTGGACACAAGCGAACCATAAAATCTGCCGAGTTCAGCAACGATGGTTCGGCCCTAGTAACCGCGTCAGAAGACGGATCGGCGCAGATCTGGGATACTGAATCGGGAAAGGCGCTCGTTCGTCTTCGCGGCCATGTTGGACCTGTTTATTCGGCACGATTTAGCCAGGACGGCGGGTCGGTGGTGACGGCGTCTGTAGATGGCACGGCCAGGATTTGGAACGTCACGCGAGCACAGCCATTTCTCGAAGTCAAGCCGCAACGAACGGACAAGCATATCAAAGAGGATCGGGAGTACGATGCAGTCATGGTGAGCCTTGGAAGGGAGCCACGTAGTGATGCTGAGCTCGCGCTCGCATGGGAACCTCCTTCGCAGATAGTCGCAGTCGGGCTTAGCCGTGACGGAAGCTGCGTGGCCGCCACATACAAGGAGGGCTTATTGTCCACCAGCCAGATCTGGGTCTGGGATCTACGATCTCCGACCCCTCTTCAACCCACGGTACTTTATGGCCGGGAAGACATATACGTGAGCGATAGTTATTCACTCGATATGCTTGGTCGGCAGTTATTGGCGGTTTATTCGGATGGCGTCGTGGAACTGTGGAATGTAGAAACCGAAGACAGCATGGTGTTCGCCGAGGATGTGTTTGTGTCTCGATTCAGTTCGGATGGGACTAAGGTGCTTTCTCTCTCGAAATATGGAGTCCTATCAAGCTGCGACGTTGAAGATCCTAACCATTGCGAGATAACGCATGATTACAGCGAGCGGTTCAAGAACGCCACGGCCGTCGCAATGGAGGGACCAAATCTCCTAATAAGCACGCAATATGGAAAGACGGTTGTAGCTTGGGCATCCGGCCAGGTGCTTCGTGTTTGGGAGCAAGGCGACTGGGCGCACGACCTAACCTCTAGCGCTTTCGAGAAGGCTCAGCGCTCCACCTCCGTGAGTCTGGATGGAACGCGAATCCTAACGACAGCTGTAGGTGCAATCCGAGCCATGGTGTGGGGTGGCGGCGGGAGGTCGCCGATTGCCTCGATTGTCACAGACGGAGCGCTTATTCGGTATGCTTCACTCAGCCCCGATGGTCGGCGAGTCGTCACTGTACATAGCGATGGATCCATTTGGCTCTGGAGCGCCGAAGACGGCGTGGAACTGATCTCTTTGTCCGGAGACGGGACTCCGGCGCACATGGTGTTCTTCAGTCAGGATGGTTCGCGAATCATTGCCGCATTCAAGAGTGGAGCGGTAAGGATCTGGGACAACCGGCATCCTTCATTGACTAGATAATGATTCTATACGAATGTCGTATCCAAGAACGGTTAAACGCGGCGTAGCGATGCTGGTAACTCTGAAACTTTTGGAGGTTGCATGACCAATCTTAGCGTTGTATTTCAGGATACTTTCGGTGGTGTACTTAAGATTCTGATTCCGGCTGCCGTATATAGTTTTGTAGGGGCAATCTTTTTGCGGGCGGCTGCGAAATGGATAGCGAAGCATGAAATAAAATACTGGAAAGCATTCCAGATTACCCTTATTGCAAGCGTTATCAAAGTTTGCCTCGACCTTGTTTCCGAGGGGCTGATCCCGGAGTTCGCCGGGGATGACGAATCGATCCAAAATTTTCTATGGATTCTTGTGGAGCTGACGCCTATTCCGATCACGGCAGTTTTGCTTCGGAAACGTTTGGCGATTCCAATTGCAAGGGCTAGTGCGGTAGCCTGCGTGGCGTTCATTATTCAACTCGTACTCTTAGGCATTCTTGTGGTTGTGTATTACGTATTCTTTGAACGCGGCCCGATCTTTGGATGACGGCCTCAAGGGGCCACGGCAAGTGAGCGTGGCGGATAGGGACTTGGAAGGAAATAAGTCATGAAACAACTTCACTATAAATTGCATTGGATTTTTGGATTGGGTTTGACAGTTTTTCTAACTGTCGGCTCAAATGCCTTTTCATCAGATTACCATTTCGACGAAGAAACTATGAAATGCGTTGACTCCGACGGAAACGAAGGGCGGAACCCATACCGAGAGACCATAATGAGAAACTGTACTGACTATCGCGGTAAAGTTTTTAAGGAAAAAGATCTGACAAATGCAGATTTCAGGGGCTCATGTCTTCACGAAACAATGTTTATAGATTCAAAACTAAATGGGGCTAAATTCCAAGGATCTGATTCATCAGAAGATTGTGACCATGGACCGCATGGGGAATGGACAATACGACATTCACAATTAGAAGGCGCTAGCCTTTCCTGTTCATGGCTCCCGACGGTTATAGTTTCAGATTCAATTTTTAAATATGCCGATTTCCGAGGTGTTCGGGCCGATGAATTTGCCATTGTGGTGCTCTTATGTCCAAATGGCAACTGCTCTAAGTCCATTACAAACTTTTCAAACGCTAAATTTGAGGCATCCAAAGTGCTGTGGGGCCCCATGGGGCTAAAAAGTGAGAATGGAGAAGAAGAAATAATCAACCTTGATAGCGCCAAAACAGTACTCAATTTCTTTTCCTGGGCCTTTGAGCAAGCCCGTTATGACTCACAAACCGATTTTGCAATTCTTTTTGAACATGATTCTAAAGATTTTCCCAATCCATTTGATTTGAGTGGCCTAAGCCTAAAGGGAGATAAAATTAAGGAAGTCTTTAAGCGTATGGAAAAAAGGCCGGACACCGACTTAAAATGCCCAAATTTCGGAGAGGGCAAAAGGAAAAAAGAAACCATTTCCCGCAGAACAGATGATGAGGACGAGGGGGGTTTTGAGTGCCTCCTCCAAAGTAGCTGTGACGAATATAAGACAAGCTTCTTAAATAGATTCGTTGATTTTGAGTTAGAGAAAGACATGGCTTCGTGCGGACGCAACGCTAAAAAGAAGGGATATTGTGGTTGTTGCATGGAACTCGGTTATAGCGACATAAGCCACGCAAGCCACGTTCCTTGCCTTGCTATTCTCTGTAATGAGAAATAAAAACTGCACTGAACCTTTTATTTGAGGTGCCCACTAACCTTTGTAACTATGGGGCGTTAAACCACCTATAGGAGAAATATAATGTCTGCACCCTCAATCATAACACATCAGCCGACTGCAATGCGGGCAGTTGTCAATCTGGGCAACCTGCGCGATGCTTGATCGCGCTGTATGTCATCGTTGTGACGCGGACGTCGCGACCAGCAGGGCCGTCGGATCCCATTCTTGCGGCAGCGCTGCGCGGGGAACTCGATGAACCCGGCGCGCGGCAATTGTCCAACCGCGGGCCGGAAGTGACGACACTTGCCCTGTTGGCTCTCGCCCGACGCATCGCCGGTCAACGGTCAACTGCGTTCCATCCCTCGATGCGTTTGGCGACGGCACATGATATCGGCTCGCACCAACTCGGTTGCTGTTTTTTCAGGAACTTTTGGCGCATCTTCGTGCGGAATAGAGTCCGCGGGGTCTCGGTCTTGACGTCCCACCAGTTCCGGATCGAAAGGCGTTCCGCATTCCGGGCAACGCGCTTCAGGCAGCCCGATGAGGCAATATCCACAGCACCGGCACTTGGGCAGGTCAAGCCGGGTTCTTGCGGCCCGAGCCAAGAACAGGAGCAGGATGCACGGATGAAGTGCAAGGACAACAATCGGAAGCCAAACGGAGAAACGAAGCTGCCAGGCGGTTACTTCAAAGTGTTTGTACGTTGCGGGATCCTCAACAAACGAATCCACTCGACTCGCTGTCCAGCCGCAATGCCAGGCGTCCGAATAAGCAAAGAAATTTGTACATTGTGGTACTTCTCCCGTCGTCCTGTACATGCGCGACAACGTGTCTGCGGGCCAGGACTCGTCGTCACTCACGGGCACCAAGTATTCCAGACTAAACGTTTGCGCGTTGACGATGCCGACTTCAAGCCAGCTGTTGCGACCAACCCGGCTGCACCAAAAGGACGAGCAACCGTATGATGCCATGGCAGCGAAAAACAACAACAGACACGCAATCGCAAGGGTGCATGCAACAACATGATTGAATTTAATTGTCACGAGGTGCCTTAAATGCGGACAGATGTCCGGCTTCGTGCCTGCTCTGAATCTTCTCGTCAGTGGTCATCTGATCTGATTCGCCATGGTCGTCCTCCCGGTCCAAAGCAGAAGAAGATATACGGCGAAAAATCGTCTCCTCGGAATGATCAGTTCTCACCGGCAAATTCGTGGCCTATTCTCATCTGATAGATGACACTTACCCGAGGCGACACGCAATCCGAGGTTGAATAAGCAGGTGTCGGTCGTGACTCTACCGCGATTCGCACAGCGACAGCCCGTCGGATCAGTGGCGCAAGAGCCGCCGCGCACAACACGAAGTTCGCCATTCGATGCGCCCGTCGGATCACGCTGCGATGACGATGAGTACGGACCAAACCAATCCGAGCACCACTCCCACACGTTTCCGTGCATGTCGCACAAACCCCACGGGTTAGCTTGCTTCTGACCTACGGTGTGTGTTCGCATGCGACCGTTTTCCTTGAACCACGCATGAGCCCCAAGCCAGCCCCGGTTGCTGCCGAACGAGTAGGCTGTGGTAGTTCCCGCGCGGCACGCATACTCCCACTCCGCCTCCGTCGGAAGACGAATCTCTCGACCTGATCGGTTAGACAATCGGCGGCAAAACTCTTGGCAGTCATCCCAGGACACCTGCTCCACAGGACAGTTGTCGCCGCAGTCCGGCAGAAAATCGTGATTGCGTACTTCGAAGTACGATGGATTGTCACCCATTACAGCCTTCCACTGACTTTGCGTCACCTGGTACTTGCCCAAGTAGAAGGGGTTGCTGATCGTCACAGGATGCTGTGGGACTTCAGCGACAAGTCGGTACCTCTCCGAAGCCCGAGAGCCCATCATGAACTTCCCTGGTTGGATCATTACTAATTCCATCGTCACCCCGCTCCCAAGGTCAAGAGTCAGGGCGTTCTCAACGCGTGCGAATTCTACTTCCCGGATTCGGCCAGCCGCTTTTTCCAGGGTTGGGTGGTTTGGATCTAACTCCGCAAGCTTCTTCTTATTCGGCACGCGCCTCAATCAAGTGGACTCGCATGAGATGACCTCCTTCGCAATCACCTCGATCCTGACGGTGCTTGCATGAGCGAAGAATAGAATCGTGAAGCACTCGCGCAGTTTGATTTTGGACTACTCGGGCGTCTTGCGGATACTTCGATAGAGCTTGAATGCGAGCTCGCCAACGATTCCACCGATGAAGCCCGGCCCCCCGTAATCGGCCGCCGACGGCTGTGTAGGGCCAGATTGCGAGTAGTAGAGGATGCAACTGATGAATGCGAAACCAATGATGAATACGAATCTCATTCTACGTCTCCAATCACCGACCCACATCCTCGTCGAGGCCTGTTCCATCAGCCCTGCAAACGCTGGTCAAAATGTGTATCGCTGGGCGGTCAAAAAGCTAGCCATGAACGCCCGGATCACACTCTCCCGACAGTCTCATTGTCCACCTTGGACCTGTGGAGTCCCCGACGAAACGACAACGCGCAACCCGTTGATGAAGTCGCGGCCGTCGGGAATGTCCCCGTAGCGATGGGCGGAGCGGCAGGCACACGGGTAGTTGACCCAGGAGCCGCCGCGCAGGACACGGCCGAATCCACTCGAAACGCCCGCCGGGTCCCGCTGAGATGACGACGAGTACGGACCATGCCAATCCGAGCACCACTCCCACACGTTCCCATGCATGTCATACAAACCCCAGGCATTGGACTGCTTCTGGCCCACCGCATGGGTATGATTGCTGCTGTTGTCGTCAAACCAAGCATAGGCTCTAAGCATGCCCTTGTCACTCCCGAATGAGTAGGCCGTCGTCGTCCCAGCCCGACACGCGTATTCCCATTCCGCCTCCGTCGGAAGGCGAACCTCACGACCTGTTCGATTCGATAATCTGTGGCAAAAATCCTGAGCATGCTCCCATGAAACCTGTTCTACCGAACAATTGTCGCCGCAATCCTTGAAAAATGATGGATTGTCCCCCATCACTGTCTTCCACTGCCCCTGAGTCACCTCATACTTGCCCATGTAGAAAGGGTTGCTGATCGTTACTCGATGCTGGGGACCCTCGTTGTCGACGTAACCCTCCTCCGACGGCGGAGAGCCCATCGTGAATTCGCCAAATAGGATTAACACCAATTCCAGATCTACACCCTTCGTCAGCCGAACCACTGCCGATCTATCTCCAGTTATCTCAAAGCTGACTTCCTCCTTAGTCACTGCGTTGCCAGCAGAGGCCAAATCGCCCGCTTGAGGACCTCCGGGATCCCTGGCATTCGATTTGCCGCATCCCTGAACGACAAGGCTGCTCCACAAACCGATAAAAAGGCCCAACGTACAGCACCGACGCACTTGCAAAGCGCGAAACATCGACTTGCTCCTTCAATGAGGGGATGGTTCTCCCACGACGAACCCGTGCAATCTGAAACTTCAATCAATGGAATTCTCGTAAACCGAACCCGATCGCTTACAGCCTGTCTATAGGAACCAGCCGCTACGCACTTCGCCGGAAGCATTCGCCATGCCATTGGCCTTCTAGGTCTTGGCCTACTCTAATTCGCGGAATTGGCAATTCTCAGTCTACATCTCGGCTTGCTCCGAGCTACAAACCGGGACACTAAGAGATCATACCAGCCGCTATCGTAAACGAAGTCGGGACAAACTTCACCTTCTCGGCTTTGCATCGCTAATCTATATTGCAGGAACAAAACACCTCAACTTGGGGTCCCAGCGCAAATACTCCGAGACCGTGGCGTCCATCTGTCCGGCCACAGGCGGCTGATCAAAGTGGACATCCTCGAGCTCATACGTGGAAAGGCGAATCCTGCCGTGGCGATGAAGCAGCCATTCCTCCGCTTCGCCGCGTTCCAGTCGGTACGCCAGATCAAACCAAACCAACTGGCGATCGGGCGTGGGCGTGTATTGGGCACCAAAGAGAATGCGCATCAGCTTTGCGCTGAACCATTCGCCGGCATAACCTGTGCTGGGCCCGCGAAAGACGAAAGTAATCCGATCGGTATCCCGCCCCGGTGGCCCGTCGTCTAGGCACAAAACATTGAACTCGTTGAACGCAACCCCCGTTCCGGTGCTGCGGTCTTCATAGGTTATGAACTTGAGATGGCCTGCGCCGTCTTTATGCAAAGAAGGCGGCCGCACCGTCGTTATAGGGCCCAGAGTACTGACTTGGCTCTGCGCGTTGAATTGTGCCAAAACCCAGCGGTAGCGCGATTCGGCACGATTAGTTTCGATCAAGATTACTTCGGCATGTTCTGTTCGTGCGACGCCAAGAATCTGCGGCGCCGAGTCCAGGTCAAACGAATCCTGTTCACCGGTAACCGCGTTCCATAGTTCCGCCGCATCTCGCGCCGCCATGGCCGTCCGTATCCGCTCCCCCGCGGCTCCCCCTACTTCCTGGTCGAGCGCAATAGGGGCCGGAGCGCTCGCGACATTGAGCTGCATAACCGAGGGACGATGGCAGCCCCCCAGGCCGATTCCGAGGCTAATTTTCATGAGGCAAAGCAGGAAATGATGCTTGTGGGTCAGCATGCCTGGCCATTGTAATGCTGAACCAAGCCCTTACGAAGGCCCTATCTGCTCGCGGCCAGGGGACTATCTTTTCGCGGGCACACGAAAGGTGATGGATTCCCTATTACCAAAGGCTGACAGTTGGTAAGATTGTGCCATGACCCAGCGGTCCATTGGGCTGCCTGCTTCATGGAGGATGGTCAGGACCTATCAAGGAATTCGTAGAGGAATATATCGATGAGACAGGTTGGGGCGGCTGTAGTTGGACTCGTGGCCTTGGTGGCCGGGTGGTTTGGACTTTCGGGACGGAGCGCCGAAGACGCCAAAACGGTGACAACAAAGGGGCCGGTTGTGGTCGCTGCTGATGGCGGGAGCCAGGGGGTTGTGAAGTACATGGTTCCGGTCACCAGGGAATCGGTCAAGCCCGGAGCCACCTACTTTCAGGTTGTGGGCGGCGTCATTTCCGTCGTTAATGGCGGCGAGGGTAATTGCCCGCCAGAATGCTACACGCTGGAGAATGACTGTCATCCCGCTCCTTGCCGGTACCAAGTGGTGATTACTGAAGCCCATGCGCTAAAAAACAGTTGTCCCCCTGATTGTGTATTCTCGGTGCCGGACCAGTGTCCGCCTGAATGCGCGACGGGCTTGCCGGGTAATTGCCCGCCCGACTGCATGTATGAAATAAAAGAGACTGGAAAGTAGAGCAAGGAACTTTTTGGAGTTTTGCGATGAGGCAAGTCGGAGCGGTTGTATTCGGATTGGTGGCCGTGGTGGCTGGATGGTTTGGTCTTTCGGGACGGAGCGCCGAAGACGCCAAAACGGTGACGACAAAGGGGCCGGTTGTGGTCGCCATCGATGGTGAAAGTCAAGGGGTCGTAAAGTATCTGGTGCCGGTCACAGACAAGAACGTGAAGCCAGGAGCCTTGTACTTCCAGGTTGTGGGCGGCGTTATTTCCACAGTTAAAGGCGGTGAAGGCGAGTGCCCACCAGAATGCTACACGCTGGAGAATGACTGTCATCCCGATCCTTGCCGGTACCAAGTGGTGATTACTGAAGCCCATGCGCTAAAAAACAGTTGTCCCCCTGAATGTGTTTTCTCGGTGCCGAACGATTGTCCGCCTGCCTGCGCGACGGGCATGCCGGATCAATGCCCGCCACAATGCATGTACGAAATCATGGAGGTTGGGAAATAAAAACCAGAGCCAGGACCTATCAAGGAATTCGTAGAGGAGTATATCGATGAGACAGGTTGGGGCGGCTGTAGTTGGACTCGTGGCCTTGGTGGCCGGGTGGTTTGGTCTTTCGGGACGGAGCTCCGAAGACGCCAAAACGGTGACGACAAAGGGGCCGGTTGTGGTTGCCGCTGATGGCGGCAGCCAGGGGGTTGTGAAGTACCTGGTGCCGGTCACCAGGGAATCAGTCAAGTCCGGTGCCACGTACTTTCGAGTCGAGGGCGGGGTTTTGCGTGAAGTTAAGGGCGGCGAGAGTAATTGCCCGCCTGATTGCTACACGCTGGAAAACGAATGCAATCCAGATCCGTGTAAGTACCGAATAGTGATTTCCATGGGCGCAGCACTTAAGGGCGGTGACGGCGAATGCCCGCCCCATTGCGCGTTCTCGGCACCACAGGAATGCCCGCCTGCCTGCGCGACGGGCTTGCCGGATGATTGCCCACCCAACTGCACCTACGAAGTAAAGGAGGCCGGAAAGTAAAAAGTGGCCTCCCCAATTTGCACCCCAAGTGCCACCCTGCGCGGCAATCGCAGTCCAAGCGGAAATCACCGCCCGTCGCTCGCGCTCAGGGTTCCGGTCTCGCCGCTTTTGCCACGACTTTGACCAGTCCTTTCGAGGCCAACCGGCGCGCCCCGGCACTCTCGGCCAGCAGTTCCACTTGGTGTCGCGCCTCCAGGGCCTCGCGCACAAAAGCAAAAACGCCTTGGTCCTGTAGATTTCGTTTGGCGCGTTCATCTTCCAGCGCTGCCGCCATGCGGGGAAAAGTTTTCTTCTTTTTGTCGAATCTGTCGGCAGAGACAAGCGGGCCCAGCTCTCTATCGTTGAGTCCAAGGAGCCTGAGGGACCTGATGAGGTCGTACGCAAGCCGCGCCTCATCTGGACTCATTCTTGCACCGGGGTAGTTGGTTACGGCAGTAATGATTTCATCGCGCTCATCGCACTGGCGTACATTCGCAGTAGGTGAGGCCGATGCGGCCTCGAAGGCATGCGTTTCCAGTAAGCCAGTATTACCGAAAACGGACTCGGCCACCTTATTCTTGCCGGGTTTGATCAGGCTATTTACGCCCAAGCCGCCCAGGAATCCAAATTGTCCAAATGCGGCCATTTCCACGGCAAAATTAGAACCTCTGAATAACCACATCAGGGCGCGCTGGGACTTGTTGACCTGGGTATCGTGGGTCAGTTCATGATCCAGGATCGTGATCGCGGCCGGCAGGACTCCAGTGGTGGCGAGCGCATGCCAGATTTCACGCTGGGTCGGGGCCTGGCTGAATACCATGGCCACGTCGAGACTCGGGTGATACGCACCTTGTGCGCGTTTTCTATTCAGCAGCTTGCTGACTCCACTGCGGGGCGGCACGAATTTGACCTTTGCTCCGAAACTGCCCTCCTCCACGGGATGCGGTAAAGCCTGGGCTATGAGCGTGTCTTCGAGTTCCTTGAGATAGTTGGTCTCGTCCCGGAGGTGCTGCATCAAGGCTTGGAAGCCGTCGTGCAATTGCGCGGGGGTAAGCAAATTCAGGAGCTTGTCGGCACGATCCGGGCGTAGGCCACGGTCTGCAGCGGCCAGAAGTAGTCGCTGCGACAGCGTGCTGCGATATTGGAAAAGTTCATCGACCAACGGAATCGTAGCTCGGTGCGGCTCGATACTGTCCAAGGCCGGAAATGCGCTTTGTGCCAAGGTCTCCGCCTTCTTCAGGCGTCGCGCGCGATCCTGTTTTGCGAGAAGATATTCCTGCGCTGAAGAGTTGGGGCGAGCGGCACCCGCCGCGCTCGTTCGACTTAAGTGGTTGTCAGGTTTTTGATCCGGCTCCGCATGCATCTTAACCCGCCTTGCAGGGTCTCACCTAGCACGGCCATGTTCGCATATTGTGCGATCCAATTCAAACGGTAACTCCAACTGGCAGATCTTGTCGTGTGCTCAGACGAGTCATTAAGAAAGCGGTGGTTCCTGCCTCAACAACATGGCAGGAGGACCACCGCACGCCGAACATCGGCATAATATCCAGCGCTCTGTCCCGATTTTTTCGTCCGCTGCCTGATCAGGCGCCATCCACAAGATTTGGATATATCTCGGGCAAGCGTCGTGGCTCTTGCTCATCGCTTCGCGGCCAAAGAACGCCGAGCCTAGCCGCGACAATAGCACGGTACCCAAACGGACTCGGTGTACCAATAGCCGAGACGCACACAAATCGTGTCCCATCGAATAATACGCCCACAGGGGCCGTAAACCGGCACGTAATCAAAGGCCGGCGGCACCCAGCGCTGCACATAGGTCCAATAGCCGCCGCCGAAGTGACCGACCGACGCCGAGGCAACTGCGTTCGCCGCGACCACCACCGCCGTCGGCGAGGCGTTGGCCCGCTCGCCACTCGTCGCAACGAAGCTCATCACTCCGACAAGAATAGTGCACATAAGCTTGGAGGTTTTCCGATTGTTCAACACGATTAGTTCCTTTCATGATGGGCGGCGGCGGTCATTCCTGTCCGCCATCGCATTCGCATAGCCGAACGCAAAACGCGTCCGCTTTCTATCTAATAGAAATGAGCATCTCCCTCGACTCCCTCAAGAAAAAGTGGGATAAAGTGGGAATCTAGATTCAAGGAAAGGCCCTCACGGATGCTGGGTGGGCTAGATTTCAAGCTGGGGCTTGCACGAGGGGTTAGCTCGCAAATCTGACAATAAAAAACGATGAAAATTGAGGAACTGCCACCACATCATCATTTACTACGTGTGGAGGCGTGTCGCGGCGCGCCTCCACCGTTTTGCACAGTGCTTGGGCCGCAGCCGCACCAGCTCCTGGAGTCGCGTGCGCCACGTCTTCCACTGCTTCTATAGAATCCGTCGCAGTTTCCGACGCAGCCATTGATCCAGCGACTCCAGCGTGACCTTGCTCTCGCTCAGCCGATAGGGATACCTACGACCAAGGCCCACAGAGGACTTTCACCTCCAAGTCACGCGCCATGCCCGGCGCACCAAACAACCGAGGGGGCGGCGTCATGCCGCCACCCCCCTAATTCCAAGCCTCCAAGTAGTCTCTTTGTTTAATGTATTCGATTTCTAGTCGCCAAGTTGAGCCTCTTGAATCTCGATCAACCGCTCTGTTTGGTTAGCAAGTGACCGACAGTAACGAGCTCGTGCTTCAAGTTTTTCGGCGGCTCCTAATATTTTCGCCTCATCTTTTTGAACTTGCTGTATTGCCGCACGATACTGCCGAACTTTTTTAGCCGCGGCAAGGTAGCCACTTCGTGAATCGAGCATGGACTGAGCTTCTGACAGCAAATCTACCAACTCTACTCTTTCATTCGCTAGTTCCACTGCTTGTTCCCTATAGGTTTGCGCGTTACGATCCGCGTCGTCGGCAACCCCACGGAGCAGATTCACCTCTTCCTTAGCCTGCGCAATGACTTCACGAGCCAGAGCTTTGACGTCACGGCGTTCGTTTTCACTCGACCGATTTTCTTGTTGCTCATGCTGCTGCTGGCTCCGCGCCTTCGCTTCCCGCCTCTGCTCGCAAATCTGACAATTGTAGCCCTCATGCTCATGATCGTAATGATGATTCTGGCCGCGGGCCGAGCTCGAATACATGCCCCCCATCAACCCCATTACGATCAACATCGCAACAACGGATGAACGTGCAGGCAGCACCATCTTGTTTTCTTCCTTTCCAAGGATCTGGTGAATGGAAAACCAACCGACGCTACGTATTAGACACATGAATCCGCTGATTGTTCCATCAGTAAGAATAGTGCACATAAGCTTGGAGGTTTTCTGATTGTTCAACACGTTCCGTTCCTTTCATGATGGACGACGGCGGTCGTTCATGTCCGCCATCACAGTAGCATCGCCGAACGCAACGCGCGTCCGCTTTCTGTCTATACAAATGAGCATCTCCCTCGACTCCCTCAAGAAAAACGTGGAAATCCAAAATTTCGGAAGGAACCTCGCGGGGTCCGCAAGGACTAGATTTCGAGCTTGGCTTACACGAGGGATTAGCTCGCACATCTGACAATAAAAAACAATGAAATTTGAGGAACTACTACCACATCATCATTTACTACCTGTGGAGGCGTGTCGCGGCGTGCCTCCGCCGTTTTCCATTGTGCTTGGGCCGCAAGCGTACTCTTACAATAAGGACATTACATGCACTCCAAGGCAATCCCTACCAGCAAAGCTGATCGAGCAGCCGCGACGCCATTCCAGGTGCGTTCGTGGCACAAACTCGCCTTGACGACACTCGCCGTGCCCAAAGACGGGAGGCTACTCCTGCTAGTTGGTGAGCCGGCAGCTGGCAAGACCACGTTTGCGTTCCATGCAGCCAAACGGCATACGGGCGATTCTCCGGAGATCATCCAAGGAACCCCCGAAACGGAGTTGAACCACATTTGGGGCTACCTGGGCCTGGCGCAAGGTGAGACGCAGTATTGTGACGGACCGCTTCCTCGGGCACTTAAACAAAAGCGCTGGCTCCTCGTTGAGGAGTTCAACCTCATCAAGTGGGATGTCCGTCAACGATTCCTGGAACTGCGAGAATCCGATTCCGTAACCAACCCTGTGACGGGCGAGCGAATCACGATCGATCCCGCATTTCGCCTCATCGCGACGAGCAATCCAGAAAACCTCAAGTGTCGGCGCAATGCGACAGACGCCATGGCGCTGATGAGCGCATTTCGTATCATCGAAGTCCCTGCTTTGATGGCCGATGACATTCGTGATTTGCTCTGTGCCCATTACCCGCAGGCCGGTCTAACACTCATCGATCACGCCGTTGCTTTGTGGGACACGTATGCCGACATCGGAAGCAACGAGACGAAGACAGACTATCGCTTGCGATTGACGTATCGCGCTGCATCTCATCTGGTGGGGCTGCTGCTACAAGGCGTTGATGAGCGGGATGCCGTGAACATTGCGTTGGTGAACAAGTACATCTTCGATTCCGACTTGCATACTGCGGCGCAGCTCAAAGCGTCCTTTTCCGAATCGTGAGGGATCCAATGAAGACTACAGGCTTTTTGCTCGCATCATACTCCCAGAGAACCTTGCAGGTGCTTGCCGGAACACTTTCCGGTAAACAAGTCAGCGTTACTCTCTCCACGCGGCTGGTCCGATTCATTGTGATCGACCCGCTGCGCCTTCACCTATATCTCCACCCCGCTCGTTGTACATTATTTGACTTGGCGGTAGTGGCCATGGCCATGCGCAATCTGCGGAAGCTGAGAAAACTCCTCGATGATTCCCAGGCGGCTCGAGTGGCCTTTGTACGAGAAACGATATCGCGCCTGATCGGAGACTTCCCGGGTGTTACTCATCTATCCGGAATCTTGCGTAAACGCCCTGGAGACCTGTCTATTACTCTGGATTCGATTGAGTTAGCACCACTAACGGCCACCGACATAAACAGGATGGCTGACGATGGGGCCTCAGGCGTAATGTCCGGCGGAGCCATAGCTGGCAACGAAAACGACATCAGAGCAATTACCAAGGCAATCTCAAGGGGTAGGTACCCCGTAGAGACCTACCCTCCATTGCAACCAATGGACGTCGCCACGATTCCGATCAGGATTGACGTTGGGCAGAAGTCATTCATCGCTCAGCAAAAACGCTGGATTGAGGACAAGGAGTGTGTTTCTGAAGTTGCTGGGTATCTATCGCGCTGTTATCAACGCAAGATCGAGAGTCGTCCGCTCGACAATCTTTCGCGATTGTCCCATTTCGGCATTCAATTGAGCAGCAAGCGCCTGCACGACGCATACGTGAGCTGCAAGATCGGGCGACCCGCAGCGGCATTTCGCACATACGATCAAAGCGTGGCGGACATTTTTGATCCAAGCCAACATCTCGCCATCGTAGCCTTCGACGTCAGCTCTATGAATGAGGGCACTCTTCGGCCATCGTGGCGCATACTAAGCGCGTGCGCCAGATCCTTTATTGAACTTGGCGCCGATACCATGATTGTAGCATTCATGGACCGTGTCCTCCGGATCAATCACAAACGTAGCATTTATCTTCATTGCCCCGTGATCATCAAGGAAGTCGATGAGCCGGTGGGAGAAATGGTCTGGGCTAGAATTGAAGAGCTGCGTCGATCGGCTGAGGCTTTGTTCCCCAACATTCAAGCTAAGCATGATTCCGCGTGCTTTCAGCCGCTTCAATATCGAACGATCGGGCGGTACGTATCTATAGAACTTGGGAAACGTGCGTACCGTTATGTCGCGGTCAGCTATTTGGGCACCGGAAACATGGGGCACAGCCCGATGGAGCCGGAACAATCGAGAAACGTAGCTAAGGCCTTGGAGAAAGAAATCGAAGCGATTCAAGGAATTGCGGAATACTCGCTGGAGTCTGGGCTAGTAATCATCCCTAAGTGGTTGAAGGACAACTCGTCAAAGGGTGGAAGTGTCCAAGACATGTGGGCATTCGATTCCGCATTGTCCAGCGAATGAATGCTGAAACGACTCACCGCATGCTCAGCGAACACTTTTGCACATACGATCTTGTCAGAGATGCCGAATTGGGTGGAGGTATCAGCCCGCTCTTAGACTCGGACGGGCGTGCTGGCTTCAAAACTGACCTTCCCCCCGAGAACTGTACCGTGGTCGGTGGGGAGTCGAAACGCGAATCGCGGAACTGAAGACCACGCTTCAAATGAATGTATTGCGCAGCATGAGCGTTCGTGCGGTCCGCTTCGAGGTGGCGGCTACCATCCTGGCCTACAACCTTCTGCGAACTGTGATCCATCAGGCCGCCAGACAACACAAGGCTTCGCCCGATCGAATCAGCTTCGCGTCGGCCATCAAGATGGTTCTGGCCTACTCCATGCCGCTACGCACAGCCTCGACCACGCAGCACCATGAGGTCTGCACCCAGATGCTGGCCGGCATCGCCCGTTGCCGCAACACCCGCCGCCCCAACCGTATCGAACCTCGTCTTATCAAACGTGATGGCAAGAAGTACCCTTGGATGAAAATCCCGCGTGCCTTGGCGAGGGCGCGATGCTAATCCGAACGGCATTGTGCACTGAACCCGGAGGTTCGGCTCGAATGTTGCGGGCAAGTTCGCGCCGAGCGCAAATCTACTGCGCGCGCCGTTGCAACGTCGCCGGGCAGCGGCACAATTGACCTGAGCGCGACGGCCGCAGCGTCTGGAAGGACGTTCACACGCACAAGATCGGCGACGCCGCTGGGTTCGGGATCGAATGAACTTCGACGCGGCGCAGGCGGTCAACGGCCGCGCTCGCGTTGAATTCGCCTTTCGACGATAAGTGAACTGATGGAATCGCTAAAGATCTGGATTGATCAATGCGAAGCCGGCCGAGCCATCGAGGATGAGTTCGGGACCGCCGAGGCTCTTGAATACCTGATCGGAGAGAAGTTCCTCAACTTCCTGGATGCCGCGGAGGACGATCATGAATTCCGAGCGGAAATTCCCGCCTTCGCTACTGAGATCAAGCAGATCTTCGAGCGGTGGCAATTGGTCGATTATCTCAAGAAGGCCAGGCAGACTGAACCCTTCGACCCGAGCCTCTACGATGACGAAGAGGAGATGGAAGCAGCCCGACAGGATGACATCCGCCGGTCCGCTCGTGATCTTCTATTGGTAGAGCGGGCGAAGGAGTATTTGCTCGAAGACGGGGACGGCTGATGGGCTCGCAGCCGTGAGGGGGGGGCCAGGGCCCGCTCGCTCGGGGATGGTGAGCAGGCGTAACGAGGCGACTTTGAACAAGTGCAAGCCAGCGAGAAAGATCGCAACTTCGGCAGAAACATGGTTTGTCTACATCTTGCGGTGCGCGGACGGTACCCTGTACACGGGAATCACCAAGGACGTGGACCGGCGATGTGAACGGCACAACGCTGGGTCCGCCTCGCGCTACACCCGCAGTCGCCTCCCTGCCAGGGTCGTGTACCGGGAGGCCCAAGCATCGCGCAGCTTCGCTCTGAAAAGGGAAGCAGCGATCAAGGCCGTGTCCCGACAAGAGAAGGAATCGCTGATACGATTAGCGCGGGGAGCGCTTGCCAGTAGAGGACCCGGAACCCACGAGCCTTGTGCCAGACGCGTTGTCCAGCAACGGCGGAAGGCGGCAGGCTGACGACGGCAACGAGATTCGTCTGCTCGGTGGCCTTGAAACGCAGAACGGGGAAGCCATGGTCGAGGCCGGCGGCAGATCCCTCAGCCGGCTCGCGCCGGTCTCCTCGTCTCAAGTCGCCACCCGGAAGGGTGGCGGCGTTTGGCCAGCGGCGATTTGGTCCAATCGCATCAAGAGCTGTCGCAGCAATGCTTCGGTTTTGTCGGGCCGCTCGCACTTTTCGAACTCGACGACGTCGTGCATTTTTTCGGGAATGAGGACGGTGTAATGCCGGCGGCAGATATCCGGCGAGTTGCCCATCAGCTCGGCGATCTTGTAAAGCGACTCACCTTTCTGGGCGAGATGGCTGCCGAAAGTGTGTCGAAAATCCAGACAGGACCACGACAGCCCGTGTTTGCGATTGATCGCCCGAAGGTCGTGGGAGAAATTGTCCGGATCCCAGCGCCGCCCGGTGGGCGAAGGAAAGTACCATTTGGAGGCCTGCGTCGTCTCATGGACCCGCAGGCTTTGCAACAGGGCCTTGCTCACCGGTACCACGCGGTTGCGTTTTGTCTTTGGCTGCCAGAACTCTCCGTTGACCGTCTTGGCCACGACACGGATCAGCCGACGCTCCAGATCCACATCATCAGGGGTCAGCCAAAGCGCTTCCTCGCGGCGCAACCCGGCGTAGATGTAGACAGCTACGAGCGTTCTGATTGTTTCGTGCGGTTCCAAGATCGAGAGCTGATGCGTGATTTCCTCCGCTGATAGGAATCGAATCGACCGTGGCGGTTCCTGGCGACGCTGCACCGCGGCCGCGGGGTTGGGGCATCGGGGATCGGGGGACACGAAGTTGTGGGTCCGGATGGCGTAGTTGAACATCACATGGAGGATCTCGCGGTATCGGTTCGCGGTCTTCGGAGAGATGCCGGACTCCAGGATTCGCCGGGTGAGGAATCCCTCGATCAACGCCGGCGTGACGTCCTCCAGGTACCGTGCATGTACATGAAACGTCTGCATACGATCGTCGGCGCACGACGTATCGTCGTTCTGGTACCGCGCATTCGCGGGCGTCCGAAGCGCGAGCCCCAGCCGGTTGGGACCAGCTCCCCGAAACCCTTATTGCAACGCTTTGTCCCGCGCGCTCGTACTGAACCCGGTCACGAAAAGTGGTCGGGGGACCCGTGCGACCAAGCCAGCGTATGCGTTTGATTTGCTCGTTTTCGTCATGGTCGAGCCGACCGCCACGTTACGAACGGGTGGCGATGGTGATCTTGGGGCGCAGATCGAGCTGTAACGCGCCTCGTGCGGCGGGACTTGCGCCCGTTGAAGATGCACACATTTTCAGGGTACCTTGAGTAATCTGAGTCAGTCTGGTTCGCCCAACCCCGGTCTCGTACAATCGTCGCGGCGTTTCGGTACCCCCTGGACCACACCAGCGACTGGGAATGGCATGCAACACGACCGAAGCCCGCAACATCGCCGAGAACGGTGCCCATCTCGGCCACACGTGCTGCTCGCCGCAACGGGCGCGGCCCGGAGTTCATTGTGTCTGAAACTGGCGCCCGCAGGGCGTCGCTTCTATCCGGAGACCGAACTGGTGCGACAGACCATTGAGCAGCCCCCGACCGACACCGCCATGACCAGGCTGTCTCTCGATTACGAGGTCGGAGACCGCGACCAGGTGCGGGGCAGGACGCGTGGCGGAAAGCCTCGCATCCTCTCCAGTCTTGCGCGCTTTACCAGGCGGGAGATGGCGGTGCGCATCCCCACGCTAAGGGCCGGGGCAATTCGTTCGCGATCGAGATCGGCTTGGAGACACGCGACCTCTTCGTTTTGAGCAACAAACAAGTGCCGACAATTGACCTAATCCCAGGCACAGAAGTCGAAGCGAGGGGGCTGCGCTGGCATGTTGTGCGTATTGAAGAGGGTACTGGGAGCCGTGCTTGCCGCCTACGTAGCCTCGGTGGAGCAACGGTTGGCGAAGAAATCGAAGTTCTTCTTGATGTCGAAGACGTGCATACAATTCGATACGAAATCGACCCCAGAAGAGCGGGTAGGCTCCGCGAGTGGGTTCTCTACCATCAAGCCTTCCTTCTAGAGCAGGCCCTTGGCCCACATGCACTGCTAGCCGCGCAGCCAGGACGACTCGATATCCAGCCTTACCAGCTCGTTCCCGTCATCCGCGCGCTCTCGATGAGTCGCGTTCGACTCTTGCTTGCGGATGGTGTCGGCCTCGGAAAAACGGTCCAGGCGGGATTGGTTCTTACGGAATTGATGGCGCGCCGGCTGGTGCAGCGTGTTCTCATCGTGTCGCCCGCAGGCCCACTCTTGGAGCAGTGGCGGACGGAAATGCGGGACCGTTTCGGCCTAAGGCTGCGCGTCATGGATCGTGGTGAGATCGACGAGATTCGCCGAGAGGTCGAGTTGGGCGCGAATCCATTCGACCACGTCTCGCTCGCACTGGCCTCAGTCGACTTTCTGAAGCAGGAGCGCGTCCTTGCGGAGCTAGAACGCACTTCCTACGACGTAGTCATCATTGACGAAGCACATCACTGCGTCGATCTGGGAGCCGCCGGTGTTCGAGAGGATTCATTACGCCGCCGGCTGGCGGAGGTGCTGGCTGGTCAGTGCGATTCACTCCTGCTGCTCACGGCAACACCCCATGACGGCAACGATCGTTCGTTCGCCTCACTCTGCGAGTTGCTCGATCCGTCGTTGGTTGATGGTCGCGGCGTGATCCGCGGCGACCGATTTCGCCGCCATGTCGTTCGTCGGCTGAAGCGCCACATAAAGGATGTGACCAAGGGTGGTCTGCTCTTCCCTGATCGCGATGTAAAGCCTTGTAGAGTCGTCGTGCAAGCATCTTCGAACCCTGTCTTCGTGGAGATGTCGAAACAACTCCTCGCACTGGTGGCGCCGGAACTCCGGCGGGCTCTGCGTGACAAGCGATACAGTGACGTCCTTTCGTTCTTCGCGTTGCTGAAGCGCAGCGTCTCCACCGTCGCGGCGTGCCGGTCAACGCTCGCGGTCGTTCGGGATCGTCACCGTGCAGCGCTCGAAGAGCGCGTGGAAGAACAAGCAGGCCGTCGCGAGCGAATCCGAACGCTGCGCGACGCGCGGCGTCGTCTGGATCGATTCGGCGTCGCGACCAGCGCCGACGAGTGTGAATTGGAGCAACTTGAACTGGAGGACGTAGCGCAGCAACTGGCCGACCTGGAGCGGATGGGCCGGTCTGAGCGTCGCAAAATCGGCCGGGTTGAATCAATCACGACGACTTTAGACCGTTTGGTTGAAATGGCGGGTCAAGCTATCGACCACGACCCGAAGATCGCTGAGCTGCAGAAAGAAATTTCCGCCATTCGCCGCGTCGAGCCCCACGCGAACATCCTCGTCTACACGGAGTACACTACGAGCCAATCGGCCGTCGCCGATGCGCTGCAGCGCGACGGCCACAATGTGCTGATGCTCAGCGGCAATGATGGGGACAAAGAACGAACCGAAATTACGGACCGCTTTCGCAACAACGATGACCTGATTCTCGTTTCCACGGACGCGGCCGCCGAAGGCCTCAACCTCCACCAGCGCTGCCACCACTTGATGCACCTCGAATTGCCGTTCAATCCAAACCGGTTGGAGCAGAGAAACGGTCGGATTGACCGGTACGGCCAGAAGCTGCAACCAATCGTCCGCTATTTCTACCTCGCTGAGACTTTCGAAGAGAACATCCTCCTTCGACTCATCGCCAAATACGAGCGACAGCGTGCCAAGCTCACGTTCGTTCCGAACACGTTGGGCCTTACTGCCTCGTCGGATCAAACCACTGCGCGGCTTCTTCGCGGTGTACTCGAATCCGAAGATACCCTGTTCGTCGAACAGCCAATTCAATTCACGCTTCTTGCCGGCGAACCCGCAGACGGAGCCACTGAGGCCGTCCGTGAATTGCTCGCAGAAATCGACCGCAGCTTCGGCAGCTTTGAGAAGACTGCCAAGAGCAATGCCTGGCTGGCGGATGCCGGCATTTGCGCGGAAGAGTCCATGCTCCACGCCGCCGGCGATGCCAAAGAAGCCGGAGACGCGACAGCCAACGTGAATCTCGCGCAGTTTGCCGTGGACGCCGTCTTGCGTGACGGCGGTAAGCTCATGGGGCGGGTCACCGACCGATCCTTTGAACTTACGTTGCCAGGAAGCTGGAGGGTCGATTTATCCGATACGCCCGGCGCCGACCCCGATTCGCGGACGATCCGGCTCACAACAAACAAGGAAGTCATCCTCGACCAATCGAAGCGTCTCGTCGGTTATCTCGGTCGCGCGCACCCACTGATTCGACACGTAATCGACAGAGTGCGGTACACCTCTCTCGGAGATGGCAGTGGTCAGTTGGATACCCGGGCCGCCGCTGTGAAGGCCGACGTTTCCAAGCCGACGCTGGTCTGCACGTTCCTGGCTCGTGTGGACAGCGCCGCCGGGCGCGAGTTCGAGCGTGTCGTGTCGGTGCAGCTAACGAAATCCGGGTCGGCTACGTATAGCGACCGCCCGGCGGACTGGATGCAGTTTACCGCGTCGGAATGCGCGATTGCTTCAACGGATGTTTGGAAAACACACTTTGCAGATTGGGCGACGGACCTGTTCGCGAAAGCGGCAGACCAAGCACGCGAGGGCTCAAAGGACGCATGCAAACGATTCATCATGGACGCGTCGCAAAGTGCGTCTCGCGAACTGGAAGAGATCGACCACTGGCTGACCGAGCGAGCCGGCGAATTGGCGCCGCCCGTTGCCACTCAACAGTTTGATCTATTCGCCCAAACAACTCCACCTACAGCGGCGCCGCAGCCAACAACGCCCGCGGAACGTCTCTCGGCGCTTCGCAACGATCCGAAACAACCGGTCCGGCTTAGAAGTCAGGTCGAATGGGTGCTCAAGCTTTACGAGGATCGGCGACAGCGTCTTCAGCGTCATGCGGATTTCCGACAACCCGAGGTCATTCCGCTCGGCATGTTGATGGTCGTCCCGGAGGTCGAGCATGGCGCTTGATTTTCTGCGACGCCGCGACTGCGCGTTCAGCGGGCCAGCTCTGCCCGAACCATTCGTACGATTTGAATTGGAACGCGCCCTTCGGAAGCAGGACCTGCTCCCCGAAACCGACGGCCTCGGCGGCGAAGAGTTCCGCGAGCAATGGGAAGTCCTGCGCCGCAAGCTCCGCGATGTTAGCCCCAACAGCGGCCCGCTCGCCATCGCCAACCGCATCCTCGAACCACTCGTTTCGCGGCTTGGATACCATCGCATCGAAATCAGTGAGGTGGTGGTTACGCGCGAGGGCGAAGAAGACGGTGGTCGGATGATGGCGTCCGACGGCGGCGCCCGTCTTCGTTGTTGGACAGTCGATTACGATGCCGGTCTCGATTCCCCGACGAAGCGCGGCCACGCCTATCGCTTCAGCCCGTCGCGCGTCGCGCCGCGCGTTCTGCTCGTCAAGGGCGAGCGGGCGGGCCTGATCACCGACGGCGTCAAGCTGCGGCTGCTTCTCTGCGATCCCGCCCGGCCGGACTCACACCTGGAAATCGACCTTAATGCATGGCGCGGCTTTCGCGATCCGCCGGAGAGCTATCAGCTTCTGATTGCTCTCGCCGGCCCCAAGGGCATCGCCGCACTTCCGGCGATCATTGAGCAGGCGCGCCTTCAGCAGAATCGCGTCACCAAGGAACTGCGGGTTCAAGCCCGTCTCGCGGTCGAGAAGTTCGTGCAGTGTGTTTTGGATCATCCTGAGAACGTCGAGAGACTCGCGGCATTCCCCGACAAATCCGCGCTGGCGAAGAAGCTCTGGCACGAAGGGCTGATCCTCGTCTATCGGTTGCTGTTCATCCTGAAATGCGAATCGACGAACGATCCGTCGCGCGTCTTCCGCTTCGCCAGCACGTCGCTCTGGCGAAACACCTATTCACCCAGCACCGCCCTGGCCCGCATCGTCCGTCGTGTGCTCGACGAAGGCGCCCAATCCGGGCGCTACCTCGAATGCGGCCTGCGCGTGCTTTTCCGCATGTTCGCCGAGGGTCTCGATCATCCCGGCCTAACCGTCCGGCCGCTTGGCGGGGCCCTGTTCGGCGCCCAATCCACGCCGCAGCTTTCGAATCTGTGCTGGGGCGAGCAGGCCGTGGCCCATCTGCTCGACCATTTGCTTTGGACGACACCGCAGCGCGGTGGTTCGGGTCGCCATCGCGTGCATTATGGCCCGCTGGATGTCGAGGACCTCGGCCGTGTCTACGAAGCACTGCTCGAATTGGAGCCGGGCATATCCGTCGAGCCGATGTGTCGGCTGCGACGCGCCAAGCTGGAAGTCGTCGTCCCAAAAGCGCAGGGTGAGAAGTACAAGCCGAAAGACAACGCCGAGACGACGAAGCAAGAGCCCGACGCAAGTGATGACAACGGTACGGGGGAAGACGCGACCGACGCCGACGATACGGAACCCCAGGATGAAGAGGCGCCCAGTCGCGGCAAGAAGACCAAGGTCGAATGGATCGAGGCGATCCCCGCCGGTCGGTTTTATCTCCGTGTCGGCCTGGGGCGTAAGTCATCCGGCTCCTATTACACGCCGCACTCGTTCGTGCGTTTCCTCGTGCAAGAGACGCTCGGCCCGCAGTGCGACGAGCGCAGCCCGCGCGACAACCCGCATCCCGGCGAGATTCTCAAGTTGAAAGTGCTCGACCCGGCCTGCGGCAGCGGGCATTTTCTGGTTGAAGCGTGCCGTTTTCTCGCCGGCAAGCTATACGAGGCCGCGCGGCTGTGCGACGAGAAGGCGGCCGAGGCCGAAGCGGCCGCCGAGCAGGAGACCGACCCTGCGAAGAACCGAGATGCACAGGAGCGGGCGGAGGAATTTCGCACGCGGCTTAGCGATCTACCCGACAACGACGACGAATTGCTGGCGTACTTGCCCGCTCGGGCGCCGGAAGGCGCTGTGTCGGGTTATTCGCAAGCCAAGGCCGAAGCCATCTGCCGACGCCTTGTCGCGGTGCATTGCCTGTACGGCGTCGACCTCAACCCGCTTGCGGTTGAACTCGCCAAACTCAGCTTGTGGATTGAAAGCCACGCCGAGGGTTTGCCGCTTACGTTCCTTGATCACCGCGTCGTGCTGGGCAACTCGCTCACCGGCCCCTTCTGGGACAAGCTGACGCTCTATCCGGGCAAGCAGGAACCCGTTACCGGCCTGTTCCTTCAGAATCTCGATATTCAACTTTCGCGGCGACTAGGGGAAGCGCTGAGCATGGTTCGTGAACTGGAGGCGCACGTAGGCATCGACCTTGGCCAAACCCGGAAGAAGCANNCCCCTCGAGAGAGGGCTGGGGTGAGGGCATACCCCGCGAACGCGATGCGCTGCTAGCGCTGGCGATGTCGGGAGCCTATGCCGCGGCGTTGCCGTACGACCTCGCATTCCCCGAGGTCTTTCACCCCACGGGCATCCCGCACGGGCAGCATGGGTTCGATGCAGTCGTGGGGAATCCGCCGTGGGAAGGTGTCGATACGTCGAATAAGGAGTTTTTCGCGGCATTCGACTTCTCAATCTTGGAGTTGGAGACTGAACGAGAGATCACCGATCTGATCGCATCGCTTCTTCGCGATCCCGCGATCGAGACAGACCGTCACCGATACGAGGCGCGTGTGACGGCGACGAAGAAATTGGCAGCCGCACTGCTGAATCACGTCAACCGTTCAGCGGGTGGTGTCTCCGCCGCAACTCCAGACCTATATCAGTACTTTACGGAGAGAGCGTTCCAGTGTCTCGGTGGCCACGGACGGTTCGGACTTGTACTCCCGGCAGCCGTTCATGCAAACGAAGGCTCGGCTGGACTACGTATCCTACTTTTGCATCACATGGCGATATCTTGCTGCTATTCATTTGAGAACAAACGGAAGCTCTTCGAAATCCACTCCAGTTTTAAGTTTGCAACCATCGTCGCGCAACGTGGCGGCCCGACGCAGGAATTCGCATGCGCGTTCTATCTGCACGACGACGAATGGCTATTCCAATCGAACAAGTGTGAGCGGCTGCTCACTTACTCATTCACTTTTATTCGATTGACAACGGGTAATGCGCTCAATCTGTTGGAACTACGGGACAAGCAGTCCGTCCCTATTGTGTATAGGATGTACGAGACGAAGGCATCTCTGTTTGGCGACATTCGTCGGTCATGGAAGGTCCTTCCGACCGAGGAGTTGCACACGTCCAAACAGAAACATCGAGTCACGCCTATTCACGGCTTACGCGCCACTTTTCGCGGGGACGTTCGCACGCCCGACACTCATCGCGCATTACTGTCTCAAGGGATAATCCCAGTCTGCAAAGGCGAGGATTTCCATCAATTCGACTCATTTTGGGATGACGGCCCGCTTGTGGCGACAACTATCGAAGCGATGTCAGGTAAGGAAGACCGGCTGAAAGCGGCGCGCTATTATCGGCTTGTATTCCGCCGACAGGCCAGCTCGACGAATGAACGAACGGTAATTTGCCATCTCTGCGCACCCGGACTCCTGTTTTTTGATAGCGCGCTACCTGAGAAGTTACCACAAGAGCGTCCGACGTATCGTGCCCTTGCGATGGTCAGCATATGCAACAGCTTCTCTTTCGATTGGCTTCTCAGACAAATGGTGGGATCAAATGTCACGTTCAATTTTCTTGATGTTGCGCCTGTGCCTGAAGTCAGTTCAGTCAACGTATTCATGGCTCATTGTTGCGCGCGACTTGTTTCACAGCATGCTGGTTATGATTCCTTTTGGCGTGAGCAGCTTGGCGATGCCTGGCGCGAGCCGGGCAAGAAGCTGTTCACCTGGCCTGCGCTGGCTGGGGACGACGAGCGCTGGGCCGTCCGCGCGGCGATCGATGTCGTCGTGGCCGATGCCTACGGCCTCTCGCGCGAGCAGTACGCTCATGTGCTCTCGACCTTCAGCCACAAGTCGTACAGGAAGGCCCCGGAGCTGTGCTTGGCCGCGTTCGACGAGCTGAAGGACATCGGACTGGAGGCATTCTGTAAGAAGCACGATCCGTACTGGGACATCCCGCTCAATGAGAACCTTCCCAAGCCGGTGATTGACCTGCCCATTCCAGAAGGCGCCGAGAACGAGGGCACGGAAGCAGGCAAGAAGCGCGGTGCGAAGCGCAGCGGTCGTAACCAGAACGCGACCAACCTCTGGGAGGAGCGCGACGGTCAGCTTACTCTCAACGCCCCCGGTCCGCTGTTTGACTCGGCGGGTTCGCCGGCCTCGAAAAGCCGCGTTCGCTCGGCGCCGCCGACACCGAATCCGGGACACGTGGCCGCAGTGCGAACCAAGCTGGAGCTGGACAAGGTGCTGACGAGTGCAGAGGTTCAGGACCTGCTAAAATGCGACGCATCCGCCGCCCGCGCGATCCTGAAGCAACTTGTCGACGCTGGCATTGCTGTGACGGAAGGCAAGGCGAAGGGTACGAAGTACCGATTCGCCGCGAAGTAGCGAGGTATTCACGATGGCCTTTAATCCGATTGCGGTGCTTGATGAGGTTACCCAGGAATACCGGGACTACATCCAGACCGAATTCCGTGCGAAGGACCCGGCGCTGCGGCAGCGACTGCTTGATGCGCTCGACCGTCCGGGTTTCCTGGCGCGGGAGCCGTTTTTTCAGGTGCATCGCCCCTTTCGCAGCGGAAAACGCTGGACCGACCTCCCGCTGGACGCCAAGCTTGCCGCCGTGATGGCCGAGCGAACGCAGCAGTTCGGCTCGCCGACGTGGGAATTCGCCTATACGCATCAATCGGGGGCGATCGAGGAGTTGCTCAGCGATCAGCCGCGCCCCGTGGTTGTGACCACAGGGACCGGCTCGGGTAAGACGGAGGCGTTTTTGCTGCCGGTGCTGCACAACGCGCTTATGGACGCGCGTGCGTTCGACGGCAAGCCCGGCCTGACTGCGATACTCGTCTATCCGATGAACGCTCTTGCGAACGACCAACGTGAGCGGATCCAAGATTATCTCGACGGAGCCGGCCTGGCCAGCGCCGTTCGCGTGGAGCAGTATGACCGGTCTGCTACTTCGGAAGATCGAAAGCGAATGCGCGACCGGCCGCCGCACATTCTGCTGACCAATTACATGATGCTGGAGTACCTGCTCGTCCGACCGGCCGACCGGGATGCGATTTTCGCGAATCACCGCTGCCGCTTCGTCGTGTTGGACGAGGTGCACACCTATCGCGGCAGTCTCGGCACCAATATCGCCCTGTTGACTCGCCGGCTGAAAGCCCATTTGCGTGCCGCGCGACAGGATTGGGAGATCACTCCGCCGGCGGATTTGCAGGCGCGGCGGTTCCCGCCGCTCATTCCGATAGGGACGTCCGCAACGGTCAAGAGTGTCGCCGAAGAGGGCGCTCCCGAGAAGGTGAGTATCGAGCGAGAGCGAGCCGTTCAGGACTTTTTCGGGCGGCTCGTCGGCGTCGCGGATCCGGCCTCGATTCAGGTGTTCGGGGAAGAGCTGCAGGAGCAGGTGGTTCCCTCGGACGCGAGTTATTCGGCAGTGCCGGAGACGGAGCTGGTCGTCAATCCGTCCGACCCGGAGTCGGTACGCGTTGCGCTGTGCAAGCTGGCTGGAATCGACGGCACCACGGCGGTTCATGAGGCAGCCCGGCGCTGTCGGCTGCTTTGGGACCTGAATCGCTGGCTGGTGCGGGCGCCGTTGAGTCTCGACCAACTCGCGGAGCGCGTTCGCGCGGAGATTTCGAGCCGAAAGGACGCGACCTTGGACCAACTCGTCAAGGAAGTTCACGCCGTGCTGCTCGCGGGGACGGCACTGCCGGAGGATGCGCCCGGGTTGCTACGCCTGCGCGTGCATCGCTTCTTCCGGGGTGGTTGGCGCTTCCATCGTTGCCTGAATCCCAAATGCGGACATCTTCAGCCGATGGGTGAGGAACAGTGCGCCGCGTGCGGATCGCAGACGGCGCCATTGCTTCTCTGCCGCGGCTGCGGGGCGGACTACGTCGCCTTGGACGGCGACCCGAGCCAGGAATTGCGCCCGGCAACGATCACCCAAGGCACCGACCAATCCGATTCATGGCTCGTTTATGAGCCGGCCCGGTTCAGTAACGCCGTCAACGCTGACGAGGATGATGAGGGCGACGATGACGAAAGCTAGCGGAAGCGGCGGCAGCAAACGTCGTGCCAACGGCAAAGGTGGTGCGAAGGGCAGCAAGCCGCGCAAGCGCCCCAGATTGCTCGACGGTCAGCTGAACTTTGGCACGCTGGAGTTTTCGACGGACGCAACGGCGCCAGGGACTCACGTAGTGCTCTCATCGAGTACTAAGAAGTGCTTATGCTGCGCCGGAACTGCCGGCAGTCACGCGATCATCACCCGTGTCGAAATGGGAACATCCGCGGCGGTGAAAGTGCTAGCAGAGGGGTTGGTCGAGTCACTTCATGAGGTGAATCAAGGAACGGATGGGTATGACGGCAAGGACCGTCTTCTGGTTTTTTCGGACAGCCGGCAGGACGCAGCGCATCAGGCCCGCTTCATTCAGTTCACGGGTCGGTACGACCGAATGCGACAGCGTGTCTACTCTCTGCTTCAACAGCATGGAACACTGAGGGTTCTACGACTCGTCGAGCTTCTGGGCGATCAGGCGGTTCAACATCGCGACAACCCCTATTTGCCGGATGATCCGAATGTTGTCGTCAAGGGTGAGAAGCGGGACCAAGTGCGCGTGTGGGAAGAGGCCCCGCTGATGGACCAGTTGGCGGCGAACGCGAATTACCGCGGCACACTTGTTAACCTCGGGCTGATCGAAGTGCGCTACTGCGATCTAGCAGAGTACATCAAGCAACGAGGCGAGCCGTTGTTCCAGCGATTTGGCATCTCGTCGCAACAGCTTGAGCATGTTTGTCGTTGCGTGCTGGACGAAATTCGGACACATTCGGCCCTTTCGCGACCCGTGCTCCGATACCACCCCGCCAGCGTCAGTTGCCCGGAGACTCTCAAGGCCGGCCAGTGGGAGCGAAGCGTGAAGTCGCCAGCGGGCTATGCTTGCAACAAAGAGGGAATCCCAGTTGCGTGGATCGATCCAGCGACGGTTCCGCCCGGTATTCGCGTGCACAGCATTGCACGTCGAGAAGGCGGGAAGGGTCGGGCGCCAGGAATTCAGCGAATCGTCGAATCGCTCGTAGGCCGGTTTGGGGGTACGACGCATGGCGCAGAAGACGCGGTGGCCGTGGTCGATTTTCTGCGGCGCGGAGATTATGTCGTCTCCGTGGAACTCTTTGGCTTCTCCAAGCAGAGCAAGCTCCTTCAGGATAATAGCGACGAAACCGAGTTGGCGATCACGGACAACACAGCTCGCATGCGCTGCGACGTGTGTATGCGACCCCTGGCAGGCGCTGCCCAAAACGCTCCGTGCCCACGGTGCCAGGGAACGCTCACGGTCTGGCCGACGAAAGAGTTTTCGGAGAGTCGTGCGGTTCGTCGCGTTCAGCAGGGCGCTGTCGTGCCGTTATCGGCAGGCGAACACACGGCCCAAGTGCCAGGCGACGAGCGAAAAAAGCTGGAGGGTCTTTTTAAGGGAGGCCTGGATGTATCGCGCATCAATGTGCTCGCCTGCTCGCCAACGCTGGAGATGGGGATCGACGTTGGCGGACTGGAGGCGGTGGCGATGCGCAATATTCCGCCACGCCCGGACAACTACGCGCAACGTGGCGGCCGTGCCGGACGCCGCGCACGCGTTGGGCTCGTCGTAAGCTATGCGAACCGCCGCCCCCACGACCAGTATTTCTATGACCACCCCGAAGAAATGATCGCCGGCGAGGTGCCGACGCCGATGTTCTCGCTCGCAAACCGCGACGTGCTCTTACGTCATGCCGCGGCGATCGCATTCGGCGCCGCGGAGCCGGGGCTGGCCGGTCAAATGGCGGAGTACGTCAGCGTCAACGGCAGCGTGCAGCAAGCCACCGTAGACGGCCTCAAGAACGCGGTGGCCGCACAGGTCGAGCACGCAACTAAGTTGGCGATGGAGGCGTTCGGCCAACAACTTTCGGAGGCGGGTATCGACGAAGCGGCCCTTCGATCGCACTTATCGTCGCTCAGTGCACGCATTCAGTATGTAGTAGACTGCACAGCGCAGCAGGTCCAAGAGCTTCGACAGTCTATTCAACGATTCTCCGAGCAGTTAAATCATGAGCAGGCTGCGCTGCGGGCGAGCAATCTAATCAAGCGGCTCCTCGGCATCCGTGACGACCGATCGAGCACTACCCGCGAGGCGGATGACCGATCCGCGGGCTATCCACTCCGCAGATTTGCCGAATTCGGCATATTGCCCGGCTATGAGTTCCCCACTGAACCCGCAGCTTTGCGTCTACTAAGCGACGAATTCGAGGATGACCCGATTACCGTCGATCGCCGATTTGGGATCAGCCAATTCCAGCCAGAGGCTCCGGTGTTCGCCAGAACAAAACGCTGGAGAGTTTCGGGAATCGACACTTCGTCGCCGTGGAATCCGCGCGTCGAGGGACCAAGCTGGCAGTACCGCCTCTGTCATGGATGCGGCCTCCGGTACCGCGCCGAAGCACCACGTTGTCCGCGCTGCAATGACGACCAGCCCGCCCCGGCTTTGCCCGCCGTCGAATACGGCGGATTCGTTGCGTCGCGAAACGAGGCGCCTGTGATGTCCGAGGAGGACCGTTTCGCGGCGCGAGATCTCGTCCGGATTTACCCACAGTGGGACGGGGAACTAACGAAACGCTGGGTAGTCGCTGAAGGGTGGCATCTTGAGTTGCGGAGCGGTGAAACCGTCGCTTGGCTGAACGAAGGCCCGAAGCCGCGTAAGGATGAGGCAGATTCCGGACAATGTCTGCACGATGAAGGACTCGGCTACACGCCATGCGGGTTGTGCGGCCGCCTGCTCAAGGCCACGCCAGCCTCGCCCGCAGGCGGACGGGGCGATCCCTTTGGCCATGCCCAGTCCTGTCCGAGGAAGGGACAACCACCGAGTCGCGTGGCGATTTCCACGACGCGACGCGCGGAAACGCTTCGATTGCTTGCGCCAATCCCTAACATCGATCCAGAAAACGTGGAATCCAAAGTGGCGGCGGAGGCCTGGGGAAGGTCTCTCGGAGAATCCCTCTTTGCAGGAATTCGGCACGTCTACATGATCGACGAAAACGAACTTGTTTTCGACCTCGAAGGACCTTGGCAAACGTCTCTCGACGGGATCGAGTTCACCTTTGTCAGCTTCACGCTTACGGACCCAACGGTCGGAGGGTCTGGCTACCTGCAGCGCGTCGCGGCAGAGCTGAATCTTGTGGCCAAACGCGCGCTGGAGCACCTGAATCACCCCGACTGCGAGACCGCGTGCTACCGCTGTTTGAAATCCTATCGGAACCAGAGGCACCACAAATCGCTTCAGTGGCCACTCGCGATTCCTGCGCTCGAAGCACTGTGCGAGGCGCCGCCAACGGAACGTCCATCCGGCTTCCAATACGATCCCAAGCCGTGGCTCGAAGCATTCGCCGAAGGCGTGGGGTCTCCACTTGAGTTGAAATTCTGGAGACTTTTTCAGCAACACGGTTTTGCACCTGCGAAACAGATGCCAATCAGGCTTGCCGCTGGCCAACCAACGATCTCCGTGGCCGATTTCGGCGTTGAGTCTGCGCGCCTTGCCATTTACGTCGATGGTGCGTCCGTGCATGTTGGTCACCGATTGCGTCGCGATCGGTTCATCCGGCAACGGATGGAGAGCGCAGTTCCTCCTTGGCGGGTCGTTACGTTGCGGGCAGCGGACCTCTCCCGCGGGAATGGGCTCGTGCAAGAGCTCATCGTACTGGCTAAGCCATGATTTTGAGCCCTCATTCAGCCTTGGCGAGCGAACCACCTGACATCTGCAGAACTTCCGCATCACGCCCAAAACCCGTCGGCCATGCGGGTGGCACAGACGGAACGAAGGCGAACTGCGCTCTCGCTCGTGCAATGGGAATAACGATGAAGACTGGACGCGAAGTGGCAGTGGCAGAAGAAACAGTTGATTCCGGACAACCACCGCTGGCTCGTAGAAGCCGAGTAGGGGTCATATCCTCGGCCCTATCCGCAAAGTGGACGGTGCTCACTTCGAATCTTGGCTTCTGCGATTGGCTCGTTGTCTCGGTCGGCTGGCGCGTTGGAATGAAGGGCCGCTGAAGATAAGGTCGCCACGACTGTGTGCGTTCCACATCGGTAAGCGATCATTCTTTTCGCTGGCGGTTCGCACGTCAACTGTGGCTTTCATGTCCATATCCGACCGAGATTTGTGGGGCAGGATGTCGAGGATGACGTAGATACCACGCGTTGAGTAGAGGGACTTGCGCATGGTGAACGGTCCGGAAAACCCGTCCCCGGCGGTGTTAACGAAGCAAGCTATGGCACGGGAAGCGCTTATGCTTGTGTCGTTTCGGTGAAGATCCTACCCGATCCGGCGACGGAGCTGAAGCGTCCGTCATTAGCGTCGAGGCGTATGACGGACGCGGCGAAAATTTCAGCCTGGGTGCGGGGCAAGAACGACGATCCGGTTGCAGAGGCGACCTCCGGGTTCAGTGCAAAACGGTCGGATTTGCCGACGAAATTCCGCCGGTCATCCTGCCGCATCGTGCTTCGGAAAAGTCGCAGGTTCGCTCGTACACGAGCGCGCAACCGCTCAAACTCCGAGACCCTGGAGCGCCTTCCTTGCAAGTTCAAGACCGGGGTCCCGGCGTAGGCTCTCCTCGTACGCCTGGCGTGCATCCTGCTTCCGCCCCAGTTGTTCGAGCGCGTTGCCTTTGCGCCAACAAGCATGAGCCACCGTCTGCATGGTGTCGCTTTCGGGTTCGTCCGCGATGAACTTGTCGAGCAGCTCGACCGCACGTGCGGGTTCCAACTGGTTCTGGATGCGCATTCGTGCCTGGCCGTAAAGCGAGCGGTAGTAGGTCTTGTCCTTCTCGCCACGTCGGGCCGCTTCGTATTCCGCATCCGCGGCGTCGAAGCGCTTCTCCTCCGCATAGATTTCTGCGAGAGCAAGGTGGAAGCTGTTTTCCTCAGGGTACTCTTCGATTCCAGCGAGCAGGAGCGTGATGGCGCGATCGGTCTCCTTTTTCCTCTGGTAACACATGGCGAGCAGTTGCTTCCCCATGACTGGATCGCGCGCCTCGATCTCCCCGCAAAGCTCGATCGCCCGGTCGATGTCGCCCATGGGTTTGGGAGCCATGTTTGTAAACACCAATATCGTCCGCGCTTCGGTATCTTGAGGGTTCAGTTCAATGACCCGGTTGAGCTCGGTTTTGAGAAGTCCCAATCGCTTCACCGCGCCAAGCATGCCGCCGATGCTCTGCATGTCGACGGCGAGCTGTGCGCCCAGTGCTTTCGCATAGGAGAGGTGCGCCTCGGCGCTGCCCGGAAGGAGTTCGACTGCCTTGAGTCCATAGTCCGCTGCCGCTTCCGTTTCTTTGAGTTCGCGCGATACGTCACACAGTAGGATGCAGGCCTCGCCATCGCGATCAGATTCCTCGATGACACGTAAGAGCTGCTTCTTGGCAGCTGCGAACTCCTTGCGTTGGATCAGTGCCTGAGCCTCCTCGAAGAGCGAGTCGCCCAGAGCCTCCTCGTTTCCCTGAGGCGCGGATCCGGCAGTAAGTGCCTTTCCCGAAGCGTCGAGGAGCTGCGTCGTTGGGCTGTGCGTAAACCAAAAGAAGAATACCAACGAGACTACGGCGAGACCGACGATCGAAAAGAAGAGAATTCTAAAGGCTCGCTTTTTCATTTGCCCACCGTATGAAGGTCCCAATTAGGGAACAAGTCGCTTGCCTATTCGTTAGCCGCGTCGAGCAGTTGACCCAACAGCTCGGCGTAGTTCACGGGATCGGCCAGGTCGTGCACCGTCAGATTGAAGACCCCCAGACGTTCGTCGCCCGGGCCGAGTATGACCACATCGCGATATTCGACCTGCCATAGCGTCCAAACATCGTCGCCGGCAATCGGCTGTAGCCAGGGAAGCACCCGACCGGCCGTCATTTCGTCGTTGGCGGATTCCAAGCCGACGTCGTTGATACCCAGAATCTGAATCGGTCGCAGCGTCTGCTGCGAACTGATCTCAGTTTGCATCTGATTGAGGAAGCCAAACTGGCTTCGGCAGTAACCTCACGTCGAGCGGCCGAAGTACCAAGCTGAGATCTGTCCCAGGTATTCGCGGGGCGAGACGGCCTCCTGATAACGGGCCGAGTTGGGATTGACATCGGTCAGAGAAAAATCCGGCAGCGCATCATGGTTGGGTTGAGGCGTCTCTGCGGGACCGGATCCGTCCGCGCCACTGCTGTCGGACGACCCGCCATTGCCCGGATCGCTAATCTGAGTATTCACGTTGCAGCCAATCAGTGAACCCGATGCAACGATCAGAAACACCGGAGTACGGAACCATCGGCTCATTGCCACCATCATTCCTTTCAATGATCGTCCAGGAGCCCTCTAAACGGACCGACGCCGGTTGGCCTCGACCTCCTCGTACGCCGGTCCACCCCTTCCAACAAATACGGCCGCGGTATTGTACGGCTATTTGGACACTACGGGACTTGCATAGCCGGAGGCTGCCTTCGCGCGACCAGAAGCGGGCATCGGGGAGCTAGACGATGACGTCAGTGTGCTCTCGGCTTGTGCGGGCTGTTCGCAGACGGCCCAGGGAACTGCCGAGTCGGGCGACTTGCCCTCCAAGATCAGCGCATGTCGATTTTTGAACACGCTGCAGCGGGGCTCGTAAACCTTCCCCTTGGCGAGGGCTCTTTCTTGTCGCCTTAGTAGTTGGAAGAAGACTCTGCCGAGGGCCGGAGCCGTCGCGCGGGTCTTCCAGCCAAACTCCGCGTGAAGCATGGACAGGAACTTGCCTGCACGCTCAGCTACGCGCTTATTGCCGCGTTGTTCGAAGTGCTTGCGGCTCGCCCACGCAGTGCCTGCAGCAAAAACCGCCCAAGACGGGTTTGTCTGCACCGCACAACGATCACGAATACGTGTATCGGGACCATCCTTGTATCGCAGCCAGCCTCGCAGTTGCGTCTCGAACATGCGGAGAAAACTCGGACCATTCCGCTCGAAGTCGCGGGTGAAGGCTCTCTCCATATACTCGGTTTCGTGGTTGGCCGGGATATTGGGATGACGGTAATTGAATCTGTATTGGCCGTGCCAATCGGGCAGCGGCATCTCCTCGTAGGACTTCATCAGCCCCTTTTCGGTCATGCGCCTAAACAGATCCGTCCCCGGGGCGGGCATGTAGAGCATGAACTGCATGATGTCGGCATCATGTGATGCGGCATACTCGATCGCCGCATCGATATTCTCCGGTGTGTGCTCTGGAAGGCCGACAATGGCAGACCCGACGATGCGGATACCATGCGATTGGTATTCTTTGACCAGACTGAGCGTGTTGATTCCATGGAGCTTTTCGAAGTGGCTGTCCTTGCCCTCGACAGACATCCACACAAGCGTAAGCCCGAGGCCGACCAGCTGCTCAATCGTGTACTTCTGCATCGCTGCAGCCGAGCTGAAGGTGTAGATGTCCCAAACCTTGCCGTACTTCTGCATGAGCTCGAGCAGTCGCAATGCTCGTTTTCGAAAGAGAAGGAAGTTCTCATCCAGGATCGTGAAGCTGGTCGTGCCGAGCGTCTTTTCGATCTGATCGAGGATCGAGAACAACTCATCGCCCGTCTTGTAGAAGGCGATGCTGCTGCCTTTGCCGCCGAACTTGGCGGATGTCAGGCAAAAATCGCAGCCCACCGGACAGCCGACTCCCGGGAATACGGGCGCGCATCGAGTGTTGAATCGGGCTGGGATACGAATACCCATGACCGTCGTGTCGAAATTCGAAAATGTGATCGGGTGTCGGATCGGCGCAGTCATGTCCTGGCCGAAATACTCCTGAAGCCAGCGGATCCCCTCGCCAGGAACGACGCAATCGGCGTCAATGCCAGATAGAAAGTCAGCCGTGTTCGCGAGGTGACCTCCTACGATGATCGTCGACTCCGGGCTGTGGTACCGGATGAGCTCACACATCCGTTCGACCTTGAGCGCATTGGGTCCGATGGAACCGATGCCAATCACGTCGTACTCGTTGTCCGTGATCTCCTGGATGAACCGTTCCTCGGTCGGAAAATCCAGAACCGTGCACGGCGCGTCCAGATTGCACTGAAGAAGCATGAGATTGTACGTATGCGTGAACTGCCGGATGGAGAAAGCCTCCTGAAATCGTGTGGCTTGCCCATGGCAGAACTCCATCGGAGTCGCGTAACGGCTCTCTCTGCTATCGACCGCGAACGGACCATACACACTCGATAGAAGAACCCGCGCGCTGGTTCCCTTGGGATGGGACGGCGTGGGCAAGGTTTGATAGTGGGCGGGGAAGGACATTTCAGCTGGGGTCGGCATAATCGATTCCGGGATACTAGGGACGAGCCGCTCCGGTAGCAACCACTACCGGGGCTCACATCTCCGATGAGCTCGACGCCGCCAAGAGAGTCGCAGGCCAATCTCGGATGGAGGTGAACCGGGCAACATCTTGCTCAACGTGCCAGCCGCTTGTGGCTCTCGCCAGCTGACGTGCCAGGCTGCGGGCGAAACGCCGTCCGAGAGTTCGAGGCTGCTTCACAAGATTCGTACGGGGTGCTTGGCCTCGACCGTATGAAACCGCCTGTGTGCGAGCTCGCCGGCTCGAAAGCTGGCCGCCGCAAACGTGGTTCGGTACATCGCAACTGCCCTTCTCGACCCGGCCCGCACGCAGCCCCGGGTGGCGAGAACTCGCACATGAAACTGCAGAATGTCTTGGTGGGCAGCAGCGGGAACTTTCACCGTGTCCATTGCGCCTTTTTGCTCCCCTCGAACCGCTGCCCCAATTCGACCCTCTCAAGGTTGGCAGGCCCGCGACAAGACCAATGCGGGTTTCTTATCGCTGGATTACTGCGTCGAGCTCGGCCAAGAGACTCGGGAGGTCGCCATCGCAGTGTTTCTGCGCAAAATGGCGCAACGGAACGGGGGGCGGATCGTCTTTGCAGTCCGCGCACATGCCGTGAGCAGCCAAGACGTCAAACGATTGCGGAAAGGCGGTCAGCAGTTCTCGTACCGTGGTATTCGCATCAAGGCGTTGCATAGCGTTGGAGACTCCGTTCTGTTGCGTCCGTCCGAGTCGCTTCGATATTCACGCGTTTGCCTTGCATCAGGCATGCATGGCGAGGTTGGCATGCTCGGATCTTCGTCCGTGAGGATGGCCAGACGCCTCCGATTGGAAGACCGCGACAAGAGAACCGATGTCATTCGCCCGTCACCCGTTTTCGGCCGGCGCGCTGGACCTTTGCATGTTGAAGGACGGCCGCTGGCACGGTCCGCCGGCTAGGTTTTTGCGCCCGTTGGGCCGAACGCCGCGATGCTGGTCTTGCGGATTTGCTGTCCGCCTTCAGGAGAATCCGAGCGTGCGTCAGCTTCCGTGTCGACCCCTTGCCCGCGGCAATCAATCCTTGCAACGCCCGGCGTTCCTCCGCCGTCAGCGTCACAACATACCTCTTCATGTCAGGCCTCCTTGCCTGGGACGATCCCACGTCCCACTACAAGAATGCCCGATCGAACTCCTCAAAGCAACGGTGACGGAGCACTAGGGAGCCGCTGGCAAGAAGTCGAAACGAGGGGTTGCCAGCGGCTGTTGATCAACCCTACGGACACCCTGTAATCGCAAACGGATACGCCCTGCCGCGAAACGCATCCACACACATCGCAATGTCCGTGAAGTCCACATCGGTCGCCATGTCAGGAATGCTAGGTTGTAGTTTTGCACGTGCCTTGATCGGGGCACCCGGTGCACTCCTGAACTTGCTCACCAACGCGGAAATATCACCCACATCAGGCTGCGTGGTCGGTGAAGGCGGATTGAAAGGCACTTCTACGTCCCCCCAACGCGGCGTCAGCAGCTCAACCGGACAGGACACATTCAGGCAGGACTCCTCGTTACCCTGACAATCTTCGGCCAAGACCTGCACCTCATATCTGGAGCTTGGAACGACTCCCGCTCCAGTCACATGCAAGACGCCGACCGTTGACCAGTCTTGATAATGCGGAACACATTGAAGCTTCGCACCCCAAAATAGCGTGGAATCCGCAGAAGCTTCCACGTACTGCGATGGAGATCCGATCCATCGGTATTGGCCTTCGAACGCCGTAAAATCTGTCGCAATTCCGCCCGTGTACGGAGGATTGGGATGGTGCAAAGAAACCAACTTGACGCGAAGGCTTGTCAGTGATCCCGGCGAAGTGCCGCTTGGGCCAACTAGCGAGATGAAGCGGTTTTTCGCAATGCCACTCGGATCGCCCAGGGGCATGTCGGGAACAAGGGGTTCGCACTCATCAGGAATAGCGTCACCATTGCAATCAAGGCTTGTGCCCAACGGCGGGAGTTTGCAAACGTCCGGCGTGCCGTCGTGATCGCAGTCGGGTTGGCATTCATCAGGCACGTTGTTGGCGTCGCAGTCGGCTGAGCCGCCGCCGCTAGCCACATCGCATTCGTCCGGGATGCCGTTTGTGTTGCAGTCCAGACTAATGCCTTCAGAGATCGCACAGGCATCGCCCTTGCCGTCGTTATTGCAATCGGCCTGTCCGGGATTTGGCACCAGCGGACAATTGTCGCACGCGTCGCCGACGCCGTCGTAGTCGCTATCTTCCTGAGCGCTGTTGGGCGCGGTCGGACAATTGTCATTCGAGGTGCAGATCAAGTCGCTGTCGATGTCATCGGGATTGTCGAACGGGCACGGATCACATGCGTCGCCAGTGCCGTCGTTATCAGTGTCGTCCTGTCCGGTGTTCGCGACCGCTGGGCAGTTGTCGCAGACATCGCCAACGCTATCGGCATCGCCGTCCTCTTGGGCCGGGTTGTTGTTCTGCGGGCATATGTCGCAATCGTCGCATACTGCGTCTTCATCCGTATCGGTGCACGGCGATTGATTCTCGTACGCACCCATATCAACGTTACAGTTTACGACGCGCGGAGTGTTGTCGAGATCTAATGGGATTGGTTCGAGGATGTTAAGGTCACCGTCAAGGTCGCTTACGTCTGGCGGTAGCAACGCCTTATCTCCCGTATCGATGGCTGGCGAACTTAGCAGTAGATGAAGGTCATCATCTTGGGTGCCCGAGATGCCATCGAGCCCGGCAGCGTCCACAAATAGGGGATCGGCATCGAGCACGCCAACTCCGCCAGCGCCAGGCCAACCGCCCTGAACTATGCTGTAATTGATCACTGGGGCGGTACCGTCGGGACGAATCGTGTCGGGTCGGTTGCCCCAAAGGACGCAGTTGGAAACCACTGGCGCGCTGTTCCAAATCGTGGATATCGCCCCCCCATTGCCCCCGGCGGGATGGGCCCTGTTAGCGCTGAACGTGCAACTTGTCACAAGCGGGTTGCTCCAGTTTGCGATGTGCATCCCGCCTCCCGTGTTGGCCGAGTTCCCGATAAACATACAGTTAGCAACAACCGGGTGGCTGCCACCGTTGTTGCCCATACCGCCGCCATTGCTCCATGCCCAGTTGCCGATGAACGCGCAGTTGGTGACCCTCGGACTGCTACCTACGTTATACATCCCGCCGCCGCCACAGGGGTCTCCATTACAGGACGCGCGGTTTGCGCTAAACGTACAGTTGGTGACTGTTGGGCTACTGCTCATGTTATACATTCCGCCGCCTACGTACGCAGAGTTTTCGGTAAACGTGCAGTTGACTATCCTCGGGCCAGGCCCGCCGCCGTTGTACATCCCCCCGCCTCCGCTAGCTGCGTTGGCAGCGGTCACAATAAATCCGTCGATAATGGCCGTGGAATTGGTTGAACTTCCGCTGACGACCGTGTAGCTATTCTCGGTGTTATTTACAAAACCCGGCATATCGTCGCCATTAAGGTCACCGGTGAGGATGGTCTGGTAGGCACCTATGTCGCGCGCATCTGGAGCTGGTGCACCACAGCCAGCGTAGCCGCCCGCAAGGCGCACGCCGTTTATAAGTTGAAACGTTGCCCCTCGGTTTCCAAGTGTTTGAGCGGCACCCCGATCCGGCTTGTAGATGCCTTGAGCTACCCGAATCTCGGTTGCGTACCCGCAAGCGGCTTCAAGCAACGCATCCTGCAAAAACAAATATGCGTCACACCAGTTTGATCCATCGTTGCCGCCGGTAGCGCTGTCGTCGACATAAATGATCTGGCTCCATTGTTCGCATTCATCGGGCACACCATTGGCATTGCAATCGAGGCTCGTTCCGTTAGGTATGTCGCAAACGTCACCGACCCCATTCGGCTGGCAGTCAGTCTGGCTTGGGTTAGCAAGAAGGGGGCAGTTGTCGCAGGCATTGCCGATACCGTCGTTGTCGGCGTCCTCCTGCAAGGGGTTCGAGGCGCTCGCACAGTTGTCGCAGGCGTCACCAGTGCCATCCGCGTCCATGTCTTCCTGCTGCATGTTGCTCACGGCGACGCAATTGTCGCACGCATCGCCCACGCCGTCGTGGTCGGTATCGGTCTGGTTACCAACGCCTGGAATTCCGGCTTGTGCTGGCCCGTTTGGTACCGCGATACAATTGTCACACACGTCTGCAACGCCATCGCCATCGGCATCAGGCGCGAGAGGATCACAGCATTCTGAGTTTTGATCCGGATTCGGGATGGTGCGACAATTATCGCCTTCGTCAGGCCAGCCGTCGTTGTCGTCGTCCGGATCGCACTCGTCTCCGAGAGCGTCACCGTCGAAGTTCGCTTGCGTCGGATTGAAAGCGTCCGGACAGTTATCGCAAATGTCGGGCACGCCATCGGCGTCGCGGTCGCTGTTCAGAATATCGCTGCATCCGTCGCAAACATCGCCCAACCCATCGCAATCCGAGTCAAGCTGCCAAAGCTGGCTCGCAGGGGGAGCGCAGCTCGGCGGTGGACCTTGCGACACGACGACCGGGTTGAAAAGCGTTGGGCAATTGTCGACTTGATTGTCGATCCCGTCGCCATCGACGTCAGGATCGCACGCATCTCCGATTCCATCGCCGTCGAGATTGCTCTGGCTGGGATTAAAGATTGTTGGACAGTTGTCGCAACCATCCGGGCGTCCGTCGGCGTCTTGATCCTCCGTATCGTTGAAACCAGGACAGCGATCGCACGCATCTCCCGCGCCATCAAAGTCGCCGTCCTGTTGTCCTGGATTGGAGACGTCTGGACAATTGTCGACGTTGTCATCCCAGCCATCGCCATCGCGATCGAGATCGCACGCATCGCCAACGGTGTCACCGTCAATGTCGCTTTGGCTCGGGTTGTAGACGGTCGGGCAGTTGTCGCAACCATCGGGCTTCCCGTCGCCGTCCGAGTCAATCCGGTCATCGGAACCGGGGCACCGATCACAAACGTCGCCCGCCCCATCACCATCCGAATCGGCCTGATTGGAGTTCGGGTTGCGCGGGCAGTTGTCGACGGGATCCAGGACGCCGTCTCCATCATCATCATCGTCGCAACCATCCGGCATGCCATCGCCGTCGAGATCTGCATGATCACTGAATCCTGAACAAACGTCGCACATGTCGCCGACCCCATCACCGTCGGCGTCGCTCTGGTCGAAGTTCGCAACCGTCGAACAGTTATCGCAGGGGTCACCCCGCCCATCGCAATCTGAATCCACCTGCCAGGGTTGCCCGAAGGCAATTCCGCAGCATCCCGTAGGCTGGTCGCAGTAAACGCCCGGATTGGGCATCTTGGGGCAGTTGTCGCCTTCATCGGGCCAGCCGTCGTCGTCGTCATCCGTGTCACACGCGTCGCCGACGCGGTCGCCGTCCGAATCTTCCTGGTTCAAACTGCACAGGCCGTCGGCACTACCGGGGGTCGAATCGCATTCGGCATTGGTCAGGCACGGTTCGCGGAACCGCCCTTCGACGCATGTTCCGCCGTTAGGACCGTTGGGCGAATAGACGCAATTGTCGAGAATATTGAGAACGCCGTCTGCGTCGATGTCGTCATTGCAGGCATGGGTCACTTCGTGACAGATCGTCCCGTACGGGCACCCCGGCGGAACCCCAGGCAAGCACAGCCCAGTTGTCAGGTTGCAAGACTCAAGGCCGTTGCAGAATAGCCCGTCATCGCACGCTTGGTCCGAAAGACACGGAGGGTCGCATCGATTGTGGATCTCATCGCAGACTTCCCCTGCTACACATGGCCCAGCGCCGGATGCACATTGCCCACCGGCACAGATTTCGTTACCGTTGCAGAACAAGCCGTCCGAGCAGTGTCCGTCATTGAGGCAGTCTACGCAGCGGAGATTCAATTCATCACAGTATTCACCGGGAGGACAGGTGCTCACGCTCCCGCGGCATACTCCACCGTTGCAGCGGTCGCCTGAGCTACAGAACCTTCCGTCGTCGCAGGGAGAATTGTTGTTGACGTGCTGGCAGCTTCCGCTTGCGCAGGAATCATCCGTGCAGGGATTGCCGTCGTCACATTGCGCGTTGGACCCACAGATGCAGCGATCATTGGCCTCGTCGCACGACAAACCAGGACACGGATTCGAACCTGACAAGCAGCCAAGCTGTGCATCGCATGATTCCACTCCATCGCAGAACTGCCCGTCGTCGCAAACGATCGGCGAGTGGACACATCCCAACGCAGAGTTGCATGTATCGGTCGTACAGGCGTTGCCGTCGTCACAGTCAATTGGCGCATTAAGACAACCCGTCTCAGGGTCGCACGAATCGGCGGTACACAAGTTGTCGTCATCGCACAGAAGTGGCTCGCCGGGACGACAGAGTCCGTCCACGCAGGTTTCGATGCCGTTACATGGGTTGCCATCGTCGCATTCTGTTGATGAGGTGCATGATTGACTCTTTAGGCCCAAACTGTGATGCGCGCCCGCGGCGACGGCAATGAATCCCGTGTTGGGGGATGGGACGTTGGTCTGACCGTAATTGTTGTCTCCCCAGGCCACTACCGACCCGTCGGCCTTAAGACCCATGCTGTGCCACTCGCCTCCTGACACGGCGATGAAAGCACTATTGGGTGCAGGGACGCTGACTTGGCCATAGTCATTGTGCCCCCACCCTACTATGGACCCATCCGCTTTGAGACCAAGGCTGTGAGACCCGCCCGCGGCGACGGCTATGAAACCCGTGTTGGGTATGGGAACATCGCATTGACCGTAGTCGTATCCAATACAACCCCACGCGACGATGGACCCATCGCTCTTCAAGCCCAGACTGTGAGCCCACCAGCCCGCGGCGATGGCAATGAAATCGGAATTGGGCGAGGGAACATTGGTTTGGCCGCCGCCGTTGTACCCCCACGCGACGATTGACCCGTCGGCCTTGATGCCGAGGCTGTGAGCCCCACCCGCGGCGATGGCGATGAAATCGGAATTGGGCGAGGGAACATTGGTTTGGCCGTCGCCGTTGTACCCCCACGCCAAGATGGACCCGTCGACCTTGAGACCCAAGCTGTGATTTAAACCCGCCGCAACAGCGATAAAGCCGGTGTTCGGGTCCGGGAGATCAGTCCCCCAACCGGACCCCCACGCCACAATGGACCCGTCGACCTTGAGGCCCAGACTGGTGAGCGCGGAGGTGCTGATACGCACAAAACTGGTATTCGGTTGGGGAGGAAACTGGGCGTTTCCCCCGGCACCCCATCCAACGATCCAAGAGTCACAATTCGGTCCTTGGATTCCTTGACACACTGCCGCCATACAGTTGGCCGGACAACCGTCCACCCAGTCGCAGGGCGTGCCATCTGTCGCCTCGTGCGTTACACACGTTCCTTGCCCATCACACGTATCTGCACCATTGCAGGGACTCGCTGTCGGATCTCCACACGCCGTTCCGACGGCCAGATTCGTGTAGGTGATGATTCCCGTCGCCGAATCGCAAGCGTCGGTCGTGCAGTCGTTGGCGTCGTCGATTGCGATCAGTGCGCCGTTCGATGGATTACAACAGTCAACTGCGTCGTCAAAGTTTAGCGGATGTGCGCAATTGCCCAACGTTGCGCTGCATGCGGGATCGAAAACGCAAACGTCGGTCGTGCAGGCGTTTCCATCATCGCATTCGCCGTCGCTTGTGCAAAACGGACAACCCTCCTGCCCGCAGGTAACGTCTGGCCGAAATACGTTGCATCCTGGCGCAAGATTCTCACACTCAAATGCAGTTTCGTTATCTGCGCATGCTACCGTGGCCCCCACGTTTTGGCAGCAGCTCCCGCATGGAACGGTCACAATTGCAGCGTTCAATGCGGCGATCGGAATATTGTCTGCTCCCGGAGGGCCGAAGTTCTGCAGGGAGGTACGATCTTCCCAGAAATCAATCGTATACATGCCTTTGGCGTTCGCCGGAACATCGAGAACCAATGTACCGAAGTAGCTGGGGGCGAAATCACGAAGTTGAGAGTCGTAATCGTTCCAAGCGACGCCCCAACGAATATTCAAATATGTATAGTCGACAGCAGACACAGTACCTACACCAACCCCAATCCACAGCGGGGAGCACTGGTCCTGAAAACCGGGCTCACAGTATTTGCCCGGCGGAAAATACGGAATGGCTCCAGAATTCAAGCAGCGTGACGGCTCGCCAGCGAAGCAGGGGCCGGATCGCCCACTTGTGGAGGCGCGACAATCGGTGTTCGTTGTGCATGGAATCTGCGCTATTAATATGTCAGCGGCTCCTGCTGCCGGAATACCAGCGCAAGTTGCATTTGCGCCAATCAGTCCGCCACCATCCCCTTCCGGATCCGTCGCGGAAATCCCTGCCTGGATCGACCTTAATCCGGGGCTTGCTGGCCAGCCAGTTGCCTGCAACTCAAGCCAAACACGAGTCGGTACGGAACCCAAAGTGATTTGGTTGCCGCTGATTGTCGTACCAGCCGGATAGTTGGACGGCGGCTGTGTTTTCGGAGCAACTGGTTGCAACGTAATCGTCGCCGTCGCACCTTGGGCAATCGCCGAATTAATAGGGTCGCGTGGCCCCGTAACGAGGCGCGTGGCACCAATCTTTGTAGGGTGCGAAGTTTCTTGTTGGGCAGTTACGGCGCTCAATGCAACCACAACGAAGGAGAAAAATGCAAACGGTCGTGTTTTCTTCATCGACTTGGCTCCTCTTCCTCGGCGCGACGCACGCACAAAGTGATTGAATCGCAAGCAACTCAGCGCTTTGTCTCCGACCAGGCTCGACGCCAAACAAGTTGGTCGTCAAGCCCCTCTCGATGCTGTCGCCTCCGCCGGCAGTTTGCGTGACAACCAGCCTACAAATTTTGCCCCACGCATGTCAAGTACAAATGAAGCTATTCCGCCTCCGGCGACCTCGAACAGCGCCAAGTGTCCACTGGGCGTCAAAGCGATTTCGAGCATTGATCCGCCTCCCGTCGCTTCTCGCTGCCCTTTGCGGCCTGACGATGAGCCATCGCGAAGCATGGTAGCCGAGGGTAGTGGGTCTTACGACGGTCGTTGCGGCCGGTGAAATCTTGCCAGCAAGCCATCCGCTTTGATTCGGGGAGGGGTTCGGACCGATCGACGCACGCCGGGTTGATCTGGCGTGGATCGTGGCGCACGTGGATACGTAGAAATAACGTCCGGACTAGGAGACGAAAATGCACGCGCATGACTACATCATGGGATCGAGGCCGGAGCTTTCGGATCGACTGATCGAAGCCGGCCGCGGCGGTTCGTTCGGTGGTGGAGGCGTGTGGGGCGCCGTTGCTCGACGAACCGAAGACCTGGCGTTCGGTCACGTAATCTGGGCCTACGCTAGAGAGTGGCGAGAACTCGCGCACAAAAGTGCAGAATGTAGCGGCGGGCAGCAGCCCTGTCCTTCGCGCCCGAGCTAAAATACAAAGGGTTCGAGGAACTTCGCTTTGCGCCCGGCATGTTCACTCCGGAATCCGACACGTATTTCACCTACATCTTCGCCATGAAAATCACCGACGACACCGCTCTGGATGCGGCGGCACTGCAATCACTGCTGGAAACGTATTTCCGTGGACTCTGCCGGACCGTGGCCAAAGAGAAGAAGTTCGACATAGACGCATCGAAAATCTCTGCACAGGTTCGAGCGGATCAACCTGAGGCGCAACCCACCCGGCATTTCCGTGCCACCGTCCAGAGCTTCGACCCGTTCGTCACCGGGAAACCGCTGACACTGAATCTGGAAATGATCGTGATCGACGCGAGTCGAACCGACCATCGCATCTTCGCCGCCGTCTCTCCCAAGCCCACCGACTCCCCGGTCTGGAAGCTCCTTCGAACACTGAAGGATCAGTTCCAGGAACGTTGCGCCCAAGACTCAAAGTAACCAGGGCATCTCTCCTCGCCATGCGAATGTCGTGAAGAATCCCTGCAAATCGCTGGATGTTCCTCGAACCGCTCCCGAGCGTTCTAGACGGCATTCAGTGGGCTGGGGCGGCTGGCGCCTTGGAGCGTTTGCAGTCTTCTTCTTGCGTGACGGACTACGGTTTCTTGGCATGGAAACATAAAGCAGCCAGGAATCATTGATCGAAACGCCTGCGCAACGCCTCCAGGGAAAATGCTTCAGGTTGCCATCCATCAAGCCACTCCTGCCTTCCTTCGATCTCTTCTCTCTCGCCCACATCCAGTTTCTTGACCTGTTCTTTGCTCATGCGTGCCACTTCGCAGCATTCCTCGTAACCCACCGTTCCACCACAATCTTCCGGAGGGCATGTTCTGGCTCCGTCGAGGAGCCTACACGTGAATTCTTCAGGCATTTCTACGACATCCTTGACCTCAACGACGTGCTGCCAGTTGTCGCCGAAGTCGTAGACGTAGAAGCAACGTTTATTCTTGGAGGAAAGATATTGGCGAAGTTCGATTTTGCTGGCTTCGGGCGCGTCCGGCTCGTCATCGTGTGGTTCCGCATCTCTTGACCGTGCGATTCGAGGCATCTTCATGGCGTAGAGCGGACGGGTATCGTTTTCTTCGATGTTGCCATCGAGGAACTCGTACAGATGACAATTCTGCCAGCCGAATGCTTGCTGAATGGCGGAGTGGAAGTGCGAAAAAGTCGCTTCACTGCGAATGAGGAAGCGCCGCCAGATGCGTGGCTCGATTTCAAGCAGCGATATCTCAAGGTCGAAGTATATCGACATGGCTATTCTCGTCTCAGGATCAATGCCGGAGAGAGCCTCGCCGGACAGCACTGGGCATCTAATTGTCCTTCTTATCCTTTTTCTTTTTTCGTTTGTCCTTCGCGCTAAGCTTTGGCTGTTTTTTCTGTTCCTTGTTGCCCTTATCTTTTTTCCCTTTGTCGCCCATATCCGTATTCTCCTTGCTCTAACTGACATTTCCCAAATGGCGTCTACCCGACATTTCCCATTTGGGGCCTCCAAAACCGCAATTCTACCGAACCTTGGCCCGATTTCAAAACCGAGCGGCCATTCGGATGACGATGTCTGGTGTTGGACGCCCAAACCGGTTGATTTTCCTTTGTCGGAGCGCTGCGGCAGGCGTTTGCCCGTTACCCGGCGCAGCACCAAACATTCCCAAGCCGGGATCGTTATGTTCTTCAGCCCTGTCGTGACACTCAGCCCCGTTGCAGCAACGGCGGCGGCACGCCGAACCGCTGGATGCGATCAAGAATTAGGGCAAACAACTCCCTCGGCACCGCCACCTCGGCCAACTGGAACGTCACATCCTTGGCGTGCCGAACCACCTTGGCTCCAATCTTGATGAGCTTCTCCCGAAGCGTGGTCAACGACCAGTGCTTCACGGACCTCGGCAGCGCCAACCGACGCAGGAAGTTGCCGAGGTTGTACGCCATGGCGAAGAGCTGAAGCCGCGCCTGGTTGTCCCTGAAGTTCCGGCACGACAACCGAGTCCACTTCACGGCGTACTTGCCCTCCTTGATCCATTGCTCGGCCGTGCCGCGCTGGTTGTAGAAGTGCACCACGTTCCTCGACCGACCGGTCATGTTGGTCACGATGAACCCGACACGCGGGAACAACTCGCCCTCGTGCCACTCGACCTTGGCGACCACACGGCGAGGCCGATCCCAACTCTGCGCCTGATACGAAAAGCTCTCGTAGTACACCTTGGGCTTGTGCGAAGGCCGTCCCACCGGGCGAGTCAACAAATGGCTGATGTTGGCCATCAGAACGTCGTTGGCCGGCATGCGAATGGTGTACCGGAAATCTTCCCCCTCCAGCACGCCGTACAACCCCGGGATGGCGAACGCCGCGTCGCCGCGGAAGTACTTGAGAATGTTGCGCTTCCGGGGCACCCCACCGGTGAATGCGGCAGCCATTTGATCCGATAACTAACGGGTTATTGCGGTGGCCAAGGCCGCATAGAGTTTTCGGGAGGCACAGGGGCGGGGAGCCTGGTTTCCCCGCCCCACGGATCATCTCCGCTCGCAGGCAAATTCCAGCCTGGTCCGCTGCGGTGCAGGAAGAAGACCAGGCCCTCGCCGAGGAGAACCGAGTCATGCCCGTTTCCACTCGCATCGGCTTACAATTGAATGCAACAGGGCGGCTATCTGAATTGCCATCGCGCACAAGACTCCCACGGCCACGCTGGCGGGTCCATCGATTTGAGTGTATTTGCCAACAAGCCAGAAGGTTCCGTACCCCGGTCCGCCGGAACAAACGACGAGAAGCATCGTAACCGCCAAATACGACGCGAAATGTCGGTCTTCTCGCCGGCCAAAGACCCCCGAAAATACATTTCGGAACAGGTTCGTATATCGCGTACAATGGACGATGGCCGTAATCATCATAAGCACGAGCCACGCGAAGATCAGGTTCTGACGATTCTCAACCAATCGTGGCCACCCAGCGCCCCATATCCATGACCAACTACGAACCAAGGCTGCGCCGAGGCCAACCGGAATCCCAAGCAGGACCAGCCATTTCATCGCGCCGATTGATAATCTTCCCAAGCGTGCCCAATGCTCTCGTTTTTTCTCGGCGCTCTCGCGGCGGCGCAGGGCATTCTTGCGTTCCTCTGTGTCTATGAGATGGATGAGAACCCCCGCTTCGACCGAATCTGGACAAATGGCCAAGGCTTTACTGCACTCGGCCTGGGCTGCGGCGTACTCTTTTTTCCGCAGAGACTCTCGCGCCGCAGCCATGTGCCGTTCATGTGTTGCTTGCTTACATTTCAGGTCCACGTCCTTTTCGGCCAGACCCCTATGCAACGGCCACAGTCGTCGGGTGTGTTCGAGCTCCTGAATCGCATCGTTAAACTGGGCCGCGTTGATCAGCTTCTGCGCCTTTCTGAAGTGTTTCGCAGCAGCTTCTTGATCGGCTTGGATCTTATTCAAGCGTTCTTTCGCACCGGATGAGTCCGGACAAGCTTTTAATGCCTCTTCCGCCCTTGCCAGCGCCGTGTCCAAATCCCGCTCTTTGACAGCCCGGTCGCATTCTTCGATTGCGTGAGAAAATGATTCTCGACTTGTGGCCAGCACGGCGGCAACTGGCAAAAGCTGTTCTGCATCGGCCCGGCGGTTCTCGACAGACTTGAGATCGGATTCCGCTTTGTCAAACTGGGCGCTACGAATTCGTTGTTGGGCAAGTCTCAGAAGTCCGTCTGTGTCATTGATTTCGGCTTCAAGGACCGCTCGCAAGTCGGTTGCGCTTCGACTTTGAGACGCCTCGGCGATGGCCGAATTCACTCGTTCCAGGGCGGCGAGTAGGTGCTTCGAGTCTTGATGCTTGATTCCTTCTTGCATCGCCGCTGCGTAGGCTTCAGCGCGACGGCTCCGTTCCTGGAGATGCCGCCGTGCTTCGGCGCTTTGAGGCATGAGTTGGACGCTTCGCCGGAGGCACTGCTCTGCCTCAACAAAGTCCGCCTTGTCCATCAGCACCAGCCCTTTGGATAGATGCTCTCGAAATGCACGGACCACCTTCTCTAGTGAATGAGCCTTCTCCAGGCCCACCCGGTGGCGAGGTGCAATCTGAAGAATGTTGCGCCAAGCGTCGAGCGCCGCCTCGAGTTGCCCACCAACCGATGCGCGGTCGGCCTCGGTGATCAGTTCGCTGATCCTCGTTTGGTGTTTGCGGAGGCGATTCAAATCCTCCAAGCAACGATCGCGCAATTCCTGGGCACCTTCACGAAGCATTCGTTCCAGCAAGGCAATGGCTTCAACAGGATCCTCATCCTTCAGCTGCTCGACTTTCTTCCAGTTTTCCTGCCGAACGTGGTAGGCCATGACCGCCTCGCCGCACCCCGAGCAATGTTCGACGTCCAATCGAACGTCCTTTGAGCAAGTTGGACAAGGCCTGAAGAGGTGGGCTACTGACGCGTTACAGCTATTGCAGATCTTGTGATCGGGGTTTGCATTGATCTCCCCGCATTTTCGACAGGAAGCGTCAACGCTGGCCGCGGCGCCGCGAGCCACCCGTTCAAGGTCCTTCAGCAAGGCCTCGACGCGCTCGTACCGTTTATCCGGCGCTTTCGCCAAACATCGCTCCACAATGCGCGCCCAAGCGGTGGCGGATCCTTTCATCGGAGGAGGGGCGACAGTAAGGTGCTTTTCCTTCAGTTGTTCCCGCGATCCGTCGAACGGCGCCGCTCCGTCGAGGATTTCGAAGAGGATCACGCCGAGGCTGTAAATATCGGCCGCGGGACCCACGTCTTGTTGGCGCGCGGTTTGAAACTGTTCCGGGCTCATGTATCGCGGCGTTCCGAGACCAGCGCGCATGAGTTGTTCGGGATTGGATCCGAGCGCCATTGAGCCAAAGCGACTGATGCCGAAATCGGTGACCTTCGCTTTCCCGTCGGCAATCAGAATATTCTCTGGTTTCAAGTCGAGGTGCACCTGGTCGGAATCGTGGATGGACTTCACGCCCAAACACGTCTGTCGGAAAAAGTTCAACGCATCGTCGCGCCGTTTCTCTCTATCGGGGTTGCTCACCAGCCATGTTCGAAAGCTGCCTTCTGAAGCTAGTTCCATCGGAAGGAGAATGAGTGACAACTCGTTGAATTCACAAGTGCGTGGGTCGTCGCTCTTGATGACATAGGAGAAGTCGTTGATTTTTTGTCGGAGTCTGAATTCCTGGAGCATCTGCTCCCTCGCATGTTGCGGCTGTCCCTGAAGACGTGGCACAACGACCACCTTCAACGCGCGATCGCTCCCAGTGACTTGATCGTGGGCGCGGTACACAGCGCCAAATCCACCGGTGCCGAGGCGTTCGGCGATGCGGTACCGTTTGTCAAGCTCCTGGCCTGTCAGATCGGGGACCTCAAAACTCTCGTTTCGCTCTCCATCAAGCCCCGAGACAAAGAGCCGTGTGTCATTTTGCGATCGCGAGGCCGAAGAAGCCCCCGATCCGCTTGATGAAGATTTGCTCGAGTCCAAGTCCATGTCGCGGCTCTTGAAGGGCGCCGCCGATTGTTCAAGCACTGCCATAGTTTTTCTCCTCTCATGTGATCACTGATGTTAATCAGAACATCCCGTCGATTGCTTGCGAGATCGCACGGGCCCTTACATGGTGCAGTACGGCTACGACAATTCGATCTACCTCGGAAAGCCACGCATCCGCACATCGCGTACGGAACACAGCCCTTAGCGCCCCCTCCACCGCATCGTTGTGTTCTTTCTCGGTAATGGAGTCTTTGATTTGCAGGCCCGAGGCGTCGAAAAGGGTGTATGGGGTCAGCTCACAGCCATCCCCGGTACGACGCAACTCCAAACCAAATGCAGCCGCAAGATTTGTGGAACCGACATACACCCACTCGGCGTCACGGAAGTCGCCGTTCAAGAGAACCCTCACGGTGCGAAGATCGACGTGCTGTTGATCGGGAAGCGACCGGCGCAGTTGATCTGCTAGTGCTTCGACCAGGATCCGAGCTTCGACTCTGGCCTCAATCCGGACGGGTTGCCGTGTCTCGAGTACGATCGGCGAAGCGAACCGTCGTTGAAGAAGAGTGCACTTGCGGAGTTCCTGCACGGCCAGTTCAAAGCCGGCAAGATCACCTCGGACGACGTGCTCCGCGCCTTCGCCCGCGTCCATCTCCTGTTGCAGAATCTCCAACCGGTTCTTCGTGTCTTGATAATCAGGTTCGATGGAGAGCGCTTTCCGGAATGCGTCAACCGCCAACGCGGGTTCACGCAGCCGCGAAAGGACATCTCCCAAACCATAGAGCGCGGGTACAGCGGATGACTGCGTCCCTAGCGACTTCGTCAGAGACAGAAGCGCCGCGAGTTCTTCGAGGGGTTGGCCCTGGGCCCGAGCTGCTTCCGCCCGTACAAGCTCCGCCTCCGTGGTGTAACCACAATCATTCAGCTCCTTCACGATGAGGCCAAGTCGGCGCGTGGATTCCGTGTCAGTGCGGGTCAGGAGCGATCTGGCTTCTTCGACTGTGGCTTCGTGCCAGCGGCGGGCTGCCGCGCTGCGCTGGCAGGAGATGATTTCTACGGGGAGGCCCTTGCAGGCCCGGAAGTCCGTTCCGCTCAGCGGAGCGCTGGAGCCCAAACGATCGTCGAGATTCCATACGCGACCATTCCCAGCCCGGTCGATGGTCACAATTGCGCGGTCGCCGGCCCATCCAAGCGAAACAACGCCACTTCCCGCCGGCGATTGAAACTCGACCTGCTCGAGTGAACGCGACCATATCTTGAGGACGCCGTCGTCGGCACCGGCCGTTGCCACATGGAGTCCGTTGCACGCGATTGCGCAAAAGTCACCCTGATGGGCAGCAACGATTCGGAGTTCGCATTCTTTTCTCACATCATAGATGTGCAGTTCGCCTTTGCGCGATGGATGCATGAGCGATCCGGTGGATGGATCGTATTGCAGGCATGTCAGGGCCCCGATCCTGGGCATGTCGAGTTCTGCACGACAGAATACCTGTTCGAGCGAATTGAGGTCCCAGATGCAAAGCTTGGCGTCGGCTCCCAGTGTTGCAAGCAGCAGTGAACCGATACGGCACATCGACAACACAGCGCCGGTGTGTGCCTCCAGATCGGCTACCCGTTTCCCTTCTGAAACGCACCAGATTCGGATATGGCCGTCGATGCCGCCGGAAGCAAGCAGATCGGGGGTACAGAAGGCGAGGCTGGTCACCCCTGGGCAATGAAACACTTCGAGAATTGGCTTGTCGTTGGGCGCGGCCCGGAAGTCGCTCAGCCCATACGCTCGGATTTGACCCTTTCGCGTGGCTGCGGCGAGACGATGGCCGTCGGGTGAAACGGCCAAGGCATAAACGGAGTTCCCCGGCGGAAATTCGGCGATATTGACCGGTTCAAGATTTACCGGTGAAACCGTGGTCATGGCCAGCCGCGGCTTCTGTCCGCCGGTTCCGAGGAATGCAATTTTCGCTTCTGTTGCCACAGGTCACCTTCAAGTTAGTACCAGAGGTTTGGGTTCGGCCGCGCGTACACCGGCTTCTGATAGGCATTTCCGTAATCGTTGCGTGGCCGTTGGACGCCGAAGTTTTCACCGCGGTGGTCATCTGCTGGTTGTTGCTGTCGCCCGCCGTGTGGTAAGACCCAGTAGGAATCCCCAAGTGGAACTTCAATAACACCGTGGCCGTGGAGAACCTTTGCCGTCAGGCTCAGTTCTCGATCCGTCGAACGTTTCCCAAGGCTCGGCACCGGTGGTGCCTTGGACGCGACACCGTAGTTCTCGATCGGGTAAAGCCGGCGGAGGGTTTCATACATGACGCTTGGTGCGTTGTAGTACTCAGGGTAGTACTCAGGAACTGCATTCCGAGGCCTCGTATACACACCGACTAGATTCTCCAAGCCTTCTCTCGCCCGTGACGATGAGCGCGCGGAGGATTGGCTGCACCGGCCTGCGGCCTCCCGCCCCTCGGCAATGATGTCCAGCAACCTCCGACATCGGTCCCGGTCCTTGTTCAATCCGGCTGCACCTTCCGACACGCGAACAGCTTGGCCTGGAATGAGACGAGGGCACGTTTGGACTGTATTTTCCAAGTTGCCTGTTTGCTGGGCCAGGAATCCACGGATCGCAGATTCGTGCTCTCCGAGTTGGTAAACGATGGTCCGAAGTTGCTTATCCGGCGGCACATAGGAGGGTCTCGCGGCGTAACCGTCGGTGCCTGCGGATGCCGCGGACGGGAGGTTCTGTACGCGATCAAGTTCCTGAAGAAGGTGGCCGACCGCAGCCTCGTATCTCGATAGATTGACTTCGCCGTTCATGATGCACATCGCGAAAATCAGGTATTGGTTCTCATTGGCCCCGTGTTATGAACCTGAGCCTTATCGCCCGAACGATATCTTGGTTGCCTTGAGTTCCTCAGTCTGTTTGCGCACGTCAGCTTCGCCTTTTTTCCGCTGCGATTCCTGAGTTTCTTTCGCTTCCTCCAGGTGCTGACGGTCCTGTTCAGCGGCTTGTTCCCCGGCTTCGAATTGGCTCTTGGCCGACGCGGTTTCGATCTTCGAAGACGTCTTGCGGAAATCGGCGGCATCCTGCTTGGCTGCGCCGGCTCGCTCCTTGAGCGCCTGCTCGGCCTCCTTGCTCTTCTCAAAGACCTCCTTGTTCATCTCCGCCTGTTGCTTGTTGTGCTCCTGATCCGTTTCATTCGCGGCGTCGTGAACTGCTTTTTTGATCGCGTCAATCCCTTCTGACGTGCCCTGAAGTTTCAGGGCCCGGGCCAACTCCGATTCTGTCTTCTTGTCCTTGAGGACACGTTCCGCGCGCTCGAGCCGCTTTTGCATGTCCTTCTCGCGGCTAAAGATTTCGCTGTGGATGTCCTTCCTCGATTTGGGATTGTCGAGACTCATACCACATTCTCCTGGTTGCATTGCTTCAGCAGCTCGGAGACTTGCTCGTGTAGGCGCCTCAGACGCTGCTCCGTGTCCACCTGTTGCGCCGCATATTCACCCGTGAGTCGATCAAAGTCCGCGACACGTTTCGCAATCTTCTGACTCGTGCAAGCGGCGGCCAGTAGCAGCGGTTGCTCCGTTGCAACCGCGGTCAAGAAAGTGCTGCATTCGGATTGGAGTTCTTCGATCGCACCAATGGTCTGATCGAAGAGGGCGGTGCATGCTGCGTATCGGAGATCCGAATCCGCGTTGCTCTCGATCCGATTGAGCTTCGCGGTGCGCCCGAGCGAATCGAAGTGATCGGCGGCTCGCTTGATTGCCCCGGCAGCGCGCTGCCGACATTGTTCGAGATGATCAAGGCAGTTCAGCGCGCGTCGCTCGCGGGCTTCCAAGAACCACTCGTCGGACTCGATATCCTTCAGGATCGCACTGCCGACGGGCACAACGATTTCCTGGAGCCCCAGGTACGCCGCTGAATTCAGGCACCGCACCCGGCGCGGTCGGTACAGCCCTTCGGTGTACAGATACGCGGTACCCGGGCCGAGTCGGGCCAGCTCCTCGATCTCCGTATCCCCCATCAGCATGGCGCCGCCGAGATCCTCCCGGTCTTCGTTGCTGACCAGGCGGTGGGCGAGTTTGGTTCCCGTGTTCTTCACCACCTGCGGCGCTACCGTGGAGGGCAGCTGGTCGGCGATGACGATTCCCTCTCCGAGCGCACGCAGTTCCGCGAGCATGCGGGAGACATACTCGGCCGCAAAGGCCTTGGGATCGGCAATCTCTTCTGAAGCGCGGGCGACGCCGGTTCGTCCGACAATGTTGTGCGCCTCTTCGATGACGGTCACGTGGTGCAACCCCGGCTTGCGGCGTTCCGGCGAAACGCGAATCTGTTCGCGCATCGCGGCCAGCAGGAACAGCGTCAGCAGACACGCATGGTCCTGAGGCAGATAATCCATCTCGATGATCGTCGGCCGAGCGAGTAGCTGCGCCAGGCTCGGAATCGAAGCCGTTGTTCGGAACAACCGACCGATTGCGCGTCGGGTCAGGAGCCCCAGGCGAACCTCAATGGCGGCTTGGAGATTGGATCGCGTCTCCCCTTCGTATCCCTTGGCCGACATGATTCGGCGCGCCGCCTGCACGAGATCCGCCATTTGCGGAATGCTCCCCTTGGGGCGATCGGCATACACCGCCTCCATCGCCTCGGCGGTGAGCGCCTGCAACGGTCCGCCCATGGGCATGGCCGCCTCCAGGCAGGCGAGGAGCTGGCCGATGTGCTCATCGAGCGTAATACCGGGCGGGAATTCGAGCGGATTGAACCGCAGCGGCGAAACCTCGTCATTACCCGGCGTCAGAACTTGAACTTCTCGGGCTAGCTTCTGAACCGCGGGGTCCGGGTGGTTCCTCAGCATCTTCAAAGTCCGGTACTCGGTCTTGGCCGGCTCGATCACCAGGAATGGAATCCCGTGGCGGTGCAGTTGCACGAGAAGATTAAAGACGGCGGTGGTCTTTCCGCTTCCCGGAACGCCGGCAACGAAGACGTGCTTCGTCAACGCATTCAGTGGCAGCCGCACTTCGAGGGCACGAGTCGATTGATGATCAAAGGTCGTCGTCAAGCTGGCGGGCTCATACTCCCGCGGCGGCGGCACTTCTGATTCGAGGTCGTCCCCCAGCAGGATGCTGTGCGATGGATCCTGCCACTTCGTCTCAGGATCAGTCGATCGGCGAATACACCGCGGCGATCGATGGCCACCCACCGGGAGTCGAAAGAGTCCCTTGAGTTCGTCCACACTCGCCAACCGGCTCAGCCGACGAAAGGCATTCCACGTTTCGGGTAGATCGCACCCCCATACCCCTGAGTATTGAGGTTGGAGGGACATCTTCATTCGTCGCGCGTCACTCCGTGAGTCTTCCAGAAGTGCCTGGGATTTCGAGTCGTCCCGGCCACCGTACCCGACGAGGCGGTACTTGCCTTCCGCGAAACCGCACTCGGCGACGACCGACGCAATCATTAACGCCGTCTCCGGCTGCATCGCGAACACTTTGGCGTTAAACAGCAGCTGAGGCTGGCGAAGTTGGCGGTGAAACTCCTGCTGTTCGTGGAGGATTTCGTCGGCCGCGGGATCGCGCTTCCGTGTATCACGAAGCAGGGTGACATTCGCGTAGGCATCGCCACCCGCCATGCCTGTCAGCTGAGACTCCTGCGGGGTACCCAGATACACGTCGTCGCCATATCCGTTGATGGCCCGCAACTGACGCAAGTACTTGTCGTGTGCCTGCAGATCCGCCGTGTGATCGACGGGCGTAACGAGCAATTCGAGCGCGCACGGTTCCTCCAGCCTGGAGAGAAGCGTGTCGAGAGCCAGGTAGTCATTGTCGTCACGCGGTACGAGCGGAACCGGCGAATAGTAAAAGCCAGTGGTCGGAACGTACCTGTTGAACTCGCGCGGTAGCTGGGTTTCCACGCGGTCCTCCCGCCTGATGATGTCGCACGCGAAGGGCAAAGGGGGAGTTTCGAACGCAGCGGTGGCGCGGCCGTTGTTTTCGGCGGATACGCCTCGGTGAGCTGCGTGGAATTTGAAGAATTCGCAAACTGGCCCGACCTCGATGAGTTGTCTGGCGACCTCCTGGCGGACGCCGCCGCCCACGCGCATGGCGACCTGCAATCGAAGTCTGCCGTGGCGGCTGCCGTTGCCCTTCGGGTCGAATAGAAACCGAAGTGCCAGGGCGATCTCCGCTTCCTGAAACCGGGCGATGACCCGCAACAGGTGCTCAAACCCGCCGGAGACGGTGCGCCGAACATCGCCGTGGCAAAGTGCGGCAAGCTGATGCTCGTTGGGGTCGGGGATCGCTTCGACGTCATAGGTGAGAATCGTGGGGTCGGCGGGTTTGGCATTGACTTCAAGTCCCCCTTGCGTCACGCAGTTTGAGGCGGATGTCCTCGCGGTTTCGACGGTCGAGGTTGTTGTACAGCGTCTGCTTGTCATGCGATCGCTCCGTCCGTTGGGCATTCGATTGTCGTTGCCCGTTGGAAGTAGAACGTCAACGGCTGCGGGACCTAACGCGCAGAAACCGAAAACTTCCTATGGAACCAAGCGCCGAACACACTTCCGGTGAATTCAAGGGAGGCATGAGGGAGTCACGTTACAACGCTGCGCCGGCGGGTGGCGTTCTCCGGAGTTGCACCGCGCAGTTCCTCAAAAGATGGAAGGGTCCCGCCTTTCAAAGCGACCGAGTGGGCAATCGAATCAATTGGGCTGGGTGCGGCAAGCTGAGACCGGGGCCGATAATCAGGCGACCTCGGTAGCGAGGTTCACGGCCAGGAAATGCTCTATATATAAGGAAGTGATGACCTTCAAGATCTGGTGATGGTTGCAATTCGTCCAGATGATGGCTGTATTACAGCCGTGATCCGACGAAGCATCTTGCCCCGTCTCGAACAGGTCTTTACCTGGCGCGTCTTAAGGCGCGGAGCCGCCTTTCACGTCCAGCCTGGTTAGAAGGGTCAGATAGCGCGACAGTTTCACGTGCTTTTAGGCGGCCCGAGAGCGCTTTGAAAGCCGATTTTCAAATTACTCGAAGCATTGAAAGAATTGGCCATTTGATTTTCAAAGCGATCAAGCTGAAAATGGGCCCTCATGGACCCAAAACTACTCACCTCCACGGTCGCAGGCCGGGTGGTTCGCGCAGCCGAAGGATACTGGGCGTTCGTGCCGGCACCGCTGCCGCCGGCGCTTGAATATGATCGCGAGACGGTGTTGTTGCTCTCGCAGGCCGACGCGGCCCTGAGCGAGCTATCTGGTCTTGGGCGACACCTGCCCAATCCGCATCTGCTGATCACGCCGTACATCCGACGCGAGGCCGTTCTTTCCTCCAAGATCGAGGGCACCAAGACCAACCTTGCGGAGCTCTTGCTGGATGAGATCGATCCGCGCGCAGTCGGGCAGGACGCCGATGATGTGCGCGAGGTTCGCAATTACGTGAGGGCCCTGGAGCGCGGTTTGCGTCAGCTCAAAAAGCTTCCGCTCAGCTTGCGTTTGGTTCGCGAGATCCATCGGGAACTCATGCAGGGCGTGCGCGGCGAGCACGCCACGCCCGGAGAGTTTCGTCGATCGCAAAACTGGAACGGCCCGGCAGGCAGCACGCCGGAGACCGCCACCTACGTCCCGCCGCCTCCACAACAGATGACGGAAGCGCTCGCCGACTGGGAACGGTTCTTGAACCTGCGCGACGAACTTCCCGATCTTGTCCAGTGCGCGTTGATGCACGAACAGTTCGAAGCGATCCACCCCTTTCTGGACGGCAACGGTCGAGTCGGACGGTTGTTGATCACGCTGTTTCTCATCGAGCGAGGCCGTCTGTCGCAGCCGTTGCTCTACCTGTCCGCGTATTTTGAAGGGCACCGACAAGAATACTACGATCGTCTGCAAGCCGTTTGCATGGTTGGCGATTGGATGGGGTGGGTCCGATTCTTCGTTCGCGGAGTGAAGGAGATCTCGGATGAGGCCGTTGCACGAGCGGGCAAACTCATGGATCTCCGGGAGCGGTATCGTCGCCGCCTGAAAGAGCACGCCAAATCGATCGCACTCCTGGATCGTCTTTTCCAGAACCCGTACATCACCGTGGCTCGGGCCGCGAAGATTCTTAAGGCGACCAACCCAACGGCGCGTCAGGCGGTGAAGAGGCTCGTGGACGTCGGCATGCTGGAGGAAACGACGGGGCGCTCGTGGGGCCGGATGTTTCTGGCCCGCCCGATCCTGCATGCCATCGAACACACGCCCAAAAACTGAATCTTGACGGCAGGGTGGTTTGGCCGGCCGTTGTTCCCCTCGTGGTTTGACGGGACGGGGGGCAGGTTCCCACCGCCCATTGCCTTACGCTGGTCATAGACGAGTATCAGCATGCATGTATGGCACTCCTTTTTACCAGCTTCTTGACGTAATCGGTTCAGTGCCACTGCTCAAACGAAGAAGGAGGAATTAGGAAAGGCTTTGCTGCGCCGACGCACTCGTCAGCAGAAAAGACGCGGCCAAGAACGCTTTGATCCTGTTCAGCGTCATCGTGTTTTGCAAGCTGACCAGAGTCGATCCGTTCGCTTACCTATTGAAGATTGCATTGGGAATGGAACGGTCCGTACTGCGAGAACAACTGAGAAAGCGGCCCCGTAGGCACGGGAACGTGTTCCTTTGGTTGTGCGAGCCTTTTACAAGGATGTGTTCACCCGTCGTTCGCCCTGTCCGTCTGATCGTGTCGGGAATTCCTTCGCCTGCGAGTGGAAGGAGCAATTCGGTCCTCGTACTCCAAACACCACGCCGGCTACAGCCTGATCAGAACCTGAAACCGCATGCCCCTCACCTCCCCCTCGGATCCTCCTTCGAGCCCTCGCCAAGGCATGGAGGGTCGTGTGTTTACGCCGAAACATTCATCCGACGCCTACGATCTCATGGCAACGCGCCAGTTACACCGTAACGAACCCATTACGCTGCACTAGCAGTTTGAGTCTGTTGTGCGAGCTGTCTTCGTTCTAAACCACGATGGGAAAGACGCTTGCGCCCCATGCCTGTACCAGACGTATCATTCGGCACGAGAATTGCCCGACACGAGGTGGCATGGGCGCACAGCGCCCCCGGGCTGACCGCATAGCACACGCGGCTGGAGACGATCGCTTTGACGACATGGGAACAAATGGTGTTGAATATCGCCGCCATAGGCGGGCTACACTACCTTTATGCGCTCGCGCTAGCCTTAGCGCTGTTCCCGCTCCGCATTTTCCATGCTGCGCTCGGAGGCATTCTGGCAGTGGCAGGTTATGCCATGGTGCATCTGGCCAACCGTGTCGGGTGGCCGGTCCCAGTTGCCGTCGGTGTCGGTGTGCTGCTGGCTGTCCTAGTGGGCTGGATTGTTGAACTTCTCGTTTACCGGCCGCTCCAGGCTCGGCGGTCTTCGCTTTTGGCGGTGGCGATAAGCTCTTTCGCAGCCTACCAGGTTCTGGTTAACCTACTAGCGTTGCGCTTCGGCAGTCAGTCAGCCGTAGTGGAAGGACAGCAGCATTCGTTGCTCTGTGCTCACGTGGTTGTCACGGTGCCGCAGTTGGCAATGGTCGCCACTTCTGTCGTTGTGTTCCTTATCACGCTCTTCCTGCTGCACAGCCCCTACGGCCGGGCGGTCAGGGCGATGGAAGACAGTCCCGACCTGTTGAGGGCATGCGGCTGGAATGTTGCGCACATCCGCACCGCCTGCATTCTGTCCAGCTCTGCGATTGGCGGGATCGCCGGGTGCCTGTCCGCGCTGGACACAGGGATCGAACCGGGCATGGGCATGTCCGGTCTGCTCGGCGCGCTGGTGGTCGTTGTCGCTGCCGGGCCGGGATCTTATAAAGGACTGCTGCTTGTCGCTATCCTCCTCGCGGCGCTCCAGCAGGTATTCGGATACTTCGTTTCGCCGCGATGGGAATCCGCTGCCTCGTTCGCCGTCCTCACGGCATTCCTGGTCTTTCGACCGACCGGGCTATTCGCGCCGCATCGGCGCGTGGAGGAAGTTGTATGAACTTTCTCTGGAACGTACTGATCCTCATCAACATTTACGCCTTGCTGTGCCTGGGCAACAATTTGACAGTCGGCTATGCGGGCCTATTGAACTTGGCTGCGGCGGCAAGCTTCGCTATCGGTAGCTACGCGATCGCCCTCATCATGACTCGGCTCGGGCTTGGTTTCGGGCTGGCGGTCGTGGGCGCCATCATGATTTCCGTCTTCATGGCCTTGATCCTTGGCTTGGCAACACTGCGATACCGGCGGACATCTTTCGCCCTTGCCAGCTTGGCTTTCCATGTGCTGGTTCTGGCTGTCATCCGTAATACGCCCCTCTTCGGTGGCACGCTGGGCATAAAGGCGATACCCCGGCCGGAATGGATCGGCACGGGAGCCAACGCTCTGCCACGGTTCTGGCTGTTGACCGCCGCCTTTCTGGCCGCCGTAATTGTCGCTTACTTGGGCATTCGCCGCTCGCCCTGGGTGTTAAGCCTGCAGGCAGCCCGTGACGACGAGTTGGCCGCTCTGGCCGTCGGCAAAAACGTGCCTTGGATTCGCATCGAGTCATTTCTGCTGTCTAGCGGCATCATCGCCATGGCCGGCGGACTTTTCGCGTGCCATCTTCAGTACATTGACCCGACGTCCTTTACCATCGATGAGTCCATTGTCCTCCTGCTGGCCTTAGTTTGCGGGGGCACCTGCAACATGCGCGGCCCGCTGGTCGGGGCGGTGTTCGTCATCGCGTTGCCGGAATGGCTACGGTTGCTGGATGTGTCCGCAACGTCAGCGGCCAACGCCCGCAACATCGTGTTCGGGGTACTGGTCATTCTGCTGGTGCGATACCGCCCTCAGGGATTGGCCGGGCGATACGCACTTGACTGAGGTCGACCGAATGTCAGACGTAATATTGCTGAAAGCCGAGAGCCTGACCCGCCACTTCGATGGTCTGGCCGTTCTCGACCGAGCCTCCGTAGTGGTGGCCCGAGGGCAAAGCCTCGGCATCGTCGGCGAAAACGGCAACGGCAAGACGACTCTTCTGAACCTTCTTTCCGGAGCCGACCGGCCGGATGGAGGCCGGGTTTTGTTTGCCTCGGATGGCTCGAAGCTTTGCGATATCACCAAATGGTCGTCCTGGAAGCGGGCCCGTCATGGCTTGCTTTACTACTTCCAGCAGCCGCACATTTGGCGGAACCTGACCGTTCGGGAGAATGTGCTCGCGGCGGCCACAGAGGCCCACCTGGATGGGTCGATTGGAGGGACGCTGCGATGGTGCCTTTCACGACAGCTTCGCGGCCTGATTAACTGCAGGTGCGAGGATTTGCTTGACTTGGTGGAGTTGCGGGACCGGGCGGACGATGTCGCGGGGGAGCTAAGCTATGGCCAAATGAAGCTGCTAGCGCTGGCCCGCATACTGGCCAGGCCGACCCGGCAGGTTCTGTTGCTGGACGAACCGACGGCGGGCATCGCCCCCGCGCTGATCGGACGCCTGGTGGACCTCCTAAAACGCATTCGAGGCGATGGTATCGGCATGCTGGTTGTCGAACATGACCGCGAAATGCTTAGGGGTCTAACCGATAGCGTTGTCGAGCTTCGTGATGGGCGCATCTCTGGCTTGCGGGAGGTGGCCTGATGGCGCGGCTGGCGGTGAACAATCTGCACGCTACATATCGGAACACCAATAGCAACGAGGTGCTGCGAGGCGTGGGTTTTAGCCTTGACGCGCGGCAGTTGCTGTTGGTCCACGGCCATAACGGTTCGGGCAAGTCTACGCTGTTGAAGGCCCTGGCAGGCGTCATTCCCGTCACCTCGGGCACGGTCGCGTGGGAGGGCAGACCCGACCGCGGCGGGCAGTACGGGCGGCCGACGTGGCCTTGGGTCGGCTTTCAGATGCAGGCCGGAAACGTCTTCGACGGGCTCAGCGTCCGTGAAAACGTCAGCTTGGTCGTCGCAGGAAGAGGCCTGCCTTCGCGAGCGGCGGAGCAAACCGTCCAGGAGAGATTTGCCATGCTGCGACCCATATGGGACAAGCGCGCCGGCCTGTTAAGCGGCGGCCAGCGAAAAGTTCTGGCTTTGGCCATGGCGACGCTCGGTGACCCGCCGCTGCTACTGCTGGACGAGCCCATGGCCGGCTTGAGCGACGAGTCGGCTTCCGCGGTGCTCGGATGCCTTGAGGCTCGTAAGGCGGCAGGAACGATTCTCATCATAGTTGAGCACTCGATGGACCGACTTCGCAATGGACTGATCGACCTGCATGCTGAAATGATAGAAGGCAGACTAGGAACGCCGACGAAACTGCCGGCGGGCCTGGGAATGAAAGGGAACGTAGCATGAAGAAACCACTTGCCATCGCGATCGTGGCCCTCGTGGCAGGACTCGTGACCAGCACGGTAATCTGGAAGGTGACCCGGCCGGAAACCTCGGAGAACGCTGTCATCGTCGGCACAGTCCTGCCGTTGACCGGGCCTGCAGCGCTTCTCGGTGAGGGTGCGCTCAACGGCTTGAAGTTGGCTGAGGAGCACGCCAACACTGGCCGGTGGGGAGTGCTTCCCTTCCAAGTCAAGGTGATTGCCGAGGACGGTGCTGCCGTTCCGAAGACTTCTATCGGCGCGTACCACAAGCTGGTGGATGTCGAGAATGCAAGGATTGTTGTGACAACGGTCAGCGGCGTCTGCATGGCCCTGAAACCGCTGGCGGAACAAAATGGCGTACTTCTCTTTGCAAACGCCTCTCATCCGGACATTACAGATGACGCCCGGTTCACGTTACGGCATTCGCAGACGGCTGGCCAAGAAGCCCAAGCAATGCTCGACGCGATCCTTAAGGGCGAACCGCAAAGAGGGGTCTCCATCGTTTACGAGAACGATGACTACGGATCAGCCTTTGCCCAAGCCGTTCGTGAATCGCTGGATGCGACTTCAGTGAAGCTCCTAGCGGAGGCTCCATATGAGCGGGGGTCGGCCGATGCCCGCGTTCTTGCACAAAGGGCGATGACGGGGCAACCGGACGCCGTAGTGGTTCTAGGCATCGGTAAGGATCTAGGACTGATCATACGTCGGCTGAGGGAGTATGGGTACGCTGGTGGCATTTATACAGGCATCGGCTTCGTGCTCGTCCCCGGCGCAGCAGAGGCTGCCGGTGAACACGCCGTAGGCACGATTCATTCCGATTTCGATTTCGCCAAGGATTCAGAAGCCTACACGCAACTTGATGGAGATTACCGCGCCCGTTTTGGCAAAAGCATCGACGCCACCGCCTTAATCTCCTACAACACCCTGAAGCTCCTTTGCGACAACATCGGTGGCCCAAGAATCGATCCTTTAGCAATTGCGGAGGCCATCAGGCGGTCGAACGAGTTCCACGGCGTGGGTGAACGCATGTCCATCTACCCGAACGGAGATATTCTTCCGTTTATCCGCCTCGTGACGTTCGACAAGTAATATATGCGGAGATGTGCATGGACATCGAGCACGTCAAGACGGAGTTCATGAAGCACTTCTCCAAGGCCGGCTATGCGCCGACCGATTCGGTTTCGCTGGTGATTCCGGAACTCAGCACCACCTTCGTCCTGAGTGTAGGCCTGCTGCAGCTTAAAGCGGTATTGACGCCACATGCGGAACATGCCCACTTCCCGGATTTCTGCATGGTGCAAAGGTGCATGAGGCAGTTTGACATCGAGAGCTCAGGTTTCGCTAACCACCTGTCCTTCTTTGAGATGGCCGGAGCGATTAGTTCCGGCAAACGCAGTCAGTCGGAAGTGATCCAGTCCGTGTGTGGTTTCCTAACTGGGACAGTCGGCCTTGACAAGGACTGTCTGGTATTCAGCACATTTTCCGGCGGCGAGTTTATGGGACAGCAGCTTCCAGGAGACAACCTATCCCGGCAGAGCTTGGTGAGTCTGGGAATGTCCTCTTCGAGGATTCTCGCCCGTGGGCCTGAGAGCAATTTCTTCGGCAACACTGACCGCGACGTGGCTTACGGGCCGTCCGTCGAAATCTACCTTGACCGCGGTCCGCAGCTGAACTGCCCTGAGGGTGGCGAGTGCCGACTAGACTGCCTCTGCCAACGATTCGTTGAGGTAGCCACTTGCGTTTTTCTCAAGTACCTGCGGGCCAACGGCGGTTTTCGAGAGATGCCCAGGCCATTTTGTGAAGCTGGTGTCGGTGTGGAGCGGCTGGCATTCACGAGCTCGGGATTGCCCAGCATTCATCAGCTCAAGCCACTTCAGGATGTGGCAGTATTCATGATGGAGCACCAGCTTCTTGCCGAGGGGTGGTCAGATGAAGTCGGCCGCCAAGCAGGAATATGTTCGGATTATCTACGTGCGGTGACCTTCGCCGTTGCGGATGGCGCACGGCCCGGCGGATCGGGTGGGCGGCAGTACGTGACGCGAACATTGATACGTCGCCTGCTGATTAGAGCTGACTGGCAGCGAGGCGCCTTTATCCAAGCGCTTCCAGCATTGGTCGATTTGGTTGCTGAACTGAACAGGCATATTCTCGACCTCCCGAAAAGCACGAGGTCCTCAGTCTGCGACGTCATTGCCTCCGAGATCCGACTGTTTCGTTCCCACCTAGAGGCAGGCAAGATCAGTCCGGATCGATATCGAAGGGAGTCGGCAGGATGATTCCCTCCCATCTAACTGCGCCGATCCCTTACGAGATGTTCTACTCCTCCCCCGACAGCGACGAGGTTCAGCGGTTCAAGGCGCTGAGCGTGATGCTCGAACGACTGAAGAATGGGGAGGGTCAGCCGAAGTGGCTGTCGGATGAGGTCCATTCAGTACATCTGATCGATTGGGACTGGCGGTCGGATAGTCGGAGGTACAACCACCGTCACGTTCCCATGATCATACGGACGCCGGAGGTTTTTGACTGGTATAGAGACTACGGTATCTTTGTTCACCTGGCTCTTGAGGAGCGAGCGCAACGGTTCTCGCTGGCACGCTTCTTTCTTGAGTTAACCCCCCGGCGAGACGTCATCATTATCCACTTCGACCACACAGGCAAAGAGCTCTTTACGATTTCCCGTCTTGAAAGAATGTCCACCATAGGAGGGCGGGCGAGTGATCCCGGAGCCGCATTCGCGCCTGACACAATTGTGATTAAGGTGAACAGGGATCGAGCTTCAGAATTGTGCAGTCCCTTAGCAGGGTTGCTGACCGCGTTCCGAAAACAGTATCCTCCTTCCAGCCGACCCGCCCCGGAAGAGATCATTAAGTTGGCAGATACTATCGGTGGTTTGGAAGGCCCCGTATCTTGTCTCTTGGCTGGCTCCCAGGAGGCGAAGGCGGCCGCTGACGCCTACATGAAACTACCCGAGCAGTCGCTCGAGACAATGGGCGGTGGTGTCAGCCGATTACACTGGCGGGACGGCTTGCCGCGCGAGCCGTCGCCAGAGACTACACGGGACACTCGGATCCTGCTGGCCAATCTGGCGGTGCAGGCCTACGTCATGCCTGATTCGCTTCAGGGGTCCAGCATCGCCATTGTGCCTGGAATTGCACAGGTCGAGGATGGCAAGCCCATGGCTGCTGGCGCATTTCTACTGCACTACAATCCCCCCAAACCGACGGCTGACATGGAGGACTGGCTAGTCGTGGCGACGGCGTGGGCTCGCGAAAAGGCAACGTTCGACCTGGTCGAGCGTAGTCGCCGACAGCAGCTTGCGGGCTTCCTGCACAACTTGGCCAACCGTTTCGGAGCGCTTATCGCACGAGTTCGCGCCTTAGAACCGGTGGAGAAGGCCCGGGCACTGGCTGATGAGATGGCGAGCATCGAGGGTGCTTCGAAGGACGCCACGACATGGGTGAGGGGCAGGGCGAAGTACACCGACCATGTCTCATGTTGTCCGGCGGAGGTGCTGGCCGAAATGGTTGGCGAAGTCCTGTCAAGCCTTGCCGGAAACCAGGATGTTCTGATCAACCTTTTCGACCAGCATGATGTCTCGTATGAGATTGCTCTGGCCAGTATTCGTGAGGCAGTTGACCTGCATGAACCGCCCGCAGAGCTCCACAACGTGACCATGGCATTCTCGCGCCGCCTCGCCCGCGAACTTCTCGATGAATTGATCAAGAATGCCCTGGAGTATACTCCGTGGTCGGCGTCAGTTGACGCGAGAGTTGTCGTTTCCTTTGGTTCCGACCACGACGGTTTGTACGTGAATCTAGCGAACCCGGTGACGGCTGAATCACTGCGTCACTTGGAGGGGATTGCCGAATCCCTCCGCAGCAAGCGCCACCCCGAGGTACTTGGGTTGGGTTTAAGAGCCATCACGAATCGCTGCGAGAACGAAGGCCTGCCATGGCCGGTCATCGGGTTTGACCAAAGGCGCCTGAGGGTCATCGTGAGATGTCACTTGGCTAGGACGTTGGACGCGCAGTCAACTCCGATTCGCAGGAACAGGATTGTCCGGCTGCCTCCAGGAGACGAATCATGACGCATCTCAGACTCTTCGCGTTCGACGACGAACGGATTGACCCGTTTCACGACGGGCTCTTGAGGATTCACAAACAAGCGGGAACCCGCATCGCGGTGCAGGCGGAGGGGGAGGCCGATGCCGCCTCGCAGGTGCAGGGCGATATCATAGTCATGTATACTTATGCCGCCCCCGGATCGGTCGGTGCGCCCCCAAAGGAAGAGTCGCCCTTGCGCCTCGGCCGGCCAGAAGTCCTGCCTCGGGTATTGGATCACGCCAAGCGCTGCCTGGAACTGGGCGGCTACGACATCATTCTCCTGGACAACACCCTCAGGGGGTCAAGCGGCGATCTGCCCGATTATGGCGTTGACGTGCTGCTACCAATCGCCCGCCAAGGCAGCCCCGACGCGATGATCGCCATCATCACCGGGTTTCGGATGATCGCGGACGAGCGAACGGATGCGATCCGCCGGGCGTTCACCGGTCCCGCGCAGGCCGACATGTGGCTGCCGAAGCTCTCCGAGTCCCTGTGCGACACCCTGTGCTCGATCATCCTGCTGGTTGCCCGCAAGAAGCAGTTGCAGTTGCAGAATGTCGAGCTGCGGAAGGAGAACCAGCAGTTATGCGAAATGGCCCGGGCGCCATATTCCCTTCTTGCCCGCACCAGGCACCTGATCGGGATCGACGCTGTACTGTTAGCCGCGGCGCGAGTCATAGAGCCGTTCTTTCAGTGGAAGAGCGGCGGATACGAGTCCATCCCCTTGCCTCTTCGGCGGGCTTTCCCCACCGCGATCTTGTTGGAGGGCGAGCCGGGCAGCGGTAAGACCGCTCTGTGTCGTGCCATCGCCGAGGCCTTGGGCCATGAAGCCGTGCTTCCGAAACATTTGGGCCCATCGCAAAATCCGGGGGGATGGAAGAAATCGCTAGAAGCAGAGATACGGAAACATTACTCGATAGCCAAGGAACGCAGGATAGTTGTGATCAAGGCGGATGATCTGGCTTGGCCCACTGCAGCAGAGATTTCTGACTCGGCTGTTGCCGCCGAATGGTCGTCGTACATGTACACCGTGCGCGACTGCATCGCTGATGCGGCCAGGATCAACGCGGACAAGGAACCTGAAAGCAGTATCGTGAAGGGCGCGGCCAGCAAATATAATGGCAAGATCATCTGGCTGTTCGCCAAGAACACTGACAAGGATGTGGCTAGCATGTTCCGCCCTCTGCGAGACTTCCTCGCCGTGTTCCAGGTTCAATTCCCCAGAGACGCTCAGAGCCGTCGTGAGATCATGGAAAGGTACGCCGCCATGAGGGAGTGCCGGTTTGATGATGTGGCTCTGAAGCTGGCAGTTGACTCCCTAGCGTCTTACAAGGGTAGAGATCTGGTTGGGCAAGACGAGGTGGTGCGCGGTTTCATTCCATTCTGCGTCTCAGCCGTTCAGGATCGCGAGCTAGCCCGCTTTCAGGACGCCGTCGATCCGTTCGAGCCGAATATGGTTGTGACGGAGGACATCGTTCAGGCGTGGCTGCATGGCGCGGAACACCTGGGTATAGTGGCGGATGCGGCTGCGAGCGACCGTCCTTGTCAAGGCCTCCCGCAATCCTGCAGCCATTGGGTGGAGCCGTGGATGAATATGCTCGACGCCTCCGTGTTGCGCGAACTGTGCAACACCATCTGGACTAGCCGCGGCCACCAAATCGAAAACGACCCCGACACGATCGCGACGAATTACGGCCTAATATACCTGAGGGCGGTATTGGCGGCATTCAGGGTGGCGCTGCGGGACAGGCAGGATATTTTCAATGAGATATTCGGATTCCTTCGCGGCAAGCGCAAAACGGTAAAGGTGGGGCGATATGTCGAATTGAAGTCACAGAAAACCCCGGGTATCTTCCCCGCCAAACCCGGACTGAACTCCTACTGCTTGCGCGACCTAGACGCAGACGGCGAAGCCCTGCGACAGTCTGGATTCTGGTTGAACCTCAACTGAGTTTTCCTTGGCTCGCTGCACAATCAAGCACCCCTTCTCGGTTACCACGCCACGCCAACGTTACCGACGCACACCAACACGTGACAACTACCAACGATGTATTGGCAATCCCAGGGATCTGAGTCCTTAACGCGTGAACACCGGTTCGACGTGTAAATTCCGCTAGCGCAACGCCTTACTGCGGACTTCGCCTGCTTCTTGTTACGCCTCCTATCGACGACCTCTGTTTTGGCACAAGCCTTGCCTATAGGTCTTCTGCACGAGATGGATTCGGAAAGAGAGATCGGTAATTGGTGTGTTCGGAATTCGAGGTGGTCTCGGATCCGGTTTGGTGATGTACGTGAACAAGGAGAATCACAATGTGTAATAGTCCCTCATACTTCCATATTCCAAACGCAACGTCAACGCGGGATAGTCGCCCGTCGAGTTTGCTCCCCGAGTACAAACTGCCTTCGTGGAAATCTCCGTACGCCGATCTTCTGGGAGAGCCGGTGCGTAACGCTTCGGGTTTTGAAATCGGCAGACTTCAAAACCAGGTGTTTTGCAGCAAGGTAGTAAAAGGGGGTGTAGTCGAAAACGAAAAGGAGATTCGCGAACAAACAACGCGCGAGCTGATTGGGTTCCTTCGGCGATCTACGTAGGAAGTCAACTGCGCGGACGAACTAAAAAAAAATCGCAACCCAGGGGCGGGATACTTCGTTCCACCGACACCCCGCCCCCGGGGCGTTTTTTCCAAAGCCCCAAGAATTTCAGGAGCTGTGGCATCCTCATCTTAGCGGATTCCGCGCGGATATTCCACAGCTAAAACACAACAAGGCGCGCGGAGCCGCGCTGATTGGAGAAAAAAAATGTTTACAACTTTGCTAGATTCTTGTTGGTCCCTCGCAGCGGCCGCAACTTTGGTAAGCCGAGTGCGAGGCGCGCAGTTGGTTTCGCCGCTGACTGTCGTGATCCTCACCACCATCGTGTCGGCGGCGGGATGCGCCTCCAACAAGTTGGTCGTACGCGACCGCGACGGCAGCGTCTTGGAAGTTCAGAAAGATGCCGCTGGTGCGACAACGGTTAAAGTTACGCCTCACGAGAACTCGGGAGCAGCCCGAGCTGTCCCGAGCAGGTCGTCCACGAACACAGCCTTAAGCAATATACAGCCGTCAGTACGTGAAGTTGATTGTGAGACGACGAGACTGCGGAACGAGCGCGATCATCTTCGTAGTGAAATCACCCAAGTCACAATGGAACAAGCGGCCGCGCTCGAAGCCAGTAAGAAGGCCAACGCCGCCCGCCAAGTCGCTGGCAAGATGGAGCAGGAGGTCCAGCGTCTCTCCTTGAAAAAGGCGGAACTGGAGGACAGCGTCGCGGCGTGTCGGGCAGAAGACGATAACGCCCGAGCGCAGCTGGGCAGCACCACCGCCGCGATGGCCGAGCGCCAACAACAGTTAGTGACGCTCAACAGACAGCTCGGCGAAATCCATGCCGCCATCGCTAACTCTCAGGCCGAATTGGAGAGGGTTGAAGAGAACGTCAAAGGCGCCGAGGCGAAGGCAAGTGAGGATCTCACAGAGTTGGAACGACAGATCGCGGATCGCAAGCACGTGCTTGCAAATCTCTCCATGCTCCTGCCGGCAAACGAAACTCGGCGTGGGACGACTGAGGAGGCCCTCCCGATTCAGGACATAGAACTCTTCGTCAACCCGCCCGACGTATCGAACGTTCTGCCGTCGAGCGATTCTATGAACGCGGTGGGCGTTGGGAACGTCGTAGGGGACCCTGGGGACACTGTACCGTATGCGACCCAGGATGCTGCCATTCAGGGGACTGCCGACCACCACCGAGTACAAGTACCCAACGGTGGCTCATGGACCGGCATGGAAGCTGCGCTCGGTTTGGTAATCGCGATCGCAATCACGGTGGCGACCGTGATCGTTGTGAACGTTGCGACGACGTCTGCGAGCACTACTTGTCGATCCTCATGGGAACGAGACGATCCGACGAACGGTGGCCGCGTCACGTTCGAGATTGACCTCGGCGCCAACTCCCATGCGGTTCTTTCACCGAACGTCGGACTGGAAACTACCCCTCACACAACTTCGGCCGTCTATGCATACCCGCAGGTCGGAATGCACCGCCGGCGCCCGCGACTGGTCGAGCTTGGCGGGCGAGATCCCAGAATCAACGGTGTCCCCGCGATGCGCGGGCAACCGCTCAAGGTGACGGACGTTGTCACGTATGGCGACGAAAGCGGAAAGACGGATATCGCGTTCAAACTCGTCGGTCTCGCACCTGTAGAAGATGCGGCCGAAGACGAGAAGAATTGCCCGAACATTGAAAATAACCAAGGAGCTCTAGCATGTTGAACGACACGAAAACCGACGAAACCCATAGTACTCCATACGGACGAAGACCCGGGGGAATTTGGGGGGTGGGGACGACCGGATGTCTTATCGTCGCGGCCTTTTTGGCGATTTCCGCCGCGCGACGAAGGGGCAGGGGTTCGGCTGAGAGTGCCGCGCAATCCTCTCCCCGAACGGTCTTGGGAGTTGATACGGCAACGACCTCAAAAGATTTGGCCGTGCGTGCGGGACCGGGGCATCCACTGCAAAAAATACCAGAGTCGGACCTGTACATCCTCACGCCTCGCAAACTGTCGACCCTCGCGGAGACCGCAATGGCTCGAAAGACCACGAGGAGATACGGCGAGAAATTGCTCAGGCTCCCAGACGCCTCCACAGACGATGGCGCCGGAGGAATCCCTCTTGCTGGGTTACTTGCCGGGTTGGCGGATCTCCCCATTCTCGATGGATTGATCTCGGATCGCATCCTGGCACAGCGGGACCGTGGATTGATCTACCGCCAAGAACAGACTTTCGATGTAACCAAGCGCGGCCTGCAAATCATTTGCGGCGCCGGGCCGGCCGCAACCTTTCCCGGCCTCGCCCTTCTTTTCGCCCAACGTATTCAACACCATTGCGACCTTATGGGTCTGGCATCGGACATCATGTTCCTGTTTACCTCACCTGGCGTCGTGCGAGGGGCGGATATTCCCCGCGCGAAAGCTCGGTATGCGCTTTTTTGTCGGCAAATCGTCATGGCGATTGAACGCCCGGAACATATCGTCTTCCACGCATTCTCTGGCGACGCACTTCGGCTCGCCCGAGCTACCGTCGCCCCGATTGTGCGCGCCGTGCCGTGGGGGCCGGCGACCGGGAAGATCGCAGTTGCAGACCGTTTGAATACGTGCGCCGACATTGCTCTCGCCGCCAACCTCCTTTTGGAGACCGGGCTCTCGACCCAGGCAGACGCCGAATTCCGCGACTTTGACGGAGACCGCGCGGACCGCGGCCTCGGTTCGCGATGCTGGTCGCGCATCGGCGCGACTCGCGTCGCACTGGATCGTTCCCGTTTCGAAGCAATCTCGACGGCAGAGTCGATGGCCGTCATTTCCGAGGCCTATCTGAACGGCATCACCAACTATGAGGAGAATACCAATGACCAGCGACAATAATCTAGCACACGAGCTTGGCCTCGTTCCGGCGTCCGCCTTGGTCAGCAAGGCGGCGCGCTCCCTCGAAGACGCAACGCTGCGTGCGCGGTTCGATGGCGCCCGCAAGAGTGTGGCGCGCGCAGGGCGATTTCGATACGCCCGCGTATCCGCGGCGCTCTTTCTGGTATCGCTGATCGCAGCAGGGGTCTTCAGCCTTGTGGTTAAGCACCCCCTCGTGGGGGCCTTTGCGATTTCCGTTGTCGGCGGCGCATTCGTTGCGATCCTTCTTGTGGATCCGCAAGCGATTGTCCGGCACGTCGAGGCAATGGAATCCGCCGCCGAAGGGACGTGCAAACAGTGGCGAAATCACCAACGAACGGGAACCCGACCCGCCTCAAGCATCATCAACGATTGGCTTGAGAAGGCGTTGCCGGTCGCCGGCGTCGCTGGAGTGCGAATCACCCTCGCCGAAGCCCTCGATCGTGCGGGGGCGACGAAGCTCGATCTGAAGGGGCTTTATAGTGCTGCCTTAACCAAGAATGTGGTCGCCGTCGAGTCAGTAGGGGCCCTTCGAGCGAAGTTGAGCAATGCCACATCCTCTTGGCGCGCGCGGTTGTCTACGCTTCGAGTTCGACGGACTTCGCATGCGATCATAAATGCGGTCTCCGTGAGGGTCGATTCTGAGCGGCACATCCTGGCCATCGAAGCCGCGACCGCGGCACTGCAGGCCGTTATCGATTCCCTTCAAACCGCGATTGCGGAAGTCGAGGATAAGTTGTGTGTTCCGGCGGAGCGATTGCTGCAGGAGTATCGGTCAGTGATCACTGAGATGGGGGCCCAAGACGGGCGGACGCTCGCCGGAAAGGCTGTGCCATCCGCGAACGCGATTGCAGCAGGGGCGCGTCGCGCAGTTGAGTGTGAACTTCCCGGGATTCTGCGTCGCTTGGCCGCCAAAGCGCCTAACGACAACTTGGTCGAATCCATTTCGGACGAAGTGCAGCGAATCGTCTCGATAATGGCGGACACGACGGGCGGATTGCGGTCTTGGCTCGACGTCGACGGCGGTGTTTTCGGCCAAATCGATTCCGAGGCCGGAGAATTCTGTGTTTCCCGCGTAACTCCTGGACGTGTCCAGCGCAGAATCCGTTGGGTTCTTTGTGAGGGCGGAGCGTCTTCACCGGTGTTTGAAACGATTCGTCGACATTCCGCCGGCGCCATCGTACGCGCGATCGACCACGGAGATCCTAGCGAAATCGTTGTGTTCACGGAATCCCGATATGAACCTGGCGCTGAAATCGTCGAATTCACTGACGCCATCAGCGCTCTAGATGCCGTGGATGCAGATTCGAAGGCTGCGATGATTACGAGCGTGGAGAACGACACCCTGATCCTCCACAGCAGGGCCGAACAAGGCGATGACCAGCGCGAGGCAGAAAGGCGATTGGCGCTCGCGATGGCCTACCAAAAAGTGGCGCGAGACGCCAGCGAAAGATATCGGCTTTTGAACGGCGCCGCGTCCGGCCGCCCACGAGCCGTAATCGCCCAAGGCTTTGCGGAAGCCGCTGGAGAAATTCACGGCGATCCTCAATTAGCCGACGCGCTCTCCATCGCAATCGAGGCGTACGAGACCACGAACGGAGCCGTCACCGCAGCGAGAGCAATTGACGAGGCGATGACCAAACCCGAATTCGTCCCATTGGCCTTCCATAACCGGATCCGGGAAATGTTGTTGATAGAGCGAGATCGCCTTCTCGGCGTCAGTTCGACCGACGCTTGATGATAGGGAGGCGCGTTTCGCGCCTGAGCAGCAGCGGCAATGCCGCAGGAGACTCATCATGGAATTGGAAACTTTTTTCTCGGGAATCCTCCCCGTTATGGCGGGGTTTGTGTCCGGTCTTTTTGCGACGCGAGTGGGGAAACTTGCGGTCGTTACACTCGTTCTTGCTTCCTTTGCGATGATGTTGACCGGCCTGGTCATGCCGCTCAAGCAGGCGTTGATGTCGCTGGATGGCAGGTTCCTGTCACAAATCGTCGACGTCGCGCAAAGCTTGTATGTAACGATCCCAGCCGGCTTTCTCGTTGGAGCACTTCTGGCCATCGCAGCGCATGAGCTTTTCGGAAAGCGCGTGCGAAAGGAGCACCGGAATGAAATCTAGGGGATCAATGGTTTTGGGGACGATTTGGATGGTCGGCGTTTCCGTATTTCTGATGTTCGTCCTTCCTCTGGGAGCCTTAACACCCATCGCCGCGGTCGTCGGCGGGATTGCAGGGGGGTGGCACTCGGGAGGATTCTGCTCCGCGTTGGGCGCCGTAGTTTGTTCAATCATCGCGGTGGGCGCGATCGGCGTGCTGCTCGGAGTATCAATTGCGTCGTCGACCTTTGGCGCCCTCGCAGGGTTTGGTGCGGTCGTGCTAGCGATCGCCAATACGCTTCCGTTAGCTTTCGGGGCCATCATAGGGGCCGCGGTGTCCCGGTTATCACGATGATCGAGACGGCGCAAAAACCCAAGGGCATCAAAGCCGGGGCGCGCAGGACGCTTGCAACGGAAGTGCGCGCCGCACGCAAACGGCGACGTCTTTCTCAGCGGGATGTGGCGGACCGGGTCGGCATTTCGACGAAGTATTTCTCCTCGTTTGAGACTGGAAGCCGGTCCGTCTCTCTCCCGCTGTTCCTACGAATTCTCGAGGTGCTCGATCACGACATGGTCATCATTCCCCGTGGCGTAGAAACGGACGCAATCCGGATCGGAATGGAAGTGGTCCGGGTCCTTCCGGGGAGCCTCATCGATGAAATCGAGAAATTCCTGGAGCAGGTTTTGTCGAATGGAAATTACGCGGATTCAGTTGCGGTGCATGACAACACGAAGGGGTCCGGAAAGTGCGAGATAGTCTTTGCAGATCAAATCGTGCGCGGTTCGGCACGGAGGGGGCGCCAGCCCACGGCGTAGCCAGCGACTGGCTGGATTCGGGAGAGCCTCCGCCGTCCGCCGCAATACCCGTTGCGATACATTCGAGCGATGAACCCCGGGCCAGTTGTCGCCGCCAATCCTCGTCAGTGCCGTCGGCATCTATCCTCCTCGGTCGACCAGCCAGCTGTTAAAGGTGGGGCTGAAAACCCCGCTGACCGGTGGAACCGCGATAGAAAGACCGTCAAGCAGCGGGTTCCGCAGCGCCCCGGCCGCGTGCTAATCTTGGCACCAGCCTCTCGAGCGATCGCGTGAGAGACCGTAAGACGCGTTCCGGCTGATCGACGAGGCGTGGATCATCCGATGCACGAGGAAACCATGAAGTTCGAAACGGCGGAGAAACGCACGTTTTTCGGTGGCCGCATCGAATTGGTCCGCGGCGACATCACTCGGCAAAAGATCGACGCGATCGTCAACGCCGCCAACACGACCTTGCTCGGCGGCGGCGGAGTCGATGGCGCGATCCACAGCGCCGCGGGGTCGGAGCTGCTTGCGGAGTGTCGTACGCTCGGCGGATGTCCAACTGGCGGCGCGAAAATTACTAAAGGGTATGCCCTTTCGGCTCGGTTCGTAATTCACACCGTCGGTCCGGTATGGGCGGGCGGGGGGTCGGGCGAGAACGAGCCNNGGCGAGAACGAGCTGCTCGCAGGTTGTTATCGAAACAGCCTAGAACTAGCCCGCGAAAACGGTTGCGAAAGTATCGCCTTCCCAGCAATCAGTTGCGGCATTTACCGATTTCCGCTTCCGCGAGCGGCCGAGGTTTCGATTCGCACGGTTCGAGATTTTCTCGCAAAGAATCATCTTCCGAATCTCGTTCTCTTTGTGCTAAGCGAAATCGCCTACCGGGAGTGGAAACTCGCGATAAAGGGCGGTTCTCCTAAGCGGAGTAAGTAGGCATGGAGGATTTCAAACCCGCCAAACCAGGCATGGTCTTTCACGCGCCGGAAAGGAAACTATACATCTTCAAAAAGACAATCATTAAGGTGTATATCGGCTGGCCCGGCATGCGGGCGTGGCAGAAGCGGAGCAGCAAGCCGAATTGGCGGTGCGTTCGCCCGCGCATAGACGTGCCAAAGACAAAGCACGTCGTTACCAACATGGCACTACTGGACGAGCGAGACAACGGGCCTCCGCCTCCATTCTCTACCCCGACCGGACTTAGAGCAATGTGTTGCTTTTACAAAACCATTCCAGATCACATCTGCGACCTTGTCGCAGACTTTCCGTCGGTACGGCACTGGCACCTCTGTTCGTTCCTAGCGCGCTGCGGCGATGCTGCATTTGAGGTTCTCTCAACGTGCCCGCCTTTGGGATTCATGTTGGCATCGAATTGGGTCTTTCACCCGTCATCGTGTCCGATGCGGACGGCACGCCGTCTGGTGCTGAAGCGCCGCAGGGAAATTGCCGGCTGGCTTGGGTTTCCCGCAACCGAATCCGTAGTCAGGATTCTCTCGCGAATTCCCGCAGCGAACTGCCAAATATTGCCCCTTCTTTACTTACGCGATTCCTTGCAGAGCGAACGACGAGGAGCCCCCTCCTTTTTGTTCCGGCATGTCACAACGCCCCTGTCCGGTCACATGATCCGTATCGTGACGGATCCGCGAATTGGGTCCCGCCTCGGCATCAATTTCCTAAACGAACTGGGTGCGATGGGATCCTATCAACAGTGGCAGTCTGTGAAGATGGCCGAACGTGCGCTTCAAATTCTCTCATTCAGCATTCGGCCCACGCAATTTGCAGCCGTGAAGATTGATTCGTTGGCACGATTGGAGGCACTATCCAACTTCGCGAGCAAGATCGAAAACACGATGATCGGTAAGACCGACGACTCCTCGCAGTTTCCATCACCGCCTATCCCGGGCAATAAGGAAGTCCAACATATTTTCACGGTAGGTGCGTTGCGCAACGAGGGACGCGAGATGGACAATTGCGTGGGGCGCGACGATTACGTCGGTGAGGCGCTCCGGGGCGCGATTTGCATCTACACCGTACGCGCCGCTGGCGCGCGAGCGACGCTCGCCTTGCGCAAAACAGACGGAAACTGGAACCTCGATCGGCTGGAGAGTCGATCAAACCGGCCAGCAACGCCAGCCTGCTGGGCGTCGGTGAAGTGGTGGTGGGCGGTTGCGAACGGCGATCCTCGAGAGGTCGCTCGTTGGGGGAGAATTCGCAAGAGGTACTCTCTCCCCGCTGCGCCTGATCGAGGAGAAGCCTGAATCGCACCTCGCCGGTGGCATTTGGATAGGATCGCAGCATCGGAGAGTGCTTCGCACGACGTGCCGATTTGACGGGTTCGGCAGCCGCGACCGCCCCAGACCTATCGACTAGCCGGAACCCACGCGAATGAGCTCCGGTAGGCTCATTACACTACCAATGTGATAGTCCGCTTCCGGGCACACTTCCTTCCCCACGTACACCGTGACGATACCCTCTCTCTTCGCCGGAAGAATGTCAGTATCTCGTTCGTCTCCCACCATTAGACAATTACTCCCAGCGACTCCGATTCCGTTCATGACATGCCGGAAGAGGCCGTCCCTCTTCTTGCGGTTGAGACTCGTGCCACTGAAGCACGCCTCAAATCGCCGCTCAATACCCAAATACTCGAGGACATTGCTAACCCAGATGCGCGGTGCATCGCTCAACACAAATAAGCGCGCGGACAACTCATCCAACACTCGGTCCAACTTCGGAAAGTGTTCAACCACTCCATTCGGATCAATGTCCCACGCAAACCGTAGGTATTCATCTCTGATGATGCCATACTCTTCTTGCAGTCCCACACTGTAGAGGCGCGGAAAGCGTTGTTGAATTGATGCGAAAACCGCTCGTGCTTCGGGTTCAGACATGCCCAAGCGACGCTTTACGTAATGAATGGTCCTCCGTTCGACCTCGGCATGTACGGGAGAGTCCAGGAAAGAGGACGCCGTGACGGAATATAGTGTCCCGTCAAGGTCAAAAAAGATACACTCGGGCCTCATAAGCTCTCCGGACGCGCGCGTGCACCTCGCGAGCATCCCCCTCTCCGTCAATAGGAACGACATTATGCCAACGAGAGCACTCGCCGACTACGTCCTGCCACAAATTGTAATGGCCGAGATTCTGTTGTACCAACCGGTAGCGATCACTCACACCGTCCTTCAACGCCGCCCTCCTGAGCAATTCCGGTAGGCCGAGTTGAAGCACGAACGTCATGTCCGGAATGATGGGCTGCACACGATGGCCCTCGCTCATCTCAGCGTGCAACGTCTGCGATAGCGCCACGGCTGGCAGATATTGTCTCAACGTGAAGCAGCGCGACACGAAGGATCGGTCAAAGAGAAGGATACCTCGGTTGCCCTTGGCCTTCCTAGCAAGTCGTCTGCGAAAGACTAGAGCCTCTCTGCAGAGCCGTTGATACTGAGTGTTAAGCTTGCCCACGGGGTCGGAAGATTTGTCAATCAGACTTGACGCATTGTCTTTCCACCAAGCTGACGGTGGATCATATGGCTTCAGACCACGTCCCCATCGTATGCCGTCTCCTCGCGCAATTGCATAAGAAATGCCTCGCTCATCCAGATACTCTGTAAAC